>WNFW01003806.1_pt1 | contig 10529 bp, 9 predicted proteins | sample 5400131 | NCBI WGS metagenome assembly WNFW01 (sample SAMN13153362, study PRJNA577476) | soil metagenome | isolation source: 20 cm soil or saprolite under grassland replicate 1 | place: USA:California | collected 2016-06-15
CGACCACGGCGCCGCCGAGATTCAGGCCACGCGACGCATGCTCGATCGCATCCGCGCGGTCTACGAGCGCTACGGCTTCGAGCCGGTGGAGACGCCGGCGATCGAATACACCGACGTGCTGGGAAAATTTTTGCCGGACCAGGACCGGCCCGGCGAGGGCGTGTTCTCGTTTCAGGACGACGACGAGCAATGGCTCTCGCTGCGCTACGATCTGACCGCGCCGCTCGCCCGCTACGTCGCGGAGAATTTCCAGTTTCTGCCGAAGCCCTACCGCAGCTACCGGGTCGGCTGGGTGTTTCGCAACGAGAAGCCGGGACCGGGTCGCTACCGGCAGTTCATGCAATTCGACGCCGACACGGTGGGCTCCGCTTCGCCCGCCGCCGACGCGGAGATGTGCATGATGGCCGCCGACACCATGGAGGCGCTCGGGATTCCGCGTGGCAGTTATGTGGTCAAGGTAAACAATCGCAAGGTGCTCGATGGAGTGCTTGAATCTATAGGTCTCGGGGGAGAGCAAAATGCTCCGCGGCGGCTCACTGTCTTAAGAGCGTTGGACAAGCTCGACCGAGTCGGCATTGATGGTGTGCGATCTCTCTTAGGCAAAGGTCGAGTAGATGAATCTTCGGATTTCACTCGGGGCGCCGAATTGTCTCCAGCAGAGATCGATAAAATTGCGGAATTTGTAATTCACGCGAATCCTCAGGCGAGACGTGAGAAATTGCAGGCACTCCTCACAGCATCGGCTATCGGACCGGATGAAGTCCGGGCCCTGGTGGGCCCAGAAAAACGTTTGCAAGGGCAGAAGAACTTGAACCTAGCTAAACCGCAAATCGAAGAACTACTAAAAGTATTAGCGCTCTTCCCCGGGTCTCAGCCTATAGAGGATGTTCCTCGTCGATCGGGCGAAACTGACGACATGTATGTCAGAGCTCGCGTTCAAGGGAAAGAAATCGATTTCCAAATCGGCAATAGGTTGACCTTGCAAGAATTGCGTAAACACTATCCAAACGTGAAGGTGTACCAGGAGGGCATTGACGAATTAGAGCGCATTTTGGACGTGACAGAGTCCTGTAAATATGGCTCCGGCAGAATTCTCATCGACCCTTCGGTCGTGCGCGGGCTCGAATATTACACCGGCCCGGTTTACGAAGTGGATCTCACGTTCGAGACGAGGGACAAGGACGGACAACCGGTGCGGTTCGGCTCGGTCGGCGGCGGCGGGCGCTACGACGGCTTGATCGCGCGCTTCCGCGGCGAGCCGGTGCCCGCGACCGGATTCTCGATCGGCGTGTCGCGGCTCGCCGCGGCGCTCGCCCATATCGGCACGACCGACGCCAGGCCGGAGCCCGGGCCGGTGGTGGTGACCGTGTTCGACCAGGAGCGCATCGCCGACTACCAGCGCATGGTCAACAAGCTGCGCGCCGCCGGCATCCGCGCGGAGCTCTATCTCGGCAGCGGCCGAATGGGCCCGCAGCTCAAATATGCCGACAAGCGCCGCTCGCCCTGCGTCGTCATCCAGGGCGCCGACGAGAAATCGAAGGGCGAAGTCCAGATCAAGGATCTCATCCTCGGCGCCGAGCTCGCCGGCATGAGCAAAGACCGCGACGAATATCGCCAGAAGCAGGCCAAGGCGCAGTTCGCGGTGCCGGAGGAGAAGCTGGTCGACGCCGTGCGCGAGGTGCTCGCGCGCCACGGCGTGGCTTAAGGGTAATGTTCTTGGGGTGACGTCGATGCCGCTCGATCCCGCCGCGAAGAATTTGCTCGATCTTTTGGTTGCGGCCGGCCGGCCGAAAGTCTGGCAGGTGAGCCCGGCCGAGGCGCGGGAGGGAATATCGGCGCTCGCCGAGGCGGCCGACGCCAAGGACGTGCCGATCGGCCGCATCGACCACGGCACATGGCCCGGACCTGCCGGCGCCCTCACCTACCGCAGCTACACGCCGATCGACGCGGCGGGAGAGCCGCTGCCGGCGCTGCTCTATTTCCACGGCGGCGGCTTCGTCATCGGCGACCTCGATACCCATGACGGGCTGTGCCGGCTCTTGGCCAACGCGAGCGGCTGCCGATTGATCTCGGTCGAGTATCGGCTGGCGCCCGAGCACAAGTTCCCGGCCGCCGTCGAGGACGCCGATGCGGCCGCATGCTGGGTCGCGGAGCACGCGCGCGAACTCGGCATCGATCCCGACCGGATGGCAATCGGCGGGGATTCGGCCGGCGCCAGTCTTGCCGCGGTGGTGTGCCAGCTCGCCAAAGAACGCGGCGGGCCGCGGCTCGCGCTGCAGCTGCTGCTCTACCCGGCAACCGAGTCCGGCGTCGACACGCCCTCCCGCGTGGCGTTCGCGGAGGGCTATCTGCTGGAGAAGAAATCGATCGAGTGGTTTTTCCAGCAATACGTTGAGCCTGGAACGGATCCGATCGACCCGCGCCTCTCGCCGCTGCTCGCGCCCGATCTCGCAGGGCTGCCGCCGGCACATATCCACACCGCCGAGTTCGATCCGCTGGTCGATGAAGGCAAGGCCTATGCGGACAAGCTCGCGGCGGCAGGCGTCGAGGTCGAGTACGTCTGCCATCCGGGCATGATCCACCATTTCTTCTGCCTGGCCGGCGCCATCCCGTACGCCCGCACCGCGATCGCCAACGCCGGCGCCGCGATCAAACAGGCGCTCGCGCCCGCTCGCCCGGCGGGCGCGACGCCGCAACGCCGCGCGTCGATGTGAGGTCGTGCGATGAAGCTCCCGAGCGCGGCCGCCGCAGCCGGGCTAGACATGCTCGAGTATTACCAATTGGAGACGGCCCATGCCCAGGCTTGCCGGAAAGCTCGCCCTCGTCACCGGCGGCAATAGCGGGATCGGTCTCGCGACCGCCAAGGCCTTCGTGGCCGAAGGCGCCCGCGTGGCGATCACGGGCCGCAATCAGCAAACGCTCGAAGCGGCCAAGCGCGAGCTCGGCGAGGGAACGCTGGCGCTGAAGTGCGATGCGGCGAATTTGAGCGAGCTCGACGAGCTTTATGCGGCGATCAAGCAACGCCTCGGCGCGCTCGACATTCTGTTCGCCAATGCGGGGATCGGCGGCATCTCAGCGCTCGCGGACACGACCGAGGAGACCTTCGACGCAATGTTCGATATCAACGTCAAGGGGGTGTTCTTCACCGTGCAAAAGGCGCTGCCGCTGCTAAGGAATGGCGCCTCGATCATCCTCAACGCTTCCATCGCGCCGCATGTCGGTCGCCCGGGCGCCTCGGTCTACGCCGGCACCAAAGCCGCCGTCCGCGCGTTCGCCCGCAACTTCTCGGCCGAACTTGTCGCGCGCAACATCCGGGTCAATGCGGTTAGTCCCGGGCCGATCGCTACTCCGATCTGGACCCGCGGCGCGCGCGACCCCGGTACCGCGGACGCGGTTCAGGCACAGGTCAAAAGAGGCATTCCACTCGGCCGGGCTCGGCGCCGCCGATGAAGTCGCGAACGTGGTGGTCTTTCTCGCTTCCGATGAATCGAGCTACCTCCTGGGCACCGAGATCATCATCGATGGCGGCGTGACGGAATTGCCGGCGGGCGCCCCCGTTCGAAGGGAATGACAGCCGCCAAGCTCGCTAGACTGCAGCATTTTCCGACAGGATCCGTGTCACGGGTCCCCGCTTTCGCGAGGACGACGCGCCTAACTTTGTCGTCTCGGCCAAGGCCGGCTAGCGGGGCGCGCAAACGTCAACGTTAACCTTACCCGTTCCGGCAAGACCCCTCCTTCACGACCCCAAGCAATTGCCGTCGAAACCTTAACCGCGGCGTGGTAAAGGGCGCGCTCCGCGCAACAAGTTTTTACGCGAACAGCGCCATGTCCGAGGCGGCAGCAGCGACGAACCGGCCCGACGCGCGCGCGCAAGCGCTCGTGGCTTCCTACGCGCGCGCCGGCTATCGGCGCGCCGAGCCCGCCATCCTGCAGCCGGCCGAGCCGTTCCTCGATCTGTCCGGCGAGGACATCCGGCGGCGCATGTATCTCACCAGCGAGCCCTCCGGCCGCGAGCTGTGCCTGCGGCCGGATCTGACCATCCCGGTCTCGCGCGACTACCTCGCCTCGCCCGCCGGCGCGGCCGGCGAGCCCGCCGGCTTTTGCTATCTCGGTCCGGTGTTCCGCCAGCGCGGGGATAAGCCGGGCGAGTTCCTGCAGGCCGGCATCGAATCCTTCGGCCGGCGCGATACCGCGGCGGCCGACGCCGAAATGCTGGCGCTCGGGCTCGAGGCGCTGGCGCAATACGGCATCGAAGCTCCCGAGATCCGCATCGGCGACGTCGGCCTGTTCACGGCGCTGATCGAAGCGCTCGACCTGCCGGCGGCGTGGCGGCGGCGCCTCGCCAAGGACTTCCACCGCGCCGGAAGCCTGGCGCACGATCTCGACCGGCTGCGGCTCGATGCGGCGCAGAGCGGCCCGGACTACCAGGGGCTGCTCGCGGCGCTCGCGGGCTCCGACCTGCGCGCCGCGCATGCGCTCGTCACCGATCTGTTGTCGATCGCCGGCATCACTACGGTAGGCGGGCGAACGGTGGGCGAGATTGCCGACCGGTTCCTCGAACAGGCGGCGCTCGGGGCCGGCGCGCGGCTGCCGCAGCAAACCCAGGCCGTGATCGAGCGCTTCCTGAAAATCGCCGGCGACCCGGACGAGGCCGCCGCGGATCTGCGAACGTTTTCCGAGGAAACCGGCGCGGCGCTCGGCCCCGCGATCGATCTGCTGGAAAGCCGCACCGGATTTTTCGCCGCGCAGGCCATCGACGTTTCGCGCATGCGTTTTGCGACCGCATTCGGGCGCGGCGTCGATTATTACACCGGCTTCGTGTTCGAGATTCACGATGCGCACGCGCGCGTCCCCGGCCAGCTGGTGGGGGGAGGACGCTACGACGCGTTGCTGTCGCGGCTGGGCGCGGAAAATCCGATCCCCGCGGTCGGGTTCGCGGTCTGGATCGATCGCCTGCAGGCGATCGGGAGCCACCCATGACGACGCCGTTCGTGCTCGCGGTGCCCTCGAAGGGCCGCCTGCAGGAGAACGCGCAGGCGTTCTTTCGCCGCGCCGGGCTGGTGCTGGTGCAGCCGCGCGGCCCGCGCGAATATCGCGGCACGCTCGACGGCATCGCCGGCGTGGAAATCGCCTATCTGTCCGCGGCGGAGATCACCATCCAGCTGGCGCAGGGCGCCGCGCAGCTCGGCGTCACCGGCGAAGATCTGGTGCGGGAGATGGTCCCGGACACCGAGGCAAGCGTCGTGCTCCTCGAGAAGCTCGGGTTCGGACACGCCAACGTGGTCGTCGCCGTGCCGCAGGCCTGGATCGACGTACGCTTGATGGCCGACCTCGACGACGTCGCCACCGCATTCCGCTTGCGTCATAACCGCAAGATGCGGGTCGCGACCAAATATGTGAATCTGACGCGGGACTTCTTCGCCCGCCACGGGATTGCCGACTATCGCATCGTGGAGAGCCTCGGCGCCACCGAGGCGGCGCCGGGCGCCGGCACCGCCGAGCTCATCGTCGACATCACTACCACGGGCGCGACGCTCGCCGCCAACGGATTGAAGGTCGTCGAGGACGGCGTGATCCTGCGCTCGGAGGCGAACCTCGTCGCCGCCCGCAAGGCGTCGTGGGGCGCTGCCGAGCGCGAGATCGCCCGCGCCGTTCTCGACCGCATCGCGGCCGAGGCGCGCGCGCGGCAATTCCGCGAAGTGCGCGTCCGGTTCCCCGAGTGCGACGCGCGCCTCCTCGCCAGCGCGCGGGAGCGCTTCGGGGTGGTGGCGCCGTTCGGCGGCCCGACCTCGTCGGGCATGCTGACGCTTCATTGTCCCCCGGCGGCGATCCACGCGCTCGCGAGTTTTTTGCGCGAGAACGGCGCCGCCATGGTTTCGGTCGCCGAGCTCGAATACGTATTCGCCAGCGAAAATCCGCTCTACGCGCGGCTCGAGGCCGGGCTCGGCGCGTTGTGAAAGATGCCGACTCCACTCGCTGCCGCGGTCATCGCTGCTGAGAGACAGACATGCAGAACCAAGAGCCGCGCCCGCCGCCGGGGTTCGAGCCGCTGTTCCGCACGAGCCCGTTCCTCGACACCGTGGGTCCGTTGTTCTACCGCAAGGAGCCGGACGGCGGATTCGTCGTCGGCCTGCGAGTGCTCCCCAAACACGCCAATACACGCGGGAACGCGCACGGCGGCCTGTTGCTCACGCTCATCGATGTGGCACTGGGTTATCGGGCCGCGTTCAGCCAGGATCCTCCGGCGGCGCTGACCACGGCCAGCGTTACCGCGGATTTCGCCGGCGCGCCGAAAGTCGGCGATTGGGTCGAGGCGCACGTCGACGTGCAGAAGGTCGGCAGCCGGCTCGCCTTCGCCAATGCGTTCCTAATGGTCAATGGCGAGCGCCTGGTGCGGGCCAGCGCCGTGTTCTCGCGCAGTGCCGGAGCCTTGCCTGGCAGCGCGAGCGCCGCACCACCGGTGCGCGGCGAGCAGCGCTGAGCCCTCACTCCGCAGGCGAAGGCCGCGGCCGGAACACGATGAAGCGCGCCAGCGAGAAATTGACCAGGAAGCTGACGCCGATCGCGAGCAGCTTCGCCACCACCACGGGCAGCAACAGCAATCTGGCCGCGATCAGCAGCGTCGCCGTATTGGCGATGAGCCCGGCCAGCCCCGAGCCGACGAACCCGGCATAGGCCCGCAAGCGCAGCCGACGGCCGGATTCCGCCGCGAAGGTGATCAACGAGTTCAGAGCGTAGGAGCCCGTTACCGCGACGGTCCAGGACAACACGTTGGCGGCAACGAGCGAGGACGTGAGAAACGTGATCGCGAACAGGAATACCCCGAAATCGACCGAGGTGTTGACGACGCCGATCATCGCGAATCTCGCCGCCTGACCGACAAGCACGCGGCCGCCGAGCAGGGCGAAGACGCGGCCCGACAGGTGCTGGAATCGGTCGAGGGAAGCCATGGCGGTCGCTTAGCATTTTCACCGGCCTTAACCGAGCCCTATTGTCGGGCGGCGGCCATCGCGACACCCGAGGGCGATTGCGCTATAGATCGCCCGGTATCCGCCTGCCGGGTTCGGTTCCGAAGCTGCGGCAGCCGTTGCGTTAAAGGTAGATCGACGGGAATTCCATGACCCCGGCAGCCACGAGCCGAGCCATCGCCAAAGATGCCGCGCCGCCGGCGCCCGGCGAGCCCGGCGAGCCCGGCCTCTCGATCGTCATTCCGCTGTTCAACGAGGCCGCGAGCCTGCCCGGGCTCAACCAGCGCGTCTGCGAGGTGCTCCGCCGCCTGCGCGAGACCCGCGGATTGCGCAGCGAGATCGTCTATGTCGACGACGGCAGCCACGACGCCACGCTGGCGATCGCGCGGGCGCTGCCGGCGAGCGCCGCCGACGTCCAGATCGTGGCGCTGTCGCGCAATTTCGGCAAGGAGGCGGCGCTGCTCGCCGGGCTCGATCATGCTCGACTATCCGCCGTGCTGTTCATGGACGGCGACGGCCAGCACCCGCCCGGCCTGATCGACACGCTGGTCGCCCACTGGCTCGATGACGGCTACGACGTCGTCTATACCGCCAAGGCCAATCGCGAGAACGAGCCGCTGCTGCGCCGGCTCGGCGTCAAGACGTTCTATTCGATGATCAACTGGGGCGCGCGGCAGAAGCTTCCGGTGGACGCCGGCGATTTCCGCCTGCTCTCGCCGCGCGCCGCGGCGGCGCTGCGGCAGCTGCCGGAGCGCAACCGGTTCTTCAAGGGGCTGGCGAGCTGGATCGGCTTTCGCCAGATCCGGGTCGACTACGAGCCGGCCGAACGCGCCCACGGCTCGACCGCGTTCCAGCTTCGCTCGCTCGTCGGCCTGTCGATCGAAGGCCTGACCTCGTTCTCGGTGGCGCCGCTGCGGCTCGCCAGCCTGCTCGGCCTTCTGCTCGCGGCGACCGCGCTGCTCTTCGGCGGAATCATCCTCGTGCAGACGCTTATCTACGAGGAATCCGTTCCGGGTTATCCCTCGCTCATCGTCGGCCTGATGGTGCTGGGCGGCGTCCAGCTCATCATGATCGGCATCATGGGCGAGTACATCGGGAAAATCCTCTCCGAGCTCAAACAGCGCCCGGTCTATTTCGTCGCCGAGCACAGCGTCAAAGCCGCGCAGACCGGCGCGGGCGCGACGGGTACGGCGCAGGCCGCGGCCGAATAGGCCGCAGGCCGGATGCGAAAAATCTGGCTGTGCGCCGACGATTACGCCATCGCGCCGGCGGTCGACGCGGCGATCCGCGATCTCCTTACGCGCGGGCGGCTCAATGCGACCTCGGTGATGGCGGTCGCGCCGAGCTTTCCGTCCGAGGCGCCGCCGCTCGCGGCGCTCATTGCCGAGCGGCGCGCCGCGATCGGCCTGCACCTGACCCTGACCGGACCGTTCCGGCCGCTCACCGCGTTCCGGCCGCTCTGCGAGCGCGCGTTCCCACCGCTCGCCGCGATGGCGCGGCTCGCATTCTTCCGCCGGCTCGACAAGACCGCGCTCGCCCGCGAGATCGAGGCACAGCTCGCGCAATTCGCCGCCGCGTTCGGGCGCGCGCCCGACTTCGTCGACGGCCATCAGCACGTGCATCTGTTTCCGCAGATCTGCGAGGAAATGCTCGCTGCGGTGAAACGCGCCGCGCCCGCCGCCTGGGTGCGGCAGTGCGGCAGCGCGCTCCCGCTGCGGATTTTGCTCCAAGACTTCAAGACGCTGGCCTTGAGCGTGCTCAGCCGCGGCTTTCGACGGCGTGCCGCCGCGCTCGGACTTAAGACCAACCCGGCATTCGCCGGCGTCTACGATCTCGACCCGGAGACGGATTTTGCCGCGCTGTTTCCGCGCTTCCTCGAGGGACTGCCGGAGGGCGGCCTCGTCATGTGCCATCCCGGCCACGTCGACGCGGAGCTTCGCGGGCTCGATCCGCTGACCGATCTGCGCGAGACCGAATACCGATATTTCGCGGGCGATGTTTTTCCGCGCGCGCTCGCCGCGGCGGGGGTCAGGCTGGCGAATCTACCTCCCCGTTAGGGGAGGCATAGGCGGCCTGCGGCCGCCGTTCGAGCAACGCCGATGCGAAGCATCGGCTATGGAGCGTCGTGAGACGCGAGCCGGGTGGGGTGCAATTGAATCGCCGCTAGATCACCACCACCTTGGTGCCGACCTTGACGCGGTCATAGAGGTCGATCACGTCCTCGTTGCGCATGCGGATGCAGCCGGACGACACCTGGGTGCCGATCGTCCACGGTTCGTTGGAGCCGTGGATGCGATAGAGCGAGGACCCGAGGTAGAGCGCGCGCGCGCCGAGCGGATTCTCGGGACCACCGGCCATGTAGCGGGGCAGATCCGGACGGCGCCGGAGCATCTCGTCGGGCGGCGTCCAGTCCGGCCATTCACGCTTCATCGAGACTTCCTTGACGCCCGACCAGGCAAACCCCGGGCGGCCGACCCCAATGCCATAGCGGATAGCCTTGCCGCCGTCGGCGACGAGGTAGAGCAGACGCTCGCGCGTATCGATGATGACGGTGCCCGGCTTCTCGCCGCCGGAATAATCGACGACTTGCCGGTTGAAGCGCGGGTCGGAAGCGCGCCGCGACCACTCCGAGCGCTCGGCGGGCTCGCCGCGCGCCTGCTGCCAGGACGGTGCGGCTTGCTGGTAACCTGCCGGATCATTCGGGGCGGCGCGCGGGGCACGCCCGCCGCCGAACAGGAACTCGAGGAAGCCGCCGCCGAGATTTCTCTGCCGTGATGCATCCTGGCGAAACTCGGCGGCGTCCCAGCCGGGCCCCGGACTTGACGTGTCGACGGGATACGACTGCGGACCGGCAATGGCGGGATCCGCCGCAACGACGCTCAGGGCGAGCGCGGAGAGGATGAGGCGCTGCATCGACGTACTCGTGACTGGTTCGTCGGATCGGATGCCGGCGAGCGGCACCCTTGCCGCGCAATACACGCCGAAACCGCCACCGTTTGGTAAACAGATTACGCGACGCGGTGGGCAGGATTGCGAGGCGAGCGTTTTCTTCGCATTAGGGTTTCTTTTTCGTGACGCGGGATGGTTAACAGGAATCAGAGATCAGAATTCAGTAATCGGAAATGCGTCTACTGCTGACCGACTGCCGGCCTCTGTTCCCTGATCACGACAAAGCAGGCAAGCGCAATCAAGGTGAGGCCGGCTGCGAGCGAGAGCGCCATCGGGTCGGAGCCGCGTTCGGCGACGAAGGCAAGCACCAGGGGCGCCACGCCCTGCATCAGCAGCGAAGGGCCGGCGATGCGGCCGATCAGCCGGCCGTAGCCAGCCGCGCCGAACAAGGCGAGCGGCACGGTGCCCCGGGCGATCGTGACCAAGCCGTTGGCGGCGCCGAACAGGATCGCGAACGCCGCCGCGGCCGCGACCGGGAATCCGAACAGCGCCAGCAGCGCGAAACCGGCGACGAGCACGCTCAACGCAAACCGCACCACCCACAACGGATGCACGTTCCGGGCGAAGGCGAACTCGCAAATCCGTGCCGCGACCTGGGAGGGTCCGAACAGC
>WNFW01005790.1_pt1 | contig 10528 bp, 9 predicted proteins | sample 5400131 | NCBI WGS metagenome assembly WNFW01 (sample SAMN13153362, study PRJNA577476) | soil metagenome | isolation source: 20 cm soil or saprolite under grassland replicate 1 | place: USA:California | collected 2016-06-15
AATGCCGATAGCAGGCGATCGGAGCTTTGCGGGATGTACGGGTAGACGAGCAGCGCGACGACCCGCAGCCCCTCCGCGAGGTTGTACAGGACCCGGTCGAGATCGTCGGCGCGATCGTCGTCCTTCGCGAGATCCCAAGGCCGCGATTCCTCCACGTACCGGTTGAGCCGCCGGATGCGGGACCAGATTGCCTCCAGGGCCTGCGTCAGCTCGGTTCGGTCGAGCAGCTCGCGGACCTCCCTCTCGACCCCCTCAAGGCCGTCCGCGCCGGCCGCGATCGCCGGATCGACGCCGGCCGCCGGCACGACGCCGTCGCGGTAGCGCTCGATCATCGCCAGCGTCCGGCTTGCGAGGTTCCCCCAATCGTTGGCGAGCTCGGCCTCGTACCGCGCCTCGAACCCGGCCGCCGATACCGAGCCGTCCTGGCCGAACGAGACCTCGCGAAAGCAGTAGAAGCGCAGGGCATCCGAGCCGAACCGCTCGATCGCCTCGAACGGGTCGAGGACGTTGCCGAGCGACTTCGACATCTTCCGCTCGCCCATCAAGAGGTAGCCGTGGATGAACATCCGCTGCGGCGGCTCGAGCCCGCCCGCAAGAAGGAACGCCGGCCAGTAGACCGCGTGGAAGCGGAGGATGTCCTTGCCGATCAGGTGCAGGTTCGCGGGCCAGAAGCGGTCGGTCAGGTCCGCGCCAGGCCGCGCGTAGCTGAGCGCCGTGACGTAGTTGAGGAGGGCGTCGAACCACACGTACATGACCTGGCCCTCGTCCCACGGCAGCGGCACGCCCCAGCCGAGCTTCGGCCGCGAGAGCGAGACGTCCTGCAGGCCGGACTCGATGAACGCGAGGGCCTCGTTGCGGCGGAAGTCCGGGCGCACGAAGTCAGGACGGTCGGCGTAGAGGCGGCGAAGGTCGTCCTCGAACGCCGACAGCCGGAAGAACCAGTTCTCCTCCCGCTCGAACTCGAGCGGGATCTCGTGGATCGGACACGTGTTGCCGGGACCGAGCTCGGCCTCGGTGTAAAACGCGGCGCAGCGGGGGCAGTACCAACCCTCGTAGATGCCCTCGTACACGTAGCCGTTGTCGTGCACGGTCTGCACGATCTCCTGGACGCGCGCGACGTGCGCCGGGTCGGTGGTGCGGATGAAGAAGTCGTTCGAGACATCGATCGTCGGCATCAGCGCCTTGAAGCGCTCGGCGTTTCGGTCGGCGAGCTCCTGCGGCGGGACCCCCTCACGCTCGGCCGCCTGTGCGACCGGCTCGCCGTGCTCGTCCGTGCCGGTGAGGAAGAAGACATCCTCGCCCCGCTGGCGCATGTGGCGGGCGAGAATGTCGGCGGCGATCGTGGTGTACGCGTGGCCGAGGTGGGGCTCGGCGTTGACGTAGTAGATCGGGGTCGTTACGTAGTACGGCACAGGGGCAGTGAGAATAGGCAGCGACGTGCGAACGTCCCGGAACCCCCCGTAGAGCGACCGCTCCGGGACGTTCGGCACTTGCCCCCGGGGCGGCCGACGCCGCGGGCGGAGGATGGCCGGTTCAGCCCAGCAGGCTCTCCTGGCCCTTCGGCACGCGGCGCGGGCGCGGGATGCCCGCGGCCTCCGTGAGTGCCGCCTCGACGTCGGCGAGGATCGCCCGCTCCGAGCGCGACGCGACGAGGGGCTGCGCCAACCCCTCGACGTGGACGTAGGTCCTCCGGCCCTCGCCGCGGTCGCCGGGCTCGAGCGGGACGAGGGCGAAGATCCGATCGGCGCGGGCGAACTTGCCGTAGCCGAGCGAGACGAGGCGCGGCTCGCGCTTAGCGGGCATCCGCAAGCTCCATGGTGCGCGTGGGGTTTGTGGATGGCCGCTTAGCCGCCACCGCCGCTCCCTTTGCCGCCACCGCCGCCTCCCTTGCCCTTCGCGTGCCCGCGAGGGGCGTGACGCGGGTGCGGCCGGCCGGACGCGAGTTCGCATCCGGGACGCCTTCGGTGGCGGTGCCGCAGCCTGCAGCCGCTGCGGCCGTGGCCGCGCCGACCGCGAGACCCCTGCGCAGGCGATCCGTCGCCGCCATTAGAAAGCGGGACGCTACACCGCCCGCCGCTCGCGGCGCCGCGTGGCTACTCGCGCGGGTCCCGGCCCGTGAGCTGGCGGTAGAGCTCGTTCGCGCGCGTCCCGGTGAGCGCCGCCACGACGCCGGCCGCCGCCCGCGGCCGCGCCCCCGCTTGAACCAGGCGGCGCAGGGCGTCGACGGCGAAGGCGACGTCGGCGCTGTCCGGCACCGTCTGCGCGGGGGCGATGACGACGACGATCTCGCCGCGGACCTGGTCGCGAAACCGCCGGGCGAGCTCACCCAGCGATCCGCGGGCGACCTCCTCGTGCAGCTTCGTCAGCTCGCGGCAGACGGCCGCCCGGCGCTCGGGCGCAAGCGTCGCGAGCGCAGCGAGCGACTCGGGCAGCCGGCGCGGCGATTCGAACGCCACGATCGTGTCGGGAACCGCGAGGAGGCGTTCGAGCTCGCCGCCGCGCCGCGGCAGGAATCCGATGAACCGCCAGCGCGCGATCGGCAGCGCCGAGGCCACGAGGGCCGTGATGATCGCCGAGGGGCCCGGCAGGACCTCGACCTCCAACCCGCGCTCGACGCACTCGCGGATGAGCCGGTGGCCCGGGTCGGAGATCGCGGGCGTGCCCGCGTCGGACGTCAGCGTGACGCGGGCGCCGCGCTCGATCCGCTGCGTCAGCGCGGGAGTCCGCTCGGCCTCGTTGCCGTCGTGGTAGGAGACCAGCTGCGGTCGCGGGATCCCGAGCCGCTCGTAGAGCAGCCCGGTGCGGCGGGTGTCCTCGCATGCGACCAGGTCGGCCTCTACGAGCGCCTTGCGCGCCCGGGACGAGAGGTCCTCGAGGTTGCCGATCGGGGTCGGGCAGACGGTGAGGCGGCCCGCCATCAGCCGCGGGCGTCCGAACGCTCGAGTGCCGCGAGCGCTGCGGCGCCGATCATCCCGGCGTCCGGGCCCAATTCGGCCAGCCGCACCGCGACCTGCTGGCTCATCGGGGGCAGGGCGCGTGCCCGCAGCTCCCCCCGAGCCGGCTCCAGCAGCAGATCGCCGGCCACGCTCACCCCGCCCCCGATCACGATCACGTCCGGGTCGAAGATGTTGGCGAAGGTCGCCATGGCAACCCCGAGATGGCGCCCGATCGTTGCCAGGGCGCCGATCGCTGCCTCGTCGCCGGCGTGCGCCGACGCCGTGACCGACGTGCCGTCGATCTCGTGGCCGCCCGCGGCGAGCCGCCCGAGCGCCGAGTCGGGCTGGCGCTCCGCGGCGGCGGCGCCCTCGCGGGCGAGCGCGTGTCCGGACGCGAAGATCTCGACGCAGCCGTGGTTCGGACAGTTGCCCTGGCACGGCGGTCCGTTCTCGTCGATCACCACGTGGCCGAGCTCCGCGCCGGCTCCACTCGAGCCCCGGAAGGGCTTGCCGTTGACGATCAGGCCGCCGCCGATCCCCGTCCCGATCGTCAGCATCACGGCGTTCGTCGCCCCGCGCGCGGCTCCGTAGCGGTGCTCGGCGAGGGCGGCGACGTTCGCATCGTTGTCGAGAAACGCGGGGAGGCCGAAGCGCTCGGCGACCAGGTCGCGCAGCGGAACCCCCGGGAGGTCGAGGTTTACGGCGCTCACGGTCACGCCCCGGGCCCAGTCGATGGTCGCCGGCACGCCAAGCCCGATCGCGGTCACCTCGGGGCGCGCGTTTAGGGCCCGCTGGAGCTCGGCGATCAGCGTCCCGACCAGCTCGTCACGGGGCAGTCCCTGCGACGGCGCGGTGGACCGGTAGAGCACGCGCCGATCTGAGTCGAGCACGCCCACCGCCATCTTCGTGCCGCCGAGGTCCACGCCAACGGTCTCCGGCATGGGGCCTATATTCACACGCTCTCGTGCCGACGCCGCCCGATGATCGCGGGGCCGAGCCGGAGCCGACCGAGTACAAGGTCTACCGGTCGCGCCCCGGCTCTCGCGACGATCGCGGCGCCGATCGTGGCCGCCCCGAGTACAAGGTCTACCGGTCGCGCCGCGGCCTGCTGTCGCGGCTTCGCGCGCCCGACCTCTCCGCGCTGCGGCGCCGAGTGGGCGCGGGTGGCGGCGAGGCCCCCCCGGCCGATGGCACCGCGCGGGCGCGGGACGAGCCACCCCGCGGCCCGACCCGCTGGACCTGGCGCCGGGTCGGGAAGTGGGTCGGAATAGCGGCGCTCGCGTGGATCGTGATCAGCATCCTCGCGTTCGCGATCTCGGCGCAGATCCAGAAGTCGAAGCTGGCGAGTGGGGTCTCGGACGAGCTTCACGGCAACCCGTTCCTGGCCGTCGATCCGCAGACGATCCTCGTGCTCGGCTCCGACGTCCGGCCGTCGGGCCTCGCTTCGGTCGGCCAGGCGACTCCCGCGCACTGCATCACGGCCGCGGGCGAAGGCCAGACTCCTCCGGCGAGCTGCCCCCCGTACCGCTCCGACACGCTGCTGCTCGTCCGCGCCGGCGGCCTGACGTTCCGCAAGCTCTCGATCCCGCGCGACACCCTCGCGGAGATCCCGGGCCACGGCGGCCAGAAGATCAACTCCGCCTACGCGTTCGGCGGCGCGAAGCTCACCGTCCAGACGCTCGAGAACTTCCTCGGCATCAACATCGACCACATCGCGATTGTCGACTTCAACGGCTTTCGCGACTTCATCAACGCGATCGGCGGCGTGTCGGTGAACCTGCCAGAACCGGTGTGCTCGAACGTCTCCGGCGGCGCGGCGAACGGCGGCTTCAGCCTTCACCTCAGCAAGGGCACGCATACCCTCGACGCGGACCAGGCGCTGACGCTCGCCCGCACGCGCGAGAACACCTGCGGCACGCTGCCGATCTCTGGGACGGACCTCGAGCGCGCGATGTTCCAGCAGGACATCCTCGACGGGATGAAGGGCCGCCTCACGAGCATCACCCGCATCCCCTACAACTTCATTCACGGCCCGTGGATCGGCTGGAACGCCCCGAAGTCGTTCGTGAGCGACATGGGCGCGTTCACCCTCCCCCAGCTCGTCTTCTCGTCGGCGATCTCCGGATCGTCCGGGACCGATTTCCTGAAGCCGTCGAGCACGGACGCGGCGGGAAACCTCGTCGTCTCACACGACGAATGCGTGCGGGCGGTTACGAAGTTCCTCGGCCACGCGCCGCCCAACGACCCGCGGTGCAGCCCGGCGCCAACGGGCTAACCGCTTCGTTGCGATTGAGCTCGCATAGCGAGCTCAATCGCAACCGCGCGAGCGGCGGCGCTAGTCGGAGCTCGAGGCGGCCTTCTCCGGCTTCTTCTCGCCGCCCGTGTCCTTGCCGGTCTTGCCCTCCTTCGCGGCCGGCTCCTTCTCCTTGCCGGCGCCGTCGGAGTCCTTCGCCGCCTTGCGGGCGTAGTCGGTGGTGTAGAAGCCCGACCCCTTGAAGTGCACGGCGACCGGCCGGAACACGCGCTCCACCGGCGCGCCGCACACCTCGCAGGTGGCGACGGGGTCGTCGGTCATCCGCTGGGACACCTCGAACGTGTGGCCGTTTCGGCACCGGTACTCGTAGATCGGCATGGACGGCTCCGATCATACGGTGCGGCCGGGTCATGATCGCTGGCCTCGCGCGCGGGACCGCGAAGCTAGCCTGCGCCGCACGATGACCGAGGCGCCCGCCACCAACGTGACGCTCGACGAGATCGTCGCGCTCTGCAAGCGGCGCGGATTCGTGTTCCCCGCGTCCGAGATCTACGGCGGTATCGCCTCGACCTACGACTACGGCCACTACGGCGTGCTCTTGAAGCGCAACGTCAAGGATGAGTGGTGGCGCGCGATGCTCGATGGGCCGGATCGGATCGTCGCGCTCGACTCGGCGATCATCCAGAACCCGCGGGTGTGGGAGGCATCGGGCCACCTGGCGGGCTTCAGCGATCCGCTCGTCGACTGCCGGACGTGCAAGCTGCGGTTTCGCGCGGACAAGCTGGAGGATTCCGCGTGCGGGCGCAAGCCGTCGAAGCATCCCGGCGAGACCGAGGAGTGCGACCTCACCGAGCCGCGCCAGTTCCACCTCATGTTCAAGACTCACATGGGCCCGGTCGAGGACGACGCGGCGGTCGTCTACCTGCGCCCCGAGACGGCGCAGGGGATCTTCGTCAACTTCAAGAACGTGCTCCAGTTCGCGCGCGTCAAGCCGCCGTTCGGAATCGCGCAGGTCGGCAAGTCGTTCCGCAACGAGATCGTCACCGGCAACTTCATCTTCCGCACCCGCGAGTTCGAGCAGATGGAGATGGAGTTCTTCGTCCCTCCGGCCGAGGCGGAGAAGTGGTACGAGCGGTGGATCGAGCGCCGGCGCGAGTGGTACGAGGAGCTCGGCATCCGGCCCGATTACCTGCGCGCCCGGCCGCACGAGGCGGATGAGCTCTCGCACTACTCGTCGGCGACCAGCGACGTCGAGTACCGGTTCCCGATCGGGTGGCAGGAGCTCGAGGGAATCGCCAACCGCGGCGACTTCGACCTCACTCAGCACGCGAATCACTCCGGCGAGAAGCTCGAATACTTCGACCAGGCGACGGGCGAGGCGGGCGAGGCGTATGTGCCCCACGTGATCGAGCCGGCCGCGGGCGTCGATCGCGCCCTGCTCGCATTTCTCGTCGACGCGTACGACACGGATGAGGTCGAGGGCCGGCGGCGAACGGTGCTCCGCCTCCATCCACGGCTCGCGCCCGTGAAGGTCGCGGTGTTGCCGCTCGTCTCGCGGGAGGGGATGCCCGAGAAGGCTCGCGCCGTCTACGACTCGCTCCGGCAACGCGTCGGCGCCGAGTACGACGAGGGCGGCTCGATCGGCCGCCGCTACCGCCGCCAGGACGAGATCGGGACGCCGTGGGGAGTCACGGTCGACGGCCAGACGCTCGCCGACGACACGGTCACGCTGCGGGACCGCGACTCGCTCGAGCAGGTCCGCGTGCCGATCGTTGGCCTCGCGGACGAGCTCGCCGCGCGCCTCGAGCTGCCGTGGCGAAGCCCGAAGCTCGCGTAGCGCGAGCGGCGCGGTCTGCCGCCGGCGGGCGCGCAGGCGCGAACGTCCTCAGGCAATGAAGGCAGCAAATCGGCACGTTCTGCGCGGCATTAGCGCGCCCGATCGCGGCACCCTGGGCGGCCTCAGCCGAGTCCAAGTCTGACCGCGCTATTCGCGGCCAGATTTGGATTCGCCAGCGTCGCAGGAGGTATGAATTGGACCGTGGCCGCGCCGGGGCCGTCATTGCGAGCCTCGCCGCCCGACAGCATGGCGTCGTCGGCCGGTGGCAGCTGCTCGCGAGCGGGGTGAGCGCCGACGCAATCGATCGCCGCGTCACGACGGGACTACTTCACCCTCTCCACCGTGGCGTCTACGCGGTCGGGAACCCGGCGCCGGACCGTCTAGGCCGGTCGATGGGGGCTGCTCTCGCCGGCGGCGCCGAAGCCGCACTCAGCCACGACGCGGCCGGTGGCCTCCTCGGCCTCCTCTCGTACAGCGGCCGGCCCCACGTCACGATCGCGGGCTGGCGCCCGAACGGCCAGGGCATCATCTGGCACTCCTCCCTGCTGCCGGCCGACGAAGTCGACCGGCACCAGGACATCCCGGTCACCACCCCCGCTCGAACCCTTCTCGACCTCGCCTCGACTCTCGACAAGCACCGCCTGGCCAGGGCGATCGACCGGGCAGAGGCCCTGCGGCTCACCAGCCCAACCTCCCTATCTGCCCTCATCGAGCGCTACCCTGGCCGCCGCGGGATCGCGAAGCTCCGCGAGATCGTCGACGAAGGGCAGGTCGGCCTTCGGATCACGAAGAGCGACCTCGAGGACCTCTTCCTCGTCTTCGCTGATCGCTACGGCCTCCCGCGCCCCGAAACGAACGTGTGGATGGAGCTCGGCGGCCGGATGATCGAGGCCGACTGCCTGTGGCGAGACGCTCGCCTGATCGTCGAGCTCGATAGCCGCGGCTTTCACGACACGACCCAGGCCTTCGAGGCGGACCGGGCCCGCGACCGCGCGGCGGTCGCGGGCGGCTGGCGGGTCGTCCGGGTCACATACAGGCAGCTGACGCGCGAGCATGCTGCCCTCGCCTCCGACCTACATGTCGCGGTGCGGGCAGGCCGGCGCGAATCCAAAGGTAGCCGCGAATAGCGCGGTGAGATTTGGACCCGGCCCGAAGCGGGGCATTATCACGTGCGGTCGCCGTCCTCGCCGGCTGGCTCGTCCTCAACTGGCTTCGCGATCGCCGCCCGCGGGCCCATCCGCGCTCCAGCGACGCCCAGCGCTGAGGCCGGACAGCCCCACCCACGCGAAATCCATCAGCGAGGCGAGCACCTGCTCGCGCGGGACCTCGCGGTGCGAGTCCCACCACGTGGCAAGCGCCTGCGCCGCGCCGGTCAGCTGGTGGCCCAGCATCTCGATCTCCGCCTCCGCGTTCGGGTCGGCGGCGAGCTCGGCGGGGGCATCCGCGCGCATGACCGCCTCGATCGCCGCCGCCACCTCCTCCCGCAGCCGGACGATCCAGTCAGCGAGCTCCGGGTCGGCGACGTTCCCGAACACCATCCGCCAGGCGCCGCGCCGCTCCTCGACGAAGCGCAGGAACGCATCGGCGCCATCCCGCAGGCGCTCCTCGCCCGGCACCGAGGAGGCCGTCGCCGCGAGGATGCGCCCGAGCAGCTCGTGCGCGTAGCGGTCGAGCAGCGCCCCGTAGAGCTCGCGCTTCGAGGCGAAGTGCTCGTAGATCAGCGCCTTCGAGACGGCGGCGCGCACGGCGACCGAGTCGAGCGTCGTCTCGTGGTAGCCGCCCTCGGAGAAGAGCTCGAGGGCCGCCGCGAGGATCGCCTCGCGCCGGTCGGCGGCCGCCATCCGACGACGCGGCGGCGCCTGCGTTCCGATCGGTCCGGACACCTGCATGAACCAAGGGTAACTGACGAGTCAGTCAGTTAGTATGCACCGACGCAGCAGGTCGAGCGCAAACATTTACCCCGACCGGAGGAGGCCGCGAGGATGCCAGCCGCCACGACGAGCCGCACCGCCGACATCAGCTACGAGGACCTCTACCGCCGTTGGGAGGAGGGGAACTGGCGCGCCTACGAGATCGACTTCTCACGCGACCGCGACGGCTGGACGGCGCTGAGCGACATCCAGCGGCGCTCGGCGCTCTGGACCTATTCGATGTTCCTCTACGGCGAGGACTCGGTGACGGACAACCTCTCTCCGTACATCGACGCCGCGCCCCGCGAAGAGCAGAAGTACTTCCTCGCGACCCAGCAGGTCGACGAGGCCCGCCATGCCGTCTTCTTCCACCGGTTCTTCAAGGAGGTGATCGGCGCCGGCGAGACGATCTCCGACACCCTCGCTGCGACGAGGGCTGAGCTCAACTGGGGTTACCGCGGGGTCTTTGGGCGCCTCGACCGGATGGCCGACGAGCTGCGCCGCGACCGCTCGCTGCCGAAGTTCGCCCAGGGGATCGCGCTCTACCACATGGTGGTCGAGGCGACGCTCGCCCAGCCCGGGCAGCACTTCGTCGAGGATTACTTCACGAAATCGGGCACGATGCCGGGCTTCAGCGCCGGGATGCAAAACGTCTCGCGTGACGAGCAACGCCACATCGGCTTCGGCGTGAAGACTCTCGCCGAGCTCTTCCGCGCCTCCGAGGAGTGCAAGGCCGCGGTCGCCGAGCTTCTTCGGGAGGTCTTCGCGTACTCGCTCGCCGTCTTCATCCCCCCGAACTGGGACCTTCGCTACACGCGCGAGTACGGGTTCGAGCTCGAGGACATCTACGCGTTCGGCATCCGATCCGTCCGCGCGAAATGGCGCGCCGCCGGCTATCCGGTCGAGGAGATGCCCGCCGGCGTCTTCCCGATCGACCTCGCGCTCCCGGAGGAGGAGATCGCCCGCCGCCAGATCAAGCTCCTGCGCGCGGGCGTCCTCGGTCCGCCGAACGGACGCCCCGACTCGGCGCCCGAGGTGCAGCGGCTCTACTTCGACGTCGTGGCACGCTCGGCTGACCGCGCCGCCGCCGCCGCGCGCCCGCTGACGATCCAGTGGCGCTTCGCCGACGCCGGCAACTGGCACCTCGTCGTCGACCGCGAGGCGAGCCGCGCCGAGCCCGGCGACGCGCCCGTGCCCGACGTCAGCTTCGAGACGACGTGGAAGGACTGGCTCGACGTCTCGATGCGCGGCGTTGCGCCGTGGCGGGCGGTCGCGTCGCGGCGCCTTCGTCCGCACGGCTCGCCCGCGAGCCTCCTGCGCGTCCGCCGGATCTTCCCGCGGCGCCCCGCGCTCGACTAGCGTCGAGCAGGAACCGCGCCACCTCCCAGCCGACCGCGTCGGCGGCGGTGAAGTCGCGATCGGGGTCGACGATGCGCTGGATGATCGCGCCGTCGCCCGCGCTGAAGAGGTACGTGAGCACGGAGTCGGCGTCGAACCGCAGCCGCAGCACTCCCTCGCGCTCCTTCGCCCGCAGGATGCCGGCGAACACCGACCTCGCCTCCGCGTAGAGCGCGGCGAGCGCCGCCTTGAT
>WNFW01003809.1_pt1 | contig 10525 bp, 9 predicted proteins | sample 5400131 | NCBI WGS metagenome assembly WNFW01 (sample SAMN13153362, study PRJNA577476) | soil metagenome | isolation source: 20 cm soil or saprolite under grassland replicate 1 | place: USA:California | collected 2016-06-15
GCCGCCGTCCATCACGCTGAGATTTGTGTTGTAGAGCAGCGGCGTACCTGGATGCTTGACTTCCGGTGAGCCCCAGCACGGCCAGGGCAGACCGTAATAGTCGCCGCCGACTTCAGGATCGTCCTTGGGCGCCCGCATCGTCAGCATGTCGAACTTCGCCTGGTTCTTCATGTGCGCCTTGAGCCGCTCGGGCGATTGCCCGCAATAGCCGGTCGACCAGCTGCCGCGGTTCATTTCCCGAAGCACATCCTCCGCGTCCGGCAGATTGCTCTCGACCTTGATGTTCTTGAACATCTTGTCGGCGAATCCGAACTTCTTCGCCATCAAATAGATGATCTCGAGGTCATCCTTCGATTCGAACACCGGCTTTACGATCTGCTCGCCCCATTGCAGCGAGCGGTTCGAGGCGACGCGCGAACCCTTGCACTCGAACTGGGTGGCAACCGGGAGAATGTAGATGTCATCCTTGCGCCCGGCCTCCACGGCGAGCGAGGCCCAGGTGGTCGGATGCGGGTCGGCGATGACCAACAGTTCCAGCGCCTTTAGACCCTTCAGAGATTCCGGAATGCGGGTGATGCTGTTGCTGGCATGGCCCTGCACGATTACCGCCCGCACATTGTCTTTCTGCGCGACCTGATCTTTCGGCAGCGTCACCGCTTCGAACCAGCGGGTGAGCGGGATGCCGGGGGTTTCCATGATCTGCTTGGAGTCAAAGCGCGACTTCAAGAAGTCGTAGTCGACTTCCCAGACCCTCGACCAGTGCTTCCAGGCGCCTTCGGCGAGGCCGTAGTAGAACGGCAGCGTTACGATATCGAGGCCGACGTCGGTCGCCCCTTGCACGTTGTCATGGCCACGGAAAATGTTGGCGCCCGTGCCGGGAGCGCCGACGTTGCCGGTGAGGAGCAGTGCAATGCAACTCGCCCGCACATTGGCGGTGCCGACGGTCTTCTGGGTCTGGCCCATGGCCCAGATCAGCGTTGAGGGCTTCTCCGTGGCAAGCATCTTGGCGACGCGTTTAAGCTGTTCGCCAGGGATGCCGCTGACGCGCTCGACTTCTTCCGGATTCCACTTCTCCACTTCCTTGCGAAGATCGTCGAAACCGTAGACTCGCTGTCTGATGAACTCCTTGTCTTCCCAGCCGTTCTGAAGGATGTGCCACATCATGCCGTAGAGCACTGGGATGTCCGTGCCCGGCCGCATGCGCACATATTCGGTCGCATGCGCTGCAGTTCGCGTTAAGCGCGGGTCGATGACGATAAAGTTGGCCTTTTGCAGCTCCTTGCCCTCGAGCAGATGCTGCATCGCTACCGGATGCGCCTCGGCCGGATTGCCGCCCATGATGATCTGGGTCTTGGCATTGCGGATATCGTTGAAGCTGTTGGTCATAGCGCCGTAGCCCCAGGTGTTGGCCACGCCGGTGACGGTCGTCGAATGGCAGATACGTGCTTGATGATCGGTGTTATTGGTGCCCCAGAACGCGCCGAGCTTGCGGAACAGATAGGCGCCTTCATTAGTCATCTTGGCCGATCCGAGCCAGTAGACGGAATCGCCGCCCGATTTCTCTCGGATTGCCATCAGCTTGTCGCCGATCTCGTTGACGGCCGTCTCCCACGAGACGCGCGTCCATTGCCCGTCGACGAGCTTCATCGGATAGCGCAGCCGCCGCTCGCTGTGGACCAGCTCGCGCACGGAAGCGCCCTTTGCGCAATGCGAGCCCCGGTTGATCGGGGAATCCCAGCTCGGCTCCTGTCCGACCCAAACCCCGTTCAGCACTTCGGCGGTTACGGTGCACCCAACCGCGCAGTGCGTGCAGATGCTTTTGCGAACGGTCGCGCCTGCCGAGAGCGGCCCGGCCGCGGCAGCTTCTGCCTTGCGGACGCTGCCGACCTGCAACGCGCTCAGCGCAGCCAGCGCGCCTCCGGCAAGACCGGAGCGGCGCAGGAAAGTACGGCGATCGAGACCGCCGCTCTGCCCTGACAAGGCCTTCGCAACTGATCCGCGACGGCCAGATTCGGAATGTTGTGGTGTTCTCCTGATCAGCACGGCCGCCTCCTCAAGCAGGATAACGATTGACGCGGTAAAACGCCTTCACGTGATCGGTTTCCTTGTAGCGCGCCTTGCGCTTTTCATCGTTGTTCTCGCTGTCGGCCTGTGCCGGCGCGATCAACGGCGTCGCCAGCGTCGCACCGGCGCCGACTGCGCCCGCGCCGACCTTGCGAAGGAAATCGCGGCGACCGACTGTCGCTTTCTTCTCGTCCCTCATCGCAGCTCTCCCGGACCAGCGCCCCTGGTCAGTTGGCGAACGTAAAAGCTTCAGCTTCGATTTCCATAAACACTCGGCCGAGCGTCCCGACCGATTTGTAAAACTTGGCATGCGTTGCCCGCTCCATGTCGGCGAACATGCGCCCCACCCACGAGGCTACGTGCTTCTCGAAGAATGCCCGCTGCCTTTCTGCCGATGCCGGGAAGCGGCCAGCCGCAAATCCAGCCATGATCTCGCACAACGTGGCCGCATGATCCTCAGGCTCGAAATTGTTCTCGACGCGCTCGACGCCGAGTACGGCGAGGTCGTCGCGGAGACGAGAAAGCGGGCGTTCGTTGAGAAAGCCGGTCAGATAGTAGGAGGCATAGGGCAACAGCTCGCCACGCCCAAGACCGATGAACAGATCGAAATATTCGCGCTCGACACCGGCGATCGCGACCTCCGATGCGGCCTCGGCCAAGGCGGCATGGGCGTGACCAAGCGGCGTTGCGTCGCCGCGCAAGTGCGCGATCTCACCAAGCAAAGCGTTCGACGGCGGACAGGAAAGCAACGCGGCAAGCAGTGCGTATTCCCGCGCGCGAGCGGCATCGACGGGATCGACATCATTATCTGGATTATCTGGCACAGCGAGCTCGCTATAGAGATCAGGACGAAGTTGCTGACGCGGCACGCCAGTCGCGGCGTCCACCGCGATCACCCTTCCGGCAGGCACCCTGTTCCAGTTTGAGACCGAAGGCTGCGCAATGCCGATCTTGCGGGCAAGCTGAGCTACGCCGCCTGCCGCATCGATGGCACGATCTAAGTCCGGATCGCGCATGTGGACCTCTCATCCACCCAAAGGTGTCCAAAGCGCTCTTGATTTTTTTGGTTAGCGAAGACTAGACCTCGGTAGGGGGCCGGTCAATTGATCGACATAGCCTGAGGCTATAGCATTTGGTCGAAAGTCTAGCGAGGCCGTGCGCTTCCGTGTGTACGACGCCGAGTTGAGGTTGGATCGCTCTCAACGCTCCGAGGGCCTTCCGGTTGCACTGCAGCAGGAGCTGGAGGCCGTTGGTCCAACGAACTCTGCTCGGCAGGACTTTGATCGGCGACCGCTTCTGAGGCGCGCGATCCCAATAGCGGTTCATGGCCTGAATCAGCCGATTGGCTTGCGTCCTTTTGCTCTGGGATTGCGGTCGTAAGGCTGTCAGCGGCGCCGCGCACGCCCCCGACAATCCTGTCAACGAGCGCGCCAAGCTGTTCTTCTGAACAATCGAGTGGCCCGAAGCCGGGCATCGCATCCGGATCGTTGAAATCCCAGGCGTTCTCCGCAAGACCGACAAAATCCCGTATGGCAGGATCGGCGGTCCAGGCGCGACGAAGCGCCGCACGGCTCAATTCCTTTGGAATGCCTTTGCGCAGGAAAGCCGTGATGTCTGTGGCGGCATCAATCGAATCGATTGGCGGCAAACTCGACAGATCGACCTCCGGAGTCGCCGGACCTTCGGCACTGACGAAGGGCGGCGCCGGACTGCGCGCCTGCATCGGCTCGGCCGGCTCCGGCACATCGTCGCCGGCCCTCGCCTCACGCTTTAGGCGAGACCAGCGCGCAAGGAATTCCTCGTCGCTCATTCGTGCCCGCCTTCCTGATGACGCCGCGCCAGCGCCTCCGGATCCGCGCGGCGCAGCTTTCGCTTGACGAATTCCCTTTCGATGTGGTGTTCGGCGACGAAATTTTCAATCGTCTCGCGAAACACCTCAGGCATCGGCACCGCTTCGACAAGATTGGCGCCTGCTACGGTGAAGGCCTCTCCTTCCGTGGGATCGGCGGTGACCGCCGAAACTACATAGGGCCAGGCGCCCTCGGAAGGGCTCAACACGATCCAGATGCTGGGAGTGCTGGACGCAAGATTATCTCGATAGCGTGCCGTTTCGGAGCGGTAGAGATCGACGGTGGCGCTGCCGGCATAATAGAGCGCCGTCTCATTCTGCTCGCGCAGAAGCGTCCAAGGCCTCATCTCTGGTTCATCCGGCAACACGCCGATGCCGCGCCAGACGAAATCAATCCATGGTGAATCGGCCCTGCGGCGTTCGACCACGACGCCTACGGGAATGCGCAACAAGGGTGTCGCCGAGGGGCTCAACTTGCAGCCTCCAGATGCTTGACCGGCAATCCCGTCAACAGGTTCTGCGGTTCCATCCGTAGCCCCGATCTATCCATGGATTGTCGATCGAACGGCGGCGCATGACCACCCCGACTTCGTGGGACGACCAGGTCATTGCCATGGTTGATCCTCCGTCTCCCGGTCGATCATGCAACATTCGCCTGCGATGCAAGCGGCAATCCTGCTACCAGATTTTGCGGCTTGAGGCGCACCACCTTGTCCGCACCCATCGCCAGGATGAGATAGACTGGCCTGACGCCGACGCGTTCGTCCACCAGTCTTGCATCCTCAATGTCCAAGCGCATCAGGGCAACGACCCGTTCCGCAGCGTCGCTATCCAGCGCGGCGCCGTTCCATAAGGCGTTACCGATCCGGGTACCGTCGCTGTCGAGGCCGACGAACCAGCGCCAGTCGCGGTCTTCGATCGAAACGACCGCTTCCACCTTGACGGAAACGCCCATGAGGTGGGCGATCCAGCGCTCGATGACCCTGCACAAGCCGGCGCGGGCCTTTGGGTTGCCGCCGATATTCATCACCATCGCATGCGCGTCCGAGTGCGACCAGTAAGTCCAGGCGTTGTCGTCGTCCATGACGTCCATCTCCCCGAACGCCGTTGGCCGAAGCATGGCCGTGAGCGGCGACGAATGCATGTCATGTTGCGCGTGTTGCTGCGCCTCGATGACTTCCGCATCAGCCAGCAGCAGCGTCCCTTCATGCACGGTCGCCTGCTGGCTACGATAGAACAGTTCGGCCGCGCGCAGCGTGTAAGGATCGTCGCAGCCCTCAAGCGCGTTGCGCAGGATCAGATGGCAGAGCTGCGACAGAAAAATCGGAGGCAGATCGCCGGCGCCGTTGCGCGCCAGGCTCACATATGCGGCTTCGAGCGATGGCGCGGCGATCAGTCGGTCGCGGAAGTTCATCATGAAAGTCCAGTTCTCCCGCGCATCGGCGTCGGCGAGAGCGGCGATATCAGCCTTTGAGACCGGGCGCAGAGGATCGGCCAGCAGGCTAGCGTGCAAATTGCGTTCAGGCTCGCAGGCATCAGCCGGCGGCATCAGTTCAGGCCGCGCCAGATAGGCCATGATCAGTTCGGGCGTCGCAACGAGCCCACCATGATCGGCCCGACGCGTCAGGTGATGGCCCGAGGCGACCCAGAATTCTCTCATGTGCGATCCGTCGTCATGCGATCAGTCCTGATCATTCCGAGGAGATCGACCTCTTCGGCAGGCCCAATGTCGCCTTCGACCTCGTGAAAGGTAAAGGCGCGGGCAGACGCGTGTAACCGGTCGGCGCCCGGCCCTGCTTCGCGCGGCTTGAGGGTGCGAAAGCGCTCGCGGATTCCACCATTCTCGACGCTTCGCTGCACTGCAAGCAGGGTCTGAGCCGGGTGACCGCACAACGAGGCCGCAAACGCGACCTCCTGCTCGGCAGCAAGACGCGCGGCTTCGAGATCGGGTGCGCCGAATTTCTCCAGCAATTGCCTTGCGAGGCGCTCGACCATGGCTTGCCTGTCCACCTCCGCCGCCTCGGTAACGATCGCCAGCGTGGACCAGCCGAGACTGTCGATCCCGAGAAAGCCCGACCGCAGCGCCACACGCTCCTTCTGGCCAAGCATGGCCAGATCCCGGTTCCAGAACACAAACGCGCCGGAGACAGCCCATTCGCCTGATGCGGCCGGCCGCTCGAACATAAAGGTATCCGACGGGTCGAGCCTGATGGTTCGCGGAAATTTCAACATATCCGCCTCATCCGAGTTTCGGACCCCGCGCCCGCTGATCATACCAAGTCGCCACGGCGAGCGCATCCACAAGGCTGGTCCGGTCGGGCGGCCCGCTGCCGGCCGGCGGGGCGACCAGCAGGTCGCCGTTAAGGTCGATCTTTCGGCGCTCGCCTGCCTTGGCCGGGGGAAGCCGCTCCAGATACTCCCGTGCGATCGCGCCAAACCCCCGCTCGTTCCAACGGTCGAACGCGGTCATGAGATGGCGGGCAAAGCTGCCGATGATCGCGTCGGTGTCGGTCATCTCGAAACCTTCACTTAACAGCGAAACGCCGGCGGCGGACGGCGCCTCCTCGACATGCGCCATATCAGCGGCTCGCAGGATGACACCGAACACCAGCCACGCCGGAACCTCGCCCTCGGCGCAATCCAAAGGCCAACCGAGCCGCGCACCGCCGAGCAATCCCCCGTCGAACCTGATCGCGTCGGGCCAGCCGAAATTCACTTCCCGTTCCGGCGGGCAATGGGCGGCGATCGCGTCGGCCACCGCGTTCATGCCGGCAAATAACGCCCGGCGCGCCGACACCAACGGCTCGTCGGGCTCGAGAACCACGGCAAATTCGACCAGATCGTAGCGCCGCACCCAGACCAGTGTTCCCGCACCGGCGTCGGGCGCAATGGTGCAGCCGTGCGCGAAAGCGTCGCCATGTTCGCGCAGCGCCACCAGGCTGTAGCCGGGGGGCAGATCGGGTGTCTGTTCCAGGCCCGCGAGACGCGACATCATCTAGTAACTCATCCTTACGTACTTACTTGCTTTGCAAGCCGGGGGTGTATGCTATCCCGGTCAGACTGGTGACGCGAGCGGGTCCGGACCCTGCAGATCGTCATTCCAGCAGGTACCGCAGAACCACCGAACCGAGCAATCGCGCGGTGGGCACGCCGGTTCAAGGTAATTTACGTTCAGGGTAATTTGAATGGGTGCGACATCGTCTCATCTCCTGATCTGCAGCTGCGAGAAAACCATGCCGCTCGATGCGCACGCGATCGCTCGCGGCTGTCCGGCTGACATCACCCAAGCGAACCAGCTCTGCGGACTGGAGCTTGAGCGGTTCAAGCAAGCCCTCGCCGACGGCAGGCCCGTCACCGTCGCCTGTGCCCAGGAAGCCCCGCTGTTCAGGGAAGTCGCGGAAAGCTTCCCGCAAGCTCAGCTGACTTTTGTCAACATTCGCGAAACCGGCGGCTGGTCGAACGATGCCGCGGCGGCAGGCCCGAAAGCCGCGGCGTTGATTGCCGCGGCAGGCGAAGAAATGCCGCCGATTTCGCTGGTGACGCTCGAGAGCGCGGGCATTGCGCTGATTTATGGCCGCGACGAGATTGCGATCGAGGCCGGGCAGCGCCTGGCTGACCGTCTCGACATCACAGTGCTTCTGACAAAGCCCGGCGACGTGACGCCACGCAGGACGAACGAGTTTCCTGTTCTCAAGGGCACGATCCGCAATGCCCACGGACATCTTGGGCGGTTCGAGCTTACGATCGACGACTACGCGCTGCCATCGCCCTCCTCGCGCACAAAACTCGAATTCGGGCTCGCACATGATGGCGCAACTTCGACCTGCGATCTGATCCTGGATCTCAGCGGCGGCGTTCCGCTGTTCCCGGCGCATGAATTGCGACCGGGCTATCTGCGCGCCGATCCGCGCGACCGGGCCGCGGTCGAGCGCGCGATTGCAGATGCCGGCGGACTGGTCGGCACCTTTGACAAGCCGCGCTTTATCCACTTTGAAGAGCCGCTGTGCGCGCATTCGCGCTCTGGCATCACCGGGTGCACGCGCTGTCTTGACCTCTGTCCGACCGGTGCGATCACGCCGAACGGGAATGCGGTCGTTATCGACGCGAACGTTTGCGCCGGTTGCGGTTCATGTGCGTCGGCGTGTCCGACCGGCGCGGCATCGTATTCGCTGCCGAGCGCGGACGCGCTGATGCGGCGGTTGCGGACGCTGCTGCAGACTTATCGCAAGGCCGGCGGCGGCAACGCCATTGTGTTGTTTCATGACGGCGAGCACGGCGAGGCCATCATCGATGCGCTGGCGCGGTTCGGAGCCGGCTTGCCTGCGAATGTGCTTCCGTTGCGCGTCAACGAAGTGACGCAGCTCGGACCAGAGATCATCGCGGCGGCGTTCGCCTATGGTGGCAGCGGCGTCACCGTATTGACGCGCGCCAGGCCCCGGCACGACATTCTCGGGCTTCGTCGAGTGGTCGAGATGTCAGACAGCATCGTTTCGGCGCTCGGATTCGGCGCAGGGCTTGTGCGGATCATCGACACCGACGATCCGGACCAGTTGCGCCTGATGCTCGATGCGGTCCCCGTCGGCGTCGCGACACAAAAGCCAGCCGGCTTTGTGCCGCGCGGCGCCAAGCGCGGCGTGCTTGAGACCACATTTCGCGAACTACACCTCGCCGCACCCGTCCCTGTCGATATGGTGCCACTGGCGCCGGGGGCGCCGTTCGGCGGCGTGAAGCTGAACGTCGAGGGCTGTACGCTCTGTCATGCCTGTGTCACCGCCTGCCCGACCGGCGCGCTCTCGGACAATCCCGACCGTGCAATGCTGCGTTTTACCGAAAGCCTGTGCGTGCAATGTGGGCTGTGCGAAGCGACCTGTCCCGAAAAAGTCATCGCGCTTGAGCCCCGCCTCGATTTCAAGGCATGGAACGCGCCGCTGCGGGTGCTGAAGGAAGAAGAGCCTTTCCTGTGCATTGCCTGCGGCAAACCTTTTGGCACCAAGAGCTCGATCGACCGCGTGCTCGCCAAGCTTGGCGACAAGCACTGGATGTTCCAGGGCACCAACGCCAGGCGTCTCGATGTCATCAAGATGTGCGCGGATTGCCGCGTCGAAGCCGTGATGAACGAGAGCTTCGATCCGCATGCGGCGCCGCAGCGCCCACCCGTGATGACATCCGAGGATTATTTGCGCGCCCGCGATGCGAAGAAAGGCGATCCGCTTGGATCGTGAGGAGCCCGTCGTGTCCGCCATCCATTCGGATCCAAGAGCACATGCGACCTCGAAGGTGGCCGGCGTTCCCGGCGTCGAGCACATCATCGCCATCGCCTCCGGCAAGGGAGGCGTCGGCAAGTCCACCACCTCCTGCAATCTTGCGCTCGCCTTCGCAGCCATCGGACTGAAGGCTGGCATCCTCGATGCCGACATTTATGGACCCTCGCAGCCAAAACTGTTTGGACTGCGCGGTAAACCGCGTCTGGTGGGCCCACGCATGCTCGAACCGATGGAACGCTTCGGCGTCAAGGTAATGTCGATCGGCTTTCTGATGGAAGAAGACCTCGCCATGATTTGGCGCGGACCGATGGTGATCTCGGCCATCACGCAAATGCTGCGTGAGGTGGCGTGGGGCGATCTCGATATTCTCGTCGTCGACCTGCCGCCCGGCACCGGCGATGCGCAGCTTACCATGGCACAGCAAGTGCCCCTCGCCGGCGCGGTCATTGTCTCGACGCCGCAAGACCTCGCACTGATCGACGCGCGGCGCGGCATCGCGATGTTTCAGAAAGTCAACATACCGCTGCTGGGACTGATCGAAAACATGTCAAGCTTTTGCTGCCCGATCTGCCATCATGTCACGCCGATCTTCGGCCATGGCGGCGCGAGGCTCGAGGCCGAGGTGCGCGGAATTCCGTTTCTCGGCGAGATCCCGCTCGATATCCAGATCCGCGAAACTTCCGACGACGGACGCCCGATCGTTGCGACCGAACCTGATGGTGCCCATGCGAGGCACTATATCGGCATCGCGCGCGAAATCTGGACTGCGGTCGCCACCGGCGCGGCGCGCAGGCGCCCGCCGCGCATCGTCATCGAGTAGACCTCGCTCGTTGCGGTACCTCTGCTCGCTACGGTGCCCGGAATGGCCGTTCCGATTTCGCCACCGGCCTCAAGATTAAGCGTGAAACAACGCGCGGTCGCTACATGGCCTCCATCAACACTTCCTTGGGGCGCTTCAATGAGCCTGGACAGAACTGGAAGTTCGACAGATCATGGACCCATCAGGGCAGGATTGATTGGCTCTTCGCCACCAACAAGACCAAACGTTCGCAATTCATCACGATGCAGATCGATTTCAACGATCGACAGGATCAAAAAAAGAACGGTGGCAATGAAAGTGAGAAGTGGCGAGGCGGATGTGCTCGTCGTGCCGCGTTGCGCCGCCCTCCAATCTCCCCTGAACGGAGCGAATAGAGCCAACAGAGCATGGAGTATTGGAGCCTTTTTTCTTTGCATCTCGCACTCCTTCCGATGATCGACGATCGGAACGGCACCGCTCCGCGGCTCTTGAGATCGTGACGCAAGCGCGACCTCTGCGGACTGCTAGTTTGCGGCACCATTTACGCCA
>WNFW01003810.1_pt1 | contig 10524 bp, 8 predicted proteins | sample 5400131 | NCBI WGS metagenome assembly WNFW01 (sample SAMN13153362, study PRJNA577476) | soil metagenome | isolation source: 20 cm soil or saprolite under grassland replicate 1 | place: USA:California | collected 2016-06-15
CGCCGCGCGCAAAGCGATCGGAGACAGCGGAGCGTTCCTTGTTGCCCGGGCGGAATGTTTTCTCGTCGGCGTAACCAATATTGACGAGGTGATCCGCCGGCTCACTGCGTACGCGGATGCGGGCGCGGATTGTCTGTATGCGCCGGGCATTCGAGATCGCGAGCACATTTCCGCAGTGGTTACGGCTGTCGCGCCGAAGCCGGTCAACTTACTGATTGGCGGTGCCATTGGCCTAACGATGTCTGATGCCGCCGCGCTCGGGGTGCGGCGAGTGAGCGTCGGCGGCGCGCTCGCTCGCGTAGCCTGGGGTGGCTTCATCCGCGCGGCAAAGCAGCTCGCCGAAGATGGACGCTTCGATGGTTTCATGGATGCCGCGTCGCACGCCGAGCTACAGGAGTTTTTTCGCGATGACGCGAAACGGCACAAAGGATGAACCGGCGGATGTGTGTTCCGCATCGCTCAGAGTCGCGACGCAGTGGAGCTAATGGCTGAAGCGCGGAAAGCGCCCGCTCGAATTTTCGTACGTAGCGCCAACGGTGATGTGAAATTTATCATTTCCTACATCGCCGATGAAATATCCCTGCTCAACCTCGCCACCGAATTTGCCGGTGGATCTCCCGTACAAAAAGCCCACTTCCCCGCTGGCATAATCAAGACGATTGGACCGCTGTATATCCACGAGCTCTTTGGATGAATCCTTGGGAGGCGCCGCTGAGGCAGTGGCTCTCCGTGGTTCCGTCGCGCTTAAAGTCGGAAGAAAATCAGGCAGCGTCGGTTCCATCCAGTCGAATAACAAAGGTGGAGCAACCGTTCCCGAGAAGGAGAAAAGCCGTCCATCTGAGAGCGTCAGCGACGGAAAACGAAGCGACGAGTTATTCAGCGCGCTGAAGACATCCGGGCGACCTGCTTGCTGCGCGGACAACGGAAGGCAAAGACCAAGAAATCCCGCAACGGCAGAAAGTGCGCGTCTGGTCATGAGAGAATGCTCGGCCAAAAAGTCGGGAGCGCGAGCGAAATCTTAAGGGGAACATCATGACAAAGGAGCGCGACGGCGTGGCCGACCGCCAAAATAAGACGTCGTGATTCCCGGCGATACCAGATTGCTTGAGATTAGAGACTTCTATTCGTGACTGTCCGGAGAAAATCTGTGTAAATCTGTCATTTGTGGACCTTAAGCTCGCATGAAGTCACATTATGACGTGGTCATTCTCGGCGCCGGCCATAACGCGCTGGTGGCGGGGACTTATCTTGGGCGCGCGGGGTTGAGCGTGCTGCTCTTGGAAAAGAACGATTACATCGGTGGCGCGACGACTTCGCAGAAAGTGTTCCCCGATTATGACGCGCGGTTATCGCGTTATTCGTATCTCGTCAGTTTGTTCCCGGACAAGATCATTCGTGATCTAGGGTTGAATCTCAAGTTGCGTAGACGTGCGACCGCATCGTTTACGCCATACGTGATGGCTGACCAACATAACGGCTTGCTCTTGAGCAACGTGTCGGAAGAAACGAGTCAGCAGTCGATGTTCGAGCTGACCGGAAATCACACGGAGTACGAGCAGATGAAGAAGTTTTACAATCTCTCACGCGTTTTTGCCGAACATGTCTGGGACACGATGCTGGAGCCGCTCGTTGCGAAAGAAGATTTTCGGCGCCGGTTCGATGTCGATGATGTTTCACGTGAGGCCTGGCGCAGTTTGGCCGAAGAGCCGCTGGGGCGCGCGATCGAACGTTATTTGCAAGACGATCTGGTGCGCGGCCTCGTGCTCACCGACGCGAAGATCGGCGTCTTGACGCATCCGCACGATCCGTCGCTCGTGCAGAACCGGTGTTTCCTTTATCATCTTATCGGCAATAAAACGGGCGAATGGAAGGTGCCGGTCGGCGGGATGGGCGCGGTCGCGCGCGAGTTGGAACAGGCGGCCCGCAAAAGCGGCGCCGAGATGTTAACGAATGTCGATCTTCGCGCGCTGGATCTGACCGGGCAACAGCGCAGCGTCGAATTTGAGGTCGACGGAAAACGAGAAACCGTCGATGCCCGATTTCTTCTGGTAAACTTTGGCCGGAACGTGCTGGCGAAGTTTGTCGGTAAACTATATCAGCCAGATGCCACGGACGAAGGGTCTGTGTTCAAGATCAACATGCTCTTACGGCGATTGCCGAAGTTGAAAGCGAAAAAATATTCGGGGCCCGAGGCGTTCTGCGGGACGTTCCATAGCGACGAAGGCTACAAGCAAATGAATGCTAGCTATGATCAGGCGGGCCAGGGACGGTTGCCAAACAAAACACCGTGTGAAGTCTATTGCCACACACTGACCGACGACAGCATTCTTGCGCCGGAACTGCGAGAAAAGGGATTCCATACGATGACACTGTTTGGACTCGATACGCCGTGGCGTTTGTTTGCGCGGGATAATAAGACGATGAGAAAACTCGCGGAAAACAAATTCCTCGAGAGCATGAACCAGTGGCTGGAGGAGCCGCTGGAAGATTGTCTCGCCGTGGCGCGCAACGGGGATCTCTGCATCGAAAGTAAAAGCCCGGTTGATATCGAGGACGCGCTCGGGATGTACCACGGCAACATTTTCCAAGACGCGCCGACGTTTCCATTTACGGAGAAAAAATCGCAGATAGGCAAATGGGGCGTCGAGACGGAGTTTGAGAATGTCTTTCTCTGTGGCTCGAGCGCGCAGCGCGGCGGCGCAGTCAGCGGCATTCCGGGGCACAATGCAGCGAAGAAAGTGCTGAGTGTAACGGGACAGAGCTGAGAGTTGATCGTTGAAGACGGGCGCTCGCATCAAACGTCAAACCTCGAACGTCAAATATGCCATCGGCCAATCCAGCTGACGTCGCGTCGATCGACGCAATTATCACGGCCGCATACGATTCAATTTCGGGTCCGCCGGGCAAACGTGATTGGAATCGAGAGCGCTCATTGTTTATTCCTGGGGCGCGTTTGATTCCAACGGCCGAAAATGCCGGGGAGAACAGCCTCGGCGGCGAGATTGCGCCGCAGATACTGGACATCGACGGTTTCATCGCGCGCGTCGGCGATTATATCGAAAAGAATGGATTCTTCGAAAAGGAAATTGCGCGTCGCACCGAGCAGTTCGGTCACATCGCGCATGTTTGGAGCACGTACGAGTCGCGCCACAAAGGCGACGATCCCAAACCGTTCATGCGCGGAATCAACAGCATTCAGTTGTTCCACGACGGCAGTCGCTGGTGGATCGTGACCATCTACTGGCAGCACGAGAGTCCTGAACAACCCATTCCAGAAGAATATCTCGAAACAGAAGATTGAAGGAGCTGCTAGTCGAGAATTTAGCGAAGTGCCTCAAAATTGATCCCGTGCTGGTTGGAGTCGGCGACGGGGAATAAAAGCGAGAAGGGTACGTTTTCTGGGATGGTGGCGTTATCGGCTGCGGATGCGCGTCCCGGTAACATTTTGTGCCGAAGCCGAGCGCGAACGCGAGCAAGACAAAAGCAATGACGCGCTTTTCCTCTCGAGTGAGAACGAAACGCTGCCGGAGCGTCTCAAATCGTAAACGCCAACGTCGCTTCAATTCGTCGGTTTATCTTTGATTCTGGGTCGAACGTGCACGGAGCGATACTTTCCCTTAATATTAAAATCGTAGAACCGTGTCCTCGACTCCGCCGACATTAAGTCGCGATAGACAGAAGGCGATACATCGAGATACCGATACACCGCGCCGTTCGCGAATTCGATTTCGAGAATGTGACGGCGTTTGCTGTAGCCAACCCTCGCAATAGCAGTTGAATCAATCGGTTGTCGCGGAATGTGGGAAACGATCGGCTGCGAATTATTGGATTCAGGCGGATCAGCACAAGGGGCTGACGCAACAGCAGCCAGTGTTCCGAGGAGAACCATGATCCAAATGCGTCCCATGATCGCAGATTGTTTTAGCTTCCGCTCGATATGTGGTCGAGCAAACTTGTACTCGGATCAGGACGGCGCGCGGCGGGCGCGCCATGTCATTATCGTCCGAGCGGCGTCGTAACGTCGGTGCCCGGCGGCGGTGTGAATTCGAATGTCGAAGTAGGAAGCGGAGCGCGTGTTTGATTTGAATAGCTGGTCACAATCCGATCGCCATTCAGCTGCAACATTTCTGTGCGCTCGGCCCTCAAGTTGTCATTGATGCGCAGGTTGAGTTTTTGAAAGACCCGTTTCATTGACGGTGTGCGCGGCGTCAGCTCCAGCTCAAAGCCGTTGCCGATCTTCGTGGCATTGATGGCGAACGTGTTTTCGACATCTTCGAGATTCAGCGCCGAATTGATCGCTGCAATAACCGAATCGAGCGGTGAGCGTTTGCCCAAAGAATAACGCTCGGCGGATTTAAAGTTCGGATAATAAATCCAAAGCTGATGACCGTCGCTCACCGTCAAGCTGGGCGAATTGCCCTTCACTTCGCGGCGAAATTTTTTCGGCGGCTGAAACCAAACCTTACCTGAATTCACGACCGGTTTCTTCATCAAATGCAAGAACCGTTCTTCCTGAAAATCCGCTTGGGTGATTCGGTTTTCCCGAATTCGCGCGAGGAGAGTCTTGAGCTCGGCGGGAGAAAGCGGCCCAGGGCCGGCGAGGATCGTAGACGAAATGAGACTAAGAATTATTGGAAGAATCCTTCGCATGAGATTATCGATCTTAGCCTATTTGGACCTAATCTTTGCTTGAAGATTTCGGTTCTGTTGCCGCCATCGCAGGCAGCGTAAAGAAAATCGTCGCAACCAGGCTCCAAAAAATGCCGATCGCGCAGGCACTGCCCAGGCTACTCAACGACGGATTGCGCGCCAGCACGAGTGAGCCAAAGCCGCTAACAGCGGTTAATCCGGCGAGCAACACCGGCTTCACCACGCCCGCAACATCGTGCTCGATCTCATGTGTCTTCTGCCAGACCAGCACGACGTAAATTCCGTAGTCTACTCCGATCGCTAGGACGAGACGAAAAGAAAGCACATTGAGCAAGTTCAAATCGATACGCAGCAGTTTCATCGACGCAATCATCGCTCCGATCGCAAACGCGAGCGTGATGACTTGGATGACCCAGAGGCGCAAGTTGCGGTATAAAATCGCGAGCAGCGAAACGTCGAAAATCGCCATCAACGCGCTAATGATGAGGAGTTGCCGGTGTGACCATGGCAGCAAATCGGCAAGCGCGTAACTCCAGCCTGAGAGGGTCATTGGAATCCCCGTCACCGGGAGATCGCGTCCAAGATTTACTCGCTGCGCATATGTGGAGACTGGTTCGTTGGTAGTAACAAAGCCAGTGGTAAGCAGCGGATCTTGCCCGAAATAGCGATCAACCAAAAACCACCAGCTCGATGACGCTGGCAACTTTTCTCGCCAATTCGGCAGAGGAGCGTTCGGATCGACCAGATGTTGCAAATTATCGAGCAGCGTAAAAGCCGGTGCGAACGCGTCGCGGCTGAATCCTTCGGTATCGAGTGTTTGGTCGAGTGTTTGGCGCGCCGTTTGAAAATCAATCTCGCTCAACTGTTCGCGATTTCGTTGCATCGACTTTGGCGAAAGACAAAGGGCTGCGGGCGTGGAAAAGCTTTTGATTTTGCCCGCAGTCTGAAGCTCGCTCCAATGTGCGGCAATTTTCTGCCAGTCGTCGTGCAATTCTTGCGGATTGCTCGCCTGCACGATTGCCAACACCGGCTCCCAGCGCATTGGCATTTTGTGCATAATCGCTTGAAGCGCGCGACTGGCACGACTGTTTTTCGGTTCCAGCGAACGTGTGCTCGCCTCGAAGTGAAGCGGTGGGACAGGCGATAATCCGATTACGGTCAGCAGCAACAAAAGCGCGCTTGCGAAAATCAACATGGGCGCCGGGCGCTCCACACTCCAGCGCACATATTTTTTTACCATCTCGAAGACCCAATCATGACGGAGGGGCGGCTGCCGTTCGCGAACGAAAAGAAATAAAATCGTGCACATAAAAAGGCCGGCAAAGAAAATGCCGATGGCGATGAGCACACCGAGCTGCGAGAAGCCCATCGATCCGCTCAGGATAAGTGCCAGAAATCCGACCGCAGTAGTGAGTGCACCAAAGAAAACCGCGCGACCAAGCTTTGCAACCGAGGTGGCGATGCCTTGACGATGTGATTGTCCGTCGATCCGTGCTTGCTGATAACGTCCAAAGGTGAGGATGGCGAAATCAACGCCGAGGCCAACGAGAATGGCACAAAAGCCTACGCTCACCATGCTGAGTTGTCGAAAAATGAGAAGGCCGAGCGTAAGCGCCACCAGACACGAGAGCAGCAGTGAAAATCCCATGCCGAGCAACGGCAGCCATCGACGAAAACCGATGAAGAAAATGCTGCCTACCAGCACGACTGATCCGAGCAACGTTGCGACAATGTCGTAGCGCATGCTGAGGGAGATTTCGGCCACGTACGCGGAACGTCCGGTCACGAGAATTTCCAACGGGCCGCCATCCCAGCCTTCGCGTGCGTTTGCGCGAAAGGCGTTTACCTGACGCATCAAACGCTGGCACGCGAATGCGCTAATTGATTCCTGGTTTGTTACCGTCAGGAAAACCCGCATCGTGCGATCGGGAGAGGCGAGGGGCTGGTCTTCTTCGATCGCGGTGCTTTCTGCACAAGGTTTGAGCGCCGGGGCAATTAGACCGAGAGGATCGAACGCCAGCTCGAACTCGGGTCGCGGCGATCCTGCCTCAATCTGTTGATGCAAGCGATGCAGGCGATCGCGAATCTTCTGCGGCTGCAAGATCGAGATCGTCTCGTTGAAAGCGCCCGGTTCCAGGTTCAAGAGCAACGGCACCGCGATTGATTGAAGATCGCGGATTCCATTAGGCGTCTGCATCGGCGAGCCCGCAAGTACGCGCGTGCACCAGGACTGCTGCCGTAATTTGTCAGCGAACACCGGCGCGAATTCTTCCAGTTTTTCGACATCATCGGGGGCACAAACCAGCGCGAAAGTGAGCTGCCGGGTTTGCTCAAACTCGCGATCGTAAATTTTTAGCCCTGCGACCGAACGAAAACTCGCTGGCAAAATGTTGAGCACATCAGAGTCAAGTCGCAACTGGGTGACTAGGATTGCGATGCACCCGAGCGCGAGCACGGCAACGCTGCACCAAACGAGCGTACGTCGCTGCGTAACAGTTCGCGCGATAACATCACTGATCCGCATATTCGGTGGCAAAAACGAAACGCCGATAGTCGCGTTTCAAACCTGACAGGTCAAAAACGAAACAGAAAAGTTTCGTTGCCAGCGATGTATCGCACCGATTGTCGATCTTGCGAGCCAACGAGTTTGTCTCGCACTCCGAGCCAGCCGCGCAATTGTTGCGGCGCGCGATCAATGGGGCCCGACCAACCGCTTCGTGCGAGCGGGCCTTTGACTTCGGCGAAGCTGGCGTCCTGCCGCAGAGATAACAATGGTGCAACCGGCCCTTTTGAAAACGTCAGCTCGAAATCGCCATTTTTTGAAAAGCGAATAAGGACATCCCCGATGAGCGTCGTTTCCGGCGCGCGATATAAAAGTTGTCCGCTGCGCACCCGCCAATCGCCGGCCGGTTCGGCAAATTGATGCCGCGAGGTTGTTGCACAGTTTGTTAGACCGATAATCGCCAGCGCGATAACGACGGCGCGCAAGATCGACATTACGCCTAAAGAATCGCGCCGACCGCGTCGGAGGCGACTTTGGGGTCTCCCTTTTTCGGCACGAGCGAGAGCCGCGGTGAGAGCGCGAAGAAACGTTGCGCGTTCACAAAAAAATAAAACAGCCACATGCGCCACTTGATGGCGAGACTCTTTCCTTCGTTGCCCGCGAGCACGGCGTTGACGGCGGCGGCGATTTGCATCGTGTCGGTCGGATTGAGAAACACTTCGATGAATTCTTTGCCACGGCGATACCACGCGTTTACGAACGTGAGATAGATGTCCATAATGTAATTGACAGTGCGTCCGTACGTTCTGAAAAGGCGACGCTTGTGCGATTCGTCGCGCAAAACCTCGTCCAGTGTGTCAGCGGCTTTTTCGGCGGACATGATTGCCAAAAAAACGCCGCTGCTAAAAACTGGATCGATAAATCCGGCGGCGTCACCCACGAGCAGCCAGCGGTCGCCGAAAAGTTTCGTGTTCCGATACGAGTAATCGCCGGCGGAATAAACCGGCGAGACCCGCTCGGCTCTTTTCATTCGCTCGAGCACCATCGGCTGTTCGTCGATGCATTTTTCAAGCGCCTCTTCCGGTGAAAGTTTCATCGCGCGAAACGTGGCCGTGTCCATTACCACGCCGATGCTCATGCGCGTGACCGTTAGGGGAATCATCCAAAACCAGCGGTCGAGGCCGCGCACCATGCGGATGAGTGTGCCGTCAATGCCCTCGGGGCGATCGACATTTTCGTAATGCGCGAAGACAGAAAATTTCTGCAGATGATTGTACATCTTTTTGAATTTGAAAAAGCTGCCGAGCATCGTTTGCCGGCCGCTGCAATCGAGCAGATAGCGAGCTTCGATTGTCGATCTGGCGCCACCGGGCGTTTCGATGTCGATCTTCGCGCGATCGTTTTCGAAAGTGATGTTCTTCACGTCTGTTTTTTCGCGAACATCAGCGCCGTTTTCGCGCGAATGATCGAGCAGGAGCTTGTCGAATTCGGAGCGAGTGACTTGATAGGCGCGGTCGCGACGCGAACGAAAACCGTCTTTGAAATAAAACTTCGCGCCTTTGGTTCCGCAAGCCGCGACAATTTCGCCGCCGAATTTCGGCAGAAATGTGCGGTCAAGTTTTTCGCGCAGGCCCAGGCGATCGAATGTTTGTGTGCTAAAAGGCAAGAGCGATTCGCCGATGTGAAAGCGTGGAAATTTTTCGCGCTCGAAGACGATCACGCGCCGTCCAGCGCGCGCAAGCAACGCGGCCGCAGTGCTGCCAGCGGGTCCGCCGCCGATGATAGCGACGTCGTATATGTCGACCTTCATTTCGGGCTAAACTTATCGGGGAATTAGCTCCTTTGCCAGCCAGAGATTAACAGAGACAAAACAGACAATGGAGGTCCAGGAGGTGATTGGCGTGTGCTTGCGTCATCTTAATCTGTGCTAATCTGTGTTCGTCTGTGGCAACACCCCTTTAGGTTGCATCGTGATATGAAATTAATTGATCGATTTCTCAGCCGCGAATTGCTCGTCAACGTGCTCTTCGCCATCGCGGTGCTGAGCCTCGTGCTCGTGGTGGGCAATATTTTCCGAAAGCTTCTCCCGTTGCTGGTGAATCATGACGTGCCAATGGAATACCTGATCACGTTCATCGCTTATGTGATGCCCTTTTCGCTCATCTTCACGATTCCCTGGGGGTTGCTGACCGCGATCCTGCTCGTATTTGGGCGGCTCTCCGCTGACAATGAGCTGATCGCGCTACGCTCAAATGGTGTGAGCATATCGCGCATTTGTATTCCGCTTGCGGGAATTGCTCTGCTTTGCACGGGGATCTGTTTGTGGCTCAACGTGCAGGCTGCGCCGGCCGCGCAGGAAAAATTGCGTAGCACCATTTTCGATCTCGCTACACGCAATCCAATGGCGCTTTTTGGCAGCGATCAAGTAATCGATCAATTTCCAGGGCGAAAAATCTACGTGGGCAAGAAAGAGGGAAACAAGCTCGAGAACATCACTGTCTTTGAAATGAACGACAATTCACTTGCGGTAAAAGTCACTTACGCGCGCACTGGCATGCTCGAGGCCGATTTAGCGAACAAACAGATTCTCATGCATCTTTATCAAGCGCGCTATCAGGCGCGAGACGAAAAGAATCCTTTGGACCTGACAAAAATTCGCGATGGAATCAATATGGCGGAAGGCACGTTGCCAATCAGTCTCGAGGAATTGTACGAGAAGGAGAAAAAGCGGCCGAGCCGTTCTGCATTGTCAATCGAACAACTGCTCGAGCAATTGAAGAGTGAAAACCAACGCGAACGCAGCGCGAGCCGGACTGAAATAAACAAACGCTTTTCATTTCCGTTCGCTTGCATCGCGTTCGCGATTATCGGCGTGCCGCTTGGCGTCACTGCGCACCGCCGCGAGACTTCGATTGGTTTCGCCATGGGCTTGATCGTGGCCGTCAGCTATTTCCTCTTCGTCATCATCGGCGACACGTTGCGGGGAAACCCGAAAGTGCACCCGGAGCTGCTCGTTTGGTTTCCGAACGTTCTTTTTATCGTGCTCGGCGCGTTCTTGTTTCGGCGACTGGCACGACAGTAAGTTGATTAACTATGGTGAGAAAAGATTCAAACTCGCCGGAATGGTCGAAACGCTCTGTTCCCCCGTGGAGGATTAGAGTTTGCCTGAACTGCATATTCGCGGTGTCCGTCATCTGTAGCCCCGGCGCGGCACAAACCAAAGCTGCATCCCAAACAGACTTCGAAGCCACTGCGCGAATCTTCGACTATGACGCAAAACAGCCGCTCGACATCCATGACAAGATCATCGAAGAATTCAGCGATGGAACCCTGCACGACATCACATACGCTAGTCCGAAAGGTGGGCCTGT
>WNFW01004122.1_pt1 | contig 10524 bp, 10 predicted proteins | sample 5400131 | NCBI WGS metagenome assembly WNFW01 (sample SAMN13153362, study PRJNA577476) | soil metagenome | isolation source: 20 cm soil or saprolite under grassland replicate 1 | place: USA:California | collected 2016-06-15
GCGGTGAGGACCGGCAACAGATTGTACGACTGGAACACGAACCCCATCCGACGGGAGCGGTAGCGGCTCTTCGCGTCGTCGTCCATCCCTTGCAGGGAGACGCCTTCGATCCGCACGTCGCCGGACGTGAGGTCGTCGAGGCCGGAGAAGCAGTTGAGGAGCGTGGTCTTGCCGCACCCGGAAGGGCCCATGATCGCGACCATCTCGCCCTTCGGGATCGCGAGGTTCACGCCGCGAAGCGCATGGACCGTCACCGCGCCGGAATTGTACACCTTGTGGGCCTCGATTCCGCGGATGATCGGTTCCTCGGCCATGGGGCGGTTTCGATGGCCCGCGAGCGTATTTAGTGTTTCCCAACCAACCTTCCTATTCTCGGAAGGCCGAGAAGAAGTTGAGCGACCACGTGTCCTCGATCCCGCCTTTCGCCTCCGGAAGGCCGAGTCTCGCCGCGAGCTCCGTCCGGAATCCATCGCGCTGCTCCGCCGACATCTCGCGCAGTTCCCGCTCGGGCCAGCCGAACGATGCCGTGAAGGTCAACAACTCGGTCGAACCCGCCGTTCGCAAGTCCTTTGCGGACGCCCGCCGGATTCCCGAGCATCGCGGCCTCAGGATCGTCGCGAGCCAGCTGCCTCGCCTCCCGCAGGAGAGTGAGGTCTTTCGACGGCGTCGCGGTCCCGTACTTCGCCAGGAGTTGGCGGGGCACCCCAAACGTCGTCGGGTTGTCGGTCGGCCACTCGCTGAAGATGAACCGACCGCCGGGCTTGAGCACCCGGTGGACCTCCTGGAACACGCGGTCCCATCCGAAGACGGGGATGCCCAGGTTGCTCACCGCGGCGTCGAACAGCTTGCCGTGGTAGACGATGTTGCGCGAATCGAGCATCTCGAACCGGATGTTCCGGATGCCCGCGTTCCCGGCGCGATAGGAGGCGACGGAGATCGCGCCGTCCGCGAGGTCGATGGCGACGACGCCTTGCGGCCGGACGAAGGGCGCCACGAGGCAGGCGAGCAGTCCGGTGCCGGTGCCGATATCGAGGACGAGTTCGCCCGCCTTCGGGTCCGCGAGGCGCAGGACCTCCTGGGCGATCGCCTCGAAGCGGGGCACCACGTTCCGATCGTACGCCTCGGCCATCCGGCTGAACTCGTCGACGTAGAGCAACGTGGCCTCGTTCGCGTTCATCGGGATCGCGACGAATCCGACATTTCATCATAAAGGCTTCGCGGCCCGGAAGGGTTTATGCCGGATGGGCAGGTTGGGAGGCCGGCCATGGACCTGGTGCCGCGGTACAAGGAGGAGCATGTCTTCATCATCGAAGCGTTCATCGTCCATTCGGTCCGAGAGAGCGGACGAAAAGGCGTGATCCTCGGCCTGAGCGGCGGCATCGACTCGGCGCTGGTCGCGAAGCTTTGCGCGGACGCGATCGGTCCGGAGCGGGTCCTCGCCCTCGCGCTGCCGGACGGGAAGGGCGGGAAGGATCTCAAGGACGCCCAGCGGTTCGCGAAGTCGATCGGCATCGAGTTCCAGGTCGTGGACATCGGGCCGATCGCGACGGCCTTCGAGAAGCGCCTTCAGGCATCCGGGGCGGACCCGATCGCGAGGGGCAATCTCCGAGCGCGGACGCGGATGACGGTCCTCTACTACGGCGCGAACACGGAGGACCGCGTCGTCATGGGGACCGGGAACAAGAGCGAGATCCTGACCGGGTACGCGACGAAGTTCGGCGACGCCGGGGCGGACTTCCTCCCGATCGGCGACCTGTACAAGACCCAGGTCCGGGAGATGGCCGTGCATCTGGGCGTCCCTCCGGAGATCGTCGAGAAGACGCCCACCGCGGGCCTTTGGCCCGGCCAGACCGACGAGGGGGAGCTCGGGATCCCGTATGCCGACCTGGACCGAGTCCTCCTGGGAATTGAGTTGCAGATGGACCCCGAGGCGATCGCCGAGAAGGCCGGGGTCCCGCTCGAGCGCGTTCGACATGTGCAGGCGCTCGTGGGCACCAGCGTCCACAAGCGGAAGATGCCCCTAATCCCGAAGCTCGGCGCGCGCACCGTGGGGCTTGACTGGCGGGAGTGAGGTCCGCCGCTCCTCGAACGCCCGGAGGAATCCTTCGGGATCGTTCACGTCGAAGATGATCTCCGTCGCGGTGAGGCCGAAGGCCTGCCAGAACTTCCGCGGACGTCGAAGCCGCACGGAAATGAGGTTCGTCCGGCCGCCGGTGACGAAGAGGGCCGGCTGCCCGAGAGTGCGATGGATTCCCAGCGGTACCCGGGTCCGGCTCGCCTCCTCCGATCGGGCGATGGACTCGATGTCGGAGAAGGGGATCACGGCCCGGAAGTACCATCCCTGGCGGAGGATGATTCGAGAGCGCGTCATCCAGTGCTCCGTCAAAAGAGGCGAGACGACGAAGAGGAGGGCGTACGCGGCGATGACCACTCCGATCAGCCCGACGGTGAGCCCGGGAGGGACTGGACTCAGCGCGACGGAAACGGCGAGGGCGGCCGTCAGCCCCGCGACGAGGAGGGTGCGGCTCAGGGCCTGGGCGCGACCGTACGCAAAGGTGAGTCGCTTGGGCACGGGCCCGGGACAAAGGTCTCATCGGATAAGGATACGGTCGCCAAAATCCGACGTTGAAAACGAATGTCTCCTCCGGTCCAAAGGCGAGGCGCCCCGTCATCGTGTCGTGTCGCTCGGAGCGTGAACTTTTTACCCGGTCTCGACCGGTGCTATCATCCTCGAATAAGAATAAAAATCGGACCATCGGAGTGCATCGGTTGTCGCGTTCGCACGTCGCAAACCTTTTTGTGGGGTCCCCATGATACGGGCCTCCTCAGACACGAATTCCTCCGGGGAAACGTGGCGAGGACCTTCTCGCTTTTAGGGGGAGCGGGATCATATGGAAGAAAGCATCTTCCAACCATACCTAGGAACGCGATCCATTTTCAAGATGGACCGGGAGATACTGCGCCCGTCGTACATCCCGGAGCGCCTGCCTCACCGCGAAAGCCACATCGACCAGCTCGCGCAGATCCTCGTGACCGCCTTGAAGGGCGAGCGGCCGAGCAACGTGCTGATCTTCGGGAAGACCGGCACCGGGAAGACCGCGGTCGTCAAGAAGATCGAGAACGAGTTCCGCAAGGCGGACGGCGCGCGGATGGTCCAGTATTTCTACCTCAACTGCGAGATCGTGGACACGCCCTACGGCGTCCTCCAGTCGATCGGCAACAAGCTGATGGAGAATTTCCACCAGCGGATCCCATTCACCGGGTTGTCCACGGACCGGGTCTACAACCTCCTGCGGGAGAAGCTCGACGAGGAGAAGCGCGTCGTGATCGTCGCCCTCGATGAAATCGACAAGATCGTCCAGAAGAACGGGGACGACATCCTCTATCAACTCCTGAAGATCAACGACGATCTGTCGAAGGCCCGCGTGTCCTTGATCGGGATCTCGAACGACCTCAAGTTCACGGAATACCTCGACCCGCGCGTCCGGTCCCGCCTCGCGGACGAGAAGATGGTCTTCCCTCCCTACAACGCGGAGGAACTGTTCGACATCTTGTCGGAACGCGCCCGCCTCGCGTTCGAGAACGGGACCGCCGAGGACGCGGTCCTGCATCTCATCTCGGCCCTCGCCGCGCAGGAGCACGGCGACGCACGGCGGGCCCTCGACCTGCTCCGCGTCAGCGCGGAGCTGGCGGAGCGGCAAGGCGACGAGCACATCACGGAGGAGCACGTCCAGCGGGCGAAGAACAAGATCGAGCTGGACACCGTCATTGAGGCGGTCAAGAGCCTACCGACGCAATCCAAGGTCATCCTGCTCGGCATTCTGCTCAACGAGGAGATCGGGAACGCCAAGCTCACCACGGGCGAAGTCTACACGACGTATCGCGAGCTGTGCCGCAAGACCGGGATCGTCCCGCTGACCCAGCGCCGCGTGACGGACCTCATCTCCGAGCTGGACATGCTCGGCCTCGTGCATGCCCGAGTCCGGTCCTTCGGCCGCGGCGGCCGGACGAAGGAGATCCAGGCGTCCGTGCCCCCGCTCGACGTGAAGAAAGTCCTCGAGAAGGACGAGATCCTGGCCGAAGCCCGAGGCTACCGCCTCAAGGTCCAGACAACCCTCCTCTAGGGGGCATCCCGTCGTCCTCGGCAGGATCGTCGAGGAATTCCGGGCCCGGCTTGGCGGCCCTCGACCGCCCCCACGGCCACCGGATCTCCGGGAGGCGCGGCGAGACGAACCTCGTCCAGCCACGGCTCGCATATTCGAGGATGAACGGCAGGGCGGCGAGGAAGACCAAGGTGACGAGGAGGTTGTCCCAGCTGTTCTTGGGGGCCCCGTCCGGTCCTGAGGTCCCCCAACCCCGCGGGCAGCACGTGTCCGTCGGTTGCAGCGTGAGCTTGATGAGGCCGATCCAGGGGAGTTCCCCTCGAGCTCTCCCTTGGATGTCCTGAAGGCGCGGGATCGTGCCGATGCTATCGTAGCCGACGCGGCAGTCACTGACCGTCCCTTGGCATTCCGACCACGAATTGTGGTCCCCCATCGTCACGAAGCCGGAGCGTTGCGTGAGGCCGAACCCGCCGAAGGAGAAGGTCATGTTGATGTTTTGTTCGAACCCCATGTGATGGATCGTGACCGATGTCAGATTCTCGGGAACCCGCGTCGAGGCCGTCCGATTCCGTGCGCTCCACTCCCCGAAGGGCAGCTGTAGAAGGTCGGGGATGTTCGCCGTCCCGTCCGGATGAAGCTCGATGTACATGATCGCCCGGTGGATGATGGGGGTCGCCGAGGTGGCCCTCCGGAAGATGATCACGTCTCCGTAGTCCCCGTACGTCGCGTACCCGGTCACCCGCCCCTCGATGTACGTGACGACGGCGGCGCGGCCGGACACCGTCTGTTGGAAGACCATGTCTCCCGTGTCGATCACGCCGAGCTTGGACTCGGCGTCGCTGTGCGACATGGACGAGCTCTCCACGACGACGAGGGGCGGCCACACCCCCGAGTACACGTAGAGGCCTCCCAGGAATAGGGCGACGATGGCGCCCGCGATGATCGCGTCCTTGGCGAGATCCCTCCAAAAGTGTTCGGGCTCGTCGTCTTCGCGGTCCTGTCGCTCTCGAGCCATGGCGCGTGCAGCCAAGGGGCCGCGCGTCTATAAACCCGCGCGGGCCTCTAGACGTCGAAGGTCGAAATCGTCCGGCGGACCGGATACGCCACGTTGTGGACCGGGACCGGCTCGGCGGCGTCCGCGAAATCGTCCAGCCGATTCCGAGTCGGCCGCAGTTCTGCCGCCGCGATCCCCTTGTGGATGTGGCCGTGAATCACGAGACGCGGCCGGCGGCGGAGCAGGACCGGCTCGAGCGCCTTGCATCCGAGTTCGGGACGCCATTCCTCCTTCTCTCCGCCCATCGTGACGTAGGTCGGCGGATAGTGCGTGAGGAGGATCCGGCGGTCGTCTCCCGCCAGGAGGTCGTCTAGCGTCCCGATCCGCAGGCGGTACTCTTCCGCGAGGTGGGGCATGTGCTTCCTCTGCCACCAGGTCGGCCGGTCGAGGCACCCGAGGCTGCCGACGACCCGGACCTCGGTTCCGTTTGCGGAAAACCGTGCGTCGTCATCTTGGAGGAATCGGACCTTGTATCGGTCGGCGAAGCGGGACAGATACGTTGGATGATCGTCCGAATACTCGTTGTTCCCGAAGACGGCCGCGAGGGGGGCCGCGACCCGGTCCCGGATCGTCCGAAGGACGGCGTCGTAGGCCTCCAGGTCGTTGCGGTCCGTCGTGTCCCCCGCGAGGAGGAACAGGTCGACGGGCCCGAGGCGGTCCAGGTCGGTCGCGACGGCCCCGAGGCTCTCGCGACCGTGGATGTCCCCGACCGCCGCGATGCGCATTACGGCCTTCGAACGCGCGTCGTCTCGATGAAGCTTTCCGGCCTTTCAGAACTCGCGGATGACCGCCTGGCCCGTCGCGAGGTCGACAATCGGGAGCCGGGCCGGTGCCGGCTGGATGTTTCGCATCTTCTGGTAGGGAGTCTGCGCCTGCCACGTCGAGGCGTTGACGAGGACCACGCCTCGGTATTGATCGACGCCGACCGCGTGCACATGCCCGGTCACGAAGATGTCGGGCACGTCCTCGATGATCAGGTGGTCTTCCGCCTCCGGCGCGATCGGAGTCTTGCCGCCGTAGATCGGCGCGAGGTGCCGCATGCGGAGCATCGCCTTCATCCCGTCGAGGGGCCTCTGATAGCTCAGGCCTGGAATCGATGACACCAGGTCGTCCATGCTCCGTCCGTGGTACGCGAGGATTCGGACGCCTTCGATGCTCAGGACGCTCGGGTTGCCCGCGAAGATGACGTTCGAATCGAACAGTTTCTGGATCGACGTCGGGAACGCGGGCTGCGGCTCCGCGGGCCGGACGGCGTCGTGATTTCCGGGGAGCAGGACCACGGCCAGCCGGTCCGGGAGGGCGCTGATCATCCCCGCGAGGGCCTCGTATTGACCGTAGATGTCGTCGATCGTGAGCTCCTCGTCTTGGCGGGGATAGACGCCGATTCCGTCGACGACGTCGCCGCTCACGACCAGGTAGCGGATCGACTGCGCGACCTCGTCGGCGCCGCCCAGCCACTCGGAGACCCGAGACCACTTTTCGTCGAGGAAGGTCCGACTCCCGACGTGGATGTCGGACATGAACGCGACGCGGGCATGGCCTGGAGTGCTCGGGAACGCCTTCGTGGTCGGCAGGTCCGGCCGGACCAGAGAGGCGGCGATCACGAGCCCCTTCCCGTTCACGGTGCCGACGATGCCGACGACCTCATCGGGCACCACCGTTTCCGAGGCCAGCGGGGAATCGGCCGGCAGGAGGACGGGGACGCGCTCCGTGTCATCCTCGAGCTCGAGGATCCGATGACCGTTCTTCGTCGTACGGACGTCGGCGACCATGCCGATGATCCGGATCTCCCGCGTCGACCGCTGGGCCTTGGCGATGTCTTGGGCCCCGCCGAGTTCGCGGTGGCGGCGCAACATTTCCCGCAGGACCTGGAACCGGTGGCGGAAGTATCGCGTGAAGTCCTCGAGGGTGCCTTCGCACGTCGACCGGCCGGTGATGTCCCGCAGGATCCGCACATCGGGCCCTGCGTCCGCGGCGCGCTCGCCAAGTCGTCGGAACGACGCGGGGATGGATGCCGCTGAACGCCTAGGCGATGGAGGAACCGGGCGAGCCCGAGTGGCCGCCGTCCGAGCGATCTCGGCCGAGTGGCGGATGTCCGCCAGGGTCACCAGGAACGGCGTTTCGGGGCATGACCGGAGGAATCCCTCGAGTTCGGCGATGGGATCCTGCTGGACGAGGAGGAATTCGATGGCGTCGGGCTCGAGGAGCGTTCCGCGTTGGCTCACGAACGTCAAAAGCTCCTCACGCATCCGGGGGCCCAGGCCAGCAGGTCCACAAATAACCTTCGTCGACTCGGGGCGACCTCTCAAGAAAATTAAAGGCGGCGCGGCGAATTGCGACCGCGTGCTCCGCGTCCGCGTCGAGACGCCGTGCCGCCCGACGGAATCGCCGGAAGCGGTGTCCGCGGCCGTCCAAAATCTCTTCCCCGATGCCCAGATCGAAATTCGCGACGGCGTCCTGGTGGGGACGACGGGCAATCTCGGTCGTCTCCGGGAGCGGATCCGAACACAGCGGATTCGCGATACGGCCCGGCGCCAACTCCTCTCCGGCCGACAGGGGGACCGGTCGATCGTCCGCCTCAGCAAGCAGGCGGCCTCGGTCGGCGTCGTGAACTTCGCCTCCGGCGGCCCCCTCGGAGACATCGTCGTCGAAATCGAATCGGACGACTTGGCCGCGGTGATCGATGACGTGGCGGAGAGCACGGTCGAAGGAAGGGCCTAGGCCGTCCGCCCGCATCGAGTGCACGTGAACCGGCCCGCGTCGTAGCGCGCCTCGACCCATCCGCAGAAGGGACACTGGAACCGGACCGGCGGGTACCCATAGGGAGGCGGCACGTAGGAGGGCGTGTAGTCCCGCGGGATCCGTCCAGGCTCTCGGAGCGCGACACCGGGCGACGCCGCCGGAGGCACGGGAGACCAGGCGCCCGCGGGAGGACTCGGACTCGGGGTCGGAGGGACGCCGTAGGACGAAGGGCTCGGAGCCGCGAACCGCGTCGGCGGCGGCTGGACCGGGGCGCGCGTCGGAGGGCGGAACCGGGCCAACAGCGTTGAGAGGTGACGCCAGGCGTCGATCACGTACCAGGCGAGGAATCCCGCCCCGGCGATCGCGAGGCCCAGGAACAGCAGGGTGAGGACCACCTCGAGGCCCACGCCACCAATTCCTTCGTAGGAAAGGGAGAGCGCGTAGTCATTCACGAAATGGGCGAGGATCCCGGCGCCCACTCCATGCCGGAGGAACAGGTAGCCGAATCCCAGGCCGGCGACCATGCTCGGGATGACCTTCCAGTATCCCCAACCCGGGGCATGGGCGAGGCCGAAGATCGCCGAGCTCGCGAAGAGGAAGGCCCACGCGGCGACGTGAGCTTCCTTCGACGATTCACGACGGAGGACGCCCCCGAAGAGATACCGCCACGCGCCCGCGATGTAGCGACCCGCGGACCCTGTCCCGTTGCCGCCCGCCCCGCGGTTCACCTCGATGATTCGGACGATGGCCGAGCCGATCGCCATCGGGAGCCCGATGAGGAGGAGGCGGAACACGAGCTCTTCGTAGACGCCCGCGTTCGCCAGGTCGAACAAGAAGACCCAGGCATTCTCTGGCGTGATGTTGATCGGACTCGTCGGCTCGATCCCGATGAGGCTGATGACGAAGATCACGGCCACCTGGAAGAACGTGACCGCCATCCAAACTTGTCCAACCGCGATCCAGGCACTCCGACTGCGCAGCCGCGTACCGATCGCCTCGATCGGGGCCTTGAGCACGCGCAGGGTTTCGCGTCTCTCCCGGACCGCATAGAATCCTCCGATGAGGAAGATCGCCGCCGCGATCAGCGCGTAGTAGGAGAGGAAGACGGTCTTGTCTTGGGAGACGAACACGACCAGCGGCAGGGGGGCCGGCACGTACAGGACGACGCCGGCATCGGTCGTCCAGGTCAGCCGGACGTTGTCGAGTCCGACGTCCACGGCGCCGGTCGCGCCGTCCACGATGAACGCGACCTTCAGGTAATACTGACCCGGGCCTGCGATCTTTGGATCGACGGAGATCCGTCCGGTCGAGGTCCAACCCGTTGGGCCGGAATAAGGGAGGGCCGTCACGGCCATGCTTGGATCGAGGACGGGCGAGCCGTCCACGGAAACGAGGAGCCGGCCCGACGTGAGGCCGCCCGCGATTCGCAGGTCGAGGCGGACGGCCCCGGTGTACGGCCGGGAGCCGCTCACGTCGAAGGCTTGCCAGAAATAGCCGCGAGCACCGGTCCCGAACAAGGTCATCTCGATGAACCCGCCGGGATTCCCGCCGCTCCCTTGGTAGGAGGGGCTCGACGCGGTGCCCCATGAATCGAAGCTCCAGTTCCCGTTGAAGTCCATGCCGCTGTTCACGGTTTGACCGGAACGCATCCCTTGAATGTTCGGGACCAGCAGGCTCGGGCTGACCGCGAGTCCCGCGAAGTCCGTGACCGCGAACAGGACGAATCCGGCGATCGCGAGCGTCCACAGGATCGTGAGGATGGGTCGGGCGGTGGACGGGGGAGCTGGACGGGGAGCCCAAGCGCCCCTCGGGAGGCCGCACCTCGGGCAGAAGTTCCCTGCGAACAAGGTGCCACAGCGGGGGCACGGCCAGCCGACCGGACTTTCCGGGGCCGCCGACGGCAGGGACGTCATCGAGGCCGGTGTGCCGCAGCGGGGACAAAATCGCCCCTCGAAGATCTCGCCGCAGCGGGCGCACTGCATGCCTCCCAAACGAGGGGCACGCGCTATTTAATGCTGCGGTCCCGGCAGGTTGCGTGCATCGCGGACCGCCTCTCGTCAAGAAGATTAATATCCGATACATCGGTAGGGCCGCCCTCGGTCACCAGCGGGGACCGTCCCCTGGTTCGGAGGTCGGACGACAATGGAATCCGAGGACAGAAGCCGGCGGAACGACGACGTGCAATTCGAGACGATCAAGGCCGAGAAAATGAACTTCGGGAGGAACAACTTCCTCGAGGTCGCGCGGAAGAGGGCCAAGACGTCGGACGGTTCGAGCGAGTTCATCTCGGTGTCCCGAGGGTACTACCTCCCGGACAAGACGGAGCGATTCAAGCGTTCGCTGACGATCCCGGACGATCCAGAAATCCGGGCCTTCGTCGCCGAGATGATTCGGACCCTGTGAGAGCCCCTGCGACCTCGCCTGGGTCACCCTGACCGCGGGGTTTAAGGCGAGGACGGTGCATGGGAGGCAGCCCTTCTGCACATGCAAAAGGGGGGAGTAGAATCGCCCCATCGCTCAGGCGGGGCTTGGGCTATCTCGCGCTCGACCCCGACGATACCGTCTCTTCGTTCCTCCGGCTCCTGGCGGAGGCGCACACGCCGTTCCTCTGGCTGACCACCGAAC
>WNFW01006872.1_pt1 | contig 10524 bp, 7 predicted proteins | sample 5400131 | NCBI WGS metagenome assembly WNFW01 (sample SAMN13153362, study PRJNA577476) | soil metagenome | isolation source: 20 cm soil or saprolite under grassland replicate 1 | place: USA:California | collected 2016-06-15
TGAACAAATCGATCTTGTCGTAACATCCCCGCCTTACAATCTCGGCATCCGCTATAGCAAATACTCCGACCGGCAAGACCGAGGATCGTATCTGCGATGGTGCCGAGAATGGGCCGGGGAAGTGCGACGAGTTCTGAAATCGAACGGCTCTTTCTTTCTGAACATCGGGTCTGCGCCATCGAACCCTCTGCTGCCGCATGAAATCGTGATCGAATTGCGCAATCTGCTTGTTTTGCAGAACACGATTCACTGGATCAAATCGATCACGATTCAAGATCGGGAAGGCGATTTGCGGTCGTATGGACATTTCAAACCAATCAGTTCGCACCGATTTCTAAACGATTGTCACGAATACATTTTCCATTTTACCAAGACCGGTGACGTGGAAATCGATCGACTCGCTCTCGGAGTTCCTTATCAGGACAAGAGCAACATTGCACGCTGGCGCCACACATGCGGCAGTGATCTCCGGTGCCGAGGGAATACCTGGTTCATCCCTTATGAAACAATTCAGAGCCGGGCGAAAGAACGACCTCATCCCGCGACGTTCCCGGTGCAATTAGCCGAATGGTGTATCAAGCTGCACGGCGTGTCGCGCGTGCACACGATGCTTGATCCATTTCTGGGAATCGGAAATTCAGCGGTTGCCGCGCAGCGCTGTGGCGTGAGCTTCGAGATCGATGAGAGCTATCTAACGGAAGCGAAACGGAGAATTAAGTAGGGCCCGCGTCTCGTGTGTTGGTGGAGATGTCGCGCCTTCGCGAAATTATCGCTCGCGTGATAAACTGAAGAGACGATGATCGCAAAGATAGTCCGTCGCGGCGAGGACGCCGCGACCAATACGCGAGACGCGTGTGCTACCCTGAACAGATTACTCTTGATTGGCCAGGTAGTCGTCGCGCTGAACGTTTGCTCAACGTTAGCTGCGAAAGCAGCCGAACCTTCGTTGAAGTTCGCCGGCGTTCCCTTTTCTCCAGGTTCGACTGTCCGGGCGGATGTGCCTCTGAGCGCGCAGGAAAAATCGTACGCCGGGCAAGGCGGCAACCCCGTCCCGCAAAGCGCAGTCGCCGTGTTGGCAACGCCTGCAAATTTTGATCCGAGAAAGAGCTGGCCCGTTTTGGTACCCTGTTCCACGAGCGATTTCAAACGTCAGAATCGAGATGATCTAGTCCAATTTTATCAAAGAGTCGGACTTGCTGAAGGCTGGGTGCTCCTGGCGGGGGACGGCCCGCAACACGCGCGGAACGACACGGCGGCATGGCGCTTGGCCATGACCCTCGCCGCGATCGACGCACTTCACCACAGCTTTGCCGGATCGGAGAAGTGGCCGACGGCGTGCGCCGGCTTCTCCGGAGGGGCAAAAGGCGCCGGCTCCATCGCGCCTGTCCTTGCCCGAAATGCTTGTCGCATCACAGGACTTTACCTGACCGGCGTGAATCAGGACTACCTGAGCCCAGGATATGCGAGGGCCCAGCCCGGCGCGGATTTTCTCAGTACACCAATTTACGTCAGTATTGGACACGATGACAGAATCGCCACCTTAGAGCAGCAATACAACGTCGTGGGTTCAATCAAACGAACCGGCTTTAAGCGAGTTCGAATCGGGACTTTCCGTGGCGGCCATGAAGTGAATGACGCGCAAACGTCCATTGCCTTGAAGTGGTTCCGGTCGCTGCAGAAGTGAGGAAAATCGTGATCCGTGACTCGTGAATAGACGGCAATCGAAATCGCCATTCACTGATCACCGGTCACCATTCACAAGATCTCGAATCGTTTCTTGTAGCCGCTTCGCTGTGCGAAGCGCATCCCGGCGATACCATTTACGCGCTCGTCACGCCGCCCAGAAGGGCGGCGGCTACAGTCCCCTACAGCAGCGTGCCCTCTTTCGGTGGCGAGTTGGATGAAAATTTCTCGAGCGGCTTGACCAGATTGCCCGGAAGCGGTCGAACGCGATCGAAAATGCGAGCGGCAAGTGGTTTGGCCGTAGTGTAACCGGCGGCGAACATTTCCAGGCGCGCATCGAGATTGTCGATGTAATGGAGCGCCATCGCTTCCGGAGTTTTTGGAAAAACCGGCGAACCTAGTTCCTTCTCGCCGTGATGCGAAGCAATGAGATGCAGGAGGTGCACGCGCACATCTTCTGACGGCGGGAGATAAGTTCTCCAGACGTCGGCGTTTTCGGAGCTGAGTTTTCGCCAAAGCGAATTGACCAGCTCGAGTCCGATGGAAATGTGGCCGACCAATTCGCCGAGTTCGTCGTAAGCCATGACAAAGCCGGCTTCGGAGAATTGGTTTTCCCAAAGTTTACCGCAGTCGTGAAAGAGAATTCCGGCGATTAAAAGGTCGACATTTAACTGCGGGTAAAGCGGCGCGATGGCCGTCGCTACGCGTATCATCTGTGCAGTATGCTCGACGAGCCCACCGCGCCGGGCGTGATGGTATTTGCGCGCTGCCGCGGTGCGACGAAAGCGATCGCCCCATTCGTTCACGAACATTTCAGACAGAGCCCGCAGTCGAGGATCGACAATCGTCCTGACGGAGAGTGGCCGGACCGTCCACTTGTCTGCCTCCAGTCCGTATTGCGGGTGTAGACGAAACTCGCCAGTGAGCTCGATAAAATTTTCGGTAGTGAGTGCGCTGCATGTTTTGTAAGCAGGATTATCGCTCCAGACACGCAGTGTCATCCGATCGCACGCATCTGCCAGCGCCAGTTCGCAGTACGGCTTTCCTTCGCGCTGCGTCTTCGCGGTGGCCACTTCCACTTGCACATGCACACGCGCGGACACGGCGCTCCCGCCTGCGCGGGACACCATCCTGCGAATTTCAGTGAGCGTCATTAGGTCCATCTTTTTTAATCTATCACGAATCGCAAGCTGTGGCCGCTGCCCTGTAGCCGTCGCCCTGTGGGCGACGCGATGCGCTCGCAATCCAAAACACCTCAGCGCCGCGCTTCCGATAGGGAAGCGGCTACAGATCAGTCGATCATGCGCTGATTGATTCCGGCATAGGCATCCACTCTGCGGTCCCGCAGAAATGGCCAATGCGTCCGGTGCGCGTTCACGCGGCTCCATTCGACGTCAGCCAGCACAATTTCTTCTCGATCTACTGAAGCTTTTGCGATGATTTCTCCGCCCGGCGCAGCGATAAAACTTTGCCCCCAAAACTCAATTCCGTCACCGCCGGCAGGTGCTTCGTGACCGACCCGGTTCGCTGCTGCGACATAACAACCATTCGCAATCGCATGACTGCGCTGGATCGTTTCCCAAGCGGAATGTTGCGCAGTGCCAAACTCCTTCTTTTCCGACGGATGCCAGCCGATGGCTGTTGGGTAAAAAATAATCTCCGCGCCCCGCAATGCCGTTAACCGCGCCGCTTCCGGATACCATTGGTCCCAGCAAACGCAGACGCCGATCTTTCCCCGCGTCGTTTTCCATGCTTCAAATCCAAGATCACCCGGAGTGAAGTAAAACTTTTCGTGGTAAAGCGGATCGTCGGGGATGTGCATCTTACGATATTTACCGAGCAATCCGGCGTTCGGGTCGACAATTGCGGCTGTGTTGTGATAGACGCCGGCGCTGCGCTTTTCGAAAAGTGAGGCAATGATGACGATCCCAAGCTCACGCGCGAGTTCGCCAAGAGCAGATGTCGATCGACCGGGCACCTCTTCAGCGAGTGCGAAATTCTTATGATCTTCTGTCTGGCAAAAATACTGCGACCGAAAAAGTTCCGGGAGACAAACGATCTGCGCACCTTGCTTTGCCGCGTCGCTAATGAATTCTACGGCGCGCGCGAAATTCTTGTCCGGGTCTGATTCGCACCGCATCTGGATGAGAGCGACACGTGTTTGGTTTGAATTCATGGTGGATCGTGCGCCCCGCGCACGATGTTAAATACATCATCGCGAAGCGATCAAATTTTTGGTCTGCGACTCAGGTTAGCATCGCGCGACGGAGCGCGCGATCCACCTATTTCACCGATTCGGCTGGCACGATCTTGATGCTCTCGATCACGATGCGCTTGACCGGCTTGCTGCGCTCGCCCGCGTTGTTCATCGTGATAGGCGTATCTCCGATCTTCTTGAGCACGTCGTCGCCTTTGATCAATTTGCCGAAAGTCGTGTACTGTCCATCGAGTCTCGCGACGGGCGCGAGACAGATGAAGAATTGCGAACCGGCCGAATCTGGGTCAGGCCCACGCGCCATCGAGATTACGCCGCGCTCGTGTGAGTGATTATTGAATTCAGCTTTGATTTTGTAACCCGGTTCGCCTTGTCCATAGCTGTTCTCTTTCGCGGGATCTTTCGAATTCGGATCGCCGCCTTGAATCATGAATCCGCTGACGATGCGATGAAAGATCGTGCCGTCGTAAAACCCGGAGCGCGCCAGCTTCTTGAAATTCTCGATTGTGTTTGGTGCTGCGTCGGTCCAAAACTGCACCACCATTTCGCCTTCGCTAGTTTTGATCAATGCGACTTCGTTGGATGTATTCACGGAAGTTTTCTCCTCCTTCTTTTCTTCGGCGGCAAACACAGCGGAGCTCAACAGCAAAGCCGCTACGATCAACAATTTCATAATGATGCCTGGCATGAACGAGCACGCCTGTCACGTCGCGCTGTCAAAATGACGAAGCACGAATGATAAAAGATCGCGTATCGATCTGCCATTAGTTCGGATTTTGTCATTCGGATTTGTTTCGTCATTCGACATTCGGATTTCGTCATTAAATCGTTCCGGTGCCGGCGGAAGTGAGAAGCCTGTCATGATATTCCTGCAAGCTGCGCACGCCCACTTTGCGTTTTTGCAATGAGCGAATTCCATTCGCGCTCGCGTGCGCAGCGCGAACCGTGGTCATGATCGGAATCCGCTGCGCGAGGGAAGCATTGCGAATGCGCACTTCGTCCTCGCGCGGAATTTTCCCACTGGGGGTGTTAATGATGAATTTAATGTCGCCATTTTTTACTCGATCGAGGACGTTCGGGCGGCCCTCGCGCAATTTGAAAACTCTTGTTACGGGAATTTTCGCTGCCGCCAAAACTGCGAACGTGCCTGCGGTGGCAATAATCCCGAACCCGAGCTTTACAAATTCTCGCACAACAGGCACCACGGCCTGTTTGTCGCTGTCTTTCACGCTGACGAAAACATTTCCGCCAGTCGGCAACGGCGGCGGCGCGGCCATCTGGGATTTCGCATAAGCGAGACCAAGATCGACATCCATCCCCATGACTTCGCCGGTCGATTTCATCTCCGGGCCGAGCGAAATATCCACTCCCTCGTAGCGCAGAAACGGAAAAACGGCTTCCTTTACGGAGAAATGTTTCGGCACGGTCTGCTTTGTGAATCCGAGCTCGCGCAACGATTTTCCGGTCATCACTTTGGCGGCAAGCTTTGCCAGAGGGACGCCGATTGCCTTGCTCACAAAAGGAATGGTGCGCGACGCGCGCGGGTTAACTTCAAGAACATAAACATCCGTGCCTTTCACCGCGAACTGTACATTCATCAGGCCGCGCACGTTCAATTCGCGCGCCATCGCTTTCGTCGCCGCAGAAATTTCATCGAGCACTTTTTGCGGCAACGAGAATGTCGGAATCACGCACGCACTGTCGCCACTGTGAATACCCGCTTCCTCGATGTGCTCCATAATCGCTCCGATCACCGTGGTTTCGCCGTCGGAGATGCAATCGACATCGACCTCGATCGCGTCTTCGAGAAAGCGGTCAACCAGAACCGGGCGATTAGGCGTTACTTCAATTGCACTGGCTATGTAACGCCGAAGATCTTCCTCGTTATAGATAAGCTCCATGGCGCGTCCACCGAGCACGAAAGACGGTCGCACCAGGACAGGATAACCAATTTTGTTTGCGATTGCGACAGCTCCATCTGTGTTGATCGCGGAGCCGCTTGGAGTCTGCCGCAAGCCAAGCTTGTCGAGCATGGCGGCGAACAATTGTCGATCTTCCGCGGTCTCGATGCTCTCGGGTTGTGTTCCAAGAATCGGAACGCCAGCGGCCTTCAAACCGTTGGCGAGATTGAGCGGAGTTTGTCCACCGAACTGCACAAACACGCCCTCCGGTTTTTCCTGATCGTAAATGTTGAGAACGTCCTCGAGAGTGAGCGGCTCAAAATAAAGTTTGTCGCTCGTGTCATAATCGGTCGAAACCGTTTCGGGATTCGAATTGACCATGATTGTTTCAAATCCGAGCTCCCGCAACGCGAAGGCAGCGTGGACACAGCAGTAATCGAACTCAATTCCCTGACCAATTCGATTCGGCCCGCCGCCCAGGATCATTATCTTGCGCTTGTCGCTCTCGCGCCGCTCGTTCTCGTTGCCGTAGGTTGAGTAATAATACGGCGTGTATGCTTCAAACTCGGCCGCGCAGGTATCAACGAGGCGATAGGTCGGAATGACTCCGGCGGCTTTTCGTTGCACACGAATTTCACTTTCACTCTTCGCCGCTGCGAACGCCAGCTGTCGATCCGAGAAGCCACGTTTCTTGGCACGGAGCAGATTCTGGGAGACAGCCGTCCCGGCGGTAACGGCAAACGGGGGTCTCGCCTGTTCCTTTGCAGGCCAGGTCGGAGACCCATTCGCCCTAACACGCGAGATGGCTGTGTTCCGCGAGCTATCCTGGCCATCATCGAAAACCAAGATATTTCTGGTTTCCAAGATGTGATCGAGTCGTTTTACGTTCGCCTTCTCCGGATTGGCAGCGATGTATTCGCGGTAACGCGCCAGAGCATCCCAGTCCCGAATGATTCGGTCGTAGCTCTCTTCCATCCACAAATCGCCTTTTCGGTTGAGTGTGCCGTTGATTGCATGCGCCGAAAAACTTTTCCAGGAATGCAAGATATCGGAAAGCGAATGTCCGGGCTTTGGCTGAATAATCGCGTGCACGTGGTTCGGCATAACCACGAAGCTGTCGAGCCAGTAACGTTCGCCGTGAAAATGCTTCAGTTCATCCGCGACGATCTTCGCAACGCGGGTATCGCGCAGAACACATTGGCCGTGGCCTTCATCCAGCCATTTTTCCGGGCCTCCGATGAAACGCGATTCATATTCGCGCGCGGTCTTGTAATCCCACGGCGCTGGATGAAATTTCAGCCACGTTTCCAATTCATCTCGCCATTGCTTCAGGAGATTCTTGGGAACGGAATCTGCCAATCGAAACGTAACAAAATAAGTGGCGCCTTGTTGCTCCCAGTGCGGCAGATGACGCCGCGTCATTTTGAAAGGGGCGTGCTCATCGAAACCGCGGAAAACAGGCGTCTCGCCTGTTAGGGCAGACGGGTCTCCGGCCTGTCGATTGGGGGTTGTTTCATCAACAGCCGGGACGGCTGTTTGCCCTGACAGCCGGAGACGGCTGTCTTCCGCCACAATCTGCTCCACGTTCCGCAGAAACCATCTGTCGATCTTGGTTAACTCGAAGACATCGTCGATCGACATCCCGTCTCGAAATGCTTGGGCGAGATAAAAAACCCGATCCGCGTTGGGAATTGAGAGCTTCAGTCGCAGCGTTTCTGGATCGACAAATCGATCTGCGCCATCGCCACATAAACCGAAACGCTTGATCTCCAAACTGCGCAGCGCTTTTTGCAACGCTTCCTTGAACGTGCGACCGATCGCCATCGCCTCGCCGACGCTTTTCATCCGCGTCGTGAGCGTCGCGTCCGCTTGTGGAAATTTCTCGAACGTGAACCGCGGCACTTTCACCACGCAGTAATCGATGGTCGGCTCGAAGCAGGCCGGCGTCTCGCGCGTGATATCGTTTTTGATTTCATCAAGGGTATAACCGACGGCGAGTTTTGCCGCGATTTTCGCGATGGGAAAACCCGTCGCTTTGGAGGCCAGCGCGCTCGAACGTGAGACGCGGGGATTCATTTCAATTACCACCATGCGACCATTGTCTGGATTGACGGCGAACTGAATGTTTGAGCCGCCGGTCTCAACGCCGATTTCGCGAATGACCGCGAACGCCGCGTCTCGCATCATCTGGTATTCTTTGTCCGTAAGCGTTTGCGCGGGCGCAACGGTGATCGAGTCGCCGGTGTGTACGCCCATCGGATCGAAATTCTCGATAGAACAAACGACCACGCAGTTGTCCATACGGTCGCGCATCACTTCCATCTCGAATTCCTTCCAGCCGACGAGCGATTCCTCGATCAACACTTCATGGACCGGTGAGAGATCGAGGCCGCGAGCGGCGATCACATCGAGCTCTTCGCGATTGTAGGCGATGCCACCGCCGATCCCGCCCAAAGTGAATGCCGGTCTGATAATGAGCGGGAATGTTTCAATCTCATCGACTATGCGATCTATATCGCCCAGCGAACGCGCGACGCCAGAGTGCGGCACCTCAAGCCCGATGCGCAACATCGCTTCTTTGAACAATTGGCGGTCTTCGCCTTTCGCGATCGCCTGCGCGTTTGCGCCGATCAATTTGACGCCGTGCCGCGCAAGCGCGCCGTTGCGGTTTAATTCCATCGCGGCATTGAGCGCGGTTTGCCCGCCCAAGGTCGGCAAAATCGCGTCCGGTTTTTCACGATCCATGATCGCCTCGATCACTTCCGCAGTAATTGGCTCAATGTAAGTGCGATCGGCAAACTCCGGATCGGTCATGATTGTGGCCGGGTTCGAATTGACCAACACGACTTGATAACCTTCTTCGCGCAGCGCCTTACATGCCTGCACGCCGGAATAATCAAATTCGCACCCCTGCCCGATCACGATTGGACCGGAGCCGATAAGCAGAATTTTATTGAGATCGTTATTCCGCGGCATCTGCTGTGGCACAGGCATCTTGCCTGTGTTTTTGGACAGTTGAAATATCACAGGCTGGAAGCCTGTGCCACTACGCTACTTCCGCCATGCGCTGGCGGTCGAGGTAAACCTTACAGATGCTTTTGATGCGCGTGAGCACGTAATAAATCGTCTGGCTGCGGACGCGCACCAGTTCCGCGCCGACAATGCGCGTTACGAAATCGCTCGGAAGATCGAGTATCTCCTGAGGTGTCGAGCCTTCGAGGCCTTTGCAAAGAACCGCGGTCATCGCGCGGGTGAGCGTTTGTACTTCGGGCCCGAGCGTCATCCGGATGTGCGCCTTGCCGTTTACATCGACATGGAGGTAAACGCCGACTGTGTCCATGCATTCTTCATCTTTGCGCACATCGACAAGATCGAAATTCTCGCCTTGGTGCGGCTCCTGCTTCTTCGCGTTGTCCGCGTACGAAACGAGTGTTTCGCGCCGCTCATCTTCCGGCAGTGTCTCAAAGAGATTGATGATCTTGTTGAGCTTGTTCGGGTAGTTTCCGTTGGGACTGCGCGCCGTACCCGAATCATCTATTTTGCTGCAGCCTTCGCTCATTACCCCTCACACGCTCTTTTCGATCGGCGCGCCGACTTTATTGCCCCATTCGGTCCATGAGCCATCGTAATTGCGCACGTTATCAAGTCCGAGCAGATAGGTAAGCACAAACCAGGTGTGGCTGGAGCGCTCGCCGATACGGCAATAAACGACTGTGTCCGTGCCCGGCTTCACGCCACATTGATCGAGATAAATTTTGGCCAGTTCATCTGCGGGCTTAAATGTGGCATCGTCATTCGTCGCCGTTTTCCACGGCATGCTCTTTGCACCCGGAATGTGACCGCCGCGCAGCACGCCTTCCTGCGGATACTCTGGCATGTGCGTGATCTCACCCTTGTATTCGCCCGGCGAACGCACATCAATGAGCGGCTTGCCGCTCTTGCTTTGCGCCAACGCTTCATCGAAAAACGCCCGAATCTCCTTGTCGAAGCGTTTCCTGGGCACCCGATAGTCTGTCTTTGGATTTTTCGGGACTTCACGCGTCATCGGCCGCTGTTCGGCCTTCCATTTGTCGCGCCCGCCGTTAAGAATTTTCACTTTCTCGTGACCGAACAAGCGGAACGCCCAGAGCGCGTAACACGCCCACCAATTCGCCTTGTCGCCGTAAAATATGCAGGTCGTGTCCGGCGTGATTCCGTGCCGGCCGCAAAGCCGCGCGAATTTTTCCGGCGAAATATAATCGCGAATCACCGGGTCCTGTAAATCAGCGCGCCAGTCGATGTGGACCGCGCCAGGGATATGCCCTGTGTCATACAGCAGAATATCTTCATTCGATTCGACGATCCGGATGCTCTCGTCGTTGAGATGTTTTTCGAGCCAATCGGTTTCCACCAGCGCCTCCGGATGCGCGTATTGCGTAGGTTGCGTAGCCATAATGAAGGAAAACTTCAGGCTGCTCCAGCAACCGGGCAAGGGAATTTACAATTTCATCGCGCATGCGCCTGCGAGCAGTGTCCATCTCGCCACCGACGTATTACAGTTTCGGGTAGCGCACTCGTCCCGAGTGCTGGGGACGGCGTCTCGCCGCCGCTTTTCCAGCGCGCCATCAGTGCAGAATAGAATTAGCCGGATAAACCACGCCATTTTTGATCACCGTGTCGATGTCGGAGACGTGCGCGATGTCGTCCAACGGATTCGAATTCAGAATGACGAGATCGGCAAAACAG
>WNFW01018801.1_pt1 | contig 10524 bp, 12 predicted proteins | sample 5400131 | NCBI WGS metagenome assembly WNFW01 (sample SAMN13153362, study PRJNA577476) | soil metagenome | isolation source: 20 cm soil or saprolite under grassland replicate 1 | place: USA:California | collected 2016-06-15
TGCAATTTCCGTTGGCGGGCTCTTCGGCGAATAGCTGGTTTGCGGGACCGAGCTTTCCCTACCATCGAGTCGACGAAGATTCCGTTGGGCTGAATTACTACTTGCATGGCCATCACGCGAAGCTACAGCTCTCCTATTCCTATCTGCACGGCAATACGTTTTCCAATGCGAAGTTTGGCGCGAGTCGGCTGTGGGCGCAAACGCAGTTGATGTTTTAAGTTCCTCCCAGGCCATGTTGCAAGGATTTTTTATTCACAACTCAGGAGGGAATTAAAAATGAATCATCGCTTTTCGCTCAAACTCAGCGGTTTCGCACTCATGGCCTGTTGTGCGGCTAGTATTCTGGCGGGGGCCGGCGCGCGTCCAAACGTGCCCCCGAGCCCCGCGCCGGATACGCCTGCGGTAAAAGTAGGAGTGCTCCATTCGCTGACAGGAACGATGGCTATCAGCGAGGTAACGGTAAAGAATGCCACGATGCTGGCGATTGACCAGCTCAACGCGTCCGGTGGCGCACTGGGCAAACAGGTCGAGCCGGTGATCGAAGACGGCGCTTCTGACCCCGCGATTTTCTCGCAAAAAGCGCAGAAACTGATTCAGCAAGACAAAGTGGCAACTGTTTTCGGAGGATGGACTTCCGCGAGCCGCAAAGCGATGCTGCCGGTGTTCGAACGCTTCCACTCTCTGCTGTGGTATCCCGTACAGTTCGAGGGTAACGAATGCTCCTCGGACATTATGTACTCCGGTGCACAACCAAATCAGCAAATTGTGCCGGCGCTGGATTGGGCTTTCCAGAAAGGGTACAAGAAAATTTTCCTGCTGGGCTCGGACTATGTTTTTCCACGCACGGCAAATCTGATTTTGAAAAAGCACATCGTGCAGCGCCGTGGAACCGTGGCAGGCGAAGAATACGTTCCGCTGGGCGGCACTGATTTCAGTTCCGTGATTTCGAAAATCAAACTGGCCGGACCAGACATCATCTTCAATACTCTGAACGGAGACAGTAACGTATCGTTCTTCAAGCAGGCGTCGGCTGCGGGCATGCCCCCTTCGAAACTGCCGGTGATGTCCTTCAGCATCGCGGAGCAGGAGGCCAAGGCCATGGGGGCATCACTGGTGGCCGGCAGCTATGCCGCGTGGAACTATTTTCAGACTCTGGACACTCCTGCTAACAAGAAGTTCGTCGCCGCCTACCGCGCCAAATTCGGCAAGGATGCGGCACTCGACGACCCCATGGCTCACGGCTACATCGATGTAATGGCGTGGGCTGCCGCAGTAAGGAAGGCGGGCAGCTTCGACCCGGACGCAGTGCGAAAGGCTGCAGCGCAGTTGGATTGGGAGGACTCCTGCATGGGCAAGATCAAGTTCGCCGGGAATCAAAGCCTGTATCAAACCGCCTACGTCGGGCAGTTGGAGCCGAACGGAGATTTCAAGATTCTCTGGCAATCCAAAGAGCCTTTGATGCCCGATCCCTATGACCAGCTGGCTTTTCCAGGCAAGAGTTGCGTCATAAAGTGAAATCGCAATTATCCGACTAGCAGGGGCAAAGCGAAAAGGTATGGGTGAAGGCGGCGTCATCGCCGGGCAGATATTCAACGGCATCAGCGTTGCTTCCATTCTGCTTCTGGCTGCGCTGGGGTTGGCATTGAGCTTTGGAGTCATGAACGTGATTAATATGGCTCACGGCGAGATGCTGATGCTCGGAGGCTATCTTTCCTATCTGGCTTGCCGGGTTCTTCCGGGTCCCGGCGGATTCCTGGTGGCCTTGGTGGTGGCGTTCGGCGGAACGTTTTTGTTCGGAGTGTTGCTTGAAGTGATTGTTATTCGGCGGTTGTACGGCAGGCCGTTGGACACACTCTTGGCAACGTGGGGAATCAGCTTGATCCTGCAGCAGGGCGCGCGAAGTTTATTTGGGCCTATCGGCGTGGAGGTCGTTGCTCCCCACTGGCTCAACGGTTCTGTGAGCATGCACGGTACGTTGGCCGGCCTCGACCTTCCGTACGTGCGGTTGTTCATCATCGTACTGGCCATCGCGGTCCTGGGGCTGGTTGCTCTCTTCATCGCGAAGACGGCCTGGGGACTGCGCCTTCGCGCCGTGCACCAGGATCGGGAGATGGCCGAAGCTTTGGGCGTCAATACGCGTACTGTTGACCTCGTCGTGTTTGCATTGGGGGCTGGCGTTGCGGGACTGGCAGGATCCGTTCTTGCGCTGATCTCGCCAGTCACACCGACGGTTGGACAAAGCTACATCGTCTATGCGTTCTTGGTGGTTATCGTCGGCGGGCTAGGCAGCTTGGTGGGGACCGCTCTGGCGGCATTACTGGTGGGGCTATTCTCCTCTTCCGTGCAGATCTTCACGAGTGTGAGCCTGGCGGACGTTCTGCTCCTCGTCCTGGTTATTTTGTTCATTCAGTTCCGTCCGAAAGGCATTGTCGTGAGGCGCAGCCGGGCAATCGAGGCTTGATTTGCTGCGCTCCAAAGCCTTGCGCTATGGAATCACGCTGTTGGTCTTTGCCGCTGCGCCCTACTTCCTCTCGTCGTATGACGTTTCACTACTTGGACGTTTTCTTGCCATGTCGATTCTGGCGCTCGGGCTCTCCTTGGTATGGGGATGGGGCGGAATACTTAGCCTGGGACAAGGCGTATTTTTCGGATTGGGTGGTTACGCCATCGCGATGCATCTGAAGCTGGCTTCTCTGGCGCCGGGCGATTTGCCGGACTTCATGGTTTGGACGGGGATGGATCATCTGCCGGGTTGGTGGAGCGTGTTCCACAATACGAAGTTTGCGCTTGTAGCAGCGATTGCGGCGCCATCGCTTGCCGCCGCGGGTCTTGCGTGGCTCGTGTTTCACCGGCGGGTGGGCGGCGTTTATTTCGCGCTGATTACCCAAGCCTTGGCGCTGGCGTTTGGCACTCTTCTGATCAGCCAGCAGTCCTACACGGGTGGATTCAACGGTCTCACCGATTTTGGCGCGCTGTTTGGATTTCCATTGGCTGATCCGCGCACCGAACGCCTCCTGTACTGGCTGACTCTGGCGCTCCTGGCACTGGTCTTCGCCGCCCTGCAATGGGTGCTTTCGACAGACTTTGGGAAAATCCTGATGGCAATCCGCGATGGAGAAAACCGGATGCGTTTTCTGGGATACAACCCCGCGCCTTACAAAGTTGTGGCGTTCGCCATCGGTGGGGCTTGCGCCGGAGTAGCGGGCGCCTTGTTCACCCTGCACGTTGGCGTGATCTCGCCGGCGATGGTTGGCGTTGTGCCCTCGATCGAGATGGTCATCTGGGTGGCCGTAGGCGGACGAAGCAGCTTACTTGGGGCCATCATCGGCACTTTGTTGGTCAATTTCGGCAAAGACCGGATCAGCAGCGCCCTGCCGGAATTATGGCTCTTTGTCATGGGTCTGTTGTTCGTGGTTGTGGTGATGATCCTTCCGCGAGGCCTGAGCGGCATCGGAGAACACTGGCAACGGCTTCATGGCTGGAGATTTCTCGCGAAATTTCGAAAACCTTCCGATCCGAAGCAAGGCGGCAGAACCTGTGTTGGAGGTACATGGCCGTATGGGAGGCGAAGTTAGAAATGTCTGAAGAGCTGTTGCGCGTCGAGAACCTCACGGTTTCCTTCGACGGCTTTAAGGCCGTGGATAACGTGAACTTTTCGATGAGGGCGGGTGAGGTCAGGGTGCTGATCGGACCCAATGGCGCGGGCAAATCCACTTTGCTGGACGCCATCATTGGGCGGGTACGACCATCGGCGGGGAAGGTTCTGTTCAAGGGTGAAGATATTACACACCTTGAGGAATTCAAAATCGTGCGCAAGGGCATCTGCCGGAAATTCCAAGCGCCGGGAATCCTGGAGGGTCTTACTGTGAGAGAAAACCTTGTGCTCGCGGCGCGCCCAAACCGGGATTGGTGGGCTTCTTTCACGCGGCGAGAGAGATCAAGAATTGATAAAGACGTCGAGGAAATTCTGGAGATTATCGGCTTAGTTGGTAAGCGCGGCGCCCGGGCGGGCCAACTATCACATGGCCAAAAGCAGTGGCTGGAAATCGGGATCGTGGTCGCATCGAATGCCGAATTGCTGCTGCTCGATGAGCCCGCTGCGGGAATGTCCCACGCGGAAGCCGCGCAAACAGCCGAACTCGTGCGGCGGCTATCCGCATGGCACGGATTCCTGGTCATCGACCATGACATGGCCTTCGTGGAACAACTGGGAGGGTCGGTAACAGTCTTGCATCAGGGGCGCTTGCTGAAGGAAGGCAGTTTCGAGGAGGTTCGGACGGATCCCGAGGTAGCCGCCATCTATCTTGGGCGAGCACAGGAGCTGCGCTGTGCTTACTCTTGAAGGCGTATCCTGCGCCTACGGGATGAGCCGCGTACTCTACGAAATCGACCTGCGCTTGGGCGACCGCGAGACGGTCACGCTGTTGGGAAGGAATGGTGTTGGAAAGACGACGCTGCTTCGCACCATCGTGGGCCTTCATCCGCTATCGCAGGGTAAGGTTTTCTTTGATGGTGCGGATATCACCATGCTTCCGCCATTCGAACGCGCCCGGCGTGGCATCGGCTACGTGCCGCAAGGCCGTGGAATCTTTCCTCATTTGAGCGTGGAGGAGAATCTGGTGGTTGGGCTTGCCGCTCTATCGGGGCGGCAAGTCGCTGAGCAAGCGATACCTGCCCGGGTGTTTGATCTCTTTCCCGTGCTCGGCCGATTGCGGCAACGCAAAGGCGGCGTACTGAGCGGAGGCGAGCAACAACAACTTGCCATCGGACGAGCCCTGGTTACGCAGCCGAAGCTGCTAATTTTGGACGAGCCCACTGAGGGAATCCAGCCGTCCATCGTCCAGCAGATCGATGAAGCCATTAAATTGATTCGTGATGAGCTGAAGATTTCGATCCTGCTGGTTGAGCAATTCCTGGATTTTGTGTGGTCCATCGCTGACCGGTTCTATGTCCTGCGGCGGGGACACATCGCCGACGAAGGTAGTCCAAAGGAGCGTCCTTCTGATAGTGTAGTGCATCTGCTCGGCGTGTGTTGATCACAGCGGAGCTGCTAGAAGCCATCCGCGACGGAAGATTGGTTTCAGACATCATGGAATTTGGCGGTACGATCCTCACGCGCGAAGACGTGATGGAAGGCGTAGCGGAGATGGTCGAGGAAGTGCAAGTCGAGGGAACGTTCCCTGACGGCACGAAATTGGTCACCATTCACAACCCGATCCGATAACAGCCGCTGGAAAGCTCTTGATGTGAGGCAGAGGACAGTACCGGTCGATGATTCCCGGAGAATATCTACTAGCAGAAACGCCGGTGACCGCAAACGCGGGACGCCTCCTCGTGCAAATCGAGGTGGCCAATAGCGGAGATCGTCCGGTTCAGGTAGGCTCCCATTTTCATTTTTTTGAAGTGAATCGCGCGCTCCGATTCGACCGGGCACAAGCCTTTGGCATGCGTTTGAATGTTCCGGCGGGCACGGCAGTGCGCTTCGAGCCCGGCGACACCAAGGTGGTCGAACTCGTGGAACTCGGCGGCGCCGCGACCGTACACGGCCTCAATTCCCTCACGAATGGCCCCGCGAACCCGTCCACCAAGGAGTCCGCAGTGCGGCGCGCGGCGGCAGATGGCTTTCACGAACGCGCCTAAGGAAAACTACTCCGATGAGCCTTAATATTCCCCGCCGGCAATACGCTCAACTCTACGGCCCTACGGCGGGTGATCGTATACGGCTGGCTGATACCGATTTGCTTGTGGAAATCGAGCGCGATTTTGCCACTCCCGGCGATGAAGCCAAATTCGGCGGCGGAAAAGTACTTCGCGATGGAATGGGCCAGTCCGCAACAGTTACTTCCGCAGAGGGCTCCCTGGACCTCGTCATCACAAACGCCATCATCATCGACCATTGGGGAATCGTTAAAGCGGACATCGGCATTCGCGGCGGGCGCATCGCTGGGATTGGTAAATCGGGAAATCCGGACATCATGACTGGAGTAACGGCAGGACTCGTGGTAGGAGCAGGAACGGAAGTGATCGCCGGCGAAGGGAAGATTGTCACCGCCGGTGGAATCGATTCCCACATTCATTTTATCTGTCCGCAACTCGTGTGGACCGCGCTCTCTGGTGGTCTTACTACACTGCTTGGGGGAGGCACGGGACCTGCAACCGGGACAAATGCGACCACATGCACGCCCGGAGCATGGAATCTTCAGCGCATGCTGGAAGCTGCGGAAGCATTTCCCATCAACCTCGGCTTCCTCGGCAAAGGCAATTCGTCGAGCGCCGCACCCCTTCGCGAGCAGATCGAAGCGGGCGCCATTGGCCTGAAGCTTCACGAAGACTGGGGGAGCACTCCCGCGGCGATCGACTGTGCATTGTCGGTGGCCGAGGAATACGAGGGGACATGCGCCCGACATCATCAAAGTCTGTGGAGAAGCGAACTGCCTTCCCTCTTCCACAAACCCCACAATGCCTTTCACCGTCAATACTCTTGACGAACACCTGGACATGCTCATGGTTTGCCATCACCTCAGTCCCTCCATTCCCGAGGACGTGGCGTTTGCGGAATCCCGCATCCGTGCAGAGACGATCGCGGCTGAAGATGTGCTGCACGACCTCGGAGCAATCAGCATGATGTCTTCGGATTCTCAGGCAATGGGACGCATCGGAGAAGTGATCACCCGTACCTGGCAAACTGCGGACAAAATGAAGCGGCAACGCGGAGCCCTGTCTGGCGAGAAATCGGGAAGCGATAATTTGCGCGTTCGCCGCTACGTTGCGAAGTACACCATCAATCCGGCGATTGCCCACGGCATCTCTCACGAGGTCGGATCGGTGGAAGTGGGGAAGTTTGCCGATCTCGTGCTCTGGAAGCCCGCGTTCTTTGGTGTGAAGCCGGAGATGATTCTCAAGGGCGGCTTCATTGTGTGGTCAACCATGGGCGATCCCAATGCGTCCATTCCCACGCCGCAGCCGGTCATCTATCGTCCCATGTATGGAAGCTACGGAGGCGCGGTACAGAGTACGTCTTTGACCTTTGTCTCGAAGTCTGCCGTGGAAGCGGGTGTTCCCGCGCGTCTGAATCTGAAAAAGAATAGCGTGCCTGTGAAGCGTTGCCGCGGGCTTACCAAGCGTGACATGGTCCACAACGACGTGCTTCCGCAAATCGATGTTGACCCCGACACGTACGAGGTTCGCGCCGACGGCAAGCTCCTCACGTGCGAAGCTGCGGCCGTGCTTCCCTTGGCGCAACGCTATTTCTTGTTTTGAGGAAACGGAACGCGAATGGTCATTGTGGATCACGTGATTCGGGATATCCGCGAAGAGGACCTCCGTGGGAAGGAGTTGGACACCCTCCTTCTCACGTCCGAACAGCGCCGCTGGGTCCGCGGGCGCTTTACTACGGCGCACGGACGCGAGATCGCCATCGCCCTGCCGACGGGAACGGTACTTCATGCTGGCGCGGTCGTGTGGATCGAGCCGGACTGGTTTCTGAGAGTGCATGCTGCTCCGGAATCCGTGCTGGCGATTACTCCCGCGAATTATGCGGAGGCAGTGAAAATCTCGTTTGAAGTAGGCAACCTGCATTTTCCACTGGCGCTGGATGACCAGGAGCTGCTTGTGCCGGACGACTCAGCGATGGTGCAGCTCCTGAACCGCCTCCGCGTGCGGTGGCAACATCGTCAGGCTGTCTTTGCACCGATTGGACATGGGCACCGTCATGAGCACTGACAGTCTTCTCAGTTTGCTCCAGTTCACGGACGCTCTGTTTCCCGCGGGTGCTTATGCGCACTCCTTTGGCCTGGAATTTTGTGTCGAAGCCGGAACCGTTCGGGATGCCGCGGACGTCGAAGCTTTCCTCTGGGCGCACCTCGAGGGGATGTGCGCACCGACCGATGCGCTTGTCTCACTCTGTGCCTCAAGGGCAGGCCGGCTTCAGGATTTTGATGGATGTGTTGCCCTTGATGAGAGGCTCGACGCCATCAAGGTGGCCTGCGAATCGCGAAATGCTAGCCGTCAAATGGGTCGTCAGGTCTTGCGGGTTTTAGTCCATACGAGTACCGATTCTTTTGCCGTGCGATTCGGAGGCGCGATCACGAGCGATCTCACACTCGGCCATCATGCGGTGTGCTTTGGCATCGCCGGCGCAATCCTGAACTGGCCGGAAGAAGCTTTGGCATCCTCCTATTTGTACGCGGCCAGCTCTGCTTTGGTGGGCGCTGCGCTGCGTCTTCTCCCTCTGGGCCAGCTTGGCGGCCAGAAGATCCTCGCGGCAGCCAGGCCTCGCATCGCCAAACTTGCGGCCGATCTTCAAGGAAAAGATGAGCGGGATCTCTGGAGCTTTGCGCCCGCGCAGGAAATCGCGGCGATGAAGCACGCCAACCTTGAGGCAAGACTGTTCCGGTCATGATCAGCAAGCCGTTGAAAATCGGCATAGGCGGACCCGTGGGCTCGGGTAAAACGGCACTGGTCGAAGCTCTGTGCCGAAGATTGCAAACGGACTACGACCTGGCCGTCATCACCAACGATATCTACACTCGTGAGGACGCGGAGTTTCTGACTCGGCGTGGGGTTCTTACGCCGGAACGTATCGTGGGGGTCGAGACCGGCGGGTGCCCCCATACGGCGATACGCGAGGACGCGTCCGTGAACCTCGAAGCAGCCGGCCTGCTGATCAAGCAGTTTCCCAGAATGGACATTCTTTTCATCGAAAGTGGAGGAGACAACCTGGCGGCAACGTTCAGCCCTGAACTTGTGGATGCCACCATTTACGTGATCGATGTGGCCGAAGGCGACAAAATTCCACGCAAAGGCGGACCTGGCATCATGAATTCCGGCTTGTTGATCATCAACAAAATCGATCTGGCGCCTTATGTAGGCGCAGATCTCGCTATCATGGACCGGGATGCGAAGCGCATTCGAGGAGAGAGACCGTACGTTTTTACGAATCTCAAGAACGGATCGGGAATCGATAGCGTCATCCACTGGATCCGACACGGGCTATTGTTCGAGTCCTGAGCGCTCCGGCCGCGATGGCCTCTTGGATCTCAGGTTCGCACGAAGCGGCGGCCGCACAATTCTGCGGCAATATAGGTATACCCTGCCTCTTCAAGCGCTCACTCCGTTCCAGCTCGAGGACGGCACCGCGTATCTCATGCTTCTCAATCCGACCGGGGGCGTTTTGGGCGGCGACTCCTTGATTACCCGCGTGCAGCAGGGGAACGGAACACACGTTTTGCTAACGACGCCTTCGGCCACCAGAGTCTACCGTACCCCCCGGCAACCTGCCTTCCAACATACCGCCATCCAGCTTGGCGAGGACGCCATCCTCGAATACGTTCCCGATCACATTATCCCTCACGCGGGCGCAAGTCTGTGTCAGACGCTTCGAATAAACCTAAGTGGGGGGAGCAAGGCAATCGTGCTGGAATCGTTTGCAGCCGGTAGATTGGCTTGCGGAGAACGATGGAGCTTTCGTGATATGGACCTGAAAACCGAAGTGTTCCTGCAAGAGAAGCCGCTTATGCTGAATCGCATGAGGATCACCCCCTACCTTCGCGATCCCTCTCAGATGGGCGTCATGGAGGATTTCAACTACATGGCCAGCCTCAGCGTGTTTGCCGGTGGGTTTGCGGACTGGGAAAAAGTTGCCAAGGCGCTGCAACAGAGCATTGACGAGAGCACGGGGATCTTTGGAGGCGTGAGCGCACTGGCTCGCGGAGGCTGTGTGGCCCGCTATCTGACTCGCAGCACCCCGGAATTGAGTGCGATCAATAGCCGGTTGTGGTTTGTGGCTCGCCGGCAGGTGCTGGGCTTAGCGCCATTCCCGATGAGGAAATACTAGCGAGAGCCCGCATCTGGTGCACTAAAGCTTTATCCCAATGCGCGGAAATCCGTGCCCCAACCGTCCAGAGCGAGCCGAACAACATCTTCAGTTCTCAACAACTTAGAGGTAAGCCAGAGCGCAATCACCCGTTTGCTAACCGTTGTAGGGGCTAAAACTCCTATCGGGGGTTCGAATCCCCTCCTCTCCGCCAGAAATTTAAGTGGTTGAAAATACAGACATTTTTCTCAACGGTTTTCCGTGTTACTCATTCGTGGAAATTCCCCCGCCAACTTTTACTATTATGTTTAAGCAACTTTAATTGGTAAATATGTGGGAAAAAAGGACTTCCGAATCTTGCATCTGGGGGTTCGAAGTCGCCCTTCTCCGCATAGTCAGAACAGAAACGGCGAAGAAACGATGAGTTTATCTCGCGCCAATTGGCGGGTCAGTTTTCGCATCGTGCGATAGAGACACGCATCTTTAACCAAACTGAACTACACAAGCGCATGAACGAAAATCTTCGAATCCGGACAAGCTGAACGGCGCGACCCAATTAGATGTGAATCGGTCTCACATGGACCCGAGCCGTTCGGTTCGTCCGATTCGCCATCGGTAGTCAATCGGCGCCACGCGGGTCGCCCGCACGAGCCGCAGGTCGCGCAAGCCCAAGCTGCGAGGGTAGGACCAGTCTGCAGCTTCCACCTCGA
>WNFW01003812.1_pt1 | contig 10523 bp, 9 predicted proteins | sample 5400131 | NCBI WGS metagenome assembly WNFW01 (sample SAMN13153362, study PRJNA577476) | soil metagenome | isolation source: 20 cm soil or saprolite under grassland replicate 1 | place: USA:California | collected 2016-06-15
ATCGCATCGAGGGCCAGAAGACGGCCGCGTTCGAGATCGTCGACGAGCTCGGCGACGCGCCCGACTATCTCCTCCTGCCAGTCGGCAACGCCGGCAACATCACCGCCTACTGGAAGGGTTTTCGGGAATACCACGCCGCCGGCCGCGCCACTCGCCTGCCCCGCATGGTCGGCGCGCAGGCCGAGGGCGCGGCGCCCATCGTCAACGGCAGCCCCGTCGCGGACCCGAAGACAGTCGCCTCGGCCATCCGCATCGGAAACCCCGCCTCCTGGGAGGGCGCGACCATGGCGCGCGACGAGTCTGGCGGCGCGATCAGCGCGGTCACCGACACCGAGATCCTCGCCGCCCAGATCCGCCTGGCCGGCAGCGAGGGCCTGTTCGCCGAGCCTGCGTCGGCGGCGCCATTGGCCCTCCTGTTCCGGCTCGTGCGCGACGGAAAGATCGACAAGGACGCCGTCACCGTGGTCGTCCTCACGGGTTCGGGGCTCAAAGATCCTGACGCCGCGCTGAAAAATGTCGAACCGCCCATCGAACTGGACGGAGACGCCCGCACACTCGCTAAGGTCTTGAAGCTGTAATGCGGGTGAAGGTTCCGGCTTCGATCGCCAACATCGGCCCCGGCTTCGACTGCATGGCGATGGCGATCGATCTCTGGCTGGAGGTCGAGGCGATCGAGTCTGAGCGGCCGTCATGGGAGTACGAAGGCGAAGGCTCCGACTACCTCTACGCCCATGAGAACCCGTTCACCCGCCTGAACATGAAGGGCCGTGTCCGCAGCGAGATACCGATGGGGGTGGGACTGGGCAGCAGCGCCGCGGCGCGGCTGGCCGCGTCGGCACTCAGTAGCCCGTGGGACGTCAAGTCGCACGTCATCGACGCGGGCGCGGACGAGGGTCATTACGACAACGTCGCCGCGTCAGCGGCCGGCGGGATTCGGATCGTCTCGCAGAAGGTAGACGAGAAACTGCCGAATCCGGGGTGGGGGCTGGCCCTGTTCATCGCCCATCAGCCGCTGCCCACGGAAAAGGCGCGTTCGGTGCTGCCCGACGAGGTGCCTCTGGCGGACGCGACGTTCAACGCCTCGCGCACCGCGCTGCTCGTCCGTTCCATCATGTCGAAGCGCCCGTCGCTTCTGGGCGAGGCTCTGCGCGATCGGCTTCACCAGCCTCACCGCCTCCATCTGTATCCATGGGTCGAAGAGGTGATCCATGTCGCGGAGGCGGCCGGCGCGTACGGCGCCGCAATCTGTGGCGCGGGCCCGAGCGTGTTCGCCTTCTGCGCGCCGTCGCAGGCGGAACGAATCGCCAAGGCGATGGAGGACGAGCACCCTCTCCGCGGCCGTGCCCTGGTGTCGAAGATCACGGACAAGGGCATGTTCCGCACGTTGTGATCGTCCAGAAGTACGGCGGTACGTCGGTCGGCTCCGCCGCGCGCATCCGCCGGGTCAGCCGTCACATCGCGGACACCGTGAAGCAGGGACACCAGGTCGTCGCCGTCGTCTCCGCGATGGGCCACACGACCGACCGCCTGATCTCGCTCGCCCAGAGCATCAACCCCGAGCCCCCGGCACGTGAGCTCGACATGCTCGTCGCCAACGGGGAGACGATCACTGCACCGCTCGTCGCGATGTGCCTGCAGGGCATGGGCGTGGCCGCCGTCTCGCTGTCCGGCGCCCAGGCCGGAGTCCGCACGAGCGAGCATCATTCGCGCGCGCGGATCCGCGACATCAAGCCCGATCGCATCCTCGAGGCGCTGCGCCGGCACCAGGTGCCTGTGGTCGCGGGTTTTCAGGGCGTCACCGAAGAGCTGGAGATCACGACGCTCGGTCGCGGCGGCTCGGACACCACCGCGGTGGCGCTCGCCGCGGCGCTGCGCGCGGAGTCATGCGAGATCTACACCGACGTCGACGGCATTTTCACCGCCGACCCGCGCGTCGTGAAGTCGGCCCGCAAGCTGAGCCACATCCAGTACGACGAGATGCTCGAGCTCGCGGCGGTCGGCGCACGCGTCATGCACCCTCGCGCCGTGGAGATCGGCGAGCTTTACAGCGTGCCGATCCACGTCCGATCGAGCTTTCGCCAGGGCGTCGGTACGATGATCGTCGCCCACGTCCCGATGGAAGATCGCCAGCGCGTGCGCGGCATCGCGCAAGAGACGAACGTTGCGAAGATCACCGTGATCGGCGTGCGCGACCGCCCTGGCGTCGCCGCCAGCATCTTCGAGCCGTTGAGCGCGGCGGGCATCTCGGTCGACGTCATCGTCCAGAACATCGGCCGGTCGGGCCGCACCGACCTGACGTTCTCCGTCGCGGAGTCGGACCTCAAGGCGGCCGAGAAGCTCGTCAAGGTCGCGGCCAAGGAGGTCGGCGCGACGCGCGTCTCGTCCGCCGGCGGGATCGCCAAGCTGTCCATCGTCGGCACCGGGATGCTGGGCACGCCCGGCATCGCCGCCCGCATGTTCCGCGCTTTGGCGGAAGGCGGCATCAACATCGAGATGATCAGCACGTCGGAGATCCGCATCACCTGCCTCGTCGCCCGCGCGCAGGTCGAGAAAGGCGTGCGCATCCTGCACAAGGCGTTCGAGCTGGACCAGGAACTCGCGTAAACCGTGCCCGTAAACGTTGCGATCGTCGGGCCCGCCGGGTCCGGCAAGACCACGCTGTTCAACGCGCTGACCGCGGGCCGCGGCGCCGACGGCGTCGGGATGGTCGACATCCCTGATGGGCGCCTGATGCGACTCGCCGAAGCGGTGAAGCCCGCGAAGACGACCCCCGCGCAGGTCCGCGTCGAGGACACCCCGCCGGGAAGTCGCGCGCAGCGCGTCGCGTTTGCCCGGCAGGCCGACGTGCTGCTGAAGGTGGCTCGCTGTTTCGGACCGGAGCCGGACCCCGTGGCCGAGCTCGAGGAGTTTGCCCTCGACCTGGTGCTCGCCGACCTCGCGTCGGTCGAGAAAAGGCTCGACATCGTAGCCAGGGAGGCGCGGGCGGGGAAGAAGGACGCGCAGGCCGAGACCGAGGTCCTGGCCGCGGCCAAGCAGCACCTCGACGCCGGGCAGCAGCTGCGCACGCTTTCCCTGGAGCCGGATCAGCGCGGGATGCTCCTGGGCATCTTCCCGGTGACGCTCAAGCCCGCCGTGTATGTGGCCAACGCCGCCGAGGAATTGCTCCCGGGTGGAGGCGACCCCGCCGCCAGGGTCAAGAAGCTGGCCGACGACGAGGGCGCTCCCTCCATCGCGCTCTCGGCGCGCCTGGAGGCCGAGCTGGGCGAGCTCGATCCCTCGGAGCAGGCGGAGATGCGCGCCGGTTATGGCATCGACGAATCGGGTTTGGGCCGCATCGCACGCGCTGTGTGGGAGGCGGGCGGGTTGATCACCTACTTCACCGCGGGCGAGCCGGAGGCACGGGCCTGGCCGTGTGAGCGCGACGCCCCTGCGCCCGTCGCCGCCTCCAAGATCCACACGGACTTCGAGAAGCACTTCATCCGCGCCGAGGTCACCTCGGTGGACGAGCTCGTCGCCGCCGGCTCAATGGACGCGCTGCGCGCTGCCGGCAAGCTGCGGGTCGAGGGGCGTGAGTACCGGGTCCAGGACGGCGACGTCGTCTTCTTCCGAATCGGCCGATAAAAGGCGCGGGGAAGGCCTGCCTCACCCGCGCTTTACGAGATGCCGTAGGCCTGGCGGGTTGGGCGTCGGAGCAGGAATATCAGGATCGGGATGCCTACGAGCAACAGCGACCACGCGGCCGCTACTACGACGGCGACGACCCAGCCCCACGCCCGGTACGCCCGCAAGCCGTAGTAGGCGGCGCCATGCAGGGCGACGGCCGCCACCTCGAGCGCGGCAAGGATGACGACCTCGACGGTGAGCATGGTGTTGACGTTCGTGATCCCCGCGGTGACAAGCGCCTGACGGAGCTGCTCCCGTCCCGCCGGCGCCGCGACGACGGCGGCGAACTGCGTCAGCTCGATCAGCCAGAAGACCGCCCCGGCGGCGAAGAGGTAGGGCAGCCAGCGCAGCCGGTTGCCAGGCGACGCTTTACTCAAAACTCTTGACACCAACTACATTCGGGGTTATAACTTCACCCGGGACACAACATATCGTAGTCAACGTCCTAACACGTTGAGTCCCACGGCCCAACGACAGGCAGGCGGAATCCTTCCCGAGTCGCACCCCACGACGCAGAACGAGCTCCCCCAGTCGCCTGCCTGTCATATCCAACCAAGGCCAACTCTTCCCCACATGTGGGGAAATTTCATGCAACTCTTCCCCACTTGTGGGGAAGTACCGCCCGTAGGGCGGGGATGGGGCTAGATGGGTGAACCATGCTGATTTCATGCAACTCTTCCCCACTTGTGGGGAAGTACCGCCCGTAGGGCGGGGATGGGGCCGGGTGGGAGAATCAAGCTGGTTTTCACGCCCGTCTAGACTTGCAGATCTATGAGCCGCAAGGGCAAGAAGCGAGCCAAGGGCAAGTACCGCCAGCCGATGCGGCCGGCCGGCCCGCTCACTCCGGTCGGCACACCCGGCGCCCAGACCGCCACGCCGACGCGCAGCGTTTCCCAGGCGAGGGTGGGCGGGGACCAGGCCCTGGTCCGTTCCGTCGAGCTGTCGCTCGGGTCGCGCAACCAGTTCGTCAAGCAGCGCGGCGGCCGCATGATCGTCCAGTCGACGGACCCGTCGATCCCGCTCGACCGGGTGCCTTACTTCACCAAGGACCTGGTGAGGCTGGCGATCGTCGGCGCGGCCATGATCGTGCTCCTCGGCGCCGGTTCGCTGACCGTCCCGCTGATCGTCAAGTAACGAGGTAGCAACTCGGACTCCAAGCGCTAGAGTTTCGAACCGCTGTGGCAGTTCGGACCAGCGATTCTGGGAGCGCCGCCCTCAAGCAGACGATGCGCCGGCGCAAGTACGCCCCCAAGACCCACAAGCACCCGGTCAACGTCATCCATCACGAAGAGGCCACGTTCGGGGAGCGCCTGGCCGACGGCATCGCATCGTTCATCGGATCATGGCGATTCCTCATCATCCAGACGTGCCTCGTGGCCGTCTGGGTCACCATCAACACGCTCCAGGCGACCGGCCGCATCCACATCGACCCCTTCCCCTACATCCTCCTCAACCTCGCCTTCTCCACCCAGGCCGCCTACACAGGCCCGGTCCTGCTGCTGGCCGGTAACCGCCAGTCGCAGAAGGACCGGCTCACGCTGGAGCACGCCGCCAGTGAGGCGGACAAGGCTGACAGCCAGAACGTGCAGATCCTGAAGGCGATCGCGGAGGTCACCGGGATGACCGAGAAGAACACCGAGGTGACGATCCAGATCCTCCAGCACGTGGAGACGCTCGTGCAGGAGAACGTGGACGAGTTGGTCGCAGCGGGCAAACGGAGGAAAACACCCCGAACGTAGACTTCGCCCGTGAGAGTCGTGCTCTTTACGGGGAAGGGCGGAGTCGGCAAGACGTCCGTGGCCGCGGCGACCGCGGTGCGCTGCGCAGCCTCCGGTTACCGCACCGTCGTCATGAGCACGGACCCTGCGCACTCGCTGGGAGACTCGTTCGACCTCGAGCTCGGAGCCGATGCGACCAAGGTGGGCGACAACCTCTGGGCGCACGAGGTGTCATCGCTGCACGAGATGCAGCGGCACTGGGCAAAGCTCCACGAGTACGCGGTCGAGGTTTTCTCCACCCAAGGCCTTGACGAGGTGCTGGCCGACGAGGTGGCCAACCCTCCCGGCATGGACGAGGTCGCCTCGTTGATGTGGATCAAGCACTACGCGCAGCGCGCCGAGCACGACGTCCTGATCGTCGACTGCGCTCCGACAGGCGAGACGCTGCAGCTGCTCACCTTTCCCGACGCGGCGAAGTGGTGGCTGGACAAGATCTACCCCTGGTCCCGACGCGCGATGCGCGTGGCGCGCCCGGTGCTGCAGCCGATGATGCACATGCCACTGCCGTCGGACGAGGTCTACGCATCGCTCAAGGACTTGCTCATGGACCTCGACGGCATGCGCAAGGTGCTGACCGACCCGGAGATCACCACGGTCCGCATCGTGCTCAACCTCGAGAAGATGGTCGTCAAAGAGGCCAAGCGCGCCTACACATACCTGAGCCTCTTCGGTTACGTCACCGATGCGGTGATCGTGAACCGGCTTCTGCCGGGCAACCTGCACGACGAGCTTTTCCAGAAATGGCAGCGCATACATCACCGCTACCAGCGCGAGGTCGAGGAGTCCTTCGCCGGGATCCCCATCTTCAACGTGCCGCTGTTCGACCAGGAGGTCGTGGGGGAGGCGATGCTCTCGCGGATGGCGAAGGCCGTCTACGGTGACGAGGATCCCGCGCGCCGTTTCGCAACTTCCAATCCACAGCGCATAGATAAGGACGGGGCCGACTACGTGCTCTCCCTCAAGGTCCCGTTCGTCGAGAAGTCGGCGGTCGACCTGAGCCGGCACAACGGGGACCTCTACGTGACGGTCGGCAACTACCGCCGCGAGATCACGCTGCCGCGAGTCCTTGCCCGCCGCGAGACGGCGGGCGCATCGATCGAGGACGGCGAGCTGCGCGTGCGCTTCGCGCCGCGTGCGGAAAAGTTGGAGGCGAAGAAGCGATGAGTCGAGACGGCGAGCGCTTGATCGAGCTCATCAACGAGCTGGGTTCTCGGGTCAGCAACGTGCTGACCGATATGGTGCCGCCGGCCGCACAGGTGCACCTGCTCAACGCCCAGCGTGAGCTGATCACAGCATTGATGCTGATCTACGAGAACCGGGTCGCGCCCGCGCCCGCGGCAACGCGAGTCAGACGGGCTCGGACCAGGCGGCGAACCACGAAGCGCGACTCGAAAATCAAGATCGATTGAGCTTTCTCGTCTCCTTTGTCGTTGGAGTGCTGGCCCTGGTGCCGGCCATCGCCATCGCGATCCCGGCGCATGAGATGGGCCATGCCGCGGCGGCCTACTTCCAGGGCGATCGATCCGTCCGCTACTTCGGCTACTTCAAGCCTGATCCGCGGCGCTTCCTCGACCCGTTCGGGGTGATCGCCGTGTTCGTGGCGCTGGTCGGGTGGGGCCGTCGGGTGCCCATCCAGTCCAACCGCATCAGCGGCACCCGGGAGAAGGTCCTCTACGAGCTCGGTGGTCCAGCCGCCAACCTGGCGGTGGCCTTCGTCGTGGGGTTGCTGTTGCGGGCGATCATCGGCGCCGGCGTCCCCATCACGTTCGACCTGGGACCGGGACTGCTGGGCCTCGTCATCTACGTGATCGTGTTCCTGAACCTGTCGCTGTTCGCGTTTCAACTGCTGCCGATCCCCGGGCTCGATGGCTGGAACGTGATCGAGGCGATCTTTCAGCGGCGGAACGCCCGCTTCTTCTACGACGTCAGCATGCGCAGGCGCGAGGTCTGGGCCGGCTGCGTCGTCGTCCTGCTCGCGGTCCAGTTCTTCCAGGGCGCCAACCTGCTGAACTACGCCATGCTCCCGTTTTTCGAGCCGGCAAGCCTAATCTCAGTAGGCGAATGCATCGGATATCGAATCCCCGGATTCACCGGCCTGGCACCCTGCCTGCCGTAGGCACGCTCGTCAACGAGCCGGCGTACGCCGAGCTCGTCAGGGAGCACGGCCGAGCTCGGGTTGTCGAGGCGATCCGGGCGCAGATCGCAACGGAGCGGGATGGTGAGGCGGAAGGCTCCGAGCGCCAGGCAGCCGTCGCGGAGCGGCTGCGCGAGGCAGTCGCACCACGGCTGCGCCGAGTCATCAACGCGACCGGCGTCATCCTCCACACGAACCTTGGCCGCGCGCCGCTCTCCCAGGCCGCCGTCGAGGCGCTCGGCCTGGCTGCCGGGTACAGCAACCTCGAGCTCGACCTGTCGACAGGCAAGCGAGGCGAGCGAGCCGCCCTTGTCGCGGGCTTGCTGACGGCCCTGTTCGGCAGCGAGTCGGCGCTCGTCGTGAACAACAACGCCGCCGCGGTGCTCCTCGCACTCACCGTGCTGTGCAAGGGCAAGGAGGTCGTCGTCTCGCGGGGGCAGCTGGTCGAGATCGGGGGGGCGTTCCGGATGCCGGACGTGATGCGGCTGTCGGGTGCCCGCATGGTCGAGGTGGGGACCACCAACCGGACCCGGGCCGCGGACTACGAAGAGGCGGTCACCGACCGCACGGCCGCGCTGCTGAGGGTCCACACGTCCAACTTCCGGGTCGAGGGATTCACCGAGTCGGCGGCGCTGACCGACCTCGCGGCGATCGCCAGGACCCACGCTTTGCTTCTCCTCGACGACCTCGGCAGCGGGGCGACGGAGGCGATCGCCGATGAGCCGACTGTGGTCGACTCGGTCAGGTCATGCGATGTGGTGACCTTCTCGGGCGACAAGCTCCTTGGCGGGCCGCAAGCCGGGATCGTGCTCGGCCACGCGGACGCCATCAAGAAGATGTCGCGCCATCCGCTCGCTCGGGCGTTGCGGATCGACAAGCTGACTCTGGCTGCGCTCGAGGCCACGCTGCGGCAGAGGTTGACCGGTCGTGCCGACGAGATTCCTGTCGACCGCATGCTCCATGCGCCGGTCGAGAACATCCGGCGGCGCGCCGCGATGTGGGCGGTCAAGCTCGAGGAACGCGGCGTCAAGACCGAGCTCATCGAGGCGACATCGGCCGCCGGCGGAGGCTCCCTTCCCGAGCAGGCGATCCCGACGGTTCTTATTGCGATCGCCGGCCCGGCCTCTCGCCTTCTCACCGCCTTGCGGCAGGGCGATCCGCCCGTCATCGCACGCGTCGAGAAGGACGAGTGCTGCCTCGACCCACGAACAGTGTTGCGAGGGGAGGACGAGACCCTGATCGACGCGGTCGAGGTGGCGGTGGCAAGCCTGGGGAGATGAGCTTCGTCGTCGGCACCGCCGGCCACATCGACCACGGCAAGTCCACGCTGATCACCGCACTCACGGGCATCGATCCCGACAGGCTGGCCGAGGAAAAACGGCGTGGCATGACGATCGACCTTGGCTTTGCGCACATGACCCTACCCAGCGGGCGCGAGATCGGACTCGTGGACGTGCCCGGCCACGCCCGCTTCATGCGCAACATGCTGGCGGGCGCCCACGGGCTTGACGCGGTGGTCCTCGTCATCGCCGCCGATGAAGGCGTGATGCCGCAGACCCGCGAGCACCTCGACATCATCGACCTGCTCGAAGTGCGGCGAGGTCTCGTCGCCCTCACGAAGACCGATCTCGTCGACGAGGACTGGCTGGCGCTCGTGACGGAGGAGGTCAGAGCGACGACCAAGGGCACTACGCTCGACGGTTCGACTGTGATCCCGGTTTCAGCAGTCACCGGCGAAGGTCTCGCCGAGCTCACCGCCGCGCTCGATGCGCTGCTCGAGAAATCGTCCCCTCGCGAGGATTCAGGCCGGCCACGACTGCCGATCGACCGCGTGTTCACGATGACCGGGTTCGGCACCGTCGTCACCGGCACCCTTGTCGACGGTTCGTTGAGCGTCGGTGAGGAGATGGAGGTCGTCCCGGGTGGACGGCTCGTCCGGGTCCGCGGCCTGCAGCGCCACAACCAGAAGGTCGAATCAGTGGGACCCGGCAACCGGGTCGCGGCCAACCTCAGCGGCATCGAGAAGAGCGAGCTCTCGCGCGGCGATGTGCTTGCACGTCCAGGCGCCCTGCAACCCGTTCGCCGGATCGACGCGACGCTTCGCGCCCTTGCGTCCGCGGCGCAACCGGTGCGTCACGGCGCGGCGCTTTTACTGCACACAGGTGCTGTCGAGGTCGCCTGCCGGACGATCGTGCTCGACGCCGACGAGATCGCGCCCGGCGCCGGCGGCTGGGTTCAGCTCTATCTCGAGCGTCCCATCGCGGCCGCGGCCGGCGATCGCTTCGTGCTTCGCTCGCCAAGCCCGGCGATGACCGTCGCGGGCGGGACATTTCTGGACGTCTCGCCTCGCAAGCATGCCCGCCACGATTCTGCGGTCCGCGAATCGCTCGCGCGCCGGGCCGCGGGCGATGTGCTGCAGCAGGAGCTGCGCAAATACCCGCGCGGCGTCACCGTGCAAGCGCTGTTGAAGGCAACTGTCGCGGCCGGCGCGGACGTCGCAAGGCTCGATGCGCGGCGCCTGGGGGACTGGATATTCAGCGAAGAGGCATGGCGGTCGATCACGGCCCACGCCGGAGAGGAGCTGACGGCGTATCACGGGGCGCATCCGTTGCGATCGGGTATGGCTCGCGAGGAGCTGCGCAGCCGGCTGGGCGTCTCGCCGGCGTCGTTCGCGGCGGTCATGGACGGGCTCGTCCAGGACGGCTGCGTGGTTGAGCGCAATGGATCGCTGGCAGCGCCGGGACACGAGGTGGAGCTCGACGAAGCCGGTCCACAGGCGGACCTGCTTCGGGTCCTGGGGGCCCATCCGTTCACCCCGCCTTCATTGCAAGAGGCGATGCAGCAGACCGGTGCGAGCGAGGAGCTCGTGCGAGCGCTTGCCCAGCGGGGGGACATCGTGCGCCTGAGCGACGAGGTCGCGTTCACGAGGAGCGCGTTCGATTCCGCGG
>WNFW01008196.1_pt1 | contig 10520 bp, 10 predicted proteins | sample 5400131 | NCBI WGS metagenome assembly WNFW01 (sample SAMN13153362, study PRJNA577476) | soil metagenome | isolation source: 20 cm soil or saprolite under grassland replicate 1 | place: USA:California | collected 2016-06-15
CCGCGCTGTGCTCGCGGAGATGGGCTGCGAGGTGCCCGACGAGGTCGAGATCAGAGTGTGGGACTCCAGCGCCGAAGTGAGCGTCGCGGACGCGCACGGCGTCGCCGACTTCGAAGCGAGGTGTGTGGCGCCCCGACACGAGCTGCACATCGTCGGGCGCGACCGTCGCCGGCCGGGACAACGCGAATGTGCCGGCGCGCGCGTCGAGCTCGGCCTTGGAGATCATCGCTGCCTCGACGAGCAGCGTCGCCACCGCGGTGAGCCAGTGCTCGAAGTACGAGGACGTGAGGTAGTGGCCGGGGTCCATCCGCTCGATGGCGTGGCGGAACATCGGCGTGTTGAACCCGCCGGCCCCGAGCGCACCGCCCGCGACGGCGAACGTGCGCGCCTCCCACTCGCCGTGGAACGTCGGCTCGTCGGGCTCGACCTCGACCGGTCCGAATCCCTGCATGCCCCCGAGGTCGTGGACACCGTCCACGCCGTCATCCTTCCACAGACGCCGTGCGCATCAGGGCGTCGGCGCGACCCCCAGCGGCGTGTACGCGTAGACACCGACGGGCGTGCCCTGCTCCGAGCTGCCGGTGCCGAAGAACAGCGCGTTGCGGGACACCGACACGCCCGTGTCGGAGGTCGCCGGCAACGACAGCGTCGTGATCAGCAGTCCCGTCGCCGCGTCTCGCACCTGGATCAAGGGGTCCGTCGCGTGGCCGTTGAAGACCATGCCGCCGGCGACGGTGGTCGGGGCGAAGGACAGCGCGTGCACCTGCTGCCAGCGGACCGCACCCGAAGTCGCGTCGAACGCGTGCAGGGATGGTTCCTGCACCGGCAGGTCCGCCGGGTTCCCGGGCTGGCAGAGACCGATGTCGCCGAGCGCGGTCGCGCCATAGACGCGCTGGCCGTCGTAAGCGGTGGTCGCGATGAAACCGCCGGCGACGCCGCCGAACACGACGTTCTTCATCCAGACGAGACGTCCGGTGGCGGGATCGAGCCGGTAGTACGTGCCGTCCTTGCCGCCCACCCCGAGGAAGGCGCTGCCGTCCGGCGCGGTCCCCAGGTTGGGGGTGGCGCCGAAGTCCCAGTCGCACGACGGGTCGCCGTGCGCGATCCGCGGCGGTGTGAACACCCACGCCGGCTTGCCGTTGCTGATCCGCAGCGCGATGACGCGCTCGTTGTACGGACCTCGAGCCTGGAAGTCGCAGTCGGCGACGTCGAAGACGGCCAAGCCGCGCGCGGCGTCGATCGTCGGCGACGACCACACGCCGCCGCAGCCGTTGTTGAGCACGGCGCCGTTGTCGTCGACGCTCGTCTCGAATCGCCAGAGCGGCTCTCCCGTCGCCAGGTTGGCGGCGACGAAGTACCCGCGGTGGCCGTTCTGTCCGTCCGACGTCACCCCGAACAGCACGCGGTTCCCGACCACGACGGGCGATGAGAAGATGCGGGCCTCGTCGTGGGCCGGATCGGCGAGCGCCTCGGGCAGGCCCGTGTAGTCGTGGCGCCAGTACTCGGTGCCGTCGGCCGCCCGCAACGCGTACAGCGTGTAGCCGCCGCCGAAGATCACGAGGTCCGGCCGCGAGCCGGCGCCGGGCTGGAACCACGCGCTCGACGTGATGAGGCCGCCGTCGGAGCTCGGGTCGCGCGGGAACTCCCCCGGCCGGGGCACGACCGCAGACTGGGGCGCGATCTGGAAGTTCCAACGCGGCTTCCCCGTGACGCGGTCGAGCGCGTAGAAGTGCCCGTCCCACGACCCCACGTACACCGTCGACCCGACGACGATCGGGTTGGCGGTCCCGCGTCGCCGGTCGGGAAGAACCACGCCGGCGCGAGCGTGCGCGCGCTCACCTGGTCGAGCGTGGTCGGCGCCGAGAACGTGTGCTGCGCCGAGCGCCCGTAGGTCGGCCAGTCCCATTGTCCGGTCGGGGGTGCGGGCGCCAGCGGGTCGGCGGCGGCGGGCTCGGCGAAGTGCCCGACCGCGCCGAACGCGACCAGGACCGCCGTGACCAGCAAGAGCTCGACCGGTCGCCCGCCCCGCATCAGTTGTCCCCCCGTGACTGCCGACGTGCGGGGGCGGATCTTACCGATTACGGTGCTTCCGCACCATTTGTCAGGTCTGGGCGGATGCACACGGGGGGTCGGCATGGCCAGGTTCGGTCGGGCACTCGTCGTCCCGCTCACCGCGATGCTGGTCGTGCTCGTCGTGCCCGGGGCGGCGTCGGCGCGCAAGGCCCCGCAGAGCTACGTGTCGTTGGGCGACTCCTACACCGCCGGGCCGATCATCCCCGTTCAGCAAAACGATCCCCTGGGCTGCCTGCGATCGGACCACAACTACCCGCACCTCGTCGCGGCGGCGCTGGGCGTGAGCAACTTCCACGACCCGAGCTGCAGCGGCGCCGAGACCGGCGACATGACCAGCGCCCAGGGCGTGTCGCCGGGCCCGAACCCGCCGCAGTTCGACAGCCTGTCCGCGACCACCGAGCTCGTGACCCTCGGCATCGGCGGCAACGACATCGGGTTCACCGAGATCACGCGGAACTGCTTCTCGTCCACGCCGACGGGCCATCCGTGCCAGGACCACTACGTCGTGAACGGCCACGACGAGCTCAGCGACCGGATCGACCAGACCGCGCCGAAGGTCGCGGCCGTCCTCCAGGGCATCCACCAACGCGCGCCGAAAGCCCAGATCTACGTCGTCCCGTACCTGGCGATCCTGCCCGAGAGCGGGCCGGGCTGCTGGCCCCAACTCCCGATCACACCCGACGACGTCCCGTACCTACGCGGCGTCGAGAAGAACCTCAATGCCATGCTCGCCACCCAGGCCGGCGCCAACGGGGCCAAGTTCGTCGACGCGTACACGGCGAGCATCGGCCACGACGCGTGTCAGCTCCCGGGCTTCCGCTGGGTCGAGCCCGCCGTCCCCGCGTCCCCGGCCGCTCCGGTCCACCCCAACCTGTTCGGCATGCAGGGCTACGCCGCCGCGGTCCTCGCACGGATAAACGCGCGCGGCTGATCCGAGCGCGCATGGGTGCTTGAGACTGCACCATTTCTCGCGGACACTCTTTTTGTCCCGCTACATCGTGTGGCGGGACTCATCAGACCGAAGGGGTGGCTCGTGCTTGCAGTCTCGACGCTCAGTCACGGAACGACCACGATCCTCTACCTGATCGCGGTGCTGCTCTTCCTCGCCGGCTTCTTCGGCTTCAAGCCCGGCACCCAGCGAGTGAGGCTCGACAGCCTCGGCCTAGCCGTCTTCGTGTTCGTCTTCTTCTGGAACGAGTGGGCGCTCACGTAACTGCTCCCGATAGCTCATCGGCGAGCACCTCGCCGCCGTATTGGCCGACCCGGGCGCATACGGCGTCGATGTCGTCGACCGACACCGAGACGTGCGTGAGGCCGGGTTCGTTCATCACTCGCTCGCGGGCCGGCTTGGTCCCGCCCGCGAAGTGCAGGAGCTCGAGCACGAGCCCGTCACGGCGGAGGTAGAGGGCCGTCATGCCGAGCGGCTTCGGGAGGCGGAGGAGCGTGCTGGAGGGGTCGTCGGGAGGGTGCAGCTCGCGCTCGACTTCGAAGCCGAGCAGCTCCTCGTAGAACCGGCGCGATCGCGCCAGGTCGGTCACGCAGTGGCCGAGATGATTGAACGCGACGCCGTCCGCCACGGGCTCGAGGCTACGCGGGCTGGAGCACGGTGCGATCGAGATCGGCGACGCGGGCCCGGCCGAGCAGGGTCATCGCGGTGACGAGCTCGTGGCGGAGGATCTGGAGCACGCGGTGCACGCCGGCGCGGCCGCCGGCGGCGAGCCCGTAGCAGGCGGGCCTGCCCACCAGGACGGCGCGGGCGCCGAGGGCCAGTGCCTTCACGACGTCGCCGCCGCTGCGGACGCCGCCGTCGAGCGCGACCTCGGCGTCGCCGCCGACCTCGTCGACGACCTCGGCGAGCTGATCCAGGGTCGCCGGCGCGCTGTCGAGCTGGCGTCCACCGTGGTTCGACACGTACACCGCGGCCGCGCCGGCCTCGACGGCGGCGCGCGCGTCCTCCGCGGTGAGCACGCCCTTCACCGCGAACGGCAAGTCCGTGCTCGCCATGACGTCGGCGAGGCGCGCCCACGTCCACGGTCGCTCGCGCTCGCCCGCGTGGTCGATGAACCCGGTGGCCCGCGACGGGAAGTTCGCGATCTCGAGGCGCGCTCCCGGATGGCGCAGTTCGCGGCGCCGCACACCCACGACGGGCACGTCGACGGTCACGCACAGCGCGCCATATCCGGCATCGGCCGCCCGGCTGAGGAGATCGACGAGCACGGCGTGCGGATGACGCAGGCTGAGCTGGAAGACGCGCGCCGCGTCCGGCGCCGCGCTCGCCAACGCTTCGAGCGTCTCTCCCGTCACTTCGGGGACGACCGCGAGCGTCCCGAGGCTCGCCGCGGCTTCGAGCACAGCGCGGTAACCGTCGGTGTGCAGGAGCGTGTCACCGGCGAACGGCGCCACCAGGATCGGCATCGCGACGGGCATCCCGAGGAACGTCGTCGAGGGGTCGGCGGGAGGGGCGCCCGTGAGCATCCGCGGCCGCAGGAGCCAGCGGGTGAACGCGCGCCGGTTCTCGTCCAGCGTCCGCTCGTCCTCGGCGCCGCCCTCGACGTACGCCAGCGCCTCCGGAGGCAGCGTCCGGCGCGCCTCGATCACGGCGTCGTCCAGGACGACGAAGGGCGGCGGTTCAGGAGCCGGCGCGCTCATCGAGCCATGTGTGGGTGGCCTCGCCGGTGGCGGGACGGACCTCGTGCAGGAGCGCCTGTCCTTTGCGGTAGCGCTCGAGGTTCTCGACGAACAGGTCGACGACGCGGCCGTGGCGCGCGAGCCCGCCGGCCGACGAATGGGGAGTGAGCACGACACCCGGATGATCCCAGAACGGGCTGTCGGTCGGCAGCGGCTCGGTCGCGAACACGTCGAGGATCGCCGCTGCCGGCCGGCCCCGGTCAAGGGCGGCGAGGAGTGCCGGCTCGTCGACGAGCGCGCCGCGCGCCACGTTGACGAGCACCGAGCCCGGCGCCATCGCGGTGAGGAAGCGCTCGTCGACGAAGCCGGTGGTCTCGGCCGTCGCCGGCGCCGCCAGCACGACGACGTCACAGCGGGGCAGCTCGTCCAGGAGCGCGTCGCGCGGAAGCATCTCGTGCACCGGCTCGCGGCCCGTTGGGTGGCGCCGGTGCCCGAGCACGCGTGCGCCGACCGCACGGGCGCGCTCGGCGACGGCGGAGCCGATGGAGCCGACGCCGATGACCAGCCACGTCGTGCCGTACACCTCCCGGAACTCGTGGGGACACCATTCACGCGCCGCCCGCGCCGCGGCCCACTCGTCCGCACGCTGGAAGCGCGCGAGAACGGCTTGGATCACGTACTCCGCGATCGGGATGGCGTTGACGTGCGCGCTGGTGACCCGCACGCCGCGATCGAAGAGCCGATCGTAGAGCGGTAGATATCCGGCGGCGGGAGACTGGAACCACCGCAGCGACTCGAGCGAGAGGAGCAGCTCGAACCACGGAGCCGCCCCGCCGCGGAAGAACAGGTCGCCGGTCGCGCACGCCACTTCGGCCTGGACCTGCTTCGCGTCGTGTTCGCGGCGGCCGATCTCGAGCCGGCCGTCACGGTGCATGCGGACCTGTTCGACCGGGGGGTCGACGCGATCAACTCGCTCATCGAGCAACCGCCCGGCCGTCTCGGTCACCAGGATCTGCATTGGTGCGAGCGTAAAGGTTGCAGAGAGGACCACGCGCTTGCCCGACAGCGCCGCGGTGCTCCACGATGGTGTTCGCGCAGCGTCGAGGGCAGGAGAAACGCATGCGACCCGTGCACAAGGAGCTCGCCGAGCCGGTCGCGCGCGGCTTGCTCGGGGCAGCGACCGTCGACGGCGGTCCGACCGACGAGCAGCGCCACATCATCGACGCGATCGTTCACGGGTACTTCGACGTCGCCATCGAACTCTCGTCGCTCGAGCCGCTCGATCCGGCCGGCTTGGCCGCGGCCCTCGACGACCCCAAGGCGCGTCATCGGGTGGTCGAGCTCATGATCGTGCTCGAGTTCAGCCGTCACCCGGGAAGCGACGCGATGGCCCAGCGGGTACAGGAGTACGCCACCGCCCTCGACGTCGACGAGAAGATGCAGGTCGTGGCGCGCGATGCGCTCCATTCCGCTCGGGCGGAGCTCAACGCCGACTATCAGCGGTACCACGACGACTACGACGTCGAGCCGCAGTTCGCCGGGGCCGAGGACGCCGAGATGGCGACGCGGTTGCGAGCGCTCGAGCACTGCCCGCCGGAGAGCCTCGGGCGGGCCTACTTCGACTTCTACCAGCGCTACGGGCTCACGTTCCCGGGCGAGGCGGGGGGCGGCGACGTGATCTTCGTCGCCCACGACTTCTCGCACGTGCTGTCGGGCTACGAGCCGAACGGGCCAGGCGAGCTCGCGCTCCAAGCGATGCTCGTCAGCGCGACGGATGGCGACCAGCATTTCTCGAACTTCTGCGCCTCGCTGTCGCTGCACGAAGCGGGGTTGCTCGAATCCACCGTGGCGATCACTCCCAAGGTCGGCACCCTGGCGCGGCCGGGCGCGGCCGAGGAGCTCGCCGACGCGATTCGGCGCGGCGCCGAGTGCACCGCCGACTTCGCGGCGATCGACCATCTTGCGCGCGTCGACGAGCCGCTCGAGGACGTGCGTCGCGAGCTGTCGATTCCCGGCCGCCGCGCCTGACCCGTCAGGTCGACGCCCGCTCGCGGTATCGATCGCGCAGCAGGCGCTTGTAGATCTTGCCGTTGTCCTGACGCGGCAACTGGTCGACGAACTCGACGCGGCGCGGGCACTTGTAGTGCGCCAGCCGGGCACGGCAGAAGCCGACGAGCTCGTCGGCGAGATCGCCGCTCGGCTCGACGCCCGCGCGCAGCTCGACCACGGCGAGCACCTCCTCGCCCCACTCCGGGTTCGGAACGCCGATGACGGCGGCGTCGGCGACCGCGGGATGGTCGAGCAGCACCGCGTCCACCTCGGCCGGGTAGATGTTCACGCCTCCCGAGATGATGAGGTTGGCGCTGCGGTCGGTGAGGAACAGGAAGCCGTCGTCGTCGACGTAGCCCATGTCGCCGAGGGTGAAGTGGCGCTCCCGGTACGACGACTCGGTCTTGGAACGGTCCTTGAAGTATTCGAACGGGACCTCCGAGGCCTTGAACCACACGAGCCCGACCTCGCCCGGCGGCAGCGGGTTTGCCTCCTCGTCCGCCACCACGACCTGGTCATCGGGCACGGGCCTGCCGACCGTCCCCGGCTTCTGCAACCACGTGCGCGCGTCCACCCACGTGCCGAGGCCCTCGGTGGCGGCGTAGTACTCGTTCACGACGGGACCCAGCCACTCGATCAGGCGCTGCTTCACCCCGACCGGGCACGGCGCCGCGCCGTGCAGCACGTTGTGCAACGACGAAACGTCGTACCGGGCGCGCACGTCGTCTGGCAGCGCGAGCAGCTGATGGAACATCGTCGGGACCATGTGCGTGTGGGTGACGCGGTGCCGTTCGATCAACCGCAGCGCCTCCTCCGGGTCCCAGGCCGGCATGACGACGACCGGGACGCCGGCGATCAGCGGCGCGTTGAGCGAGAACAAGAGGGGCGCGGCGTGGTACAGCGGCCCGGTCAGTAGGTGCACATTGCCGTCGCGGTACGCGGCGCGTGCGAGCATCACCGCGGTCGCGAGCGACGCCTCGTCGCGGAACACCCCTTTCGGCCGGCCCGTCGTGCCGGACGTGTACAGCATCTGTGATCCGAGGGCGGGGTCGTCGACGTCGTCGCCGGGCTCGGCCGCCACCGCCGCGTCGTAATCCTCGAACCCGTCGAGCGAGCCGGCGACGGCGAGGCGCACCTGCGCCCGCGACGCCGCCGCCGTGGCACCGCCGGCCACGTCGGCGAACCGGGCTTCGGCGACGAACGCCCGCGCCTCGCAGTCGTCGACGATGTAGCCGGCCTCGTCCGCGGTGAGGTGCCAGTTCACAGTGGTGAGCCGCAGCCCCGACCGCTGGGTCGCCAGTAGGACCTCCACGAACTCGAGGCCGTTCGAACACAGGAGCGCGACCGCGTCGCCGCGCCGGAGGCCGCGGCGGCGGAACGCTCGCGCCAGCCGGTTGGCGCCCTCGTTCAACTCGCCGTACGTGACCGTCGCGGCGGGCGTGATCAAGGCGGGGGCGGCGGGCCGGCGCCGCGCGTGCCACGCGACCGCCATCCCGCGATCGGCGGAGGCCAACAGCTCGTCGAGCTCGGTGTCCACGCCCACGCGGCGCCCCCTCGTGCGGTGAATCCCGGCGGCGGTGACGTTACTCCCGGGTACCGTCGCGCGGCGGCGCCGACCGTTGCCGAAAGGAAAGGTGTGGGCAGCTCGTCCGATTACGTCTTCGGAGACACCGACGTCGCGGCGCGTCGACTCGACCTGGTGGCCGAGACCTGGGCATCGCCGAGCGCGGCGTTCCTGCGCGAGGACGTACGCAGCCGGCCGAGGCTGGCCCTCGACCTCGGCTGCGGACCGGGACATACGACGCGATTGGTGGCCTCGACCACCGGAGCGGCGAAAACGATCGGTCTCGACACGTCCGAGGCGTTCATCGCCCGCGCCCGGGCGGACGCGCCCGAAGGGGTTGCGTTCCTCCATCACGACGTGATGGACCTGCCGTTCCCGACAGGTCGGGCGAACCTCGTGTACGGCCGGTTCGTCCTGTCGCACATCCCCCGCCCGGACCGCCTCGTGCGCGCGTGGATGAGCCAGCTCGAGCTCGGCGGTGTCCTTGCGCTCGACGAGGTGGAATGGATCCGCACGGACGATCCCGCGTTGCGCCGCTATCTCACTCTGCTCGCGGCGGTCCTCGAGGCTCGCGGGAGCTCACTCGCCCCCGGGCCGATCGCCGACAAGTTCGACGGGGGGCCGGGCGGCCGGAAACGGACGAGCGTCGTCCGCACACACCCCGTGCCAACCGCACTCGCCGCCGAGCTGTTCGCGTTGAATTTCGCGACCTGGCGCGACGAGCCGTTCGTACGGGACAGCCACAGCCGCGCCGATCTCGACCAGCTCGACGCCGAGCTCCGCGAGCTCGCTCGCGGGCAAAGCCGGGCCCCGATCACGTGGGGGATGCGCCAGACGACCTTCGAGCGAGGCAGCTGATTCAGGCGTTAGCTGCGCATGTCGAACGCGACCTTGATCGCGGCGCTGCGGTCCTGGGTCGCGAGAGCAGTGAACGCGTCACGCCACTCGTCGAGCTCGAACGTGTGGGTCAGCATGCCCGTGAGGTCGATCCGGCCCTCGCGCACGAGATCGAGGTATTGCTCGATCCCGTGCCGGCGCACGCCGTCGACCTCCTCGAAGCCGAAGGCGTTCGAGCCCACCAGTGAGAGCTCCTTGAAATACAGCGGCGTGTCCTCCCAGAACGTCGGGCCGTGCACACCGGCCTTCACGAGCGTGCCGCGAGCCTTGAGGACGCGCGCGCCGACTTCGAACGTCTCCTGCTTGCCGATCGTGTCGTACACGACGTCGATCTCGCCCGGGTAGGCCATCGGCAGCCCGTCGCTCGGCTGCAACACGCCGCCCGACCACGACGCCGCCTCTTCGATGACGGCGTGCGCAGGCTCGTGTCCGATGACGGTGGCGCCGAGCTTGCGCGCCAGCGCGGCTTGGGCCTCGAAGCGAGCGACGACGAGCACCTCGACATCGGGGTGGAGCGCCCGGAGGATCGCGGTCGCGCACGTCCCGAGGGCGCCGGCGCCGTACACCATCACCTTGCCGTCGGGCACCGGCGGGTGACGGGTGACCGAGTGCAGGCTGACTGCGAATGGGTCGGCGAAGACCGCGAGCTCGTCCGGGACCTCGTTCGGCACCTTGAACAACTGCGTGTCGTGCGCGGGCATGAGCTGCGCGTAGCCGCCGCTCGCGTCGCGCGAAGTCCCCGTGTGGATCCCGGGCGCGATCGGCCCCACGCCGAAGCTCCAGCACAGGCTGAGATCGCCGGCCTCGCACGCCGGGCAGACCGGATCGACGCCGCGGGGCCGGCACGAGAGCCACGGGTTGAGCACGACGCGGTCCCCGACGTCGAGCCCTTCGGCCTCTGGCCCGAGCGCGACGACGTCGGCGACGACTTCGTGCCCGAGCACCTGCGGGAGCGAGAAGAAGCCCTTCATGGGGTTGTCGGGCGTCGCCACGTTCACCCAGTCCATGAACACCTGCTTGGCGTCGGACCCACAGATGCCGGTGAGCCGAGGACGAGTGACCACCCAGTCGGGCAGGAGGAACTCGGGATCCGGGAGGTCGACGAGGCGCATCGGCGTCTGCGCCAGCCCGCGGAGCAGATGGTTGTCCTCGGCCGGCTCGGGCTGCGGCTCGGGCGCAACTCCGTACAGAAGACCCTGCATCCACTCCCCCGGCGTCGACGACTGACGGCGACGTCAGCTTACTGATCGACTTCCGACGGACTTCAGAGGCGTTCGGCCAGCTGCTCGTAGTCGATCGCGACTCCATC
>WNFW01016784.1_pt1 | contig 10520 bp, 10 predicted proteins | sample 5400131 | NCBI WGS metagenome assembly WNFW01 (sample SAMN13153362, study PRJNA577476) | soil metagenome | isolation source: 20 cm soil or saprolite under grassland replicate 1 | place: USA:California | collected 2016-06-15
CCTCCGAGACGACGACTTCTTTGATATTCGGCTGGGAGGGCATGTCGTACATGATATCCAACATGATATTTTCCATGATCGCTCGTAGTCCGCGCGCGCCAGATTTCCGCTTCGTGGCGTCACGAGCGATGGCTCGTAGCGCCTCTTCGGTGAACTTCAGGTGCACGGACTCCATGTCAAATAGCTTCGAGTACTGTTTGGTTAAAGCGTTCCGGGGTTCTTTTAGGATGCGCACTAAAGCGGATTCATCCAACTCTTCAAGCGTTGCGATGACTGGCAAGCGACCGATGAACTCCGGAATCAGTCCAAACTTTAATAGATCCTCGGTCTGCACGTCGTGCAACAGCTCGGTTGGTCGACGACCGTTCTTGTCTTCCAGTTGGCCGCCAAACCCCATTCGTTTGCGTCCTGTGCGTTTACGGATGATGTCATCTAAGCCAACAAAGGCGCCGCCACAGATAAAGAGAATATTGGTAGTATCAACCTGGAGAAATTCTTGTTGAGGATGTTTTCTTCCACCCTTCGGAGGCACGCTCGCCATAGTCCCTTCAATAATTTTCAACAGCGCTTGCTGAACCCCTTCGCCGGATACGTCCCGAGTGATCGATGGGTTATCCGACTTACGGGAAATTTTATCGATTTCGTCTATGTAGACAATGCCCCGTTGCGCTTTTTCAACATCGTAGTCAGCGGCTTGAAGCAAGTTTAGGATTATATTTTCTACGTCCTCACCGACGTAGCCCGCCTCAGTCAAGCTCGTCGCGTCGGCGATGGTAAAAGGAACTTGCAGGAATCGAGCCAAAGTTTGCGCTAATAATGTCTTGCCCGAACCGGTCGGCCCAAGTAACAATATATTACTCTTTTGCAGCTCTACGTCGCCGGTTACCAACTGGCTATCAATGCGCTTGTAGTGATTATGGACCGCCACCGCGAGAATTTTCTTAGCGCGTTCCTGGCCGATCACATACTGGTCAAGGACTCTTTTGATTTCGACCGGCTTCGGCACGTTCGACGATGAACTAATATTCTCATCGTGATCGACCTCCTCGGCAATGATGTCGTTGCATAGATCGATGCACTCATCACAGATGTAAACGGTCGGACCGGCAATTAGCTTACGAACCTCGTCTTGGCTCTTTCCGCAGAACGAGCAGACAAGATTTCCCGATCCGTGCTCACCATGCTTTGCCATAGAACCCCCGGTTAACTCACCGCTACTTCTTTATCGTACCTTCAGGTCGGATTGCCATCACATCGTCAACCAAGCCATACTCCTGCGCTTGTTTGCCGGTCATGAACATATCGCGATCCGTGTCTTTCTCGATTTTCTTCAAGCTCTGCCCGGTATGCTTCATCAATATATTATTCAATTCTTCCCGCATCCGGAGAATTTCACGCGCCTGAATATCCACGTCGGCCGCCTGCCCCTGAAAACCACCGAGCGGCTGATGGATCATGATGCGAGAATGCGGCAGAGCGAAACGCTTCGCTTTGGTACCGGCAGCCAGCAAAACGGCGCCCATACTAGCGGCTTGACCGACGCATACAGTTGAAATTTGTGGTCGGATATATTGCATCGTGTCATAGATCGCTAAACCTGCAGTCACCGAGCCGCCCGGACTATTGATGTAAAAGAAAATATCGCGCTCGGGATCTTCAGATTCTAGAAAGAGAAACTGCGCGGTAATCACATTGGCGACCTCGTCGGTCACGACGGAGCCGAGAAAGACAATTCGATCTTTTAGGAGACGCGAATAAATATCATAAGCTCGTTCACCACGGCCGGTTTGCTCGACCACGATGGGGATGAAACTCATATGTAGGTAAACCCCTTGACCACTAGCTGTATTCTAACTTTTTTCAGCCTGCTCATCAACCTTAGAAACAAGCGGATCGACAGAAATAGGCGGATCGACTTCTTTGATCTGCGCACGCTCCAATAAGAATCCAACCGTGCGATCGAATACGATTTGCGCGCGCAAGTCATCGCGCGCTTCCGATCGCGCATAGATTTCACGCAGGGTTTTCGCGCGATCACCCGCCGCGCGCGCCAAGCTATCGACTCGATCCTGAACATCTTTATCGGTGATTTCAATTTTTTCCAGCTCGGCGATCTTTTCCACCAACAGCGTCGCTTGAACTTGGCGCATGGCGCGACCCTCAAGGGTCTTTCTGACTTCTTCTAGCGGCGGTGCAGTCGCATCGGGATCGCGTTGCGCGGCGCTCTGATTTTGATAGCGCTCCATTAAGTATCGGGTTTGACGCTCGACCATCGACGGCGGAATCGAGAATGAGTGCGTTTCAATCAAACGGCTGACGATTTTTTCTTTTAGCTCTTCTTTCTGATAGTGCTCGAGCTCTTCTCCTAAGCGCGTCCGGATGCGTCCTTTTAATTCGTCGAGCGATGCGCACTCGCCGTGATCCTTGGCGAACTCATCATCGAGCACAGGCAAAACTTTTTGCTTGATCTCACGAACGACAATTGAAAAATCGACGCTTTTAGCGGCGATCTCTTTGTTCGGATAGTTCTCAGGATAATTGACCGCCACGGTTTGGTGCTCACCTAGTTTGAGGCCGACAATTGCATCCTCGAATTGCGGTAGCGCTCGGCCTGAGCCGACCTCAAGCGTATAGTTTTCACCCTTGGCGCCGGAGAATGGCTTGCCGGCGATCGTACCTTCGAAGTCGAGCGTGACAAAATCGCCCTTTTCGACGACCTCTCGGCCTTCGACCGGCTCCAGACGAGCGTGACCTTCCTGCAACCGATGAAGCGCCTCTTCGACCTGAGCATCGATCACCGAGATTCTTACCTTCTCGACCGCCATGCCAAGATAATCTTTGGCTTCAAATTCCGGCTTTACTTCAAAAATCGCGGAGAAAGAAAACGGCGCCGCTTCATCAAGATCGTTGGCTTCCACTTCCGGGCGCGAAACGACCTGCAAGCCACGCTCCTTGACGATCCCATCCAAAGACTCCTCGACGAGATGGGACTTGACTTCGCCTTTCACCTCGTCGCCATAGAGCCCTTGCAACACGCTGCGTGGAATTTTACCGCTGCGAAATCCCTTGACGCGAACCCGTTGGCTGAGATTTTTGTAGGCGCGAGAAAACTCGCCGGCGACGGTCTCGGCGGGAAGCTCGACGCGGACTTTTCGCTGCACTGGACTTATTTCATCGATGTCGATTTTCATAGTCACTTCTGACGGCGAACACGTTCATTGATCGATCCATCTGAGCAGTGTGTCGGGTGACCGGTGATTCGATTGAGCAAATGAGCAGTGTTCTAACAACCAGCCTTTCTATCGAGGTGATTCACGAACTTTTTGCTAGGATGAGATGGTGCGAGAGGGGGGAGTCGAACCCCCACGGTTGCCCGCTAGATCCTAAGTCTAGTGCGTCTGCCAGTTCCGCCACTCTCGCCGAGCCAAAATTGAGCAAAAAACTCTTAAGTTCCGCCGACTCGAACTGCAGAGTAAAAACTACCCACCGTTATGTCAAGCGCTGTTCAGCGGTGCATGCGCCGAGCTGCGCAACGAGCCATCGGTTGCGAATTTGTGATCGAATTTAACGCGACTACCAAACGCCGCAACGCGTCTTGATAAGCCTCGGCCAGAAACTCGCAACATAATTCGACCCGGAATCCAAGAACTTCAAAGGTCTCTCGAAGTGCTTTTTTAATTTCTGCACAATGTGGCAGATTAAAGGCTCACGGTCGAAGCGCAGCAGGAATTTTGGCGTGCCTACCCGCGAACTCCGCTGAGGTATAGGTGCGAAGCGCTATGGTTGGGCGAAAGCAAAACTATCCGGAGAGCTGGAAAGGCCGAAAGCGTGAACTCACTTGGCCTGACAATCGGCGCAAGGACAGAGAGACCTCAAGTAGCTAAAGGTATAGATACCCGTGCTATGACCGTCATGCCAATGCATCTCGACTGCATAATTTCCAACCGCGCGGATTTCGTCCAGACTGGCATCAGGGATGTCGAGGAATCGTCGCTGCGCCCCATGTCCCTGGCAAAGCGCGCAGGGACAATAGCCGCGCAGATAGGTTTCCTCATATTCTCCGACGTGTCCGTCATCCCAAGTGATGCGCACGACGCTGCGGGATTTAATATGGTTAATTTCCGTTGGAAATGCCGTTGCCATGACGTGATCAGAGCTCGATCAACCCGTCGCCGACCGCCGTCATGAAGCCGACTTTAGCGCGGTTGACCAAATAAGTGCGCGGCCCGACATCCTGTCGGTCAATTAACGTCGCGTCCGTCACCGGCAGAAACTGGCTCTTTTCCATCAATAAGTCGTGCAAAGCACTGCCCGGCAGCAAATGCACATTGCCGTGCAGAAGATACGGTCCGACACTGAATAAAGTCTTGCTTCGATCCTTTTGCACGTAAAAAGCGCCCATTTCCGCTCGTGCTACGCGACCTTCCGAACTCAGATCAGCTATTAAAAATACTTCTTGCATATAAATCACGTATTCATCGGCACCAACCGATACCGGTTTTCGGTTAAACATCTCTAGAGTTGCATTCTTAACAGAGAAAACCTCCTCGCCTTGGCGGACGATCAGAAAATTGCTTAGCCGATCCTGATTGGTTGCCAGCACACCACGCACGACGGCCGCCTGGAGATAAACCTCCAGGTGCATCGTGTAGGTGAATCCTTCGTTTGGGGCCATGTGCAATTCGAGCTAGCAAACGAAACCGCAAGGAAGCTTTCGGCGAATTTCTTTCGTAATTATCGCATCGCGGCACTGCATTAACAATAGAAACTTCTCGCGCGCCTGACATGAAAAGCACATCGCGACGACGGCGTATCGCATGGAGGAAAGATTTGGTGGGCCGCCGGAGACTCGAACTCCGGACCCGCTGATTAAGAGTCAGCTGCTCTACCAACTGAGCTAGCGGCCCGACACATCCCGACACATAGAGAAGGATGAAGACGGAAGGCAAAAGGATAAAGGAGACTCATCCTTATTATCCTCCATCCTTTGAGTTTTCAAATGGGGTGAGTGAAGGGACTTGAACCCTCAACCCCTGGGACCACAACCCAGTGCTCTAACCAATTGAGCTACACTCACCGTAACAAACGACGCTGGCGCGCCAGAAGGGATTCGAACCCCTGACCTACGGCTTAGAAGGCCGTTGCTCTATCCAACTGAGCTACTGGCGCAATAAAGCCGCAGTGAGCAGAAAGCAGTAAACCGCCGTTTCCGACGGATCACTGATAACTGCGCACCGCGAACCGATCTGGTTCAGCCCCGCAATCAGAGCTGGAAAAGCTTCGGCAAGGCGCTTGAGCGCCTTGCCGCGATGACTCACCGTTGCTTTCGCTTCCCGATCGATTTCAGCGAAGGTTTTGCCGAATGGCGGATAGAAAAAAAGCGGATCGTAGCCGAATCCGTTAGAGCCCTTGAGCGCAAATGCAATCCGACCTTCGCAAGATTCGCGTGCTACCCAATCTTTCATACCGAGCGAAGCGGGCGCGCACAAGGCCAGCGTGCAGACAAACCGCGCCGCCCGCTTCTCTGTTGGCACCGCGTCCAATTCATCAAGCAGCTTTTTATTATTCAGCTCGTCACTGCATTCTGCGCCGGCGTAGCGCGCGGAAAAGATTCCCGGGGCGCCGTTCAAGGCATCGACTTCCAAGCCGGAGTCGTCCGCCAATGTCAGCCTGCCTGAAAATTCGGCCAGCGGCCGCGCTTTTTTGAGCGCGTTCTCTTCAAACGTCTTGCCGTCTTCGACAACCGTTGGCGGGCTTGGCAAACTTTCCAGTGAGACGATACGTAAGGGCAGAATTTTGAGAAATGCTTTTACTTCCTCAAGCTTCCCTGGGTTGGTCGTCGCAACGAGCAGATCCATCAAGCTGGGACAGCGACCGGTGAGAGAGTCGAGATGATTCTTTTCTGCGTTTTGAGCAGTTCTTTAATGCCTTGCTGGGCGATTTCAGCCATCCGTTCCATTTGCTTTTTGGTAAACGGCGCCGATTCAGCGGTACCCTGAACTTCGATAAATTTCCCCGAGCCAGTCATGACGAAATTCATGTCGACATCGGCTTTGCTGTCTTCCTCGTAACATAAATCCAACAGAATCTTGCCTTCAATGATGCCGATGCTCACGGCTGCAACCAAATCCTTAATTGGATCGACGTTGACGATACCGCGAGCGAGCCAAGCGCGGATGGCTTGGGCGAGCGCAACATAAGCGCCGGTGATCGATGCCGTCCGCGTGCCGCCGTCCGCTTGGATGACATCGCAATCGATCCAAATCGTTCTCTCGCCGAGACTCCGCAAATCAGCAACCGCGCGCAGACTGCGGCCGATGAGGCGCTGTATCTCGTGGGTTCTGCCGCCGACCTTACCGCGCGATGATTCCCGACCGATGCGCGTCTGTGAAGAGCCCGGCAACATGCCGTACTCGGCGGTGATCCAGCCCTTGCCGCTGTTGCGCAGAAATGGCGGCACGCGCTCTTCGAGCTTCGCCGTGCAAATGACTTTAGTGTCGCCCACCTCGATAAGTACCGAACCGTCAGCGGTCTTCAAATAGCCCGGTGTAATCTTTAGGGGTCTTAACTGTGTTGGTTTTCGTCCGTCGGTTCTCATTCTTAATTCCATACAGCGCTCAATTTTAGCTAGTGTCCAATGCCTTTTAGCTATTCAAATGAAACACCACCATTTTTAGCTCGCTCATTTCCTGCACGGCATACTTCGGCCCCTCTTTGCCGAAGCCGGAGTCTTTGAGTCCGCCGTAGGGCATCAAATCAACGCGCCATTGAGTGCCCCAGTTCACGTGCAGGTTACCAGCCTCGGCCTCGCGAGCGAACTTCATTGCCCACTCAACGTTCTCGGTGAAGATGCCCGCCGAAAGGCCATAGACGCTGTCGTTCGCCAGCGCGATCGCTTCATCAATCGTATCAAACGGCGTCACCGCCACGGCCGGTCCGAACAGTTCATCGCGCGAGATGCGCATGTCGGGATCCACGTCAGCGACCACCGCTGGCGTATAAATCGCGCCGCGCCTGCCGCCTCCCGCCACCAGCCGAGCTCCGCCCGCCACCGCTTCATTAATCCAATTATCGACACGCACGGCTTCGCTTTCTTTGACCATCGGCCCGACTTTCGACTTTTCATCGAGCGGGTTGCCGGTGGTCAACGCTTCGACCTTCGGCTTGAGCACGCTGAGAAAATCGTCGTACACCTTATTGGCCGTGAGTACCCGTTGGGTCGAGATGCAGGTTTGACCAGCGTTGCCGTAGCCCGTCAGTGCCACGGCGGCAGCGACTTTTTGCAAGTCGGCATCAGGCATGATGATCAGCGGACTGTTCGAGCCAAGCTCCATCGTGACTTTTTTGATGCCTGCCATATGGCAGATTCGATCGCCGATCTCCCGACTGCCGGTGAACGTGACTTTGCGAACGCGCCGGTCCGCAACCAAAGCGTCGCCGATTTCACCCCCGGATCCGGTGATGCACTGGATGCCCTCTGGAGGCAGCCCTGCTTCAAGCAGAATCTCGGTGAGCTTAAGCGCCGAAAGCGGCGTGTCCGACGCCGGCTTGATGATCACAGAGTTGCCCGCCGCCAGCGCCGGCCCGACTTTGTGCGCCACGAGATTCAATGGAAAGTTGAACGGCGCGATCGCCGCCACGACGCCGCAGGGCACACGCAAGGTGAAACCAAATTTTTTTGCGCCGGTAGGATCCGCGTCCAACGGCACGGTTTCGCCATGTAAACGTTTGGCTTCTTCGGCCGATCCCATGATGGTTTCGACGGCGCGATTGGCTTCGCCGCGTCCTTCGGCGATGATTTTTCCTTCTTCCTTTGAAATCAACTGCCCGAGTTCTTCGTTGCGCGCCGCCGTCATGTCGGCCGCTTTGCGGAGAATCTTCCAGCGCTCATAACTCGACAGTTTTGCCATCACCTTAGCGCCGCGCTCGGCATAGGCCAATGCCTTTTCCAAATCCTCGGCATCAGCCCGCGGCACCGTATCGATCACCGAGTTATCGAACGGATTTCTGACGTCGATTTTTTTTGCTTTGTCGACCCACTGACCGGCAAGAAAAATCTTCACGGCTACGCCTCCTGATTGGTTTTTTGATGCTCGTCGATTTCGCTTTGCTGCACGGTTGATCGATAAAAACTGCGGCCGTAAGCGCGATGAAACACCGTCCACTTCGACCCCGGCTCCTTTTCTGGCAAATTTTGAATCGCTTGGATCTTACCGTCGAGATCGTCGAGGGAATGGAGAATAACGGCTTCCAATGTCTGCGGCAACTTGGGCGAGCCGAATTCGTAGGCACCGTGATGACTGACCAGCAGATGTTTCACCAGCATCGCCAGTTCCGGCGGAAAATCCGCCAACGCCACGATCTTCTGACTGACCATTTCGACTTCCATGACTAGGTGGCCGAGCAGTTGTCCCGAGTCGGTGTAATCCACCGCTCGCTCAAAGGAGAACTCATAAACCTTGCCGATGTCGTGGAGAAAGCCACCGATCAACAATAGATCCACGTCAATGCCGCGATAATTCTCTACTACTCTAAGAATCAGTTTCAGCAAAGATAACGTGTGCTCCAACAATCCGCTTAAATAAGGATGATGAATCGTCTTGGCGCCGGGCGCCTGCCTCAATAGCTGCATCAGCTCCGGGTCGGCGAAACAGGCTTCGGCAAGCGCGAGCAGATGCGGGTTTTTGATCGCGCGGAGTATCGCTTGCAGCTCTGCCAGCATGGCGTCCGGATCGAAGGCGCTATTCGGCAAAAAATCCTCCGGCGCGACTTTTGATTCGTCGACGCGAATCACGTCTTGCACGCGGATTTGCATTTTTCCCTGATACAGCATTGCTTGGCCGCGCACGCGCACAAAATCGTTTTTGTCGAACCCACGGCCGAGGTCGTCGGCGCGATCCCACACCCGCGCTTCGATTTCGCCGCTACGATCAAGCAGTCTAAGAGTTAAGTAACTATTGCCGCCCTTGGTCACGCCGTGATTCTTCGCCGCGACTAAAAACAAGCCGTCGATCAACTGGTTGTCACGAATATCGGCCGTGTAAAGAGACTTCATACAGATGTCCTCCCAGTTTATCTTAGCGCGTAGGCGAAGTCATAGAGCGAACGAACCAGAAAGCGCTGCAAAAAAACGATGGCGATCCACACGATCACAGGCGAGAGATCGAAGCCGCCGGCAAGCATCGGCAATCGCTGTCGCACGCGCTCCAGCACGGGCTCCGTCGCCCCGTAAAGAAACCGGACCATCGGATTGTCATAATCGACATTGAAAAAGGAAATAATAAATCGACCGATCAAAATCCAAACGTAAGCCCACAACACCCAGTCCAGGACTTGTGCTATGGCGACAAGCAGGTTCGCGAGAATAAACATCAGATCAGTGGCCGCGGATGCCGAATAGCGCCGTGCCGATGCGCACGATCGTCGCGCCTTCTTCGATGGCCACGGGGAAGTCGTGCGTCATGCCCATCGATAACTCGTTTAACCCAGCCTCGGGCAAATTTAAATCGATGAGCTTATCCTTCAACTCGCGCAGCGCGCGAAAATACGGCCGCACTTCTTCGAGATCGTCTTTGAACGGCGGCACGGTCATCAGTCCCTCGATCCGCAAATTTGCGAGCGGCGCCGCCTCCCGCAGCAGGGCTGCGACGTTGTCCGCGGGAATCCCGCTTTTAGTTTTCTCGCCGGCGAGGTTGACTTCAACCAGCGAACGAATAATCTTCCCGCGCCTGCGCCCTTCTTTATCGAGCTCGCGGGCTAAGGCAAGACTGTCCAATGACTCGATGACGTCGAAAATTTCCACCGCCGCCTTCGCTTTATTTCGCTGCAGGTGGCCGATCATGTGCCATTCGACCGGCGCCGAAATCTGGCGTTTTTTCTCCTCGGCCTCTTGCACGTAGTTCTCGCCGATCAAGATTACTCCGGCCTTAATCCCTGCGCGAATCGCGTCGATGCTCTGCGCCTTGGCTGCGGCAAGCAACTTGATCCGGCCCGCATCGCGTCCTGCCTTCACTGCCGCTCTGTGGATACGATCGACAATATTTCGATAATTAGCGGCGACATCGACCATGAAGGCAATTGCTTATCACAATGCCAAACGCAATTCACTCCCGATTCGCGCTCGTCTTGATTGCGGTCCCTGACTCAAGTAGTAGTCTCTGCCAACAAAGGAAATTTCCTGATGCCATTTGAATATCTTCTCATCATGGCCGAGAACTCGGCGCCCAAGCCGCCGCGCGTATTGGCTTCACCATCAAAACCGGCTTGGTGCCCGATAAAAAAACCGCTGAGCGACATGCGTGTGGCACTGCTGAGCAGCGCGGCGCTGCGGCTGGACAATCAGGAACCATTCGTTCCGCGCGAAGATGTGAGTTATCACCGCGTGTCATCAGACCCAGGAGCGGGAACAATTATCATTGATCACCATTCAGGAATTGGCCGGGTTCCCAAACAAGATCCCGAGATCGTCTTTCCGCGCACCGCGCTGGTCAATTTAGCCGCGCAGGGTGTCATCCATAGCG
>WNFW01003816.1_pt1 | contig 10518 bp, 10 predicted proteins | sample 5400131 | NCBI WGS metagenome assembly WNFW01 (sample SAMN13153362, study PRJNA577476) | soil metagenome | isolation source: 20 cm soil or saprolite under grassland replicate 1 | place: USA:California | collected 2016-06-15
ACCAAATCGAATCCGATCATCAAACCGCAGCACGGCTTCCGTTACGGGCTTGCCGTTGACACGCGTGCCGTTAGTCGAGTCGAGATCCTTTAATCGATATGTGTCGCCTTCCAGGAGCAATTGAGCGTGATGCGTCGAGATGGACGGATCGTTGACGACGATGGTGTTATCCGGTCCGCGACCGATTGTGATCGCCTCATCCACCAACTCATGTGGTTTGCCCGAAATGATGAGCTTTGGCATGCCGCTGACATTAACCGAAGAGGAGAGCCCGACAAATAGCGTGGTCATGGCGATTGACCGCGCACAACCAGACTCGGATAGTGGCGCTTCCATGGCCATTGAGTTGACGCGCAATTTTTGCATCATCGCGCATATCGATCACGGCAAGACGACCTTGTCGGACCGCTTGCTTGAGCGCACGGGGACAATCCAGGAGCGCGAGAGGCAGGACCAGCTTCTTGATTCGATGGACTTGGAGCGTGAGCGAGGGATCACGATCAAAGCGCATCCGGTGGCGATGCGTTACACGAGAAAGTCGGGTGAAACGTACCGGCTAAATCTGCTCGACACGCCGGGACACGTCGATTTCTCGTACGAAGTTTCACGTAGCCTCGCTGCGTGCGAGGGCGCGCTGCTTATCATTGACGCGGCGCAGGGTGTCGAGGCGCAAACCGTGGCAAACGTCCATCTCGCGCACAAGCAGGGCCTAACGATCGTACCGATCGTTAACAAGATCGATCTGCCGAATGCCGACGTCCCTTCAGTGCTAAGACAATTGGAAGAAATTCTGGCAATTCCTGCGGAAGAAGCGATTCAGGCGAGCGCGAAACTTGGCAGTGGCATAGATGAAATTCTCGAAGCGATCGTGAAGCGCATTCCGCCGCCGCAATCGCCGGCAGACGAAACACTGCGCGCGCTTGTGTTCGATTCGGTATTTGATGTTTACCGCGGCGTGGTCGGCTATGTGCGCGTGGTCTCGGGAACGATGGAAACGGGCCGCGGGATCATGCTGATGAGCAACAACGCGCGATATGAGATCAAGGAAGTGGGCGTGTTTACTCCTAAAATGCGCGTCCAGGAACGGCTGAACCCCGGTGACGTCGGTTATTTCATTGCGAATATCAAATCAACTGCCGACATAAAGATCGGCGACACCATCACCGACCAGCGGCATTCGGCGCGAGAACCGCTGCCCGGTTTCCAGGAAATTCATCCGATGGTATTCAGCGGGATCTATCCCATTAACACTGGCGACTTCGAACATTTGAAGACTGCGATCGGTAAGCTGCGCCTGAACGATTCCGCCTTCGTTTATCAACCGGAAAGCTCTGTCGCGTTGGGTTTCGGGTTTCGCTGCGGATTCCTGGGGTTGCTTCACATGGAGATCATACAGGAACGGCTGCGGCGCGAGTACAACATGGACATCATCGCGACCAGTCCAAGCGTCATATACGAAGTGTTGACCACGGGCGGTGAGAAACTCCTGATCGATAACCCAGCGCATCTTCCCAACCCGAGCCTGATCGCCGAAATCCGGGAGCCGATTGTGAGGGCGTACGTGCTTTGCCCAAATGAAAATATCGGTGATATCCTGCAATTGATTCTGGAGAAGCGCGGCCAGATGGAACGCACCGAATCGCTCGACACGCGTCGGGTAATGTTGCATTGCGAATTGCCGCTCAACGAAATTTTGGTCGATTTTAATGATAAGATTAAGAGCATCACACGTGGCTACGGTTCGATGGATTACGAACACGCCGGTTACCGGGCCGCGAAACTGGTGAAGCTGGATCTCCTCGTTAACGGTGAGCCGGTCGATGCGTTCTCTACTATTGTGCACAAGGATCGGGCGGAGGCGCGTGGCCGCCACTTGGCTGCCAAGCTGAAGGAAGTAATCCCGCGTCAGCTTTACGCAGTGGCAATTCAGGCTGCGATTGGCGGGAAAATTATTGCGCGCGAGAGCGTTTCCGCTTTACGAAAAAATGTCACCGCGAAATGCTACGGCGGCGATATCACTCGCAAACGGAAATTACTCGAAAAACAAAAGGAAGGAAAAAAACGGATGAAAAGCATTGGGAAAATCAACATACCCCAGGAGGCGTTCATCGAGGTGCTTAAAGCACAATGAGGAGCTTTGAATGACGAAATCCGAATAACGAGTGATGAAAGAAATCCGAATGACTAAATCCGAAACGCTAGAAATCCGGCGATGTAGTTTTCGATCATTCGAGCGTAGCGCTTCATTCGACCTTCTTCATTCGACCTTCGTCATTCTCTAACCATGTTTACGTCGCGCCACATTAAACACAGCCGGCTGCTTTTGCGGCACGCCCGGAAATACCTTCGTTACAAGCACGACAAACTTAGTGACGCCGACCGGGAACAAATCGTCGCTGAAATGCAGATGCTTCGCGAAGCCTTGCGGTCGAAAGACCGACAGAAGATTCACAGCACAGCGGAGACACTTGATAAGACGTTGCACAAACTAACGCCGGTGACGTGGGAATCGCATTGGCGAGAAAACTGCGAAGTCATTTTGGTTGCAATCGTGATCGCCGTGGGGATTCGCTCTTATTTTCTGCAGCCGTTCAAAATTCCAACTGGCTCGATGCAGCCGACGTTAAATGGAATTATCGGTCATCCGAGCGCAGAACCGCCACCAAATATCCTGCAACAGATCGTCGAGTTTGTCGTTAAGGGTCGCAACTACATTAACGTCGTTTCGCGCGAGGACGACCAGATTTTCGAGATCGTGACGAAGAAAGTAGCGTTTTTTTTTACCTTTTCGCGATTGGTGTGTGAGCGGCAAAGCTTTCTCGTGTACGCCCCGCCCGACACGCTTCGTCAGGATTTCAACGTCTTTCCCGGCCGGCTTTTTCATCGGGGCGAAGTTATCGCCCGAGGCGCGATCGACACGGGCGACCAGGTCTTTGTCGATAAATGCAGCTACAACTTCGTTAAGCCGCACAACGGGGATGTTTTTGTCTTCAGAACAAATGATATTCCGGCGATTCGCCCGGATCCGATTGCCGGACCGCCTTTTTATATCAAGCGATTGGCCGGTCTACCTGGCGACCAGTTGCGCATCGATCCGCCATTTCTTTACATCAACGGCAAAAAGGCCGAGGGCTACGGCTTCGAACGGGTGATGTCGGCTCGACCGCCGTACCGTGGTTATGCGTTTGGCCACGAGTATTTGTCGAAGCCTGATCAGACGTACAAGGTGCCTCGCGATGGTTATTTCGCCATGGGTGATAACAGTTATAATAGCTTCGACAGCCGCTACTGGGGACCAGTTCCCGTCGAGAATTTGGTCGGTCGCGGGTTGTTTGTTTATTGGCCGTTTTACCCGCATTGGGGACTTATTCGTTAGGCCAATGAAGGAGTGATCGACTGATGGAGTGTTGGAGTGATGTTCTGATTCGCATTACTCCATTACCAATTCTTGCTGAGTCGGGGCAAGCCGTGCTCGGCGTTTACGGCTGGGTGGGCCTTTGTGGTGGTTACGCGCTGGTTGTGCTTTTTGCGCCGGTGCGGCGAGCGCTGGTTGACGGTCTTCACTGCCTTGGGCGCTACCAGAGGATCTGGATCACCTTCGCCGTACTTGGTTTCGGCTACTTCGTCTTTCAGTTTGTCACTTTCACGCCGATCCAGAACTGGGCGGACCTGGAGCTAAGCCAGATCGCTTCGTTGCCGCAGTGGACCTGGCCAAGGGTGAGTGAAATATGGCCGGAGACTCTATTGCCTGCATTAGAGGGCGTAGCGGGAATTTTCGATAACGCCACAACAACATATCCGCTCTCCGTCGTCGCAGCGGTTTTGATGATTGTGAACTGGCGCGGATTGCACAGCGCGTTGGTGCGAGCCCTGCGGAAACGATATGGCTTTTGGGGTTATCTCGTTTATCTGATTCTGTTGCTGAGCGCGCTGGCGTCGCTGTTGAAGCCGATCGTCTTCTGGCGATTACCCGAATGGAGTCGCCTTTTGCCAGCAGCCGGTCTGCTGCGCGTTTCGGCTACGGTGGATGCGGCCGCATTTATTTTCGAATATCTCGTGGGCGTTTATATCCAGGTCTATCTCATCACTGTGTGTCTGGCCTGGACAAGAGGCTTGAGCTTTGAAGAGGGCGAATTGTTCCGGTTCGCGATGCGGCGGTTCAGTTATGTTTTGGAATGGGCGGGCATTGTGGTTGCAGTCAGCACGTTGATCCTCCGGCTGCCCCTCGTGCTTGCTTACTTCATCAATATCCCGCGGGTCCTCGATTACCTGCCCATTGCGCGGGTTCTTATGAGCGGGTTGATAATCGCGTTTTGTTCGGTCCAAATCTCGCTGGTGCTGCACAACGAAACACTGATCCAAGCGATGCGCGCGCACGTTCATTTCATCCAAAAAAATGCCGGTCGTCTCGCATGGTTTCTGGTGATTTGCGGGATTCATTTTTATGTCATCATGGCTTGCGATGCCATTCTGCGCGGGGCGATTGCAGATCGATTGGGCGCTCTCTTACTGTGGAAATTCAGTTTTGCGTGTCTGCGAGGCGCAGTCACGGGCTGGCTCTTGGCTTCATGGGTCTGCCTGTTTCGACAATGCGAAACAGGCAGAATTCACCAAGAGAAATGGATTCAATATTGATCAAACAGGTTGCGAGAAGGCGAATGTGAATGCGGCCACCATTACCCGCCAGAGCAAATCGAATCTGGCACTGGCTTTTGTGTCGTTAGGCCGTGAGCGCAAACGCGACATCACGATTTTCTACGCGTTCTGCCGTGTGGTCGATGACATTGCGGATGCGGCGGAACTGAGCGTCATGGAGAAACGAGTGCGTCTGGCGAATTGGCGTCACATGCTTCGCACCGGCGCTCAGGACGAGCCGCTGCTCGCCCGCGATGTGAGGCAATTAATGCAGAAGTATTCGCTTTCACCCAACATGCTTGAAGAAATCATTGCCGGAGTAGAAATGGATTTGAGCATCGCGCGATATCCCACCTTTCAAGAGCTTCGTGTCTATTGTTACCGAGTCGCCAGCGCAGTTGGCCTGGTCAGCATCGAGATTTTTGGTTATCGCAATCCGCGCTGCCGGCAATACGCGATCGACCTCGGACTTGCCTTGCAAATGACCAATATTATTCGCGACGTATGGAAGGATCATCAAGCCGGGCGCATTTACCTGCCTCAGGAAGATCTGGCGCGGTTCCACTATTCGGAAGCTGACCTGTCCAAACGACAATACACCGAGCAGTTCCTTCAGTTGATGCGATTCCAAGCGTCGCGCGCGCGTGAATTCTTCAGCCGCGCGGTAGCTGAGCTCCCGCCCGAGGATCGCCGCGCCATGGCGCCCGCAGAAATAATGGCCTCCATTTACCGGGCGTTGCTTCGCCGCATTGAACTGGACAAGTTTCGAGTTTTCGAAAAAGAATATCGCTTGAGCAAGCCGGAGAAAGCAGGCCGCATCACGGCGCAGTTGTTCAAATCTTTTTTGAATTGGCCCCGTTGAGCATCCGTCTGAGTTCCTGGCTGCGAAATATTACCGAGGACAAACCTATGAAAAAGACATCTGTAAAAATTCTATCGGCGAGCACAATTGTATTGTTTGTGCTCGGCACACCGCTTTACGCACAGGGCACGGATTCGCGGATAGGCAGTATAGCGCGTGAACGGCAGGAAAAGCAGGCGGCTGAAGCGAAAGCGATTACGAAAACAGAGGCTGAGAAAAAATATCCCGTGAAGGGAGGAGCTTACCCCACCGGCCAGCGAGATCCTCATGATCCATCCGGTGTTGTCGTCAGTCCATATCCGCCGCATGAAAAGTATGAGTGCTCCAAAGTTGCACACGGTGCGTTGGTGGTTGACACAAAAGTGAACAAAGTCTTCGTAAGACCGTAAGTCGCCACACATCCAGATCCCCCCATCGCTCGGGCGGAGTGCCCACATTGACGCGCAACAACTCTGCGTATGCGCGGTTCATTTCGTTTAAGGAGAATCAAGCTGCGGGACATGGTCCGCCGCAGCCCGGCGGTTATGTTTTCGCGCGGTGGGCGGGAAGATCGGGATTTTACTACAGTCCCTTACACGGGCCGCATGTACGATCGCGCGGTGTGCAGCCGGGTGGACTCACTCGTGACGCTGATACGGGTCGCTCTTTCCGGCAGGCCGTAGAAGGAGAGCCGCTGCGGCTTGAGTACTTTCAACGCGCTTGCGCCTGGAGCTTATCGACCAGCGCTCGCGCTTCGTCTGTCATGTTGAGTAATTCCGGCCACGGTCGGTGATAGTTTTCGCCCGGTAATTTGCGCGTCGCGTCCAATCCCATGTGCGAACCGATGTTCTGTTCGCTCGGTGCGTGATCGAGCGAGTCGCTTGGGTTTTTGATGACCGTTGTATCCCGGGCGGGATCGGTGTTCGCGCACAATCGAAAAAGCACCTCGCTCGTGTTATGCACGTCGCAATCTTCATCCACTGCGATGATGTACTTGCTGAACATCATTTGGCCCATCCCCCAGAGCCCATGCATCACTTTGAAAGCCTGATACGGGTATTGCTTCCGAATGCTCACGAAAACCAGATTGTGGAATACACCTTCGGGCGGCAACGTTATGTCCACAATCTCCGGGAAATTCATCTTGAAGACCGGCAGAAGAATTCGAACGGAAGCGTCGCCGATATAAAAATCTTCCATTGGCGGTTTGCCGACGATCGTTGTCGGGTAAATGGCATCCCGCCGGTGCGTGATCGCGGTCAGATGGAAAACAGGGTAGTTTTCAACTGCGGTGTAGAATCCGGTGTGATCGCCAAAAGGTCCTTCCGGGCGCATGTCGCCGGGCTGCACGTAGCCTTCTAAAACAAAGTCGACGTCCGCCGGCACCTCCAGGTCACTGGTTTTGCATCTAACCAGCTCGATTGATTTTCTTCGCAGGAACCCGGCAAATAACAGTTCGTCCAAACCGTCCGGCAACGGTGCCGTCGCCGCGAACGTGTAAACCGGATCGCCACCCAGCGTGACAGCCACCGGCATCCGCTCTCCGCGTTCGTAATAGCGTTTGCCGTGGCGCGCGCCGACCTTGTGAAGTTGCCAATGCATTCCGGTCGTGCGCTCGTCGTACACCTGCATTCGGTAAATGCCCACATTGCGCGCGCCGGTTTCCGGATCGCGCGTATGTACATTTGGCAGGGTGATGAAACGTCCGCCGTCTTTCGGCCAGCATTTCAGGATCGGGAGATCGCGCAACGAAAAACCATCGCCACGCTCGATTTCATGCACCACTTCCTGGCAGGGCGCGTCACGCACTGATTTCGGCCGCGCATGCAGCAGATGAATTCCTTGTTTAAGTAAGTTCCAGCCCTCGCGCAGATCTGTGGGCGGTTTTGCTTTCAGAATGAGCTGAATCTCGCGTGCGACATCTTCGACATCGGAAACTTGCAACGCTATCGCCATGCGGCGGCGCGATCCCATTGTGTTAATGGCGACCTGAAACTCCGATTTCTTCCCATCCACCATCGATTGCTCGAACAACAGAGCTTTTCCGCCGCCGGACGATTTCATTTCGCGATCTGCCCATTCCGCGACGAGCAGGTCGGTGTCGACAGGGATTCCGACGCGCTTCAGTTCGCCCGCTCGTTCAAGAGCATCGAGGAACTGTCGAGATGAGCGGTAAGCCATGGATCAGACCCGCCTGAATACTCGTCCGCCACGTGCCACTACGCGACAGAATTTTTGATCGTATCTAGTGCGATGTGACGTATTGGAAGGACACGGCTTTGCCGTGGGCGAAGGTAACGAGCTTGCCAGGATAAGGGATGCTCGGCGGGAACCACGAATAACAAAAGGGATTGTATAAAGGCGCCCCGAAATATTCGTCCAACGGTTCATACGGGTAATACGGGTAGCTGGCGTAATAAGTGTAAACCCAAGTCTCCGTTGTACCGCGGCCCATGTTGCCGATGATTCTTCGGTCAGGCGAACCCCACGTCAGCCACACGGCGGGTCGTGACATACCGATTCGAATTTGTCCCTGATTTACGAGCGCCTGGTCTTCGGGTGAAAGACTCTGATACAGGTCTGGATGCTCAGAAATTCGCGTTTGGGGCGTTGAACAACTGTTCAGAACGATCGCGGCGGTCGCAAGGCCGAGCGTCGATGCGCGAACAAAAAACCAACGCTTCATGCCGTGAGGAAATCATACCGGCCGGCAATTTGGCAAGTCAAACCATGCATTGAACCGCAACCTCATGGCAGCGCCGGATCGGGAACCAACGAGCTGCATGGCGTTACAGCGGCGGTGGTGGCGGCACGTATTGGAAGAACACAACTCTGCCGTTCGAAAAAGTGGCGCCTTTGGAGGCGTAAGGGAATTTTGGCGGGATATACGACCAATCGAATGGTCCGTAATAGTATGGTCCGCCGTAGCTGGGAGGTGTTTGATAACGTAAATAGAGCCACGTTTCGGTGGGACGATCACCCATGTTGTCTGGAATCTTTTGATCGGGCGTGCCCCAGGCCAGCCACACCGCGTCCATCGTCATCCCTGCGCGAATCTGTCCCTGACTTACCAATGCCTGGTCTCTCGCCGAGAGCCGTTGATACATTTCCGGATGTTGCGAAATGCGCGTCTGAATAGTTGCACAACCCACGAGAGTCAGCGCCCCGGCTGCTATCCCGAATGTCAGCGCGAAGAACAAAACTCGACGCTGCATAGTGCGACGATCATACGTCTCAGCTACATCGAGTCAATTGATGCGTCTGGTTGATTCACCACCGCGTTCCTCGTAACGTCTCAGCGGATGCAGGATCACTACGGCCATCGGATTTCCTATCTGCGGGTGTCGATCACGGACCGTTGTAACGAGCGTTGCAGTTATTGCATGCCGCAGGAATTGCAGGAATGGTTGCCACGGCACGAAATCCTGACGTATGAAGAAACCCTGCGGCTCATTCGCATCGCGGCCGAGCTCGGCGTCTCCAAGGTGCGCATCACTGGTGGTGAACCGCTGACGCGTCGTGGGATAGTCGACTTCGTTAGGCAAGTTCCTGAGATCCCCGGGATGACGAGCATCGGTCTTTCGACGAACGGCACCTTGCTCGCACGCGAAATTTCGCCTGGCAAGACAATGGCGGAAGCGCTGCGCGACGCCGGTGTGCAGTCGGTGAACATTTCACTCGATACCCTCGACGGTGCAGTCTATTCGCAGATCACCGGTCGCGACTTCCATGCGCAGGTGATAGACGGGATCGACGCGGCGATTGCTGCAGGGTTCGACCAGATCAAACTCAACGCAGTCCTCATGCGGGGCCGCAATGAAGATCAACTGCTGCCGCTAATCGAATTCGCTGCAGCGCGAAACCTTCTGCTTCGGTTTATTGAATTGATGCCGGTGAGCACCACGGAAGTTCTAAGCGAGAGTAATTTTATGTCGGTGATGGAGGCGAAACGGTTAGTCGAATCGGCTTACGGGAATCTGATTCCGGAGACGGAGTTCCGCACAAACGGTCCAGCCACTTACTATCAGATTCCGGGACGTGCACAGCGCGTAGGTTTCATCGGTGCGATGACGAACATGCATTTTTGCGAGAATTGCAACAAGCTGCGGCTCACGTGTGATGGAAAGTTGCGCCCATGTCTTGGCAGCTATTTGGAGTTTGACATCATGGGACCGCTCCGGGCGGGCGCGAGCGATGAACAGCTCAAGCAGTTTTTTCTAAACGTCGTCGATCGGAAGCCGCGGGAACACGACTTTCGAAACAATTACCAGCCCAATCGCAAAATGATTGCAATTGGCGGGTGAGCAGTGCGTGCTATATCGAACGTAGCCGAGACATTCCTCTGCACAATCGTTCGGGAGGCGTAACGCGATTCCTTGAACTCTGCTCGGAATGACAGGTGAGCAAAAATGAAACGCCTTACACACATAGGCTCCGATGGTCGCGCGCAAATGGTTGATGTTTCAGCGAAGCCGCTCAGTCAACGAAGAGCTATCGCGCGCGGAAAGATTCGGCTCCAGCAGGAAACGCTCAATCTCATCGCAAGAAATCAAATCGCGAAAGGCAATGTGTTTGCGACCGCGCGCGTTGCCGGAATCCAGGCGGCCAAGCAAACTGCGCATCTAATTCCTCTTTGCCATACTCTGCCGCTCAGCCAGGTAACCGTCGATATCGTTGCTTCAAAGGACGGTGCGGAGGTGAAATGCACGGCGCAGACAGTTGCGCAAACCGGAGTCGAGATGGAGGCCTTAGTCGGCGTCACGGTCGCACTGCTCACCATTTACGATATGTGCAAGGCAGTGGACAAAGACATGATCATCTCCGACGTGCAATTATTTGAGAAGACCAAAAGCGCTCTAGCAACGGTCGGTGATCGCCGCAGCGAAAAGACGCCGCGTTGATAGCGCGCCGCTACAAGAATGCAGATACAAGCTGGCATCATCACGATTTCCGATCGCGCCAGTGCGGGCGATTACGACGACTTGGGCGGCCCGGCCTTGAAACAAGCCGCGCAAAAAATTGGTTGGCAGGTTCTGGCGGAA
>WNFW01022394.1_pt1 | contig 10517 bp, 11 predicted proteins | sample 5400131 | NCBI WGS metagenome assembly WNFW01 (sample SAMN13153362, study PRJNA577476) | soil metagenome | isolation source: 20 cm soil or saprolite under grassland replicate 1 | place: USA:California | collected 2016-06-15
GCGCCGACGTCGTCGGCATCCTTCCCAATGAGGCCGCCATCATTCGGTTGATTGGCACGGTATTGCTCGAGCAAAACGACGAATGGCAGCTGCAGCACCGCTATATGCAGGTTGAGGTCATGGTCGAACTGGCTGCGGCGGATGCCACCGATCCTCGGCAGATCCCCTGCGCAGCCTAGCCAATCCCGAGCGATCCACTGCGCCGTCGAACGGCATGGATGCCAAAAGCTCGGTCGCGGTGCCGCTGTCAAGCCCCGCAGCCGCGCAGCGGTGCGCCGAAGGCGCAGGGCTTGATAGCGGCACTGCGGCCGCAGCACAATCCGCCATGCCGTCGATCGCGTTCCTTACTGCCGCCGCCGCCCGCCGATTACTTTCCGCCAAAGCCGCTGCACCCGCGGTGCCTCAGCTTCAGTCTCGAATCTCCACCAGCTTGACGGACGTGACCCGCTGGGTCAATACGTCATCCATGTACTCCCCTTCCTGTACGACGGCGGTCTCAAATTTGCCGATGCCAGGAATATCAAACGGTTTCTTATCATTCAGAACGACGGTTTCTTATCATTCAGAACGACGGTTTCCTTACGATAATGGCCATCCGGATGGCCCTGCAGTGAGTAGAAGCGCAACAACTGTGCAAACAAGACAACTTGTCGAACGCGGGTCGATCACGGAGAAAGAGAACCGAAGCAGCATAATTTTTTAGGGAGACTAGACGCAGCCCGCTTTGTGGGCGTTCGGATAAGAGACTGCTGTGGTTGCGGTCATCGAAGGGGAGGGAAGAGGCAGGTAGTGCTCGGTATACCAAATTCAAAGTTGCCTGAGGCCTGACCGAGAGCTATGGCCGGAAGTTGGTGACGGGCTGACCGGATAAGGCGGCGTATCGTGGTGGTATTCAACGCCTCCACTTCTCCAATGAAGGAGTGATACGCCGTGTCCGAGAATAACGTCATCAAGCTCGCCAGCCAGGGGTCTTCACGGCTTCTCTGACAGAGGTTCTACGCGGCGGCACGCGTGCGCTGCTGACCCAGGCGGTCGAGGCGGCGGTGGAGCAGATCCTCGACGTCTCGGTAGCTGAGCGTGAAGCAAGGTAGAGCCGGACCGCTTGCTGTATGACGATTGGTGGAAACCGGTGATGACGGTATGAGAGTTCCATCATCTCGTCGGCGTACTCGCGACGTCGCTCGCTAGCCATCCGGTTATCCTGACAAGGCCCGCCAGTATGCATGTAGCTCGCCTAAGCTGGCGCCACCAACTCGTTCGAGAGCAGTTTATCTGGCTACCTGCGTGTCGCTTTGGCTCCGGGCTGCAAGAGCCGCTGTCCCCAGAAATGGTCCATCCTCTCCGCAGCATCACAATCCAGTTGCGTTATTAGGCAGAGGTCTTTGGTGCTCAGAGAGAGCGTTCGCTCGTAATGCTTAACCATGGTAAAAGCCGACCGCACGTTGGCTACGTGGCCGTCTTTGACCGGCCGCGCTATTGATTTATCATTACGCATAATCTCCTCTAAGAGTGCGTCAACTAAAAATAGACGAAAAGTAAAGCCGAGGCGCACATAATTGTTGGATATCCGTGCTGAAGCGCCGATCACGCACTCCGTGTAGTTGAATATGTTTGTCCGCCCATTGGCGTGGCACGTAGCAGCTATCTCATTACCTCTTTGGACCGCGGAGTAGTCTACTATTCCGATCCCTTGACCGACCGTGATCGGTGCCCAACTGAGCGTAATGATCGCTACATACAAAAATATCCACATTTCAAGTGACTAGACGGAGCTGATCGGTTATTCCCCTTCCCCATGTGAACCCAACCCTTCGATGCAGGTCGCTCTTTCACCTTCGGAGTTGGCATTTGTTCGGTGCTTCGGGCGGCTTGTTGAGCGCCGAGCCCGTCCTGTACCTAAATCGGCGCTGATAGCGGTTATTGGGTGGCTCCACAGACTGGTATCTACAGCTATTTCGACGCAGGCTACAGCAGAATGCTGTCGAAAACCACTGTCGCACCATCGAGCAGCTGCTTCTTCCAGGCGTAAATCTGGTTCGGGTAAAGCTGATATTTCGCCGCCAGCTCGGCAACGGTCGCCTAGTTCCGCGATGCCTCCAGCGCAACTTTCGCCTTCAATCCGGCATCGAGCCGTCGACCTCTCCGCTCCTCCTCGCTCTGAACGGCAACCGGGCAACCTGGTGTCTGAGCGGAGAGCGGGGCCTGCCGGCGCGAGGAGCCGCCTTTCCGCTAAACCGCCTTCTGAAGCGCTGACGGGTCGGACGTGGCGCCGCCGCGGTGGTCTCCAGCGTGTGCCTACGCGCTCGATCTATACCGGGGTTTCCGTGCTACCCGCCGTCAGCTTGCCCGCCGAGTAAAGGACGGAGCCGGAGGATTTATGATTTCGGGTATCCGACCTCGCATGCTCCGCAATTTTGTCGCTGAGTATTAGCTTCGGCGGTGACGAGTTTCCGTTTCTCTCGGCCCCCAGGCGAGGGAGCTGATTGTATAGTATCAGCGGCGTGAACTGCGGGGGTATACCAAAGTACCGCTAATCCATTCGATTTAAGACGAAGGTCTAATCAGGTGATGCTTGTCCGCGGGCGTGCAGGTGTGGACTATGCAATGTGAAGGAAGGGGTCTCTTCAATCGCGTGGATAATCCAAGCCAGGTTGGAGGTGGCATATGCGATGGATCATATCATCTAGCCTCCGTCTGCGAACTTTGGTTGTTGGGATTGCCGCAGCATTGTTGATTGCCGGTATCTGGCAAGTTCGCAACACTCCGCTCGACATAGTCCCCGAGTTCTCGCCGCTCACCCTCGAAGTAAAAACCGAGTCTCTCGGACTGTCGAGTGCCGAAGTCGAGGCCTTGATCACGATTCCGCTGGAGGCGGACTTGCTCAATGGCGTGGCTTGGCTACGGTCTATAGAATCCGAGTCGACCGCGGGCTTGTCCACCATAGAAATGACTTTCGCACCCGGCACCGATCTCATGCACGCTCGTCAGATGGTGCAGGAGCGGCTGACCCAGGCGCATGCAAATCCGAACGTCTCGACCCCGCCGGTCCTACTCCAGCCGGTCTCGTCGGCGGGCCGGATCATGAATATCGGCCTGACCTCCAAAACCGTAGCTCTGATCGAGATGTCTGTGCAGGCCCGCTGGATCATCGTTCCTCACCTCCTAGGAGTTCCTGGCGTCGCGAATGTCTCGATCTGGGGGCAGCGGCAGCGGCAGCTGCAGGTGCAGGTCGATCCCAATAAACTCCATTCCAACGGCATCAAGCTCGATCAGGTCGTCAAGACCGCGGGGGAGGCTGTGTGGGTGTCGCCACTGACCTTCCTGAACTCGTCTACCCCTGGCGCCGGAGGGTTTATCGACACCCCGAATCAGCGGCTCAATGTGCGACACCAATCGCCGATTACGACGGCGAAGGACTTCGCCAGGGTACCGGTCTTCGGGACATCACTGGCTCTGAGCGAAGTGGCCGAGGTCGTGGAGGGTCACCAGCCGCTGATCGGAGATGCAATCTTCAAGGACGGCCCCGGCCTCCTGCTCGTAGTCGAAAAATTTCCAGGGTTCAATACCCAAGAGGTGACCCGCGGGCTGGAAAGAGCCCTGGCCGAGCTCAAACCCGGAATGACCGGTATCGATGTAGACACTAGCATCTATCGGACCGCCAGCTTTATCGAGCGGGCAACGAACAACCTGACCACGGGAGTTTGGACCGCATGTGCGATCCTCATCGTGGCGTTGGGCATCCTGCTCGGCAGCTGGCGGGCGGCGGTGATAGGGGTGAGCGCGGTTCTGTTATCGTTCCTCGCCGCCGTGCTCGTACTCCATCTGGGCGATATCAACATCAACATGATGGTGGTGGCGGGCCTGCTGCTGGCGATTGGCGCGATTGTGCACGACGCCATCCTCGATGTGGACAATATCAACCGGCGCTTGCAACAGGCACGCGGCGACGGCAGCAACAAGAGCGCGGCAAGCATCATTGTCGGGGCCGCGCTCGAGACGCGTGGGCCGATGCTCTACGCAACCTTGATCATCATTCTCGCAGTGGCGCCGGTGCTGCTCTTGCAAGAACGGTCAGCGGCATTTTTCCAGCCGTTGATCTGGTCCTACATCCTGGCCGTGCTGGCATCCATGCTCGTCGCGTTGGTGGTAACACCTGCACTGGCCATGCTGCTGCTGTCGAACGCTGCGCTCGGCGAGAATAGCGGATCCCTGCTAACGCGCAGACTGCAGCGTCTCTTTGACAAGGTAGCCGGGCCGGCGATGCGCTCTCCGATCCCTGTCTACGTGCTCGCGGCGGTCTCGGCGCTGGCGACCATTCTGGTCTGGTCGCAGCTGGAGCGCTCGATGTTCCCGACCTTCAAAGAGACCGATGTCGTGGTCGATTGGCAGGCGCCCTCGGGGACATCCCTGCCAGCGATGACCAAGGTTACTTCAGCCCTAATGCGCGATTTGCGCGCGCTCCCGGGGGTCCGCAATGCTGCCGCGCATATTGGACGCGCGATACTGTGCAATTGTAATGAAGCGGCCAATGTCAACTCGGCCGAAGTGTGGGTCAGCATTGACCCCGGGGTCGATTATGACGACACGCTGGATGCGATGCGGGAGGTCGTCGCTTCCTATCCTGGAATGAGGGCCAACAAGTACGGCCTAAAACCTGGTGATGTGCGGCGAGCGACGTCGTCACTGCTGAGCGGCATAACGGTGGGTGGCCTCTTCCAGGAGCAGAAGGTGTTCGACGTCGTGGTTTGGGGAAGCCCCGAGAACCGGAGCAACTTCAGTGATGTCGCGAATCTGCTGCTCGATACAGAATCTGGAGATCAGGTGCGGCTCAACGACGTGGCCTCCGTCCGCACCTCGCCAGCCACGAGCGTTATCCAGCGGCAGGGTGTCTCCCGGTTTATCGATGTAGATGCCGAGGTCAGCGGACGATCTGTCAGTGACGTAGCCCGCGACGTCACGCGCCAAATCAATACTGTCGCGTTTCCGTTCGAGTATCATGCGCAAGTGCTCGGGGAGCATGTCGAGCGGCGGGCTGCATTGCGCTCGATATACGGATATTTCGTCGCGGCCGCGATAATCGGTTTTCTGATGCTGCAAGCCGCGCTGCGAAGCTGGCGCCTGGCAGCTCTTTCCATCATCGGCGTGCCGCTGGTCGTGCTCGGCGGCCTGTTGGCGGTTTACATCGACGAAGGAGTGTTTTCTCTCGGTTCGCTCCTGGGGTTCGTCATTGTCATGGGACTCGCGGCCCGCATCGGAATCATGCTGGTCAGGCATTTCCAATATCTGGAGCAGTGCGAGGGCGAGCCGTTCGGCGAGGCGCTCGTCAGACGTGGCGTTCGCGAACAGTTTACCTCCATCGTCGCAACCACCGTCACGATCGGTCTACTCGTCTTACCCTTGATCGTAATCGGAGATGTTGCCGGTCTCGAGCTTGCATATTCGACGGCGGTCGTAGTCGTCGGGGGGTTGATTAGCTCCATATTGGTGCCACTGGTGGCGATTCCGGCGCTTTACCTGCGGTTTGGGGCTAATACAGCCGTCGACAGGCTAGGTATCGAACAAGAAACTACATGATGGGCCCTTCTGAAAAAGCGATGAAGGAGTAATGTTATGTGGGGTTTGCAGCATTTTATTCGACCGGCCGTGAGTGCAGTTTTAGTCGCAGCTTTGCAATTAGCGACGTCAGGGGCGAATTCTCCCGCGCTCGCCGAAGCGGCAGTAAAAATCCCGCCGGTCGAGCTGATTAGGGGCGATGATGTTTATGTGACCGATGGGCCGCCCGCCGGAACGCCGATCGTCGTCGTCGGCGCAGCCGAGTTATACGGCACCGAAAAAGGGGTCGGGCACTGACCAACCTCCTTTACTCACCGGAAAGCAGGATAACAGCCAGTCTTCCGCGAGAAAGCTGCAACCATGATGCGGTGGATAGTCGGATCAAGTCTGCGTTTTCGCTATATCCTCCTAGCAATCGGTGGGGCGCTCATCTACTTCGGCGTCCTTCGGCTGCAGAAGCTCCCCGTCGACGTCTTTCCAGAGTTCGCGCCGGCGAAGGTCGAGATCCAGACAATTGCACTGGGAATGTCCGCGGCTGAGGTGGAGGCGCTGATTACCGTGCCCCTTGAGAATGCGCTGGCCGGGGTGCCCGGGGTAGATGTCATGCGTTCCAAGTCGGTACCGCAGCTGTCGTCGGTTGTCTTGATCTTCAAGCGCGGCGTGGACGAGATGCGCGTGCGCCAACTCGTGACGGAGAGGGTTGATATAGCGACCCCCAATCTGCCGAATTGGGCCGCCCCGCCCCATATGATGCCGCCGCTATCGTCCACGAGCCGGGTGATGAAAATCGGGATCACCTCGCAAGACAGGTCCGTAATGGACTTGTCGATGCTCGCCTATTGGACGATCAGAGCGCGATTGCTGGGCGTCCCGGGAGTTGCCAACGTGGCTATCTGGGGCGAGCAGCTGAAGATGCTGCAGGTGGAGGTCGACCCGGAACGGTTGGCAAAGGCCAACGTAACGCTCGACGAGGTCGAGCAAGCGGTGGCGGACGCACTGGAGGTAGGCTTGTTGCGCTATGCCAGGGGTGCGCATATTGGCACGGGAGGTTTTATTGAAACCCCAAATCAACGTTTGGGTATCCAATATGTCTCGGCCGGTGTGACGCCGGAAACCCTGGCTCGGGTTCCAGTTGAGACGCGCAATGGCAGTCCGCTGCTGCTGGGTGATGTGGCGGAGCTGGTGTGGGGTCCCCAGGGAATGGTCGGAGATGCGATCATCAACGACGGTCCGGGTTTAATGCTGATCGTCGAGAAGTTTCCGTGGGGCAATACGCTCTCGGTGACTCGAGGCGTGGAAGCCGCGCTCGAGGAGATGAAACCCGGCCTCGCGGGAGTCGATATCGATACCACGATTTTCCGACCGGCAAGCTTCGTCGAGGATTCGATCGCCAACCTTTCGCACGCGCTGCTCTTGGGTTGCATCCTCGTTGTGGTTGTGATCGTCATTTTTCTCTATGACTGGCGCACAGCTCTGGTACAGCCCGGGACTGAGTACACATTGGCCATTGGCACCGTATCTAACAAAGGGAACAAGTCGTTTACTGAAATCACTTTTGTGACAAAAGATAAAAAATGACTACAGATCATTTATACCATCACGGCGGCGGTCGGCGCGCCAAGGCGGCGGATGCAAAGATAACCGCCGAACAGGCCAGTCAAATCGCATTAACGACAGTACCAGGGAAAGTTACGGATGTTGCGATCGAAAAAAAACGCGGACACAACGTCTATGTAGTCGAAATAGTTGCCGAGAAAGACGGCGCGGAGATCGATGTCCTCGTCGATATCGAGTCAGGCAAGGTGGTAGGAACAGAACGATAGATCGAATTAGAATCTGTTGTTGGCGAGGAGCGCTGAGAACTTCATTGATGTTCCGGCACCTCGGAGTTCACGCTGTCGGAGGGTGTTTCGCAATTCGGTGTTAGGATGGTGATAACCGTGAAAAGCGTTCTAAGAGCCGCAGGATTGACAGCAATACTGGTTCTTGCCCAAAGTGCAGGCGCTCAAGCGCCATCGGGTCTGGGTACAGAAGAGTTTGGTCTCAGTCAAAGGGAACTCGTCCAGGCGATCGAGCAAATTGAAGAGTTGATCGCAAAGTGCATGCGCGAAGAGGGATTTCAATACGTTGCCGCCGATTACAATACCGTGCGTGCAGGGATGACGGCTGACAAAAAGTTGCCCGGACTGAGCGAGGAGGAATTCATTACAAAGCATGGGTTCGGCGTTTCGACGATGTACACGGGTCAGCCGCCACAACTAGCTACAGGTTACAGTCCAGCCAAGGTCGGCCTGGGTGATCGAAATATCCAAATCTTCAAGAACCTTTCACCGGCCGGTCAGGCGGCCTACAACCGTGTGCTCTTTGGAGAGAATACGGGCGCTACATTCGCGGTTGCGCTCGAGACAGAGAATTTTTCACAGTGCGGTGGTTGCACGCACAAAGCCATCGAGCAAGTCTTCAAGCCGGAACAATTGAAGGCCAGCTACTACAATCCACAGGACGCCTTGATCAACAATGACCCGCGGATGAAGGCTGCCCTGCGGCAATACTCTGCCGCAATGAAAAAAGCCGGTTTCGAATATAGCCATCCGGACGAGGTGGAACCCGACATCAGGGCGCGCCTCGCCTCCCTCACAGACGGTGGCAGAATCCCCGTCGACAAGATGTCACCTGAACAGCGCGCCTCTCTCAAAAAACTTCAAGATTATGAGCGCGCAGTCGCGATCAAGACTTTCAAATTGCAAGACGAACTTCTCGGTCCGGTCGAAGAAAAAATTCAACAAGAACTGTTTTCCCGTAAAGCCGAGTAAGAGTGGTTAAAAGGGACGAGGAAAGCGCAATGAATTCAGTATATGCGGAAATCAAAAGACGAACACGGCATCTCTCTACCATGCTAGCAGCCTGCGCGTACCTCTTGCCAGTTAATAGTTTTGCGGAGGGAGGCGACGACACGAACACTGTCAACACTGCGACGAAACCATTCGAGATTATAGATCTTACCAAGTTCGATCACCATTCGATAGATATTGACAACAAGTGGTTGCCTATGCGGCCGGGAACCCGTTGGATTTATCAAGGAAGCACTGTCGACAATGAGGGCAAAGTAGTTCCTCATCGCATAGAAATAAACATTACCAATTTGACTAAGGTTATTAGTGGAGTTCGTACATTAATTTCATACGATCTTGACTATAGCAACGGGCAATTGGAAGAAGCGGAGCTCGCTTTTTTTGGCCAGGATAACGACGGCAATGTATGGCATTTCGGGCAATATCCAGAAGAATACAAGCGTGGTAAGTTTATCAAAGCACCGGCATGGATTCACGGCTTTGAAGATGCAAGAGCCGGGATCATGATGAAGGCTGACCCACAACTTGGCACCCCCAGTTATTCGCAAGGATGGGGCCCAGCGGTCGATTGGACAGACCGTGGGATCGCCTACCGGATGGGGCAGAAAACATCGGTCCGCGCGGGAACCTACGATGACGTTCTGGTGATCAAAGAGACTGCCCGGTCGGAAGTTGATGCGGAACAGCTAAAGTATTACGCGCGCGGGATAGGCAACGTGCGAGTCGGCTGGGCCGGCACGGGAGAGAAAACAAGAGAGACGCTGGAGCTGGTAAGGGTAGAGCAGCTCGACCCAAGAGCCCTAGCCGAGATTGACGCCAAGGCTCTGAAACTGGAGAAAAGCGCGTACAAGAGGAGCAAGAACGTCTACGCCGGAACGCGGCAAGCCGAATTTCGGTGAGCTTCGCACCAACGGTCCTCAATCATTCCGATTTGATCTCGCCCGGTATTCCGAGATGATTTCGCCCACCATTCCGGGATGATCTCGCTCGTTTAAGCGGCGTCTCTGCTGGCCCGATTAGGGTCCGCTCCTTTGGCTTTTGCACGGGGGAGCGGGTGCCAGCAGAGAGGACAACGATGCGCCAGGTGCGCGAAGTGCTTCGTTTGACGAGCGCCGGGGTGGGGCTCAACGAGATTGCCCGCCGAGTAGGGGTTGCGCCGTCGACGGTCAGGTTGACCTTAAAACGACTGGAAAGTGCCGGGTTGAGCTGGCCATTGCCGGCGGAGATGACCGACAGCGCGCTGGAGACGGCGCTGTTTGCTGCGGCCGGCACCAAGCAAGGCCATCGGCGTCACGTCGAGCCAGATTGGGCTGAGATTCACCGCGAGCTCAAGCGCAAGCACGTCACCCTGACGATGCTGTGGGACGAGTACATCGAACGCTGCCCCGAAGGGTATCGCTATTCGCGCTTCTGCGAGCTGTACCGCGGCTGGGCATCGCGATTGTTGGTCACGATGCGGCAAGCCCATATCGGCGGCGACAAGCTGTTTGCCGATTATGCCGGCGACACGGTGCCGGTGATCGTCGATCGGCTCACCGGCCAGGTCCGTCCGGCGCAGATTTTCGTCGCCGTCATGGGGGCCTCCAATTTCACCTATGCCGAGGCGAGCTGGACACAGGCGCTGGCCGACTGGATCGGCGCGCATACCCGAGCCTTCGCAGCGCTCGGCGTGGCGTACCCAAACTGCTGGTGCCGGACAACACCAAGGTCGCCGTCATCAAAGCCTGTCTCTACGAGCCGCAGGTCAATCGGACCTACGCCGAGATGGCGGCCCATTACGACACCGCGATCCTGCCGGCACGGCCGCGGCGACCGCGCGACAAGGCGAAGGTCGAAGTCGCGGTGCTGATCATCGAGCGATGGCTGCTCGGCCGCCTGCGCCACCGCCGCTTCTACAGTCTGGCCGAACTCAACACGGCGATCGGTGAGTTGTTGCGGCAGCTCAACGACGAACGCCTGATCCGGCGGCTCGGTGTCACCCGCCGGGCGCTGTTCGAAGAGCTCGACCGGCCCAACCTCAACTCGTTGCCGGCGCAGCCCTATTGTTTTGCCGAATGGCGGATCCGTCGAGTCGGCGTCGACTACCATGTCGAGCTCGAAGGTCATTTCTAC
>WNFW01003818.1_pt1 | contig 10516 bp, 5 predicted proteins | sample 5400131 | NCBI WGS metagenome assembly WNFW01 (sample SAMN13153362, study PRJNA577476) | soil metagenome | isolation source: 20 cm soil or saprolite under grassland replicate 1 | place: USA:California | collected 2016-06-15
CGGAAATCCAAAGCGCGAAACGATCGTGTGTATCGCTTATCCGCGCAGGGACGCCTCCACGCCTTGGGCGGGAGAGATCCGGAAGCGCGGTGGGAGCGTACCTGGGATGGCCGCTGGCGCCTGGTTATTTTCGATATTCCAAGCGGACAAAACGCGGAACGAGAATGGTTGCGACGCTATCTGCGCGCCAGGGATTTCGGTTGTTTGCAGAATAGTGTCTGGGTCACGCCGGATCCGATAGAGGAAGAACAGCGTACGCTCGCCAGAGGTTCCATTAATGTGGAGTTACTCGTGCTCTTGGAGGCGCGTGCTTGCGCTGGCGAGTCAGACGAGGAAATCGTTAACGGCGCCTGGGATTTTGATCGTATCAACCAAGCCTATTCCCGGTATCTGAAAATTCTGGGCCGACGGCCCGCCGGGGTTCTAAAGAGTGAGGCGACGGCGAAGAAACTCTTTCGCTGGATGTCGGAGGAGCGTGAAGCCTGGCTGGCTGCTATCAGAATAGATCCGCTGCTGCCTGCCCGGCTGCTCCCGGGAAATTATTTGGGCCAGAAAGCCTGGCGACGACGGCTCCAAGCAATGGGGGAAAGCGTGCGGCAAGTGGTCTCGGCCCCGCCCAAATAAGAATCGGAGGATGGGCAAAATCCGAGCTAACATTTCAATGTTGCAGGTGCAACACTGAAATATTAACTCGTTTAACTCGGCGCTACTGTCGGGAGTGTCCGGGACTTTGGGCGAAGCAATCGTGATGCGCGGGTGTAACGTTGAGCATTTGTCGTGACGGGGGAGCGATGCTGAAATTATAGTCACGGCAACGCAATATGGCGGTTAAGACCGAGAAAGAACTGAGCGAAGATCAGCGTGCGCATTGGCTGAAGGCGGTGGCGGCGATTGAGCTGCGGAATTTCGGGTATGCCATTTCCCTTTTGCAGGGAATTCTGAAACAGGAGCCGCAGTTTCTCACCGGCCGCCAATTATTGCGCCGGACCGAGGTAACCCGACTGAAAGCGGCAAAGAAGAAATTTTTCAGCGTCTCGACCGCGTCGATGGCGGTGATGAGGGCGCAGCGCGAGACGAAGAAGGATGCCAAACACGCGGTGGAATTGATCGAAAAAATTCTCGAAGACGAACCCTACAACAAACAGGCAAACCTGGCCTTGAAGGAGGCCGCGGTGGCGGCGGGATGGCTTGAGACTGCGGTCTTCGCGCTGCAAACATTGCTCGAAGAAAACGCGCGAGATACCAAATTGCTGCACGAGCTGGCGCAGCTTTATCACGAGCTGGGCGAGAGCGAGCGCGAAGTCGAGATTTACAATCGGATCAGCGCGATCGATCCGGCTGATGCGGCGGCGATGCGGCTAGGGAAGGATGCTTCAGCGCGCGATTCGATGAAGAGCGGAGGTTGGGCCGCAGCTGCAAGCTATCGTGATTTGATTAAGGACAAGGAAGCAGCGGTTTCGCTGGAACAGCAGAGCCGGATGCAGCTAACAGAAGAGTCACTTGGCCAGCAGATCGCCGAGACCTATGCGTTACACGAAGCCGAGCCGCAGAATGTCGATGCGGCGCGGCGGCTTGGCGCATTGAGCGAACAGAAAGATGATCTGGACGCGGCGATTGCATGGTACCGATACGCTTCTGATTTAATGCACGGGAGTGATCCGGGGTTGGTTCGAAAAATTTCCGACCTGGGCGTAAAGCAGACCGAGCGCGAGATTGTGGCATTGGAGGAAGCAGTCGCGAACAATGCCGGCGATAGCATGGTCCTGGCGCAAAAGAATGCCGCATTGGCGGCAGCTAAAAAGCGGCGGGCGGAAATGTTGATTGAGGAAGCGCGGAAACGCGTCGAGCGCAATCCGACCGATTTGCAGTTCCGTTTTGAACTTGGCGAGCATTTGATGAATGCGGGACATTTCCGTGAAGCCCTGCCGGAATTGCAGCGCGCCCGGCAGAATCCGAATGCACGCTTGAAGGCGATGAATGCGCTCGGGCGATGTTATCGCGAGTTAGGAATGTTTGATCTGGCGGCCAAGCAATTGGAAGAAGCCGCGCGCGAGATTACAACCATGGACGCAACAAAGAAGGAAATCGTTTACAATCTTGGACTCGTTTACGAGCAGATGGGTAACCGCGAGAAGTCACTGGGCTGCATGAAACAAATTTATGAGGCGGACTACGGCTACAAAGATGTAGCGACTCGAGTGGAAAGTTCCTACGCAGCCGGTAGCTGACCAGGCACCGCGAGCGCACTTTACGGCTACCTCTCGAGGGCCGCGCGAATCAGCTTTGCCGGACTTTTGTTTCGGCGCAATTAATCCTATCAAAATCTATGAAAAATAAATTTCCCATAAATATTCGGTTCGTGCTCGGCGTGATTGCCATCGGCTGCATCGGCCTCAGCGGGCTGGCTTTTGCACAAAATCCGAAAATGTTTCCAACGGCGACTCCGACCAGTTCAGGCTCGCCGGAACAAGGAACAGCCAAGTCGAAATCCGATAGCACCAGTAACAAAGCTAAAGGCCGCACATTAAGTTCCGCTGACAAGGCTTTCATCAAAGATGCGGCCAAAGGCGGAATGATGGAAGTCGCGATGGGCCGAGTGGCAGAGGAGAACGCGACCGATAGTGAAGTGAAAAAGTTCGGAGCGCGGATGGTGAAGGACCATAGCAAGGCGAACGAAGATTTGAAAGCGATTGCCAAGGAAGAAAACGTCGAGTGGCCAGCGGAGAAGGAAGCGGGGAAGTGGAAGTCGGACAAGGATTACATGGATGCGATGGTGAAAGACCATGAAAAAGATCTGGCGGCGTTCGAAAAGGAGGCGAAAAACGGAAGCGATCCGGACGTGAAAAGTTTCGCCAGCAAAACCGCTAAAACAGTGCGGGAACATCTGGAAATGGCGAAGGAGATCGATGCCAAGTTAAAGTAGTCTGGTTAGTGTTGTTGCTGCTAGACGGCGCGTCGGACAAGGCGCGCCGTTTTTGCATGAAAGCGATGCCGAGGAAGGAAGCGCGAATGCTCGGCCGAAGCGCCCGCAGGCCTTCGAGGAATCGTATACGATCGAGCGTCTGGGCCGAATTTTTTCAGATCTGGCTCTGCCGTTGGTTTCGCCCCCGCCAGTAATGATGCCGAGACGGCGCTTGGCGCACACTGCTTTCGATTTAAACTTCGAACGCGATGACAAAACCGGCTGCGGAATCCGATCCGAAATTCTACACCGCGGGTCCGACCCAATTCTACCTGCCGCTGTTGCAGGACATCGTTACCGAGGAAAAGCCGGGACTAATGGTAACGCTTGGCCTGGGCGACGGGCAGGCGCATCTCGCGATGTGTCAGATCGCGACCGAAACTTCGTTGCCCTGCCGGTTCGTCGCGGTGAGGCGCGCGAGCGAAAATGAACCGGCGCAACAGGACCCGGCCTGGGTGGAAGCGCTGAGAGCGTCGGCTGATTCTTACTCCGCCGTTTCGGAACTGCTCGACGGCGATTCCAAAATTCTATCGCAACGATTCGATGATCGTTCGATCGACGTTTTGTTTATCGACGACGTGGATGCAGGAGAAGTTATTCAGAGTGAGCTCGCATCCTTTTGCAAAAAATTAAAAACGAGTGCGCTCGTGCTTGTTCATGGGATTGACTTGGAACGGACCGATTCGCCGGGCGCTGTCTGGGACGGTTTTGCGCGCAAAAAAACACGAGTTGAATTTCACGAAGGCATTGGATTGGGAATAGCGACGGAGCCGGCAGCGCGGGCGGCCTCGCAATTTCGTCGCTCGCTCTTTGCGGAGGCGCGGCGTGAAGCGAATGAGGCCAGCTATCGGCTTCGAGCAAGCACCTTCATCGCCCGGGCTGAGTTCGCTCGTGTTCTGCACCGTGCCCAGGTTTTGAACACGCGCCAAATCCTGGTCGAGGCGGTGATGAACGATCGAACGAAAGCGCAAAGAGTGATGGAGGGGCAGGCGGTGGCTTTGGCGGAGCTGGAGAAACGTTTTGATCATTTAAGGCGAACCACGCAGAACGTGATCGAGGAATCGACCAAGCGCTTCGCCATCTTGCGAAGCAGCCGGGACCAGGCGCAGGCCATCATGGAAGCGCAGGCTGACCAGATTGATCGATTGCAGAAGCAACTTCTGGAATTGAAAAAACTTGTGAGCGCAGCAAAGGCCGCTTGCCGTAAAAAAGGACGCTGCTTCGATGTTGCGAAAGGACCAAAACCAAAACGTTCTCCTGGCGAAAAAGTTCGGCGGGAAATTGCGCGCGTCCCCGGAAATCTACGGCGGCTATTCCGACTGACGCCAGCCATCGATGCCGACAAAAAACTCGCTCCGCCCTCCCTTGAAGAACGTTACGCGAAATGGATCGCGCAACACGAGCCAAGCGCGCAACAAATCGAGGCGCAGCGGACCGAATCCGAAAATTGGGATGTCCGCCCGAAAATTTCGCTCCTCATTCCGGTTTTCGATACCTCTCAAAGATTTCTCGAGGCACTATTTGAATCGATTGCGGGGCAGAGCTACGGCAACTGGGAGGCGTGCGTGATTGATGGCGGTTCGCATTCCAAGGAAACGATCGCGACGCTGAAGCGGTGGGCGAGAAATGATGCGCGCATTCGGATAGAACGACTTCAGAAAAATCTGGGGGTCGCCGAAAATACCAATCGAGCACTGCGCCTGGCGAGTGGCGAGGTGGTGGCATTGGTGGACCATGACGACACGCTCGCGCCATTCGCACTTTACGAATTAGCGGCCGCCGTTCAGGCACACCCAATCGCTGACTTTTTCTATAGCGACGAGGATCGTTTAAGTGAAACTGGCGCGCGCTCGAAGCCGTTTTTTAAGCCGGAGTGGAGTCCCGAACTTCTCTACTCATTCATGTACACGGGACATCTTAGCGCTTATCGGCGGAGCTTCGCGCTGTGCCTGGGCGGTCTACGCAAAGAATTCGATTTGTCGCAGGATTACGACTTTGCATTGCGTGCGAGCGAGCGCGCTCGCGAGATCGTTCATATTCCGCACGTGCTTTATCACTGGCGGGAGCATCCCGCTTCCGGCGCCGCCGGCGGAAAGCCGCACGCACGCCAGTCGAATCTCGCGGCCCTGGCCGATGCGGTGAAGCGACGCGGACTGGATGCTGAAGTTTTGGAATATCCGACCGCGAATCGAGTGCGGATGCGCCTGCGAAATCTGCCGCGGGTTTCCGTCATTGTTCCTACTGATTCGCCAATTCGTCTGACAAAGTGTGCGCGAAAACTTCCGCAGCAAACAGCGTACGCGGACGCGGAATACATCCTGGTTACAAATTCCGCTTTGATTGGCAAACTCCGCGCCTCGGCCGAGCCGATCTCACCTAAAGTGCGTTTGGTTGCGTTCGACGCGCCATTCAATTTTTCGGCAAAATGCAATGCGGGCGCGAAGGTGGCTGCCGGCGAACGCTTCGTTTTTCTGAATGACGACGTTGAATCCAAGCAGAGTGACTGGATTGAGAATGTGATCGAGCCTCTGGAGAACCCGGAGGTCGGCGCGGTCTCGCCGAAGCTTCTCTATTCGACCGGCCGAATTCAACACGCCGGCCTTGTCACTGGAGTTCGCGGTCTGATTGGCACCGCCATGCACCAGTGGAGCGGCGATTCGGTTGATTACTCAAATTTCGCGCAATCGATGCGAAATGTTTCCGCTCTTTCCGCTGCCTGCCTGCCTGGCGATGCGGCGCGAGGTTTTTTTGAAATTGGAGGGTTCGATGAAACAAACACGCCGATTTCGCTTTCGGATATCGATCTTTGTTTTAAGGTTCGCGAAACCGGGCGCCGCTGCGTTTATACGCCGTTCGCGAGCCTAACACATCACGGTCACGCCTCGATCGGCCGAACGGAAGAAGAAAGCGCTGAGACAGCGCCGGACAAGTGCTCGATCTTCTTCCTCCAGCGCTGGGCGGCGTTTACCTGCCACGATCCTTATTTCACCGATCGGATGCGGGAATGGCTCTACGCCGACTCACCGATGCCGATTCAGATGTTCGCGGGGAAAAATTCCGAGACGGCAGCTGGTGAGCGCGATCTTCTCTTTGTGACGCATGATCTCAGTTTGAGTGGGGCCCCGATTATCCTGTCGCACTTGGCGAAATGGTGCAAAAGCGCGCGGTATTTTTGCGACGGTGATGTCACCGGCAGATGGTCCGGCCCGCGCGACCTTCGTCGAGGCGGGTATCCCGGTGATCGTCGATTCAGTCGTCGCCACAGGATATGATCGGTTTATCCAATTCGGCCAGCAATCGCTGAGCAGGAGCCACGAATCGTTTACTGCGTTTGCGCGCAATTTTGATTGTGTGATTGCGAGCACGATTTTCGGTGCCCCTCTGATTCACGATGCCACCGCGAAAGCGATCCCGCTTTTTTGGTGGATTCACGAGGGATTGGTGGGCGACCATTTCATTCGGAAATTCCCGATCCTTGCCAGCACCATCGGTCTCGCTGAATTCATCGTCACGCCAGATCAGCGAAGTCGTCAGATTTATCAATCGTACACCAGGCATTCGGTCCGGGTTTTGCGTTATGGCATTCCGGATATCGGATCCGCGCGTGATGCCGAGCGCAAACCGGGGCCGCTGCGTTTTCTTTTGCTGGGAACAATGGAGTATCGAAAAGGTCAGGAGAGCTTGCTGCAAGCGCTTGATCAACTGCCACAGAAGATTCTTGAACGAACGTTGTTCCAGATCGTCGGCCGCCCTCATGACGACCGACTGGTGAGCAAAATCAAGGCAGCGGCGGCTAAGTCGGCGCACTTGCATTTCTCGGACTGTGTTTCCCATAAGGAAGCGCTGGCTTTAATTCGCGAAGCGGATGTGATGGTTTGTACCTCGCGAGATGAAACCGGACCGCTCACGCTCATCGAAGCAATGGCGTTTGGAAAACCGATCCTTAGTACGTGGGTGGGCGCGGTAGGCGAAAATCTCGTCCCCGAGGAAGATGCCTTGTTTGTCGAACCGGGTGATGCCGCGGGTCTGGCGGCGGCGATCACACGTCTCGTTAGCGAGCCGGCGCTGTTGCAAAAATTGGCCGTTAATTCGCGAAAAGCCTATGAAAGCTATTTTTCCTTCGATCGCTTCGGCCAGGAATTCCTATGCCTGGTAGAGGAGGTGATCTCTGCCCACAAACTTAATCGAGCTGCCAAACCTCTGGAAGAAGCGATCGCCATCTCGCCGTGATGACTCAGCAGCTCGAGGCCGACGAAGCACATCGAACCGCGCAGTCAAGGAGCCATTCCTACGGCGCGTGGGTGACAGCTTTTGATTCCGTGGAAGAGCGCGAACGAATTATGATCCGCCGGCAAATCCGCGGGCTTCGCCGTCATCCGCTGATTTCAATCGTCCTCCCCGTTTACAATCCTGATCGGGCACACCTTTCAGCGGCAGTTGGGTCCGTTCGCGCGCAACTATATCAAAACTGGGAGCTTTGCCTCGCAGACGACGCTTCAACGGATCCGCGCGTCGCGCCGTTCTTGCGAGACGCCGCCGGAAGCGATCCGCGAATTAAGGTTATCTTTCGTGAAGAAAATGGCCACATCGCGGCGTGCTCTAATTCTGCCTTGACCCTCGCTACCGGCGAGTGGATTGCGTTGCTCGACCAGGATGATCTTCTGGCCGAGCACGCGCTCGCATTCGCCGCAGCAACGATCGTGGGCCATCCCGATGCCGGTCTCATTTATTCGGACGAAGACAAGATTGATAACGCCGGCGCGCGGACCGAGCCGTACTTCAAAAGCGACTGGAATCCCGAGCTTTTTCTGGTGCAAAATTTCATTAACCATCTCGGCCTTTATCGCCGGGACTTGCTCCGCGAAATCGGCGGTTTTCGCGACTTGTTCGGCGGCTCGCAAGATTACGATCTTGCCTTGCGCGCAATTGAGCGATTGCGGCCGGAACAGATCGTACACATCCCGCGCGTGCTTTACCATTGGCGCAAAATCCCAGGTAGTCTGGCGGCGACGTCAGATGCAAAAGAGTACGCGCACGAATCGGCGCGACGCGCGATTTGTGAACACTTGAGTCGGACCGGGATCAAGGCGCAGGTTGTTGCCTGTCCGGAAAATTCCGCTGCCCATCGGATCATTTATGAATTGCCAGCAAACCCCCCGCTGGTGTCGATCGTGATTCCGACGCGTGATCAACCCAAACTGCTGCGACAATGCATTGAGGGTGTGCGGGCGCGGACGAGTTATCCGCGATTTGATTTTGTCATTGTCGACAACGATTCGCGAGGAGCGGAAACAAAAATGTTGCTCGATGAACTGCGGTGCGCGGACGGTGTCACTGTCATCGAAGAAAAAAGCGAGTTCAATTTCAGTCGATTGGTAAATACCGGTGCCGATGTCGCGCAGGGAGAACTCCTGGCATTGATCAACGACGATGTCATGCCGGAAAATCCCGAGTGGCTCGGCGAGATGGTGAGTCAATTATTACAACCGGGCGTGGGTGCGGTTGGGGCGCGGCTTTGGTATCCCGATGGCCGGCTGCAACACGGCGGTGTTATCGTTGGTCTCGGCGGAGTGGCGGGGCATGCCCATTATTGCTGGCCTCATGGCCACCCGGGCTATTTCAATCGCGCGATATTGCAGCAAAATTTTTCCGCAGTCACAGCGGCCTGCATGCTGGTAAGCAAAAGTGTTTTCAAGGGGCTGGGCCGTTTCGACGAAGGGAATCTCGGCGTTAGCTTCAACGATATCGATTTTTGTCTGCGGATGGTGGAAAAGGGATTGCGCATCGTCTGGACGCCACAGGCAAATTTAGTTCATCACGAATCCGCGTCGCGTCGCCGCCAATTTAGCGAGGAGCAAAAGCTGGAATTTCGTCGAGAAGCGGAGTGGATGCAGGAGAGGTGGAGCGACACGCTCGCGCACGACCCGTATTACAATCCAAATCTGTCACTCAGCGAAGAGGGTGGGTTTACCTTGGCATGGCCGCCACGTCTGCCACCGCTCGGCGTCAGTTTGAACTCTGTCACCGGGGACGTTTTGAGCGAACTATTTTAGGGGCACTTGCGTTTCGGCCGCCAGCTACAATTCTCCTTCCGATGCGCAGGACGAAAATCATTTGCACACTCGGCCCAGCAAGCGAGAAACCGGAGACGCTACGGCAGCTGGTGCATGAAGGCACCAATGTTTTCCGGCTCAACATGAGTCATGCGCAGCATGATTGGGTGCGTGAGGTCATCCCGCGAATCCGCGCCATCGCGGAGGAACTTGGCCGTGCCGTCGCCATTCTCATGGATACACAAGGCCCGGCCATTCGCACCGGCGATCTCAAGACCGAGTTGCATTTGAAAGCCGGAGACATTCTCGAGTTCACCGTGCGCGGGGCCAAAAGCGAGGAAGCCTACTCGGTGGATGTGAACTACGATGGCTTGATCAACGACATCAACGAAGGCGACACCGTTCTGGTTGATAACGGCGTCATTCATCTCCTCGTGCTGGAGAAACGCGAGAACCGCATTCGTTGCAAAGTGATTACGCCTGGAACGCTGGGCTCGCGACGACACATTAATCTGCCGGGTGTGCGGGTAAACTTGCCGCCGCTTACTCAAAAAGATCTCGGAGACATCGCGCTGGGGGTGGAAATGAACGTGGACTTCATCGCCTTGAGTTTCGTGCGCCAGCGGAGCGATCTGGAGGAGTTGCGGGAACTACTGGCGCAAAAAGGAAGCAAAGCCCAGGTCATGGCGAAGATCGAAGACCAGTCCGCCGTCCGCTTGATCCACGAGATCATCGCGGCGGCCGACGCCATCATGGTGGCACGCGGCGATCTCGGGATCGAATGCCCTATTGAGGAGTTGCCGATTATTCAGCGCAAGATTGTGAAGCTTTGCGCGCGTCTCGGAAAACCTGTGGTGGTCGCGACGCATATGCTGGAATCGATGATCCACAATCCCCTCCCGACCCGCGCGGAAATTACCGATGTGGCCAACGCGGTTTTCGAGCAAGCCGATGCCATCATGCTGAGTGGAGAAACCAGCGTAGGAGCTTATCCGGTGGAATGCGTGCGCATTTTGCATCGAGTTGCAGTGCGCATTGAGCGCAGCGGCGGCGCCGGTTACGCCAAAGCAGCCGTGCTTGAAGATGCGCGACAAAAAACGGTGGCATCCGCAGTCGTTCTAGCGAACTCGCTGCCGCGGGCACGCATTATCGTCTTTACCCGGCACGGCACGATGGCGCGCAATACCTCAAATCTGCGTCCGGAACAGGCCACCATTTTCGCCTTCACCCCGAGCGAGGAGGTGCGACGCCAACTCGCGCTCTGTTGGGGAGCTTATCCGGTGCGGATAAAATTTACCGATGATCCCAACGCTACCATCGAAGCAGCCGAGAAATATTTGCGCGAGACGGGATTGACTTTGCCGGGCGACAATTTGGTGATCATCAGCGATCTGCGTGCGGGCGAGACATTGGTGGACACGGTGCAATTGCGAACTGCGCGGTGAGACGCTGGGGAAGGAACACAGACCTGAGGTCTGTGCGCCACACAGGTCTGTGACCT
>WNFW01004476.1_pt1 | contig 10510 bp, 9 predicted proteins | sample 5400131 | NCBI WGS metagenome assembly WNFW01 (sample SAMN13153362, study PRJNA577476) | soil metagenome | isolation source: 20 cm soil or saprolite under grassland replicate 1 | place: USA:California | collected 2016-06-15
ATGTGCGTAGATATGCTGTGGATCTCAACATTCGCCATTCCCGCCACGCGTTGGAAAACCTCGAGGGCCTCATTCTGCACGACCCCCATTCGCCCCATGCCCGTGTCGATCTTGAAATTAATTGATACCCTCTTCAACCGATCGAACGCCTGGGCTTCCTCCAAACTGGAGATCGTCGGGATAAATCCGTGCTCGGCGATTATCGGGCGTTCCTCAGGAGTTGCCGGGCCGAGAATTACGATGGGATGCGGGAGCGATTCACGCAGCGTCAGAGCTTCTTCCACATTGGCGACGCCAAATAATTGCGCATCATCGGCCAGCGTTTTCGCCACCTCGACCAATCCGTGGCCGTAAGCATTCGCTTTGACGACCGCGAGCATCTCAGCGGATCCGATTCGATCCCGCACGACTTTCGCATTGTGCCGCAACGCGGCGCGATCAATTTCAGCCCAGCAACGGTAGGTTTCTTTCATTTTGGAATCGTGATGTGTGGTTCGCGCAAATAAATTGGTTCTAGCGGTGGCAGAAAGAAGCTTCGTCGGGGCTCCTTCGCAATTCTGGCCAGGATGAGAGCCGAGGGAAACCCTATCACGGGGCGGTGAAACTGCGGAAGCAACTCTGAAGAGAAAACCGGCGTTGCCGGGTCGAGCGATTCGAGTCTCGCTTTCAGCTCGAGCTCGGGAAAGAGCGTTGGGCCTTCAATCACTTCATTTTTGAGAATGCGCGCGAAGAAAAAAGATTTCCTGCGCGCATCGCCCATCGCACAGTATTCCTGCGCATCGCATTGCATTGCGCAAATCGAGGGATACCCGATCAAGCGCGCATCACAAGAAAGTTGTATCCCGATTGCGGCAGAAATCGCGATTCGCGTCCCGGCATACGAGCCGGGGCCAAGTCCGACAGTGATCGTTTCCGGAGCGCCAAATTTTCTTCGTACCGCCTGGAGGTTCTCGAAAAACGCTGCGGAATTTTTTCGGTCGTTAGGCCATTCACGCGTGAACTCGATTTCGCCATCCAGCCATGCCAGGCTGCCGCGCGAGGTGGAAAGTTCAAGCGCGAGAATTTTCATGACCGTAATGAAATAGCGTTATGATCCGCTGACGCTCCGATTTTATTTCAAAGGAAATCCAACGCGCCTGCTCTGGAATCAATTCCGGGAATCGATCGGCCCATTCGATCACTGAAACGCCATCGCTAAAAAAATAATCTTCCAGTCCAAGCCGCACGGCTGATTCTCGATTTTCCAGGCGAAAGAAATCGAAATGGTAAACGGGCAATCGCCCACTTTGATACTCGTGCACGATAGTAAAAGTCGGGCTCGTTACGGCAGCGTCGCTTTCCAGGCCCGCGACGAGACCCTGCGTGAACAAGGTCTTGCCGCTGCCCAGTTCGCCTTTGAGCGCCAATACGGAACCGGCCACAAGATCCTCCGCAATTTGCCGCGCGATTGCTTCCGTTTCAGCGGGGCTGTTGGAAATGAAGGTAGCCAAGAGGTAATTTGCGATTTGCGATTTGCGATTTGCGATTGAGCGAGCCAATTCGCGTCAGCGGTAATTCCGGAAAATTTCGTCGCCACTCGCGCTCCAAACGGTTTCTGTCGCGCGGCGACACTGCAAAGAGCAGCTCGTAGTCCTCCCCTTCTGAAATCGCGTTGTCGATGGTTGCACCACGGGCTACCGGCAAATTTTTCAACTGGATGTCGAATCCCACTTTGCTCGCGCGCGCAAATCGAGGAAGATCGGCTCCGAGTCCGTCGCTTAAATCCATCATAGCGTGGATTGAGAAATTTTTTGTAAGCCAGCGCGACTCCGCAATCCGCGCAACGAATTTCAAATGCTTTCGTTTCAGCGCGCCGCCGAGGCGGCCGGTAACGAACAGGTCATCACCCGATCTTCCGCCCCGGCGCGATGCTGCGCGGGGTTTCTCAACAAATCCGATCACAGTTACCGAAATCGCGATCGGCCCCGGTGTGTTGCTCGTTTCGCCACCGACAATGCTCACTTTGAAGCGGTTCGCCGCTTGGCGCAGCCCCCGATAAAGTCCTAGCACCCACGCGACTTTGGTTTTCTGCGGAACAATAAGCGTAACCAGCGAGAACTGGGGCACAGCTGAAGCCGCAGCGAAATCGCTCAACGGACGCATCATTGCTTTCCATCCGACGTCTGACGCATTCGTTCCGTGCACAAAATGCACGCCTTCGACAACGCAGTCCGTTTTTAGCACGAGATATTTTTTGCTTTCAGGTATTTCGACAATCGCGCAGTCGTCGGCTGAACCCGCAAAGACTTTCCGGCCTCTCCCACGCGGAAGATGAAGCAAGATTTGGTTGAGCAGTCGATCTTCACCCAGAGCACCGAGTTTCATTGAGAAATGATCTCTGGAAACGCGAGGGCAGTGAGAGTCAGCGAGTTGAATAGGGAATGCATAGTCATCGAAACAAGAATCGAGTCGCTCCATTCGTAGGCAATCGCGAAACAGCTTCCCAAGACAAACAACGGCACGAATGAGGGAAAATGTGCGTGGGCCGCCGCGAACAGCAGCGAGCTAAGTATCACCCCCGGAAGACAGCCAACGTAGCGTTTGAGCACGCCGTAGATGAAAAATCGAAAAACAAACTCCTCGACGATCGGCGCGATCGCGACCGCGAAAACAATGATCATAATCCGCTCCTCGATGGTGCGCGATGCGCTGAAGAACTCGACGATGTTCTGCTTGCTTGAGCCGCCACCGAAAAACCGCTGATTGATGGCCTCGGAGAAACCGATCAATGGATAAGCAAAAAAGAGCAGGATGGCTCCAGTGCCTAAAGTTCGAAAAAAATTGATTCTGAAAAGGCCGGCCAATGCGGCGACGTCAAAACCCCGGAATTGCAGAAGCGTGACTATGACGAGCAGCACGAAAGCGCTGAGGAGGAAATTGGCCAGAAGATTACGTGGCTGAAATTGAAGCGCCGGGTCCGGAGCTGTTGAGCTAATCGTCAGTAGAAAGAAACAGATCAGCACACTGGCAAGAACGGCTTCCGGCAGTCCAAAAGCGCGCACCGGCGCATCGTCCCCGGAAGCGCTACGAATCCGTGTACTGAGCTGATAAATCAGCGACACATACACACAAAGACTGGCAATGAAGTAAAGAGCGGAAAGCAAACCCAGGGCGAGGCTGGGGGTCGCTCCGAATGTCGCAAAAACGTTCCCGAATAGCATGAGGGTGTGCTGAAGTGTGCGCTACCCTCAGCGCCTACGGAGCGTAGTAACTCGGCAGGAAATACGCGCGCCCAGATTCCAGTTGCGGCACGAGTTGTTTCGGAAGTTGCAGTTCGATTTTCGACTCCGATTCTCCAAATACGCGCAGGAACCGGGAAAGACTGAATGGCGGTCCGTACTTCACGACTCTCGCGTCTGGCGCATGGGCCAGTTCTTTTGCTTTGGTGAAGGCGTCGTCTAATTCACCGAGACCGTCTATGAGTTTGTTCTGCAATGCTTCTTTGCCCGAGAGAATTCGGCCGTCGGCGATTGTGTTGCGGAGAAGATCAGCCGGCAGGTTTCGCTCCTTTGCGACGATGCCGAGAAACTTGTCGTACGTATTCATAATGAAGTTCTGTACGAGCTCCCGTTCCTCCGGCGTAATCGGTCGCGCTCCGTTCAGCATGTCTTTGAATTTGCCGCTCTTAAAAACTACAGATGCGAGGCCGATTTTGCTAAACAGTTGCTCGTAATTCAGGGTTTGAATGATTACGCCAATGCTCCCGGTGATCGTCGTTTCATTAGCCATCAAAAATTTGCCGCCGCAAGAGACATAATATCCGCCCGAGGCCGCCAATGAATCCATGTAGACGACAACTGGTTTCTTCGCGCGCGTCTTGACAACCGCGCTGTAGATCTCATCGGAAGCCGTGACTTCTCCGCCGGGCGAATCGATCTCCAGCACAATGGCCTTAACGCGATGGTCCTCGCGCGCCTGTTGAAGTGCTGCTCGCATGTCGTCCACCATCGAGTCGCTGACGTTTCCCGGGATCGACGTGCTGATGAGGCCGCGCATGGTGATAACCGCTATTTTGTCCGTAGTCGCGCGGGCACCTCTTTGGAGCAGGATCTCGCGAAAACGCGGGATCGGTTCTGCTTCCCTTACACCGCTGACGCGCTGAAAGGCGGCGATCATCAAGACAAAGTTCACGAACAGACTGGCGCAAAGCGCCACGAACAAAAAGATGCTAAGACAACCCAGCCTTCGGTCGGACGCCATACCGGAACGAAACTTCCGGAGAACTGCCGCGCGCACAAGCGCTTTTCATTCTCCTCGTGACGATCCGGTACCGACCAGCCGTCAAGCTCGGGCGAAATAGCGTAACGCGCGTAAGCTCGGCAAAAAGAAGTAAGCGCCGCCCCGGACCGTGACAAATTGTGGCAGGCCGGGCACGCGTCGCCGCAGGGTGCCGTCGCCAGGAATGGTAAAGTTGCCAGTAACCGGGCATCCCGGTATTGATTCACGATTTCCCAAAAGCGGATCGCTTTCTCCTGTTGTGCCGGAAAACTTGGTGTTCGCTATCCATGCGCTTTGCAGGAACTCGAACTGACGCGCGATATTGGCAGTGAGACAGATGAAGTGTAATCCGCGAGGTGACTTGTCAGCCGATGGCTGGAGCGCCTCTTCGGGCGATAGCTCAGAACCATATTCGCGACCGCGCCGGAGAATACGATGAAAACGAACCGATGAGGTTAGATCATCGTAGAAACCCTTCCGGCCAAAACCCAGTATGGTAATGAGCCTTTTCAGCGCATCGGGGCGTCGTTCAGGGAAGTCGCAGTTGCGCGGATTTGTTCGGCGAATATGTGCGCCGAAAGGGCAGCGCGTCCCCGCTGGGTCAGCTTCGTAAGTAAATTGATTCTGCTTAACGGTGCGTGGGTCCGTCCCGGCGATCGGTTCAGTTTGGATTGGCACCAAAGGATCGCCCGCTCGCGTGCGGCCGACCATCTTCGTCCCTAACCGAGCGGCCTCTGCGAGATTTCCACCAGCTTGACCATAAAGGAACTCCCAGAAGCGTCGGACGTCCTGTTCCAATTGGCGCATCACTAAATATGTCCCGTTGCGCCCCAGATCTTTTTTCTCAGGAGTATCCACAGCTGGCAGTAATTCCGCGTTCGTCGAGTCCGGCTCCAGTAAAGGCCGATCAGTAATTTTTCCGTACTCATTGGGATAGCCGAGCAAGAACTCGCCCAGCGCGACAATATTGGTGTATTCCAATTGTGTACATGGCGTTTGCCGCTGCTCGTCCCAGTCAATCTCGGGCTGGCTAATGCCATCGGCGAAACCAAATGGTTCATCTCCATCGAGATTGCTGGTTCCAAGCCAGATTTCCTTCTCGAATGCGTCTCCCCAAGTATCACCTTTGGTATTTTGGACAAAAGAATCGAAGTATTCGCGATCGCCGAAAAACATCACCAGAAGATGTGGTTCGTTCTCTGGGCCGCCCCAATACCACTTCTTGGGGGCATTAGGACCCACGTCACCCAGCAGCCGCCTGCGGTAATCTGTGGTCATCCCCTTGCGGAACTCACGTGAGAAGCCGGCGATGACTGGTTCCGGGACATCGAGTGCCTTGAGCCCAGGCGTCGTGAACGAGACATTCAAAGCAGTCTTCGGCGGCGGCTTTTGCGCAACCGCAGTGGTTATCGGAGCAGAGCGGAGCCAGGCTTTTGCTGCCGCTTTGTTTTTCACGCGCACGAGCGCATAGGACGCGCTGGTCATGTGGCCATAGCCAAAGCGGACCGGGCCCTGCACGTCTGCGTAATCGACCATGCTGTAGGTCATAGCAGGGCCAGCCATTCACGGGCCTCGTGTTCGCTGATCCACGAAGACTCCAATCCTCGACGGATGCGCGTGTTTCTTTCCAAATCGAGCGCGGTCAAACCGGGATAAGCCTTGTACCAAACCTGCGTGAGCACGGTGTGGCGTCGCTGGAACTCCTTGAAGCGGCGTTCGTCGGCGCTGCCGCCCAGGATCAGCCAGTCAGTCCTGGGATAGCCGATGCCATTGCTGGTAAAAATATTGAGGCCGAAACCGAGCTTATTGATGAAGTCGTCCATGTAGCTTTCATTTCCGCCGTCATAATTGCTGAAAAAACCCAGCCGCTCGGTACCGCCGACCAGCACCCAGCGCGCGAAGTGGATGGTGCGGACCCGTCCTAGACGTCCGGCCTGAATAATGTGACGCGTTGCGTAGTCGATCACCAAAAGAACACCCCTGAGGGTCGCGAGCCGCAAGAGGCCTGGTTTTAAGGTACCCAGCGCACTGTACGGATTCGTAACATCATAATCTTCTACCTCCGCCAAGCTCTCGAAGTGGGCGTCGTCGACGATGTAGGGCTCCGGATCGGTCTTCTCCAGGCGGCGAAGCCGAAAGAGATAGAATGGAGCGATCAGAATGAGCAGCGGCAAAGCCAACAACAACAACAAGGGCATGCAGACCAGGTGCAATATTTTTCTGATCTGCCAGCCAACCGGCGTCGGTTCCTCCTCGGACAGAGTGAGGCGCCCTGCAGATTTTTCCGCCTCAACGAATCGCTTTAACTGTGCATGAATTTCCAGTGGCGGCAGACCCTCAAACGAAGACGCCTGGCTCGCAAGGTGGCTTTCAATCGCATACTGCAATCCCGCTTCTTCGCGGATCCGCCGCACCGTGCGTCCGCGTGTGTTAACGTAAGCCGCGCTGGCGGGACTGCGCAGCAGCTTCATCCAGGCCATAAGATCGGTGTCGGACGCGAATCCGTGGCAGCATGAAAAGATCGCGCGCAAGCCGTCGGGCGCACGTCTCACCAGTTCGTCGAGGAATGCTTCCTCCTCGCCGTCAATGTCGCCGAGGAAGGCCAGATACAGCGGATGGATGCGGACGGGCAACCCGTAGATGCGGAGATCTCCGACGGTTTTATCGTCGAGGATCACAAAACGCGCGAAATGCAGCGTGTCGAACTGCGCGAACGGGACCAGCGGGTTGTTTGGGTTGACGCGCCCCTGCGCCTCATTCATGGAGTCGAGCAAGCCGCGCAGTTCCGCCTCGCGTGACGAAACGATCGGCGCCAAAATCATGAAATTTCCCTGCGGCGTCATGGTCTCCTAGTCGAATACCTCATCACCTGTGGGCTCGTAACGAGGCACCTTGTTCATGTCATGCCGCAGCTTAGACAGCTCGTAATACATCAGCTGCCGGGCACGGCTTTGATTACCCAGGGGCCGATGCTCTGCGATGGTATGCCAGGGGTTGTAGGAGAGCTTCTTGGCGAATTCCATTTGGGCTGGCGAGTCGAACTTCTGTTTCGGCAGCCGAAGTGTTGCCACTGAAACACGTGGCGAAAGTTTCTCCGGCCAGAGCACGCCGTTGTTTTCGATCGGCATCAGGAAGGGATCGGTCTGCAATTGCAACCGAAAGTCCAGTTCCACATCGCCTTCGTTCAGCGCCTTCACCATTGCATTGCGCAAATAATCGTCCGGCGGACGTAACGGCAATCGGGGAATAGGCGTTTTCTTGTTCGTTTTCGGCCAGACCGAATATTGCATCGCCTGGCCTTCGCCTAACAAATATGGCACGCAGCTAAAGTACGGCGCCTCAAACGGGCTGCTCTGCGTTTTGACCCACAAGCCCTGCATGATCATGTCCGCGATGTGCGGTTCCTCGAAATTAACGAAATGAAAAATCTGCGCATTTTTCACGCTCCATTTTTGCAGGTGCGCATTCGACTTGATGTCTTGCGTGACAAATGTGGGCGTGGAGACGCCGAACATGTCGAGCGTAGATTTCTCCTCATTCATCAATTTCTCCCCGGGCACGCCCATTAGTTTGATGCTGATGCTCATGAAACCGACGTCGTCGATGTCCGGCGTGATGTAGGGACCCGGCCCGGAAAAGCGAACCCAGCAACGGAACGTTTGCGGCTTGGCGTAGATGCCGTAGCGAAATTGCGGCGGAAGATTGTCGTGAATGATAAATTCCCCGCGCACGATGCCCTGAGTTTTGGTATTCCCGCCGCGCTCGAATCCGCCGGGTTTCCAGAGTCCTCGCATCTGCGTGATAAAGCTATCGATGACGGATTTGAGATATTCCTCCTCGTTAGGTAACGGCTTTTCTTCGGCGATTTTCAAGCCTTCGTCCTTACGCTTTTTGTTCATCAATGCGGTGACCAAGCGTGCTACTGGATCGCGCAGCGTGGCATCGAATACCGGCCGGAGCCAGGGATCGATTCGGCGTTCCATCTGCAGGAGGAACATCGTCGTGTTGCTCACCAAGTTCAGAAACCACGAACCAGTGTTGGCTCGCGGCATTGGGCGGCTGACGTTCGAGTTCACGGCACCTCCGATGGCTGCACGATCTGATTACGTGGCAGCCGGAAACTCCAGGGCGAAATCAATCAACCGTTTTTTGCCCAGATAAACTTTGCCGAGGTAAGTGCGTGGCGCGACTTCGCGAATCTCATCGCGGACCCAGTGCGCGACCAGCGAAGTCTCGGAATAATCAAGGACGATGCACTCCTTGCTATCCAGCCAGCTCGGACCTTTATACACTTTGGCAATGATCGCGTTGAGCCCAAAAGGCAAAATCCTGTTTCGCAAAATTCCCTTTGCTGGATCGAAATTTTTTCCCTGCCACGCAAAATGATTTATGAAGTTGGCCATGTCATGTGTATAGGTGGTTCCCGGTGCGATGATCGCGGTGCCTTTGGCCTCGCCGCTTGGGATTTCGCCGGTTGCACTCTGAGTGAACAGATCGTCGAGCTGCGCCTGCGACATTTTCAACATTTCTGGAACTGTGACTGCCATTTGTCTCCTTTCTTTTAACGCGTTAAAACGTTTTCAAGTATTCGATCAGCGCGCGCTTGTCTGAATCCGGCAGGTCTGTGCCGAAATAATGTCCTTTGTCTTCGACAAAGTCAGGGCATTTATTCGCTGCGAGCAATTCGGGAACCGCTTTTGTCAATTCTGCGGTGGCTTCATCGGGCGAAAGATTCATGGCGTGAATTTTCGCCAGCGCCTTGACGATCTTCGCCTGCAACACGACCAATTGGCCGAGATCAGGCTCGAGATTGCCGATTAAATTAATCGGCACGCCTTTCGGGATCGGCCCGATGCTGATGTATCCGTCCTTGCCGGCTAAACGCTGGAGCGGTTTCGGCACAAACTCCTTGCGCAAGTGCAGTGTGCATTCGTTTTGGGTTCGCCAGATCGAATCCTTATTCAGCCGTTTTTCCGGCCAGAGCAATTTTCCGATCGCGTCATTGAACGTGTCGATCCGGCCTGCTACGGAGGGATCGCCGGTAAATTTTCCCAGCGTGTTGTTGTGCAATAGCGGCGCGGAACTCCACACGCTGACCAGCGATGGCACACGGTAATAGCCGGGTGCCACATTTTTTTCTTTAGGTTTGAATTTGATCGGATGCGTCTCATCAAACGGATTGAAAAATTCGAGCTCGTCGACTGGCGACAGCTCTTTGTACGTGAGCGAAGAGAAATTGTCCCAGACGTGACCAGCCTTTGCGTTAGTTGCGAACGCGCGCGCTGAATTCGTTTCGATTTGGGTCAGTGGATAACGTCTGTCGTTCGAAAGAAAATTGTTCTCCAGAAAATCTGGCGCAGTCACCGCTGCGCGGAACCACGCTTTTCCCTCGCCGGAGCGCGGATCGATGTTCGCCGCCGGTTGTTTGCTCGAGTGGCAGGCCGCGCAGCTTTCGGCAAAAACTTCCTTCCCTCGCGTCATTACACCGGGATCCGTAGTGATGTTAGCCTGTCCGCCTGGCGCGTCAGCGAGATGAAATGGTTGTAATCTCGTAATCTCGAACGGTTTTTGCGGCGTGAGCCCGATCAAGCGGTTGTGGCGCGTCAGCCAATACTCAGAGAACATTCCGATGTTTACGTAAACGCGAATCGTTGCGCCTGGAACACCGATCGAATCGGCACCGTCCTTTAGGATGTGCGGCACCGGCATCTCCTCTTTTTCTCCGGGTAACGCAAGCGTTCCGCCCGCCATCTTTTCCGGCACCGCGATGCGTTCCCGCTCCGCAAGCAAAAAGATCGGGTTGATTGCATTTGGGTTGTTAATGTGATCGGTCGCGATACGCGAGGTATCGGAAGTGCCCCGAGGCTGTGCGAGAAGCATTTCGTAAAAGAAGCCGCCCTTCTCGACGTTGCAGGCGAACACTTTTCCCTCGTTGATGTACTGATTGCCGATCGCTGAGGCCAGATTTTCCCAGCGCGGGTTTTCCGGATCAAGCGGGGGATTACTCGGATTCGGCGCGATGTGACAGGAGCCACACGCTACGCCGACGCGATACGGACGGATGAGTTTGTTGTCGTTGTAGTAAGCGGGATCGTTCATGAAACGATCGCCATTCCATTTCTTGCGCGCTTCCTCGTTGAAATCCGGATTCGGAAAAAGCCGAAAACCGAGCACACCCGAAGGTTTCCCATAGACTGTTCGATCGATGCCTGCCGGTTCTGGCTCCGCCTCTTCGTCGAGCAACAAGCCAAAT
>WNFW01006524.1_pt1 | contig 10509 bp, 12 predicted proteins | sample 5400131 | NCBI WGS metagenome assembly WNFW01 (sample SAMN13153362, study PRJNA577476) | soil metagenome | isolation source: 20 cm soil or saprolite under grassland replicate 1 | place: USA:California | collected 2016-06-15
GCGGCATCACTCAGATTGTCGCGCTCAGCGGCCACGACACGATTGCGACGATAAGCGTCTCCGCAATCACCCCGGCGTTGACGACAAATCCGGCAAACGCCACTGCGAAGACCGGCACTATCACGGTCACCAACACTATGAACCCGAACACGAATGCTGATGCTGGACCATACATCCCATCAGCCATTACGCTCACACCGCTCACCGCCACAGGGACTTTCGCTCTTGGTGGGACTTGCGCGGTAGGCACGGCCATCAACCCGGGAGGGACCTTGGTGCCGCCCGCAGCAGGTTCGAGCTGCACGATCACGATAACCTATACGCCACCCGTGGGAGCAACAGGGGCGGCGCTGAACGGCAGAGCAAACCTCTTAGTGACGGGTTATGGCACTGCCTCCACTAATCCGATCATCAATACTAACTACAACGCGAACTGACCAAAGCGATCCTGGCAGGGCGGGCATCCAAATCTTTGGATGCCCGCCCTGTTTCGGCGAACAGACACTAGGGACGGGGAAAAGGAAAAAATGATTGACCGCAACGTGATCTTGAAAACAACGTGGATGCTGCTGGCCGGGGTTCTCGCCAGCAGCATGCTAGTTTTACCCGCTGGGTCCCAATCTGCTGCCCCGGCCGCGAAGCCTACGGTGACCGCCGCTACATCCCGCTATAAGCCAGATCGGTTCGCGGGACGAGCCGGTACGTATTACAGACTGGTCTGGGGAGTTGAGGCGCTCAGCGTTAAGTGGGCGGAGTCGGGCGAGATGATTCGATTTAGCTACCACGTGTTAGACGCGGACAAAGCCAAAGCACTCAACGATAAGAAGGACGAGCCTTCCTTGATCGACCCGCAGGCGGGGGTCAGTCTAGTTGTCCCGGCACTCGAGCAGGTCGGGCAATTGCGCCAGAGTGCGACGCCCAAGGCGGGCATGTCCTACTGGATGGCTTTCTCGAACAAAGGCAGACGCGTGAAACGCGGAGATCGGGTGAATGTCGTGATTGGGAAATTTCGTGCCAATGGACTCGTGGTGGAATAGCGTTCGCTTTCCGCCAATTAGCAAAGACTGGAAATCGGGCTGGCATTCTCGTCTGTAGGACGTAATTATCAAAATTCCAGCGAGGACACATAAATGATCCGAAAGTCCCTGGTAGTCTTCCTAGTATGCGCATCCCTGGCACTTGCCATTTCGCTTTTCGCGGCAGTGGATATCCCAAAGAGGGCCAATCTTTCCGCCGCCGCTATCGTGGACAAGAACGTTGAGGCCCGAGGCGGATTGCAGGCGTGGCGGGCGGTCCAGACGATCTCGTTGGCGGGGAAACTGGGTGCGGGAGGGAATCGGCGGGCTGCGGTTCCAGTTCCAAATCCAGACCAGAGGGCCAGCAGACAGTCGCTCCCTTCACGGCCGGCCGAGGAGGCTCAACTGCCGTTTGTGATGGAGCTGAAGCGCCCCCGCAAAATGCGGTTTGAGCTGCAGTTCAACGGCCAGACGGCAGTGCAGGTGTTTGACGGCGCCAACGGCTGGAAGCTAAGGCCATTCCTCAACCGGCGTGTGGTTGAGCCTTTTACGACGGAAGAGATGAAGGCGGCATCCCTGCAACCGGACCTCGATGGTCCCCTGGTCGATTACGCGGCCAAGGGCACGCAGATCGAGTTGGCGGGCATGGAAAAAGTTGAGGACCGCGACACCTATAAGCTCAAACTGACCCTGAAGAACGGACAGGCGGTCCATGTATGGATTGACGCGCAGACCTTTCTGGAATCTAAAATTGAAGGGCAGCCCAGGCGGCTCGATGGCGTAAACCATCCCGTCGAAATCTACTACCGCGACTACCGGCTGGTAAGCGGTCTTCAAATTCCGTTTGCTCTGGAGACAAAAGTTCTACCAGTGGCCCAAACGGCGCATGGGGTGAGGAGTCTCCCCGTTCCGCCAGAAAAAATCGTTATTGATAAGGTCGTTGTGAATCCCAAGCTCGATGAGAACTCCTTTTCGAAACCAGAAATCGCGGTCGCCCCGAATACTAAGTAGGCTACGGAGGAGGTTTGAGCTGTAACTTACCTCCGCTCTCAATTCGCTCCGAGGGATCTTACCTCCCTTTACCGAGCGGGCCGTAAAGCCTCGGCGTTTTAGGCCGGGGATATAAGGCCCTGTAAGGCCCTGTCGCGCGCTTGATTTCTTGGCGGCATGGTTCTAAACTCCTCTTCGTCCAAAAGACCTATGGGCGGGCAGCCCAAAAGTGAAGCCTCTTCGTGGTCCTCGCCTGATGTAAGGGCGCTGTGGGAGGAACCCACCGAAGCCATCTCGCAAAAACCAGCGAGAGGCCGTAGGAATCCTCTTCCTTCAGGGAGAGGAGGATGTCAAGAGCTGTGTTTCCATCCTGGCGCGCGGGCGGGGGGAGAGTTACGGTTGGGGACTACATCGATGGCCCGCCGCGCGCCTGGAGGTCTTCCGCCGGCTCCTTCGCGGTGAATTGGACACTCTCCCACTTCTTCAGGAACTGATTCAAGGCCCCATCTTCGGCTTGCTGTTCCCTATCGGCGGTACGCTGGGCCGAAGATCATGCCGTCAACGAAGTGCTGGGTCTGTCTTCGTTCGACGATGACGATCTTTACGCCGCACTCGACGACCTGTGTGCACGTCAAGAAAAGATCGAGCAGGCTCTGTACCGCCGCTACCAGAGCCGCCGGGGTGCACCACCGCCGAGCTTGTTTCTCTACGACGTCACCAGCAGCTATCTGGAAGGCGAGAAGAACGAACTCGGGGAGTTCGGCTACGACCGCGATGGCAAGCGGGGCAAGCTGCAAATCGACATCGGCCTGCTGACCGACGCCGAAGGGGAGCCCTTCGCGGTGCGGGTGTTCAAAGGCAACACGGCAACACTTCCGATCCGACGACGGTAGCCGATCAAGTCAAGATCATCAAAGAGCAGTTCCAAGTGGAGGAATTGGTCTTCGTCGGCGATCGGGGTATGGTGAAGAGCAAGGGGAAGCCAGCGCTCGCGCAGGCGGGACTGCGCTATATCACGGCGCTCACCGATCCGCAGATCCGCGGGTTGCTGGGCACGGGGACTCTGCAACTGGGTTTGTTCCACGAACAGATCTGTGAGGCGGAGGGTGACGGGGTGCGCTATGTGCTGCGCAAGAACGATGCCGAAGCGGCGCGCGAGCAGCACCTCTTGGAAGATAAACTGGAGAAGTTGCAAGGAAAAATCGCCACGCGCAACGAGCTGGTGAAAAATAAGCCGCGCTGCCAGCCGGAAGCGGGGCAGCGAAAACTGCAAGGGGTCGCGCGGCACAAGCTGGAGGGCTTGGTGGAGCTGCAGTTGCACGGCCGCACGTTAGTGCTGGAGCGCCATCAAGCGGCGATCGAAAAGTCTTTGGAGTTGGCCGGCTGTTATGTGGTGACCACCGACGTGAAACAGAACATGAGTGCCCAAGAGGCGCACGACAGTTACGTGAGCTTGCAGAAGGTGGAGCGCGACTTTCGCGCCATGAAGACGGGATTGCTGGAAGTGCGACCGTTGTTCGTGCGCAAGGAGAGTCGCACACGAGGCCAGGTGTTCTGCTGCATGCTGGCATTAAAACTGAGTCGTGAAATGGAGCGGCGGCTGCAAGAACACTTCGGAACGACGGACAGCAACCCGCACGCCATCACCTTACGAGATGCGCTGGCCTCGCTCGGCAGTCTGTGTCTGATGCAATATAAGATCGATGAAAAAACCACCGTGACGAAACTACCGCAGCCGCGTGCCAACCAGACCAAGATCCTAGCGGCCCTGGGCGTGACTCTGCCGGCCATGCACTGATGTAGACAGATGCTGGCGCCGCACAAAAGACAACAACCACAATCAAATCAACTTACTAACCGTAAATTCATGCGACGGCCCAAAAGGAAGATGCGTGCGACTTGCGCACTTGCGCTGGAGGCGCACATATCCGTATTCCCTCGGACATCCCGGCAACCGGCTGGATTTCCGGCCCTTTACAAGTACAAGGAAGCTAAAGATTCGAACAACGATTCTCGCCAAGTTTTTCGCGCTGCGGCGCCTGTTCGGACCGGTGCAGTGCGCCTGAAGCTTGTTTTGGTGAACCCCAAATTGGGCGATGCTCATTTCGCGAAGCCAAAAGACAGCAAATAGAAGCCGCTGCCCGAAAGAAAGGCCCGAGAAGATCGACTCCTACGTCTATCCGCTGATCTTGCCTAGATTTGGCAATCTGTTTGTTCGCCACGGTGGCTCCTTCCCGTTCTACGGCACATCACTCCCGACCGCATCTCGCAACAGGAGCTGGTAGCCGAGACGAATCAGGCGCTGAAAATCCCGGGCCTCTCGAATTCCTGGACCATGCCCATCCGGGGGCGCATCGATATGTTGAACACTGGCATACGCACGCCGGTGGGCCTCAAGATTCAAGGCGCCGACCTGAACAAGATGCAGGAGATCGGACAGCAGCGGAAAAACTCCTCAGCGCTGTGCCCGGCACTCGAAACGTATTTGCGAACACATCGGCGATGGGTACTTTCTCGATGTGAATTCAGATCGCCAGGCCCTGGCCCGCCAGGAGCTCTCCATGGAAGACGCCCAGAACGCCCTCTCGACCGCGGTTGGCGGGGAAAACCTCAGCACCGTGATCAAAGCGAGGGAACGGTACGCTGTTAAAGTCCGCTATCTTCGCGACTTCCGGTCAGACCTCGAATCGCTCGGCCGCGTGTTAGTGTCCGTGACCGGCGATAAACAAATCCCATTGTCCGAGCTGGCCACCATCCGCACTTTGACTTGGCTCTCCATGATTCGCAACGAAGACGGATTGCTCACCGAATATGTTTTCGTCGACGTCGCAGATCTTCCCATCGGCGTTTACGTAGGACAAGCGCAGCGTGAGCTGCAAACTAAGCTGAAGCTCCCGCCGGGCTACTCGGTCTTCTGGAGTGGCCAATATGAAACGGCCCTTCGCCTCCGGCATCGATTGATGCTCATCGTGCCAGTCACTATCGCGATCATCCTCTTTTTGCTGTACTGCAATACTCGATCGGCGGTGAAAACCATGATCGTTGCCCTGACGGTTCCGTTCTCCGCCGTGGGCTCAATCCGCATGATTTCCGCGCTTGACTACAATATGAGCATTGCTGTCTGGATCGGCATTCTCGCGCTTCTCGGGATCGATGCCGAAACCGGAGTCTTCATGTTGCTCTATTTGGACGTCGCCTAACGAGGCCGCACGGCGCGAACACCCGCAATTCACCCAAGAGCGCCTCTATGACGCGATTGTGGAAGGGGCGGCCCGCCGTTTGCCTCGCAAATTCATGACGTTTGCCACCATGCGCATCGGCTTGATTCCCATTCTGTGTCCAACGGAACCGGTTCGGAAATCCTGAAGCGGATGGCCGCTCCGATGATCGGCGGTATCTTCACCTCCTTCATTCTCGAACTGTTCGTTTATCCCCCTATCTATGCGGTATGGAGAGAGAGTGGGCTGAAAGAGGAACCCGTTCGGGATCAAATCATAGTTCCTGGCCATCTAGCCACAGCGCAAGCGATTGGCGCTGACGTGACCCTGTAATTCCCTCGAAATCCTTGCGAACTAGCGGAACAGAATATCACCCAGTTAATGGTTGGCACTGTTACCGCCGAAGACCGTGATGGCCCTTCGGGGGGATTTATCAGCGTGGACTTGCCGCTCGTTCTAAGCGATTGGGACATGCGAGATAAGCGGACATCGTAAGGCTATGGGCCGAAGCACAGTGCGCAACGACGGAAGCGAAGGCAAGCGCCGCCACATTCCTCCATCGCAGCTGCTCACCGCCCCGCTGTTGCAGCAGTTTTCCCACTTGTCCAGCGAGTACTTCTGTTGAATGCTAATTTGGGGAAGGAGGTTTTCGATCCTGCTGCATCTGCTTCCGCTGCTGGTACATGTTCTGTAACTTTTGGATCATTTGTTCGGAGGTCTTAGCTGCCGATTTGTCCGCATCGGCGTCCTGAGTATCAGGTGAGGGCTGCAGCTCGGCTGGTGCGGGTTGCTGCTCCGTGGACGCAGGTGGATTGCCTGCGGTTGGCGCTTCTACGGGAGTCGCCGGTTCGGTTGAATTCTCCCGACCGGAAGCTTCCGCCGGGCTGCGGTTGGGCTGGAGATTTTTCCGATTTGCACCCCGCGCCTGCCCTGCAGAAATTGCTGGCCTGCCAGGTGCGACGACGGCGGCGCCGGCGCCGGGGGCCTTGGTACGGGGAGTCAGCAGCACACTCTGTATGCCCTCCGGATCAGTCTCAGACGCCTGGATAATGTAGTCCAGATCCGTCCCACCCAATAGTGCGGCAAGTACTCTGCGCGCGGGACCCGGTCCAAGCCGGACCCAGATCCGTTCGTCGGAAGCGCTCGCCGGGATTTCAATGTCTGCGCCCATGCGCTCGCTAACTGCTGCCAGGATGTCCCCCAGCTTTGAATTTTCTGCAACGATTGTGAGCTGCCCGTCTTCATAGGATACCTGGTGTCGGCTGGGCGTCCCTTGTTCCGCCGAGAGAGGCGCGGGTGCCTGCTGCGGTATCTGCTCTTGCCGCACCGGCGGCGACGCTAAAGCTGGCAGTATGGATTTTGCAAGGTCGGGTGGCTTCCGGCCGCTCGGAGGTGATGTTGGCAGTTTATGCGCGCTCACCGCGGGAGCCACGATCATGACTCCCAGTCCGCACAGCACTATGAACAGCTTACGAGAATGCATCTCGACACTGAGCCGAAGCGCTCTTCCGAAAGCTATCCGCAATTCGTTGAAGATACTGTTCATCGATTCGGCCCTTAGTACTCAGGAGAAAATCTGAGGGGACTAATTATCCTCTCCTGCTTGATGACCGGCGAGGTAGTCGAACTCCAGGTTCCCTGCAAGACTGTCTATCACGGTCTTTTACCTGGTCAACAACCCTTTACGGCAAAACAATAGGTGTCACGAAACCCTGCACAGACTTGCAGTCACCAGAGAAATCGCTGCTGCACTCAGTTTCCGATCGAGGCGACTCTCCTGACCGTGCAGCCCGTCCTTTTCACAACACGCCGCGTGGAATCAGCACCGGTACTTCATCCACTACCAGCAAGCCTCGCCCTATTGGCCGGAGTGCTGTAGAAAAGATCTTACCTGGGCTTGCCGGATACGATCCGCTCCTAGATTACCGAAACTGCGATCCAACACGGGCTGGTTCATCCGACGCGCGGCGGCCGTCTCGGTGAAAAAGAGCGCGGAGATCATTTGAGTTCACTTATACCCAACAGGCCGAGAGGACTTCTTACCACTACTACTTCTCGTCGAAGGCTCAAGATGCCCTGCTTTTCCCAGCTCGAGAGTAGCCGACTCACGGTAAACAGCGTAGTCGCTGTCATCTGCGCCAACTCTTCCCGCGAAAGGTTGATTTCCAGCGCGCCATCCACTCTCCGGCCTACTTGCGGAAGCAGCCGAACCAGCTCACGAGCCAGGCGTGGGGCGACCCTTTCCGTGGAAATCTCTCGAAATCGGCCTTCGAGCACCTGCAGGCGCTTTGCCATGATACGCATCGTGTTGCGCTGAAGGAGAGGGAACCGTTGTGATAGGGCATCAAACGTCGGGGCATTCCAGACTAGCGCCCTACACGGAAGAAGTGCCTCCGCCGTTGAGCCATGCCTAGCGCGTTGCCCAGACCCAAGCGACCCCACTATTTCACCAGGTCCTTCGAGTCGGAGGATGACTGCGCTGCCATTCTCTCCCAGCTGCGTTATCTTTACGGAACCTTCGGTCAGCAACACTATGTCCTTGATCGCGTCGCCCGCGAAAAAGATCGTTTGCCGGCGCGGGAACTTCGTTGGGTGCGCGGCGGATACGATGATTGCGTAATCAGCCCGGGGGATACCCGCAAATAGCTGGGACAGCTCCGCATATTGGCTGCCTTGGCGGGCCACGACCTTCATCTCCAAGTCGTTGTTTTGCGGCAATTGCAGTCTTGCTGTCAGTGAGGCCGTCTGGGCGTTTGCCATAGTTTTCAGAGTTGTTCCTGTCTCGATTGAGTTACAGGTCCTAGCTGCGGGGGTCGGACCTTAAGTAGTACGGGGCCTCGAAAGGACGGCGCAGTTCTTCCGACTGAATAATCTACAGTAGGCTTGAAGAGCGAACAGACCAGTCTGTACATGTGGGCACTCGTCCCAAGGCGAGTGTTGAATTATTCTAAGCAAGCTCCATGCCTAGCGCCCCTACCAGCAAGTTATTCATTCCACAGGAGTTGACTGGTGGCTCGCTGGCATTCGTGAAATATCTTGCACAAATCGGGAACAGAAGGGAAGAATTTGGAAAAAGGAATTGGGTTATTCACAGTGTACGGAGCCGTGGTTGGCCAGACCAGGCGGGCAGCAGCCGTGCACAAACGCCTGAGCGCAACACCATGACACCATGGGGAATAGATTAGGAAGTTGGTGCTGCCGGAACAGAGGTCGGGCTCTGTGGTCGGGCTACACCGCGAGCTGCGGGCTTGCTCGGCTGCGGCGCGCCGCTACCGGCCTTTTTCTTTGGTTCTCGCCGCCGCAGGCCAACAGAGGTGCCGGTGCCTATATCAATCAGCCGCAAATTCTCGTCGGTGATCTCCTCTGCCCGCACGATGTGAGGTGTGATCGCGAAGACAATCTCGCTTTCGGTCCGTTCTTTCTTCTCCTGGGCAAACAGGTACTTCAAGAGGGGAATTTTTGCCAGCCAAGGATAACCGCTCAGTGACTGTATTTCTGTATCTTGAAGAATGCCACCCACCAGGTTAATCTCACCGTCCTCCAATCGCGTTTCGTGCTCGATGCGGCGCTGTCCAATCTGGGGTTGAGTGATATCTCCGATAGTCACCTGACCCGAGACCGATGAAACTTCCAAAACCATCTTGAGGGTGACCTCGCGATTTGAGTGAATTTGAGGAGTAATGTCGATATTCACGCCAACATCGATATACTGAAATTGAGTGTTGACCAGCGGGCTGATACCTCCCCCACTCACCCCGCCCGCTGAGAACGAACCGGTGGCGATTGGTATGCGATCGCCGATTTTCAAAGTAGCCTTTTGTTGGTCAAGGACGCGGATTTGCGGGTTCTGGAGGACCTTGGTGTTGCCGTCGGACATAAGAAACTCGAACGAACCGCCCGGAACCCCTATAGAGAAATTGCCTCCATTCACCGAACCCAGTTTGACCACGCCCGCAGGCAGTGGGGCAGCCGCAAGAGCGATGGACGTTTTCGTTGGAACAGTCGTACCCAGATTGCGCAATCGATCACGGCTTACTTGCAACACAGCGATTTCGATCACCACTTCGGCCTTGGGCTTGTCAAGGTCGGAGATCAATTTCTGCGCCAGTACCAGCTGGTCCGGCGTGCCCCTTAGCGTGATCGCGCTGTGCGTGGGATTTACTTGAATCCGGGTGATGTCCAGAATTCCCTTGAGCGTGCCGACCACCTCTTGTAACTCGGCCGGCGTCGACGCGTTGCGTAGATAGAATGTTGTCATCACGTTGTCTTCAAAGTCTTTGCGCCTGCCTTCCGCGGCCACAAAGATGGCCTTGGTCGATACGGGCCGCCAAAAGGTCTTCGATTGCATGGCCACCATCCTCAGCGCCTCGCGCAAGGGGACGTCGTCCAACTCGATATTGATACGCTGTGGCTTGTAGTCCAGGTCAAACAGCACGTTGATTCCAGCTAGCTTGCCAATGGTCTTATAGACGTTATCCGCCGTAGTCGTCATGCGTAGTGTAAGCGGGGTGTCCGAAAAGGGTTCCAGGTCGACTGGACCTTCAACATCTTCCATCATTTTGCTCAACGGTGACTCCGCTGTCGGGGTGGCGGCAACCCCTGCCTGCTGGGCTTGCTTTTTGATCATTGTGGCGGTGCGGCTCATCTCTTCCTGCGCCCCGAGGTTGGACCTGTCAATCTCTGCCGCACGCTGGAATTCCACGAGGGCTTCCTCTAATTTGAGGTTATCGCGCAGCAATTGGCCCTTTCGCATATGCTCGGCTGCGGCAGACGCGCGCGACCGCAGGTAAGCGGAAATGTATTTCGGATCCTTGGGCTTCAGCGCGTACGCTTCCTTGTATGCTTCATAAGCAGCATCGTATTGGGTCTGCGACTCGGCGCGAACACCGCGATTATACGCAGCATTCGCTTGATCGGAATAGGTTGGCGCGCTGATCGCCATACTCAGGATCAAAGCCAGCATAATGCGCAGATGTTTCATGTTGTTGCTGCCTCCACACGGAACCTGCCACCCATGCCTCATGCGGACCATGAAAGCCGACCTAAGCACGCGAGGTTGCTGGAAATGGCAAACCCAGTAGATGGCTAAGAGCAAATGTACGGCCACGGTGCGAAATCGTTTATCTCAAAGCACCGTCACTTATAACCCACAACTTGGCCCTACTTATTTGACCTAGCGCAAAGAAAGACGCTTCGCTCCCCTTAAATACTCGCGTGTTGGCAATTGGGATTAGGGTCGCTAAGAATTAAATGTCCTTTTAATGCAAATTTTGAAGAAGGCCACC
>WNFW01005467.1_pt1 | contig 10508 bp, 8 predicted proteins | sample 5400131 | NCBI WGS metagenome assembly WNFW01 (sample SAMN13153362, study PRJNA577476) | soil metagenome | isolation source: 20 cm soil or saprolite under grassland replicate 1 | place: USA:California | collected 2016-06-15
AACGGAGGCCGTCCGGGCCGTCGGTGGCTATCCGCGGGGCCTCGACATCGCGACGGACTACGCGTTGTACATCCGAATACGACGCGCCGGCTGGCTGTTTGCCTACGTCGATCGGCCATCAGCCGTCTATCGCTGGCCGGAACCTGCGCGTGGAGCGTCCTTCAACCGGCGCCGTGGACACCGTCACGAGCTCCGACTTTTCGCGGGTCTCGCGCTCCAGGAACCTCAGAACGCCGCGATTCGCGCGCGGCTGCTCTTGGAGATCAAACGCGTAATCGCGACGCACGTTCCGAGGCGTTCCACGTAAGCCACTGCCGTCGGGGTAGAGGCCGGAGTGCCACTCCAAGTTGACTAATCACACGCGCGGGGTTCGGGGAAGTTAAGGCGTGGTCGGAGCAGCGGAGGCGATCGTACGGAAGCGCTTCACAACCTCCGGCGCGAAGAGAAGGAGTAGTCCGATGTAAACCGCACCACCGGCAAAACCACCGCTGATGACGGCGGCCCAAGGAGCGGCGACAACGTGACGCAGACCGAGCAGCACCGCACCCAGGCCAGCCGATGCGAGGATCGCCGGCTGGAGTGCCCTCAGGACGGATCCCACCGTCAATCCGAACATCCGCTGGGCGATCACTATCACGCACAACTGGCCGGCGATAGCGATCCCCGCCTGAACCCAGGAGACCGCAACGATTCCACGGTGTACGACGAGGATGGAGCCGACAATCAGCGCCACGGCCTGCGGAATCGCGAGTTTCAAGATGATGTCAGGTCGGGCGCACGCCTTGAACAGGTTTCCCCAGATCATCCCCATCGTGGTCATGAGTGCCCAGAGCGAAAGGACTTGCATAGCGCCGACTGCTGGTCGCCAACGGTCGCCGAACAGCGCGAGGGTTATCGGTTCGGCGAAGATCACCAGGAACAAAGCGCACGGCAGCGTGATGATCGCGGTGTAGCGAAGCGATGTGAGGACGCCGCGCTCCATCTCCCCGCGCTCGCGAAGCGAAACAAATACTGGGAACAACACCCGGCCGGCGACGACGGCAAGGTTCAGGATCAAGAGCATGGGAAGGCGTGTGGCGATCGAGTAAAAGCCGAGCTGAGTGGGGCCAAGCACGCGCCCAATGACGATGTTGTCGAACTCGGCCATGAACGCCGCCATCAGAGCGACGCCGGTCAGTGACCCCCCGAACCTGAGCAGATGGCGCACGTGTTGGGTCTTGGGACGGAACCTGGGCCGCCAGGAAACCAAGCGCCAGAGCGCAACGTCCCACGCGATCGTGCCGACGAGGTAGCCGACGACCAGACTCCAAACACCGGCGCCGAGAAGCGCAAGGACTACGCTGACCCCGCTTCGAGCTATCGCGTCCGCCAATTCGGCGATCGTCCTCGACCGGAAGTCGATCCTCTTCAGTGCGAGACCAGCATGGGTCGTCCCTAATCCGATCAGGATGAAGTCAGCCCCGAGGACCGGCATGATCTCGATTAGCCGCGGCTGATGGAAGAACGCTGCTGCAGCAGGCGCGACCGCGGCGGTTAGAGCGGCGAGCAGAAAGCCCGAACCGAGCGTTATCGTGAGTGCCGTCTCGGCTCGCTCATCGAGATCTCGGGCGTCCCCGATGACGAGCGCCTCACTGATGCCCAGTCCCTGGATAAGGTCGACGAATGCAATAAACGTCAGAGCGAGCGCAACGAGGCCGAAGTCCCGTGGCACCAGGAGCCTCGCCAGGATGGCGATCGAGATCAGGGAGAGCAGGCGGCCGCCGAGGTACGACCCGTACGCCCAGAACATGGCGCGAACCGTTTTCGCCCCGATGCCGGTTGTCATTGGGTGCTCATGGCGTTCCGGCTGTTACGGCCCTCGGTTGTCGACCACCCGGGCCCTCATGGTATCGCCGCGTGCGCGGCAATTTTCCGGCCCTTGGCTTCGGTGGTCAGCGGCGCTGTTACGCGCCGCCGTTCCAAAGACCGAGCTTTTTGGCTCGAGAGGCTCGGACGCGAAAATCCTTAGCGGCGCGGTTGACGTAGCGCGGGTTCGCCGAAACGTTGTCGTGGGCGAGATAAGACCGCCCGACATACTTGTCGAAGGATCCGCCGGCGTTCCGCCAGAACATGTTTTGGATGACCAGATTGCCGTTCGGACTACTAGTGCAACACCCAGCTATCGCGGTGCCCTCATTTGAGCGGCCGAAGCCGACTGAATTCGTGATCAGGTTGTGGTCGATCAGGTTGTGATTGGATGTCTCGCTGTCACCGCCGCTGATAGTGATGCCCGAACCGCAACCGTCGATGATGTTGTGCCGGATGCGGCCGCTGGCAGCGTCGGGAAAGAGTTGTATCCCCCAACCCTCACGGCAGTCATAGATCCAGTTGAACTCGATCTTGAAATTGCGTGAATGCGCGACGTAGATGCCGTGGTCAAACCGCTGACAAGCTCCGACGCCGTGGATCTTGTTGAAGCTCACGTTCTCGTTATCTCCGATGATGTATATCCCGTTCGAAGAGTGGGAGATATCTGAAGCCGTAATCTCGTTGTGCTTGAGCACAATGTTCGATCCCGCAAGTGTCAACGATTCGTAACGCCCACCGCACTCGTCGCCGAATCGAAATGTGTTCGTGTTGTCGATCTTCAGATGCGAGAAAGTGACGTAAGAACCGCCGATCGCTGTATACCCCTGGAGCGTCGCCCTCTCGCCGGGGTAGCTCCGAAGCGTGATTCGCGCCCCTGGTGTACCGGACCTGCTGAAGCCGTTGGACATGCTCGGCGATCCATACGTTCCAGCGCGCAGACATCCCACCATTCCGGGTCGCAACGACTCCACGAGGCGATTGAGCGTGCGATAGGGCGAGCGCCTGCTGCCGCGCGAGCGATCGTTTCCGCCCGAGGAGGCGACTCGGCTGCAGACGGCATGCGTACGAGTCGGCGACGTTCGCTTCCCGGTTGCGGCGCACGCGCCTGGGAGCGATGAGCCGAGGAGAAGAACCGATATCGCCGATGCCAAGACCCAAACTGATGGGCCGGCACGCGAGGAGACCCGACCTCCCCCAGAAGACGTCATCCGCGGTCGGCGACTATGAGCCGTTCCATATGCTCCATGACAGTAGCGGACTCGTCGACAAGGTCTTGTAGTCATTCGAAGCAGTGTCTACGAATCCCGGGTCAGCCGAGATATTGCCACTGTAGGTAATTCCTGAGACGCTGCCGAGACCTCCGGGGTTGTTCCATTGGTCGTTGTTGGAAACGACGTTGCCTGTGCTCGGTGCTTGAGGGCCGCAGCCGGAAGTCAGGGCACCCGGACCACCGACCGAGTTGGCGACAACGTTGTGCTCGATGAGATTGTTGCTGCCGGTTGAACAGAGCACGAAGCCGTTTTGTGCGCGGTCGATCACGTTCGAGTAGGCATGGACGCCGCTCGAGCTCGGGTAAACCTGGACACCCCAGCCATGAGGGATGTTCCAGATCCAGTTGCCGTGAATCTGCGTCCCCGCGCCGTGCCCGACGTAGATGCCGTGATCGAAGTTTTGGCAAGCACCTACGCCGTGGATCTTGTTGAAGCGGATCTCTTCGTTCGAGCCCGTGACATAGACGCCGTTCGAGGAATGCGAGATGTCCGAGGCCGTGATCTCGTTGTGATCGAGGATGATGTTCGAGCCCGCGAGGGTGAAGGACTCGTAGCGGCCACCGCACTCCGAGCTACCGGTGAACGTGTTGGTGTTGTCAATCTTCAGGTTCGTGAAGGTGACGTACGAGCCACCAATAGCGTTGTACCCCTGGAGAGTTGCGGTTTCACCGGGGTAGCTCTGCAGTGTGATCGGCGCCGACGAGGTACCAGACGTAGTGAAGTCGCTGTAGACGCTAGCTCCGCCGTAGGTGCCGCCGTGGAGGCAGCCGATGTCGCCCGGCGACAAACGGTTGAAGAAGCTGACCGCATTCCCGCCGGCAGCGAGGGCCGCTGTGCACTTGTTCGGTGGCGGGGGTGCGGGCGCCACGCCGGCGCAAGCGCTCGTGGTGCCATTGAGTGAAATCCGCTGCGAGCGGTTGCCGGCGGCGTCAAAGGCGTCGACCGCGAGCGCGTAGCTCGTGCCACAGCCGAGATTGGCGAAGGTGTAGCTCGTCGCCGTCGTCGTCCCGACCTTGTTGCCGTTCAGGAACAGCTCGTAGCCGGCCACGCCGAGGTTGTCGAGCGAGGCACTCCAGAGAAGCGAGATGCTTGTCCCGGTCGGTGCACCCTGGATCAAGCTCGTAGGCGATGTCGGAGGTGAGGTGTCATTACCAACGGGACAGGCGCTCGTGCTTGCAGCCACGCTGACGATCGAGGAGCTGACCCCTTTGACGTTGAAGGCGTCCACGCCGAGCTGATACATGACACCACAATGCAGGCTGGCGAAGGTATACGCGGTGGTCTTAGTCTTTGCGACACGCGTTCCGTTGAGGGAGAGGTCGTATCCTGCGGCGTTTCTGACGCGCTGCCAGGAGATCGACAAGCTTCCCGCCGTCACCTGCGTGACGGTGATGGCGGAGGTGCTGCTGATGGCGGATGTGCTGCTCGGAACCTTCTTGGACGCTGCACCTGCGGACGGCGCCTGAGCCGTCGCTGTGAAGGCCACGAGGGCAAGAAGCGCAAGAAATGCGCGACGAGATATGCAACGGGCGGCGGCGTTCCGCATTGCTTAATTGGGATCGGCGTTCTGGGCGTTGGCCAGATCCCTGAAGCGGGGGAAGCTAGCAGATCGGATCGGACGGCGTGGAAGGCCTACTGCCCAGAGATGTCCGGGCGGGCCCGCTACGATGTGAGCCAAATCACTCGGCGCTCGGAAGGCGTCGCAGGCAAGTCGGGCTGTTCCTCATCCTGCTGGCCCTCGTGATCGAGCTGACCTCACACGACCCTGAGCGACGACATTGTGAGCGAGGATCGAGCTCGTGGAGCCTCTGACCCCGGAGCTAGTACTTGTCGATCCGGAGCTTGCTCGGCTCGCGCGAGATCGACTCCCGGCTCACGGCGAAACGCCGTCTTCGCCCGGGCGAGCCTCGTCGCCCGACAAAGACGTCGGGGAGACGAGTGCCCGGGATTCTTCGGTTTCAGGTGTTGACGATGCCCGCCGACCCGAGAATGCCCTAAACGCGTTCTCGAGCTTTGGGGCAGAAGCACGACCCGGGCTCGCCTCCGCCAACGAGGAGCGCGAGCTGCGCGCTCCCAGTGGACCTCGCAGGCGAGGACGTGTCTTTCTCGGGGCGCTCGGAGTGGCCCTCGCCGCGATAGCAATCTACGCACTCGCTCCGGATTCAACCGTTCGCGAAGAGGCTTCGAATCGGGCGCCGAAGAAGGCTCCCACTCGAATTGATCATCACGGGAAGCCACGGGAATCGACGAAGCCGACGGCAAGAACAGCGGGCGCGAGCGCGCCGACAGTGCCGCGGGATTCGGGCGTGTTGGGCGCGACGGTGCAGACGAGAGCCAACTCCAAGCGCCCAAGGCTTCTCTCCACCCGCGTTTTCATCTGGCCGGCTGTCTCGGACGCAACCTTCTACAAAGTCGAATTCTTTCGACGGGGCCGTGAAGTCTTCAAGGCATTGTCTTCAAGGGCTCGTCTCGAGCTGCCGACGCGTTCGGTTTACCGGGGGCGCACGTACCAGCTCGTAGCAGGGACCTACACCTGGAAGGTCTCGCCGGCTTTTGGGCCCCGGTCCCGGTTGCGCTATGGCAATCCGATGATTCGAAGTACCTGGGTGGCCCAACGTTAGAAGATGCGCTCGTCTCGAGATGCACGTCGTGATAGATGAGACTCATGGTGCGCACGTCGTCAAGCGCAGATCGCCTCCGTGCATGGAGAAACACGTCGGCGAAGGGTTCGACCAAACTCGTTCTCGAGCGCCTGGATCCTGCCGAGGTCGAGTGGTCGCAACTCGATTCGCTCAGCGACCGGAACGTCTTCCAGACGCGCGAATGGGTGGAGTTCGTCGAGGCGACCCAAGCCGCGGAGCCTGTCGTTGCCAGGGTCCTCGACGGGGGACGCACCGTGGCATTTTTCACCGGGCTGCTTGCCCGGCGGTTCGGCGTCCGGATTCTCGGCAGCCCCTTCCAAGGCTGGGCGACCGGATACCTCGGGTTCAACCGCCTGGAGGCGATCTCGAACCGTGACGCCGTCGCGGCATTGGTCGACTTCGCATTCGGTCCGCTCGGTTGCCTGCACCTCGAGTTTCGCGACCGCCCCCTGGCGGTCAGCGATGTCGATGGCCTCGGATTCACGGTGCAGCCGAAGAAGACGTTCGAGCTCGAGCTGACGAGGCCCGAGGACGAGATCTGGGCCGGGTTCAAGTCGACGTGTCGAACGGCGATCCGGAAGGCGCAAAAGTCAGGCGTCATCGTTGAGCAAGCAAGTGGCGCGGCGTTCGCGGACGAGTACTACGCTCAGCTCCACGACGTCTTCGCGCGTCAATCGTTGCCGCCGCCGTACAGCGCCGAGCTCGTGCGCGAGCTCGTTGCCCGTGTGGAGCCGAAGAACCGCCTCTTACTTCTGCGTGCGCGCAACGCCGGAGGCGAATCGATCGCCACGGGGATATTTCCGGGGCACGGACGCATGGCGTACTTCTGGGGTGGCGCGAGTTGGCGTCAGTTCCAATCGGTGCGGCCCAACGATCTTCTGATGTGGTCCGCGATTCGATATTGGCGCGAGCATGGCGCGGATGTCTTCGACTTCGGAGGCGCCGGCGACTACAAACTCAAGTTCGGTCCAACAGAGGTCGCCGTTCCGCTGTTCAGGAAGTCCCGCTTCGCCATAGTCAGCGATATGCGCGAGGTCGCAAAGCGCACGATCAACCTGAAACGACGCCTCGCCGGTCGCCACCTCTCGTGATCAACCGCGCGCTGAGGACTTTGTGATGGCGAAGTCATGAGTGTCAAGAACACCCGGAGGACAGGTGTTCGCACCCTGCGCCAGTCAAGGGCTGGATTGCGAGCGCGGCTGATCGGGCGTCCGTAGACTGCAGCCCGGGTGGAACAAGAGCGAGTTCAATCTCAACAGCCGCTAGCTGGCGACGCACCTGCGCTCTACCTAGACCTAATGAAGAAATGCTTGACGCGCCTCGCCTTCGACGAGCCGTACAAGCCGCTGAGACGAATCGTCAAGCCGTGGAAGGCGCGCCTGGTCCGCGAACTGCAGCAGCGACTGGCGAAGCAGCAACTGGAGATTGTGTCGCAAGTGCCTCACCGGCGCGCCCGCGAGACCGGCCTCGATTGGCCGCCCCCACCCACGGCGGAAACGATGATCGGTCTGGCTCGGCTTGACAACGTGCACCATTGCGTGTGCGACGTACTCGAGCGCGGCGTCCCGGGCGACCTGATCGAGACGGGCGTGTGGCGCGGAGGCACGACGATCTTCATGCGCGCGATTCTCGCAGCCTATGGCGACACGTCGAGGCTGGTCTGGGTCGCGGACTCGTTCCAGGGCCTTCCGAAGCCGAGCGGAGAGTACAAGGCTGATATCGACGATGACCATTGGACGTATGAGGAGCTCGCCGTGTCAGCAGAGGAAGTTCGACGGAACTTTGAGCGGTACGGGCTTCTCGACGACCAGGTGCGATTCCTAGAGGGATGGTTTCAGGACACGCTGTCCAGCGCTCCGATCGAGGAGCTGGCGGTCGCGCGCCTCGACGGCGACATGTTCGAGTCGACCATCGTCGCGCTCGAGGCGCTCTACCCAAAGCTGTCGGTCGGCGGCTACCTGATCGTGGATGACTATGCGCTACCGGGCTGCCGCAGGGCCGTCGACGAATTCCGGCGCGAGCACGCGGTGTCTGAGCCGATCCAGGAGATCGACTGGACTGGCGCGTTCTGGCAGCGGCAGAGCTGACATGCGTAGCACTGGTGCGGTCCCCGTGTGGTCTCGCGGTCTCGACCATCACACCGGGGTCTCGCTGAGCCAAGCGGCGCTTCCTGACTCGGAGCCGTTCGGCAAGGCACCCGTCGATGCGTCCCGTATCGCCGCCGACGACTCGTGGCCCTAGCGCGGGGGCGTGGGTGGGCTGGAACGTTCGCAGATCACCCAAGGCCGTCACCGGCAAGAGATATGAGCGTCTTCGCGAAAGGGTGCTCTTCCACCGCTAGATTCCGGTGAAAATGCCGTCCGCATCACGTGGCGCGGCCTCGAACTTGACGCTCGTCACCGGCGAGGGCGGTTACATCGGCTCGGTCGGCGTGGACGAGTTTCGAGTTCTGCTCGCGTCTTCGAACTCGCCGCTCGTCCAAGCTTCGACGGCGCCCGCATAGTCATCCTCGCGACCGATGTCGAACCACGGGCCGTCGAACGCGTACGCGCCGACGGAAACCCCCTGGATGAGAAGCGTTTGCATGAGTTCCGGCACGTCGTGGTGTTGACCGGGCGGTACGTAATCCAGCACCCAGGGTTCGACCACGTAGACACCCATGCTCACGGTGGAGCGAACTTCCGGCTTCTCGTCGAAGCTGACGATTCGATTAGGCGTGTTTTCGTTCTCGACCTGGAGGACGCCGTAATCGAGTTTGATCGTCCGTTCCCGTGTCGCGATCGTGACCGCGTTGCCCGCTTCCCGGTGGTGTCGAACGAGGTCGCTGTAGTCGAGCGTCGTTAGGACATCGCCGTTCATAACGATGAACGTCTCGTTGAGGCCGTCAACGAGGCGGAGTGGACCGGCGGTGCCGAGCGCCTCCTGCTCGTGCACGTAACTGATGTTCACGTGACCATTCGCTCGGTTGTCAAAAACAGTCCGGATCAGGTGAGACAGGTAGCCGACACAGAAGACGATGTCCCTGACGCCATGCGCCTCGAGTTGCTCGACCACGATCTCGAGGATCGCTCGGTCGTCGATCGGCATCAGTGGCTTCGGGAGGACAGACGTATAAGGAGCAAGGCGCGTTCCACGCCCGCCGGCAAGCACGACGGCACGCGCAGATTCGCGCTGGCAGAGGCGGCTCCCGTCAGCTCATGGGCACCCTCGCCTCCCAAGCCCTTGGTCAGTGCTTCGTAGAAATCCACAGACGATTACCCGCTCCGGCCGGTATCGGCGAAAGCGGTCGGGGCTTCGGCTTGGGCTTCCAGCCGGCGAGGGCGCCTGGCCGTCAGCCGACCCGTCCCACGATGTACTGCGGCGTCCGTCCGCAACCCGATCCTCGCAAGTGTCCACGCAAGGATTTCCAGGTCCATTGGCAGCGATCGTCTCTGGACGTACAATCGATCAAGCCCAATCTTCTGGGGGAGAACCCGCTCGACGTAGTCGCGCACGCGGTCCTCGGCGGCCAGGACTTTGGCCTCATTGGCGAAAGCAAGTTGCGAGAGGCCGGTGATACCCGGCCGCACTTGCAGAATCTCTGCATAGGCGTCGGGATGCAGGCCGACGAACGCCGGATCCTCCGGCCGCGGCCCGACCAGGCTCATGCTTCCGCGCAGGACGTTCCACAATTGCGGGATCTCGTCAAGCTTCGTTCTTGCAAGCAAGCCACCGATCCGCGTGAAGCGATCGTCGTCCGCAGCGGTGAGGGGCGGCCCGGCAGCCTCCACGCACATCTTCCTGAACTTCAGCATGGCGAGCGCGCGTCCATTCCGGCCGACGCGGCTGCAGCGGACGAAGACGGGGCCACGGCTGTCGAGTTTCACGACGAGCGCGACCAGCGCGATCAGTGGGCTCAGCACGATGAGCGCAACCATCCCGACCACGATGTCGAAAACGCGCTTCCTCTCGAGAGCGACCAGAGACCCGCGCAGGCGACGAGAGAGATCTGCCGCCGATCCCGGCACTCTCCCTATTCGACGACGCATCACGCGCCTCTCGAGCGCCTCCCCTGACGCCTTAGCTGAAAAGCTCCCTTGATTTATGCACGTGGCCGGACTTTTCTCAAGGGGGTCGACTCGAGATCCTTGCCCGGAGTCTGGCGATCCTTGCCCGGAGTTCAGCCCTCTCGGCCCGGAGCGCACAGAACCCCTCCGCACCCATCGTTCGGGTGCGGCAGGTCGCACCAGCCCCCCCTCTGGATCCCGCAGCATCTCCGTCCTCTCCCCAGTACGAAGCGGAAAATTTTTATTATCGCCGAACCTCCATTGGATCTTTTTTAACCCGCTTCGTCAAGGGTTAATGCGAGGTTGGGGCGGCGTGGCTTTCGCGGGATCCCCGCCGATGGACGATCCGATTGAGGATCACTTTGGCCTGGCGGAGAGCGCGGACCCCAACTTGCGTCTTCGGATAGCCGTCTGCGGGGATGTCCGGAGACGATTTGTCGATCGCCGGGAGCCAACCCATGCTTCACTAAACGTCTGATGACCGACTGGCCGAGCGAGGAGCTCGAGAAGATCGCGGCCGCGGACGAGCTTCAGCTTGCGTCCGCACGGCCCGACGGGAGGCTGCGAAAGCCGGTGACGATCTGGGTCGTCCGCCTGGGCGACGACCTCTACGTCCGATCGGTGAACGGTCGCAACTCGCATTGGTTCCGCGGCGTGAAGGACCGGCACGAAGGTCACATCCGCGCCGGCGGCGTCGACAA
>WNFW01003824.1_pt1 | contig 10507 bp, 9 predicted proteins | sample 5400131 | NCBI WGS metagenome assembly WNFW01 (sample SAMN13153362, study PRJNA577476) | soil metagenome | isolation source: 20 cm soil or saprolite under grassland replicate 1 | place: USA:California | collected 2016-06-15
GCGCAGAAGTGTGTCCGCACGCCGGACATCGAGGAGGTGGGCAAGACCACCCGGCACGCGACGTTCTTCCAGATGCTGGGCAACTTCTCGTTCGGCGATTACTTCAAGGAGAAGGCGATCCCGTACGCCTGGGAACTGCTGACCCGGTCCGAGCAGGACGGCGGGTTCGGCTTCGCGGAGGAACGCCTGTGGGCCACCGTCTACCTCGATGACGACGAGGCCGCGCAGATCTGGCGGGACGTGGTGGGCCTGCCGGAGGGCCGCATCCAGCGCCGCGACCTCAAGGACAACTACTGGCATATGGGTGTCCCGGGCCCGGGTGGCCCCAGCTCGGAGATCTACTACGACCGCGGTCCCGAATACGGCAAAGAGGGCGGTCCGGAGGTGGACGAGGACCGCTACCTGGAGGTCTGGAACCTCGTTTTCATGCAGGAGGTGCTCAGCGTGGTTCGCGCCAAGGACGACTTCGACGTCGCGGGCGAACTGCCATCGCGCAACATCGACACCGGGATGGGCCTGGAGAGGATGGCGGTCATCCTGCAAGGCGTCGACAACATCTATGAGGTCGACACCATGTGGAAGGTGCTCGACCGGGCGGCCGAGCTGACCGAGCAGAAATACGGCCGCGACCACCGCGCGGATGTGGCGCTGCGCGTGGTCGCCGACCACGTCCGCACCTCGGTCATGCTGGTGTCCGACGGGGTGCTGCCCTCCAATGAGTCGCGCGGCTACGTGCTGCGGCGCATCCTGCGGCGCAGCATCCGCAACCTGCGGCTGCTGGCCGGCGGCCAGCGCGGTGGTGCCGGGTCACGCCGGGCGGGTGAGGACGAACGCTATCTGCACGAGCTCACGGGCACCGCGATCGACGCGCTCGGCGAGCAGTTTCCCGAGCTGCGCCGGGACGCCCCCCGCATCCAGGGCGTGATCGACGCCGAGGAGGCCGCCTTCATTGCGACGCTGCGCACCGGATCGGCGATCTTCGACGCCGCCGTCGGCGAAGTCAAGCGCCGCGGCACCGGCAGCATCACCGGTGAGCAGGCGTTCCAGCTGCACGACACCTATGGCTTCCCCATCGACCTCACGCTGGAGATGGCCGGCGAGCAGGGCCTGACGGTGGACGAGGAGGGCTTCCGGCGGCTGATGGCGGAACAGCGCCAGCGCGCCAAGCAGGACGCGTTCGAGAAGAAGAGCGGCAACGCCGACATCTCGGTGCTCGCCGCGCTCGTCGACCGGTCCGGCCCGGTGGACTTCACCGGGTATGAGCAGGTGACGGGGGACGCGACGGTCACTGGCCTGCTGGTCGGCGGGGCCTCGGTACCGGCTGCGGGCGCCGGCACCGACGTCGAGGTGGTGCTGGACCGCACTCCGTTCTACGCCGAGGGCGGCGGCCAGCTCGCCGACGCTGGCGTGATCCGCGCTACCGGGTCGGGTGCGGGTGCGGGCGCCGAGGTCGAGGTGCGCGACGTGCAGTCACCGGTGCCCGGGCTGATCGTGCACCGGGGCCGGGTGACCGCCGGTGAGATTCTGGTCGGCAATCCCGTTCATGCGGAGATCGACGTCGAGCGTCGGCGGGCCATCTCCCGGTCGCACACCGCGACCCACCTCGTCCACCGCGCGTTCCGTGGCGCGCTCGGCGAGTCGGCCGCGCAGGCCGGCTCGGAGAACGCGCCGGGACGGCTGCGTTTCGACTTCACGGCCGCCGGCGCGGTGCCTGCCTCGGTACTGCGGGACGCCGAGGACGAGGTCAACAACGTCCTCGTCGACGACCTCGACGTGCGTGCCTTCGTCACGCCCATTGAGGAGGCCCAGGCGATGGGCGCGATCGCGCTCTTCGGGGAGAAGTACGGCGACCACGTCCGGGTGGTCGAAGTCGGCGACTACTCGCGGGAACTGTGCGGCGGCACGCACGTGGCCAGGTCCGGCCAGCTCGGGCTGGTCAAAATCCTCGGCGAGTCGTCGATCGGCTCCGGCGTCCGCAGGGTGGAAGCGCTGGTCGGCACGGACGCGTTCCGGTTCCTCGCGACCGAGAGCGTCCTGGTGAGCCAGCTGTCCGAACAGCTCAAGGCCCGGCGGGAAGAGCTGCCCGAGCGGGTGGCGGCGCTGGTCACGCGGGTGCGCGACGCCGAGCGGGAGCTGGACCGGCTGCGGTCCGCGCAGCTGCTCGGCATGACCGAAGAGCTGGTCCGTGGCGCCGAGGACATCGGTGGGGCGGCGTTCGTCGGCCACCAGGTGGCCGACGGCACCACCGCCGACGCCATCCGCAGGCTCGCACTGGACATTCGGGGGCGGGTGCCCGCCGAGCGACCGGCGGTGGTGATGATCATCGGGGTTCCAGCCGACCGGCCGGCGGTGGTGGTCGCCGTCAACGAACGTGCCCGCGAGCTTGGCCTGAACGCAGGGTCACTGGTGCGTGAGGCCACGGGGCGGCTGGGCGGCGGCGGAGGTGGCCGCGACGATGTAGCCCAGGGCGGCGGCGCGCCACTTGGTGACCGTACCGCAGCAGCTATTGGCGATGCCTTTGGGGCAGTTCGGGCTGTTGTGAGAGACATGGTGGGATCAGTGGGCTAGCGTGAGACCGTGCTGCAGCCATATCGTGGCGCCAATGAGACCCGTCGTGCCGATGGGTCCCTCCGTGCCGGTGAGAACCATAGCGCACGGAGGTGGTGGTTGAGGTTCGGAACCCGGCTCGCGGTCGACGTCGGATCGGCCCGGATCGGCGTGGCACGGTGCGATCCTGACGGGCTGCTGGCCAGCCCGCTCGCCACCATCCGCCGGGGCCCAGGCGACCTGGAGAGCCTGGCCTCGCTCGCCGCTGACGAGGACGCGATCGAAGTCATCGTCGGGCTGCCCACTGGGCTTTCCGGGCGGGAAGGCGCCGCCGCGGTGCAGGCCCGGGCGTTCGCCGAAGCTCTGGCGGCCAGGCTGGCGCCGGTGCCGGTACGCCTGGTAGACGAGCGCTTTACCACCGTCATCGCCCATGACGCGCTGCGTCGGGGCGGGCGCGGCTCGCGGGCGCGGCGCCCGGTGGTGGACCAGGCCGCTGCCGCGCTGATTCTCCAGGGCGCGCTCGACACCGAGCGAACCACCGGCAAGCCCGCCGGTCAGCTGGTCGGATCCACGGCCGGAGCCGGAGGATGAGCGGCCACGACGGGCGAGAAACAGACGGGGCGTACGGCGACGGAGCATGGCTGCCCGGCGGGTACGCGGCCGGGCGGGGCGAGGACGCCGGCCGGGGGCGCCACTCGGGCGGGCAGGGGTCCGGTGCGCACCAGCGGTCGCGTGGCTCCACGCAGACCTCACCGGACAGCGACAGCCAGACCGGGCCGCACTGGGAGGACGCCGGGCCGCCGTGGGAGGAGCCGGGCTGGGACGACACCGTCCTGCCACCGCCAGGGATCGACCCGGCGGCGCTGGCCGGCAAGCATCCGTCGGACCCGCTGCCCTCGCTGCCTTCGCAGCCGCTGCAGGAGGGCGACTGGCCGGACACTCCGCTAGCGTTCGGCTACGCCGGTCACGAGCCCGGCTACCCCGGCCCTGAACCTGGCTACCCCGGTGATGTCAGCCATCCCGAGGGTGGCTACCCCGGCGATGCCGGCCACGAGCCCGGTTACCCCGACGATGCCGGTCGTGAGCCTGGTTACCCCGGGGATGCCGGTCATGAGCCCGGTTACCCGGATGCCGGTTACTTCGGCGACGCTGACCATGAGCCCGGCTACGCCGGCTACCCCGGCCATGAGTCCGGCTACCCCGGCCCTGAACCTGGCTACCCCAGCGATGTCAGCCATCCCGAGGGTGGCTACACCGCTCCCGGCGAGGACGCCGGCTACGGGTACGCCGGGTATGCCGGAACGGAGTATGACCAGGGCAGCTACCCGGAGGCTGACTACCGCGCCGGTTACGAGACGGGTCCCGGACTCCCCGTGGCGGGCGACGACTCCCCGGCGAGCGCCGGCGGCTTCGCCGGCCCCGGCCCGGGCTATGCCCCCATGCCGCACAGCGCCGACCCGTTTACACCGGACGCCGGCCGGTACCCCGGCGCGAGTGACTACCCGGCCGAGGACGACGATGAGTACCTGGAGTACGGCGAGCACGCCGCCGGCCCCCATGACCCGGCCCACGATCATGGTTATCCTGACCGCGGGGGCTGGTACGGGAACGTGGACGAGCAACAGGGCTGGCCAGGAGACGCCGAGGACGGCTTCCTGCCGGGCATGAGCACCGGCACCGAGGACAGCGTGGGCCGCCCGGGTGACAGCCGCGGGCCCGGCCGCGGGAGGCCGCCCGGCGACACGGGCCCCGGCAAGCAGCGCACCGGCAAGACGAGACCCGGCAAAGCGGGCACCGGCAAGGCAGGGGGCGGCAAACGCAAGAGCCGCATGCGCCGGCTGGCGCCGTGGCTGGCCCTGAGCGTGTTCCTCGCCCTGCTGATCGGGGCCGGCGGCGGCTACCTCTACGTGTACCGCACCTACCTTCACCCGCCGGACTTCTCTGGCCCCGGCACCAGCACCATGGTCGTGCGCATCTTCCCTGGGGATTCCGCCAGCGTGGTTGGCCAGCGCCTGCAGAAAGCCGGTGTGATCGCCAGTGCCCGCTCGTTCTCCAACGCCGCCAAGGCGAGCGGCCAGAGCACGGCGCTGGAACCTGGCTACTACAGAGTGCACCGGCACATGAACGCGGCGCTGGCTTTCGCCCTGCTGCTCAAGCCGTCGGCACGGGTACAGACTAAGATCACCATCCCCGAGGGCCAGCGGCTGTCCCAGATCATCGCGACCCTGGGCCGTGATACCGGCAACCTGCAGGGATACCGGCAGGCCGTCAAGGACGTCAAGGCGCTCGACCTGCCATCCTTCGCGCACGGCAATCCTGAGGGATACCTGTTCCCGGCGACCTACAACGTGCAGCCCAACACACCGCCGATCAAGGTGCTGCAGGAGATGGTCACCCAGTTCGGCAAGGAGGCGGCCGGCATCGGCCTGCCCGCCGCCGCCGCCCACGCGGAACTCACCCAGACCCAGGTCATCACCGTCGCGAGCCTGATCCAGGCCGAGGGCGGGCGGACGTCCGACTACCCGAAGATCGCCCGGGTGATCTACAACCGGCTGAACACCAGCCCGCAGGTCCCGCTCCAACTCGACAGCACCGTGATGTACGCGCTGCACAGGTACGGCATCATCGCCACCGCCCAGCAGATCAAGGTGAAGTCGCCCTACAACACCTACCGCCGCACCGGCCTGCCGCCAGGCCCGATCGACAGCCCGGGGAACGCCGCCATCAAGGCCGCGCTGCATCCGGCGCACGGGCCCTGGATGTACTTCGTCACGGTGAATCCCAAGACCGGCCTGACCAAGTTCACCAGCAGCGTCGCCCAGTTCCAGAAGTTCCGGGCCGAGTTGGCGGCGAACATCGCCAAGGGGAAATAGCTGAAAGCCGCCGTCCTCGGCTCACCGATCGCGCATTCCCTCTCACCGGCCCTGCACCGGGCCGCCTACCGGGCGCTCGGCCTCTCCGGCTGGACCTACCGGGCCATCGAGTGCGATGAGGCGGGTCTGCCCGGCCTGCTCGCCGACTGTGGCCTCGACTGGGCCGGCCTGTCGCTGACCATGCCGCTCAAGCGCGCCGTGCTGCCGCTGCTTGACCGCATCGAGCCGCTGGCCGCCGAGGTGGGCGCGGCCAACACGGTGGTGCTGCGCGGCGGTCGGCGGCACGGCCACAACACCGACGTTCCCGGGCTGATCGCCGCCCTGGCCGAACAGGGTGTGACCGGCACGTCTCTCCCGCCCCGCGCCGCGGTGCTCATCCTCGGCGCGGGCGCGACCGCCCGTTCCGCGCTGGCTGCCGCGCGGGCGCTCGGCGTCGGCGAGGTGAGCGTGGCGGCCCGCGACCCGGCGCGGGCCGGCGACCTGCTGGCCGCCGCGGACCGGCTGAGCGTCAAGGTCACGCTCAGCAATTTCGGCGCGCCCCCCGGCGATTCCCCGGATCTGCTGATCTCCACCGTTCCCGCCGGGGCCGCGGAGCAGTATGCGCAACGCATAGCCGGGCGTGCTCTGCTGCTATGGTGCCTGCTTGACACCGTCTATCACCCCTGGCCCACCCCGCTGGTGGTCGCCGCCCGGCAGGCCGGAGCCACCGTAGCGGACGGCTTCGACCTGCTCCTGCACCAGGCCGTCGGCCAGGTCGAGCTCATGACCGGGAGGTCGGCTCCGCTTGAAGCGATGCGCACGGCTGGTCTGGAGGCAATTCAGGCACGGGGGTGAGCGGCGGTAGCCGGGTGCGCTGTCCCGGCAGACAGAAACGCCGTGACAGCACACCCCACTGCCGCCGTGTTGTGGCTGAGGTCCACACCCTGCGGGGTATCGCGTTGGGCTGGGTCTGGCCCGCCTGCCTGCTGGAGGAGCTGCCCAGGAACTGGTGCAGAGCAGGTCGTTATTGGGGGGCGATGAGTTGGATCGTGGGGAAGTAGGTGCGGTAGCGGGTGCTGTCGCGGGTGAGGAGGCGGTAGTTGCGGATGGCGGCGTGCGCGCCGATGTAGAAGTCGGGGAGGACGGAGGCGCGCGGGCCGCCGTGTCGGCGGTAGTCGCGATGGCACTTGCCCGCCAGGAACCCCGCCTCGTAGGGGAGCGGTTCGCGCGTAAACACATCTGGGGGCAGGGCCTCGTCGACGTCCTCGATCCTGGCGAAGTCGACTGAGACCTCCGCATAGATGATCGGGTTGATTACAAGGATCGATTCGTTCGCAAGTGCGGCAACGGTGGATCTCGACCGGACACCCCACTGCGGGTCACGGACCAAGATGTCCAGGAGAACGCTGCTGTCGACCAGGACCGCGGCCACGCTGGACTACTTGTCCTCGCCTTCGTCCTCGCCCCAGCCCCTGGTCAGCGCCATGATCTCGTCGGTTGTCATGCCGCTGTATCCCCCTTTGCCCCACATCCGGCGGACGAGTCGATCGCCGCGGCTCTCGCCCCGGTGGGACTCAGCCTTAACGATCTGCACCACCCCCTTCACATAGATGACATCGACCTCGGTCTCCGGCAACAGCCCCGCCAGCTCCCGAATCTCCACCGGAATAGTCACCTGCCCCTTAGAAGTAATCCGCATAAGATCCCACCCTCCTGCGCTCGCACCTCCAGCACCCCTCGCCGAGGAGAACCGGTCCAGTATTACTCTTACAAGTAAGAATCTTACCCCCTTCCTTCCAGCTGAGCAGCTATCGACAGGACCGCAACACGACGGCGCCGCGGGCGCGCGGGCACGGCGTTTGCGTATGCCGGGCCCGCGTGCCCGTGACGACGGCGCCCAGCGCAGCGGTGTCGGGCGAGGGAGGCACCTAGGAATACCAGCAGGCAGGAGATTGCTGTTAGTCTTGGCTGACGACCAGCCCGGCACCTGCCGGTGCTGGACGTGCAAGCGGAGGACCACCTCCCACCTGGCCGGCCCCTGGTCGGCGGGTAGGCCTGACGAGACGGGCCGGCACGCGCGGGGCGCGTGCGGCGGGTTTGTCGCGTCGACGGCGGTTAGGTGGCTCCGCATGCATGCCGTGCGGGGCCTTTCGCATGTCCGGGTAGCCAGCCCGGAGCCAGGACCCGCGGGATGGTCGCGGCACACCCCTCCCGGGGATGCCGGGGGGAGAAAGCCCAAGGAGGTCACATCAGCGTCGAACCCCGTATCAACGAGCGCATCAGGGTTCCCGAGGTACGGCTCGTCGGCCCGAACGGCGAGCAGGTAGGGATCGTTGCCCTGGGTGATGCGCTCCGGCTGGCCCAGGAGTCCGATCTCGACCTGGTCGAGGTCGCGCCCACGGCACGGCCACCGGTGGCCAAGCTCATGGACTACGGCAAGTTCAAGTACGAGTCCGCGCTCAAGGCCAGGGAATCACGCAAGAACCAGGCCCAGACGGTCATCAAGGAGATCAAGCTCCGGCCCAAGATCGATCCGCATGATTACGGAACGAAGAGGGGCCACGTCGAGCGGTTCCTCCGGCAAGGAGACAAGGTCAAGGTGACGATCATGTTCCGGGGACGCGAGCAGTCCCGGCCCGAACTCGGGTTCCGGCTGCTGCAGCGCCTTGCGGGCGACGTCGAGGAACTCGGCTTCGTCGAGTCCCAGCCCAAGCAGGATGGCCGCAACATGATCATGGTTATCGGGCCGCACCGCAGGAAGAGCGACACAAAGGCGGAGCGTGCGGTGCCTCGCGAAGGGGGGTCGCAGGCCGAACGGCCGGTGCGGGTGCGCCGGCCTCCGGCGCCGTCCGCCGCGGAGGTGCGTGATGCCGCCGAGCTGGATGCTGCCGAGGCCGGGCAGGCCGAACCCCCGAGCACACCGGAGGCCGAACCCCAGAGCACACCGGAGGCCGGGCCCGAAGGCTGAGCCGGCGCGGCAAACGCCAGTGGATGGGCCCAGAGGGTCACGCATGGCTGGCCGTCGCGGATGAAGGCAGGAGAATGTCGCGCCGCTGGCACGCGGTAACCCCGTGTCAAGCGGTGTGTGGAGAAGCCGCGCCACCAGGCGCAGGAGACGCCGCGCCCCAGGCGCGCAGAAGACGGAGACGGCGACCATGCCGAAGATGAAGACCCACAGCGGGGCCGGGAAGCGGTTCCGGCTGACCGCTACCGGCAAGGTGATGCGCCGCCGGGCGAACCGGAACCACCTGCTCGAGCACAAGGCGAGCAGGCGGACCCGGCGCCTGGCGGGCGACGTGGCGCTTGCCCCCGCGGATGTCAGGAAGATCAAGAAGCTGCTGGCGAAGTAGACCAGCCCGCCTCAAGGGAGTCAGGACAATGGCACGCGTGAAGCGGGCAGTGAACGCTCACAAGAAGCGCAGGGTCGTCCTCGAACGGGCGAGCGGCTACCGCGGCCAGCGGTCGCGCCTGTACCGCAAGGCCAAGGAGCAGGTCCTCCACTCGATGACCTACGCCTACACGGGCCGCAAGGACCGCAAGGGCGCGTTCCGGCGGTTGTGGATCCAGCGCATCAACGCCGCCGCGCGCGCGGACGGCATCACCTACAACCGGTTCATCCAGGGCCTCAAGGCCGCCGGTGTCGAGGTGGACCGCCGCATGCTCGCTGAGCTCGCGGTGTCCGACCCGCCCGCCTTCTCGGCGCTGGTCGACACGGCGAAGAACGCGCTGTCGGCCGCCGACGCGACGTCCACCAGCGAGGCAGCCTGACCGCGCTGGCGGCCGAGCGGACCTTGGGCATGAGCGAGCCGTTCGGGCCCGAGCTCACCAGCATCCGCTCACCCAAGGTGAAGGCGGCCCGTCAGCTGGCCAAGCGGGCGCTGCGCCTGCGGGCGCGGTCGTTCCTGGCCGAGGGGCCGCAGGCGGTGCGGGAGGCGCTCGGTCGCAGCGGCGTCGTCTCCCAGCTGTTCATCACCGCCGCCGCCCGTACCCGGCACGCCGAGCTCGCCGATGAGGCGGCCCGGCAGGGGGCGGGCGTCCAGGCGGTGAGCGGCGAGGTGATGTCCGAACTCGCACAGACCATCACCCCGCAGGGAGTGCTCGCCGTCTGCCGGTACGTGGACGTGCCGCTGGCGCAGCTGGCCGCCGGCGCGCCGCGGCTGGTGGTGATCCTCGCGAGCGTCCGCGACCCGGGCAACGCCGGCACCGTGCTGCGCACCGCGGACGCGGCGGGCGCGGACGGTGTCATCTTCTCGGATGCCTCGGTGGATGCCTACAACAGCAAGTGCGTCCGCGCCACCGCCGGGAGCCTGTTCCACCTGCCGCTGGTGGTGGACGTGCCGGTGGCCGAGGCGGTGGGCGCGATGAGGGAGGCCGGCCTGCGGATCCTGGCGGCGGACGGCCGGGCCGGCCGCTCCCTGGACGAGGCCGGGCCGGACGGGCGCGGCGGCCTGCCCGGCGGGCCCACCGGGTGGCTGTTCGGGAACGAGGCATGGGGACTGCCCGCCGACGTGCTGGCCCTCGCCGACGACGTGGTCGCGGTTCCCATCTACGGGAAGGCGGAGAGCCTCAATCTCGCCGCCGCGGCCGCGGTATGCCTCTATGCCTCCGCCCACGCCAGCCGGGCCAGCGGGACCGGCCCGGCATCCCCCGCCCCGGCGGCCCGGGTCCCACGGGAACAATGAGCACAGGGGGGCTGCCCTTCCCCGTCCGCAACGCGCTAGAGTCTGATCACGTTGCGTCATTGATTTGGGTCAGGGCACCGGCCAAGGCGATGGGAGCAGTGTGGCTGTGGAGGGGCTGAGCCCGGGCGAGGCGATGGCGGACCTGGCGAGCGTGCCCGCGCAGGCCCTGACCACCGCCGGGTGGCACATGGCCCCCGACGAGTTGCCCGATGGCCTGGTGGTCGCCGATCACCGGGGGCGGGTGGCCGTTTTCAACCGGGCCGCAGCGCGGCTGACCGGCATTTCCGCGGCCGACGTGCTCGGCACGGACGTGCGGCAGGCGCTGCCGTTGCGGGACGCCGACGGCCGCTGCTGGTGGATGTCCGCCGATCCCTACCAGGGCCTGCCCACGCGGACCCGCCATCCCGAGATGTCGCTCTACCTCCA
>WNFW01010385.1_pt1 | contig 10505 bp, 11 predicted proteins | sample 5400131 | NCBI WGS metagenome assembly WNFW01 (sample SAMN13153362, study PRJNA577476) | soil metagenome | isolation source: 20 cm soil or saprolite under grassland replicate 1 | place: USA:California | collected 2016-06-15
GGATTCCGCTTGCAGAGCAAGGCACAAGTCTTCCGTCAGGCTGATAATGCGGCTGTACTTGATGCCGGCTTCGGGCTTGAATTCGAACGTGGTGACGACCGGCCCCGGGTTGATCTGCGTGACGCGCCCCTGGACGTCAAATTCGAGGCACTTGGCTTCAATCGCCCGCGCGCGCTGCTTCAGTTCGTCTTCATCGAGTTTCTGGCTGCGCTCACCTTCGCGCAGTAGCGAGGGGGGAGGGAGCTTGTAATTCGGGCTGCCCCTCGCAATCTTGGGCTCGGCTGCTTTCTTGGCTGAAGGCTTTTCCGTGTCGCGGTGGAAAACGAAAATCGGCGCCTTCACGACGCTAGACTTGTCCTTCTTGTCGTCCGCTTCTTCGGCCTCGAGCTCATCGTTTAGCGTGCTGCCTGTATCCAGCAGGGCAGTCTTGCTGATGGCTTGCGGTGGCACGGGCTTCCTTCCCGAGAGGCGCGATTCTTCCACGCGACGCCGCATGCGTCGTGCCGGCAAAGGAAAATCGCGTGGTCATAAACAGCGAAGTGAAGAAGAGAGCCACGGCAACCAAGAGGGCTCCCCAAAAGTTAAAGCCCGCGAGCAGTTCGCTGGAAATCAGCGAGCCCACAATCCCGCCCGCGGGAATTGTTCCGCGCACGGCAGGGAAGGGAAACAGAGCTAGCAGGGACGGCAGGGAAACCAATAAGAGGAAGTAGCCGGCCACGGTGGCGCCTTGTGAGTCAATGGCGCGGCTTCGGCACCACCGCCAGCCAATGACCAATACCGCTGCCGGCAAAAGAAACGCCGCAAACCCAAAGACCTGAAAGAGCAGATCCGAAGCATTTGCGCCAACCGGGCCCATCCAATTGTTGGTTACGGCGACATCGGATGGCTGCGCGCTGACGTTGAACGAAGCATCGCGCGGAAAGTAGGAAAGCAGCGCCAGCGCGATTAAAACCGCCAGCGAAATGCACAAGAAGCCCACTAACTCGTTCAGCCGCTTGTTTTGAGTCGGAGTAAGAAAGCGCACGTAGATCTCCTCAGCTTCTGGGGAAGGCTAAGTGTTGCGGCAGGTGCCGGCGCTATCGCAATCCTGCCTGGAGGAACGCCCAAACCAAGATGATGATACCAAACACGAGCCGGTAGACAACAAATACTTTCAAGGTGCGTGTGCGCAGGTAACGTAGGAAAAAAGCGATGACAAAATACCCCGCGACGCCCGAAACGAGCACGCTGATCACCAGCGTGGAAAGCGGCAAATCCAGGCCACCAGCCTTGTGCATCTTGAGCAACTTGGGGACTTCCGTGAGTACGGCACCGGCGACCACCGGCGCAGACAGAAGAAACGAAAAGCGAGTGGCAGCCTCGCGCGTGAAGTTTCGGAAAAGCCCGGTCGTGATGGTAATTCCAGAGCGCGATACTCCGGGCCACAATGCAATGGCCTGGGCCGTTCCGATACTTACCGCATCGCCCAGATTCGATTGCCAAAGAGATCGTGTCAGGTTTGTGCGCGAGTCTGCCCACGACATTAGCAGCGCCACCACAACCAAGGATACCCCGATGATCATCGGCTGGCGCAATTCGTCTTCGATGTAATGATGAAAAGCCTTTCCTAGAACGGCCGCTGGGAGTGTTCCAATGACCATGTACCAGAACATTCGGCGATTCTGTGCCACCTGCTCGGTGGTTGCACTCGCGGGGTACGTGATCCCCACTCCGCACAATGCCAGCGTCAGCCAATCCTTGAAGAAGTACATAACGACGGCTGCCAATGTTCCTGCGTGCAGCGCCACGTCGAAAGCGAGCCCGGGATCCCGCCAATGCAGCATCCACGGGAACAAGGTCAGGTGGGCTGTGCTGCTGATGGGCAGGAATTCCGTGAGCGCCTGCACCAGAGCCAGAATGATTGCCTGATAGAGGGGCATGAAGATTATGATTCCTTTTGCGCCGGCTTCGCTTTCGAAGTGCCCGGCAGGATTTTGCGCATCTCGTAAGCGTCGATGCGCTTCAGATAATAGCGTTTCAAAGTCGCCTCGATACGATAGCCGCGACTCTTCCAGAAGGCAACCGCCGCATCATTATCGACGGCCGTCTCCAACAAAATGGACCGCACACCGCGCGCCGCAAGATTCGATTCCAGCATTTCCAACAGTGCGGCTCCAATGCCGTGCCTGCGGTGCTTCGCATCCACGTCCAGTGTAATAATGTGGGCCAACGGGGGATTTTCCTCGCTCAAGATGAACCCGACGATCTTCCCGCCCTGTTCGGCGATGACACAGTCGGCGGAAGCGAGTGTCAAAAAATAACGAAGCGTTGTCTTCGAGTAGGAAATCCCCGGTGGGAAGCACGACTGGTCCAGCTTGTATAGCGCTGCGAAGTCGCGCGGGTCATACGAGCGGAGCGAGGGCGGCATGGCGGGATTGTAGCCCAGAACGTCGTCGAGTTGCCGATTGCGGGCAGGCCGTACCGGTCTCGGTTCGGTAGGTCACTTCAAGATGACTAGACATCTGACTAGTCTTTATGTAAAACTACACGAGAGGAGAACAATCATGGCTTCTTGGCAATTGCAGGACGCAAAAGCGCGCTTCACGAAGTTTCTCAATACCGCCCTCAAGAAAGGTCCGCAAATCGTTACCCGCCGCGGAGTGGAGACTGCTGTACTTGTTCCCATCCACGAATGGAGGTCTCTGCAACAGACCACGCAACCCACTTTGAAGAAGTTGCTGCTTGATCCCGGTCCTCGCTTTCCAAACATGGCTCCCAAGAGGGCGCGTTGAGGCGTTCGTAAGCGCGTGGAATTCAAATGATTCGTTACCTGCTCGATACCAACGTGGTTTCCGAGCTTCGCAAACCGAAACCACACGGCGCCGTCGTCGCATGGCTGCAGAGTCTTCGCGAGAATCAAATCTACATCTCGGCCGTTACTCTCGGCGAACTCCAGCGGGGTATCGAGAGGACTCGAAAGCAAGATGCGGACAAAGCTCGCGAAATACAAGCCTGGCTCGATCAAGTTGAGGCTTCACAAAACCTGCTTTCGATGGATGCAGCTTGCTTTCGCGAATGGGCTCGGCTCATGGAGGGCAAATCCGAGCATCTCCTCGAAGGTGCCATGATTGCCGCCACCGCCCGAGTTCACCGCTTGGAGGTGGCTACGCGCAATACTCGCGATTTCTCTCTCCTAAAGGTGGATCTCTTTAATCCATTCAAGAATTGACGCGAGAGGGACTCGATAACGAGAAATCCGGCGGCCACCGCTATGGGTGTTCACTGATGTGAGTTGGCGGGAGGCATCGTTCGCCCCAGCGCTTTCACCGTCACTTCATCCGGCAATGCCCTTCCGTCCTGCTTGACCGCCACCGCGAAGCCGCCGCTGTAATCCCACATCGTCCACCCGATGCCATATTTCTCGAGCGTGGTCCGCACGTCGGAGATCCATGCGGCGCGATCTTTTGGCAGCGCCGTCTTGCGATAAACACCGAACTCATTGCAAGTCAGCGGCACGTTCCAATGTTTCCCCCATGTCGCGATCTGGCCAATCTCTTCGTCGATGCGTCCGGCGTTCCACCGGTCCATGCCATACCGGATGACCTGAAGGCGATTGACAGCGTCGGGAACTAACGCGGCGGGTGGCTGCACGTTTTCAGGATTCGAAGGATAGGGCAGGTCCTTCAGGTAATGGACGAAGTTCGTGCTCCAGTTTGCACCTTGGTGAGTGAAGACGTGCGGATCGTAAAAATGAAAATTGTAAATAATGTTCGGATCGCGCAGCGGCTCGATGAAAAGCAGTTCGTTGTCGGCTGACCAATTGGCGCCCGCGACGACAATGGTCTGCGCGGGAGCGCCTTCGCGAATGGCGGTGGCGAGCTTCGATTGCACGCCCTCCCAGCGATAGCGATCGCGAAAGAAGAACACCATGTCCGCGTTCCAAGAAGAATAATGCTTCGCCAGCGCCCGCCAGTAATCTGTGAACTGTTCCACAAAGTCATTGTCATTCGTCAGTTTTTCCTTGAAGTCTGAATCCGGGTGCACGTCAATAATCACCGCCAGCCCTTGATCGAGAATCATCTTTACCGCGGCATCCAGGTAACCAAGGTAATCCTCGGGAATGCGGTCTGCCTGCTTTCGCCGGAACATTGGCTGTGGATTCACGCTCAGCCGCACGTGATCGAACTGCATGGCCTTGATCAGCGCGATATCTTGCGCCGTGGTCCATGTCTCGAAGTGCTCCTTGGTGTATCCCTTCTGGTCATACACCTGCGCAAACCACTCGCTCAGATTGATGCCATGCCGCAGATGGGCCGCGCGCCGTTGCGCCAGACCGGAATCTTGCGACCTTTGCGCAAAACCTGTACTCGCCCCAAGAAGTAATGTCCCAGCGAGCACTGCTGTAAAAAGGCGGGACTGCTTCTTTCTAACATGCAAGGCCTGATCAGTCATGTTTCGTCACTCTGCGTTCATCGAGTTGTGTTCTAAAGGCCAGAAGGCTACAACGTCGAATGGAGGCACGCAAGACAAAGTAAGCAAGCACGGATAGCGGCCATTAACGTTGCGCCTTCCATCAACCTTCTCGTTCCAGGCGGCACCTGCTCCAGCCAGATTCACCTAAAATCCGGATGCGTTAGGGTGTTTCCATGATTGACAGACCGCAGAGTCTCGTGGAACCTACAGCCTGAATCTCAGTTAAAGCATTGCAGACAAGACGCACCCAGCCGCGCGTTTCCCAGCCAGAAAATCGTAACGAGGTATGGTTATGCGCATTCGCACACTGGCCGGTTTGCTGGCCATCCCTGCCATGGGAGTTTTTTTCGCCGGATGCTCGGGTACCACGATTTCAAATCCTCACGCCGCCCCCAGAATCACCGTTCAACCAGCCAACCAAAGCGTCACGACGGGGCAATCTGCGTCTTTCAGTGTGACCGCCACCGGAACTGCGCCTTTGAGCTATCAGTGGCAGAAGCACGGGTCCGCCATCAGCGGGGCAACTTCCACCACGTACACCACACCGCCAACCACGTCAGTAGACAACGGCGCGCAATTTGACGTAGTCGTCAGCAATTCCCTAGGAAGCGTCACGAGCGCTGCGGCCACACTTACCGTGACTGCCGCGTCTCCCGTGAAAATCGCTACCACGAGCTTGCCTAATGGTCAGGTGCAGGTGGCATACTCCGCGACGCTGCAGGCCACGGGAGGCACTACGCCCTACACCTGGTCGGTGGCGAGCGGGAGCCTTCCAGCGGGTCTCAGCCTCGGCTCCACGTCAGGGACCATCTCCGGAACGCCTACCACCGCGGGGCAGGCGAGTTTCACTACTCAATTGGCGGACAGTGCGGGCAACAAAGCCTCCGCGGGTTTTTCAATCGACATCACCTCGGCAACACAAGGTGGCGCCCCGTTCGGGCACATCATCATTGTGGTGGAGGAGAACACGGACTATGCCAGCGTTGTCGGCAGCAGCTCGGCGCCTTATTTGAACAGCCTCATCAACCAGTACGGCTTGGCCACGCAGTATTATGCGAACACCCATCCGTCGATCGGCAACTACTTCATGCTCACCACTGGCCAGATTTTGACTAACGATGACGGACAGACACCGCAAAGCTTTCCCGTCTCGTCAGACAATGTTGTGAGGGAACTGCTGGCTGCGGGCAAAACCTGGAAGGGCTACGCTGAAGACCTCCCTTCGGTGGGATACACGGGCGACAGCATCGGCAACTATGCCGTGCGGCATTTCCCACTGGCCTATCTGACCGACGTGCAGAATGACGCCACTCAAAAGCAGAATCTTGTTCCCTTCACGCAGTTTGCGTCGGACCTGTCTTCCAGCAAGCTGCCCAACTATTCCTTTGTCACCCCCAACTTATGTAACGATGCGCATGATTGCTCATTCAGTATCGCCGACACCTGGCTGCACAACAACATCGATCCGCTGATCAAGAGCCCGCTGTTCATGAAAGATGGCTTGCTGATTATCGTTTTTGACGAGTCCGGAGGCGACAATACGCATGGAGGCGGGCGCGTCGTTTGCGCGCTAATCTCTGGCGCGGTATCGAAGAAGGCCTTTCAATCTACTACGCTGTACCAGCATCAAAATACGCTGCGGTTGACTCTCGAGGGGCTCGGGGTCAAAACTTTGCCTGGCTCCGCCTCCAGCGCGCCCGCCATGTGGGAGTTCTTCAACATCACTCCCCCATAGGCCGAGTGGGAAATCAATGGGAATGGAGAAATCCGGATTGTCTTTACTCGGGCTTGGCGCTTGCGGTCACTTTCGATCGTTCCACAGCGCGTAATCTTTTTCCGACGGGCGAATTCCTTGCGATAAACCGCATGCACTCGCAGAATCCCTTGCGTTCGCCGGGCGCCTGGCACGCATACCGATAAGCAGCGTGGACAGTGGCCCGATGGCCGCACAGGCACAATTCGCGCGAAGGCTCAGGCGCACGCGCACGCCTCCGGCCATTGCCATCTCCAGATGTTCCCGACTTCTTCTTTTCTGGCTTGCTCTCGCTCACAGGACTCCTCCGTCTCGTCTTCGGAAGGGAATGATTGCCTGACCCGGTGGTGCAGTAGCTTGCCCGAGATTATCTCCTTTAATCGCGATGCGTTTCAATAGCTTGCTCGTCAGGGGAGGTTAACGGTTTGTTGTCACGGCTTCGTTGCGGCCGAAAAAGATTGCTACGCCAATGGCACTGTTCAATCAGATGGCTCGAACGAAGCGGTAGGCTGTTGTTCGGTCCCTTCAGTTATAGCGCTGGGTCGCGTCACATACGCCGCCAGGAGCAAGCTCGAAAGCAGTAGAACTGCGGCGAGGTAGTATGGCGCGCCGGGAAGATGGATACTCGCGCGCGGCGAAATCGCCAGCGCAAAAATTTGCGTGAATAAAACGGGCCCGACCATTCCGGTGATCGCCCGCAAAGAATTGATCGCCCCTTGCAGCTTTCCTTGCGAGGAAGGATCGACCCGCCGCGACATGAGCGACTGGATCGCGGGAGCGGCGATGCCCCACAGAGCGATAAAAGGAATCACGGAGTACAGCACCCATCCGCGAGGGGCCAGCGCAAACCCTGCGAAACCAAGGGTGCCGCAGAGCAGTCCGAAGAGAACGCTGCGGCGTTCTCCGAAACGCTTCACAAAGGGACCGACGAGTATGCCGGAAATCAGGGAAGCACAAACCCCGACAGCCGCTAGCGAAAAGCCAACATCGCGCCGGCTCCAACTATAACGCTCCTCGGTATACAGGGCCCACATCGAGGGGAGGGACGTGTGAGCAAGATAATAGAGCGTAACAACCGTAGCGAGGCCCGCGAGAACTCGATGCGAACGAAGCAGGTTCAGCGATCCTAGAGGATTGGCCATGTGCCACGCCGACTTGGCGCGCCTCTCCGGGGGCAATGATTCAGGGAGGACAAAAAAACCATAGAGGGAGTTCGCTAGGCTGAGGATGGCGGCGGCCCAGAAGGGAGCGCGCAGATTGGAATTGCCCAGATACCCCCCCACGGCGGGACCAATCACGAAGCCAAGGCCAAAGGCGGCGCTGATGTACCCGAAGGGTTTGGCGCGCTTTTCCGGCGGCGTGACATCCGTCACATAGGCGAAAGCAGTCGAGACGTTGGAGGCGGTAATCCCGGAAATAATGCGTCCCACGAAGAGCCACCGGAGCGTAGGAGCGAGGGCCATAAAGATGTAATCGATTCCCAGCCCGAAGCAGGAAAGAAGAATAATGGGGCGTCGTCCAAATCGATCAGACCAAGCGCCCAAGATCGGCGAAAACAGGAATTGCATCACGTTCCAGACCAATAGGAGGTAACCGGTGATGTCGGACGCGCGTGCGAAATCCCCGCCCTCGAATTGACGGATGAGATCGGGCATCACTGGCGCGATGATCCCGAAGGCCAAGAAATCGAATGCCACCATGACCAGGATGAAAACAAAAGCAGCGTTGCCGGGGCCAGAGGAAGAAAGTGGCGGGGGTGTGGTCGTCTTCGCCATCAGGATTTCAGCCGCCTACACCTCGAGGATCACGGGAAGAATCAGGGGCCGCTTGGAAGTTTGCTTGTTGATGTAGCGTTTCAGGTCGACACGAATCTTTTCTTTGATCACGCCCCAGTCGGAATTTTCCACGGCGCTCGATTCGGCCACGGTCTTCATCAACACTTCCCGTGCGCCGATAAGAAGTTCCTGGCCGTTCTCGCTCATCACGCCGCGGGTCACGATTTCCGGTTGGGATTCCAGTTTTCCGGTGTGCTTGTCGATGGCAATGATCGGCACCACGACCCCGTCTTCCGAAAGGTGCTTTCGGTCGCGAATCACCACCTCTTCGATTTCCTCGAGCGAGCCGGAATCCACAAGCACGCGGCCTGCCGGTACCGGGTCGCGCCGATAGGCTCTGTCTTCCGCGAATTCGATCGCCTGGCCATCTTCCAGTAGAAAAATCTCCTCGGAAACGGCGCCAAGCTGATGCGCCAGCGCCGCGTGACGGAAAAGATGGCGGTATTCGCCATGGACGGGAACAAAATATTTCGGCTTTACGAGCTGCAGAATTAACTTTTGCTCTTCCTGGCTGGCGTGTCCGGAAACATGAATCACGCCCCCGGAATTGTCGTAATACACCAGCGCGCGGCGGCGGAACATGTGGTCGAGCATGCGAAAGATGGATCTTTCGTTGCCCGGAATGATGCGCGCCGAGAGAATTACAGTGTCATTTTCATCTACCGAAACATGACGGTGATTGTCCACGGCAATGCGCGAGAGCGAGGACATTGGCTCGGCTTGGCTCCCGCTTGCCAGAATGACCAGGCGTTTGGGATCGAAGCCCCGAATGTCCTGCGGCCGCACCACCATGCCGTCGGGAATGCGAAGCAGCTCGAGCGAATGCGCGATTTCGACGTTGTCGACCATGCTGCGCCCGACAAACGCCACCTTGCGGTTGACGCGCACAGCGATGTCAATCACCTGCTGAATCCGGTGAATCGAGGAGGCGAAGCAAGATAAGATCACACGCCGTGGCGCTGAGCGGCACAACTCTTCAATGCGTGGGACGATGGCGCGCTCGGACGGCGTAAAACCCGGACGCTCGACATTGGTGGAATCGCTGAAGAGCGCAAGCACGCCCTCTCTTCCGTACTTTGCGAGTGCATGCAGATCGAATGCCGCACCGTCCACCGGCGTTTGATCGATCTTGAAATCTCCGGTGTGAATCACGACGCCAAGCGGCGTTCGAATGGCCAGCGCCACGCAATCCAGCGTGCTGTGCGTGACAGAAATGAACTCGATCTCATAGGGCCCGATTTCAACGAGCCGGCCCGGAATGACTTCGCGTAGTGTGGTGGAATCCAGCAGTCCCGCTTCTTCGAGCCGCTTTCTCACCAGCGCGAGCGTGAAGCGCGTTCCATAAATTGGAACGTTCAGATCGCGCAGTATGTACCGAAGCGCGCCGATGTGATCTTCGTGGCCGTGCGTCAGCACAATGGCGTGAACTTTTGCTCGGTTCTGCTTCAGGTAGGAAATGTCGGGAATGACGAGGTCGACGCCAAGCAGCTCGGATTCCGGGAACATCATGCCGGCGTCGATCACAATGATGTCGTCGCCAAGACGCAACACCATCATGTTCATGCCGAATTCGCCGAGTCCACCGAGTGGAATGGCCGTGAGAGCTTGTGCTGTCTTAGCCGCGGTTTTACTTGGGGTCTTGCTCAAGGAAGCGTCGACTCCGGCACGCAAACGAGCATCGTATCACACGGGAGCGGATCGTGACGGATGGATGCGGGCCTGAATAGCAGAAAGGAAGAGATCTGTCGCGGCCTCACTGATGGGATTCACCAGCGAAGAGATGAGCGATGGAGACAAGGATTACGGCTCCAAGCGTGGCCGCGGCCAGCGAGTACCAGAAGCCGCCGCCGAAAATTCCTAGCTTGGTGAAGACCCAGCCGCCGATAAAGGAACCGACCAAGCCCAGAACAATGTCCGCGATGCAACCGAAGCCACGGCCTCGCGCGATTTTCCCCGCGAGCCAGCCGGCGACCAAGCCAAGGATAAGCCACGAAACAATGCCATGTGTTTCGAACCAGACTCCATAAACTCTCTGCGCAAGTAGATAAGGCGCTGGCATGAAGCCTCCTTGGGGAAGAAAGATTGTATCTGACTCTATGACTCAGGCAAGTCGCATAGACCATTTATGTCGACGGCAGAAAAGATCCTTCTCCTTGTTGCGCTCGCAGGACGCGCATCATTATCGGCCGCTCGGTTGCTGCTGCGTCATGCAGTGGATCGTCCCCAGGCCGAGCACCAAATCGCGGCAAGGAATGCCAACAATTTCACGGTCTGGAAATAGCCGCGCCAGCGTGTTCAGAGCAACACGATCATTCGAATCGTTGAAGGTTGGCAGAAGCGCGAGTCTGTTGGCGATGTAGAAATTCGCGTAGCTGGCCGGAAGCCGGAAGTCCTCGAAATAGACAGGCGCGGGCATTGGCAGTGTTTCCACGCGCAAAGGCTTGCCTTCCTGGTCCTTCATGGTT
>WNFW01003826.1_pt1 | contig 10504 bp, 8 predicted proteins | sample 5400131 | NCBI WGS metagenome assembly WNFW01 (sample SAMN13153362, study PRJNA577476) | soil metagenome | isolation source: 20 cm soil or saprolite under grassland replicate 1 | place: USA:California | collected 2016-06-15
GCCGACGACGGCGGCTACGGCTTCGCCATCGCCAAGGCGCTGGCCGAGGCCGGCGCCACGGTGTGTGCGGGCACTTGGCCACCGGCTCTGAACATTTTCCTGAACCTGCTCGAGCGCGGCAAGATCGACGCCTCGCGCCGCATGCCCGACGGCTCGCTGCTCCAGTTCGAGAAGATCTATCCGCTCGATGCCACGTTCGACACGCTGGCGGAGGCTCCGGAGGAGATTCGCGACAACAAGCGCTACAAGGACGTAGGCGACTTCTCGATCGCCGGACTGGCGCAGCGCCTGGTGCAGGACTTCGGCGACCGGCCACTCGACATCGTCGTCCATTCGCTCGCCAATGGTCCCGAGGTCAAGAAACCGCTGCTGGACACGAGTCGGGCGGGCTACCTCGCCGCGGTGAGCGCGAGCGCCTATTCCCTCGTGTCGCTCGTGGCCCGGCTGGGACCGCTGACGCGTCCCGGCGGCTCGTTCCTGTCGCTCACGTACATGGCGAGCGAGCGGGTGGTGCCGGGCTACGGGGGCGGCATGTCTTCAGCAAAGGCGGCGCTGGAGAGTGATACGCGGACGCTGGCTTTCGAAGCGGGCCGCAAGTACGGCTTACGAGTGAACACGATCTCCGCCGGGCCGCTCGCTTCCCGCGCGGCGAGCGCCATCGGGAAGATCGAGCGGATGGTCGAGTACTATGCCGCCAACGCGCCGCTCACCGAGCCCCTCACCGCCCGGGAAGTCGGCACGACGGCGGCGTTTCTCTCGAGCCCCCTCGGCAGCGGGATCACGGGGACGACGATCTACGTGGACAAGGGGTACCACGCGATGGGGGCCGCGGTGGCGACGGGAAACCTCTTGTGAGGCGGTGTCAGGTGTCAGGTGTCGGGTGCCGGGTACGGTGGCCCCTGACACCCGACACCCAGGACCCGACACCTTGCATCACGCTCGTCCCCACCGCGCACCGACTAGCCGCGTGTGCAACTGCTCTGCCCAGCCAGCCAAGCCCGTCCTCCCGCAATCCGAGCGGCATTCTCCCCACGTCCCAGATGTAGACCGGCAGACGCGCCAGGGCCAGCGGTGAGCCGTTGCCGCGCACGCCTCCAAACCCCAACTCATATCCGGCGGCGCCCGCCAGCCGTTCGACCCGCTCGTCCCGTGCGCCGAACGGATAGGCGACGGCCCGCGCCGCCCGGGGCCCGAGGCGGTGTCGCAGCGTCTCGCGGGACCGCTCGAGCTCGGCGGCCGCCGCGGCGTCGGACAGCCACGTGAGCCGGGAGTGAGACGCCGAGTGCGAGGCGAAGTCGAAGCCCCGCGCCTGCCACCGCCCGATCGCGTCCCAATCGAGATGCGCCAGCCGGTGCCACGTGTAGCGCACATCCCATGTGTTCATTCGGCCGACGTAGTCCGTGACGAGGAACGTCGTGGCCGTGAACCCCACATCCGCCAGTAAGGGATAGACGTGCTCGGCCAGGGAAGCGTAGCCGTCGTCGAAGGACAGCAAGAACTCGGGGTGCGGGATGCGGGATGCGGGATGCGTGACGCGTTCACTGAACTCTGCGAGGGTGAGCGTCCGCCAGCCTGCACGTGCCAGGGCGTTCATCTGACGTGCGAACGTGGACCGCGCAACACGCGTGACGCCGAGCTCGAGGGGTCCACCAACCCGATGGTAGCACAGCACCGGCGGAAGCGCTGCGCGCGGGACCTGCTCCATCAATTCCGCATTCCGCATTCCGCACTCCGCATTGCTTCAGGCGGTCCCCGGCCAGCTGCCGCTCGCCATCGCAGACCCTGCGTCCGCCCAGCGGGCGCCCGGCTCCGCAGCGCGACAGCGGCGCTCCAGCTCGGCGAGCCAGGTCGGCACCGAGCGGACCTCCTCGAGCGGCTCCGGGTCGCCGGAGGGCGGCCGTCCCGTCAACATCTCGTGCACGAGCACTCCCACGGCGAACATGTCGTCCCGGCTGTCCGGGGCGGGCTGCCCGGCGCGTCGCTCGGGCGCCAGGTAGTCGGTCGCGCACAGCGTCGTCGTCGCCGTCGCGGCACCCCCGGCGTTATCCACGAGGGCCTGCGCCAGCGCGCCCAGAATCCCGGTGTCCGCGACGAGGGCCTGCCCGTCGGCGAGCAACACGTTCTCGGGCTTCAGGTCGCCATGGGCGACGCCTGCGGCATGGGCGTGGGCCAAGGCCGCGAGCACATCCCGCAGCACCTCTACGGCCTGGCGCAGGGGCAGCTCGCCGTGTCGCGCCAACCAGGCCCGCAGCGTGGTGCCCTCGACGAACGCCCTGGTGTGGTAGAGGAAGGATCCCGCCCGGCCGGCGCCGCGCGGCGCGACGAGCCCCGGATGCCGCAGCTGGCGGCCCAGCTGCCCGATCTGCTGCTCGAATCGGCTCGAGTCGACGACAAGCGACAGCGGCCCGGGCAACACCTTCACCAGAAGGCCGCCGCCGGCAGACTTTTCGAGCGCCACGAACATGCGGCAACTGCCGACGGGTCGCACCTCGCGCTCCACCCGGTACCCGGGCTCGAGCGCGTGCCCCAATGCCGCGCGGAGATCGGCCATGAACGTGCGAATATGGTGGCGGGCTGCCGTCGCCCGCAACCGTCACAGCGCCGGTACGAAATCCTCTTCGACTTCGATCCGCACCGTGACCTGGCGCAGGCGCCGGTGCACGGGCAGGACCATACGGAGCTGCGGGTGGAAGTAGTCCCTGAGCATCGGGGGGCGGGCGTGCTTCAGGTAGAGGTCGGGATTTCGCCGGACCGACGACGAGGCCACCACCTCCAGCTCATCCCGCGAAGCGACATGCTGGACGATGCAGGGTACGTGCGTAACGCCCATCTGCCGGAGCGTAAAGGCCCGATGGCTGCCGTTGTTGAGGATCAGGCGTTTCTCGGCGTAGATGGCGTTCATGAAGTTCGAGCCGAACCCCACAGACACGCCGGCGACACCCACGAGGTTGCCCCCCGGAGCGTCCTTGAGCTCGCCCGGTCGGAGCGCCATCGGGCCCAGGAGCCGCAAATCGTTCGACGGCGAGACGAAGACGAACTTGCCCTCACTCACGCGGGACCATTTGACGGGCGGCTGGGGGTGATCGTAGGGGAGACACGTCCGGAACAGCTCTTCCCGACCGGGGGCCGCGCCGAGCTTCTGGTCGAGCCGGCGGGCATGCGTGATGTCGATGTGCTCCTGATAGACCACCATGCGGTCCAGCTCGACGATCGCCACCTCGGTCGGGACCGTATTGAACCCATAATGCACCAACGGGTCCTTGAGAAACTCGATCAGCAGCGGCTCGTACTCCGGTCCGAGCTTGCGGATCGGCGGGTCATCCGCGACACCGGCTTCCTCCGCCTCCAGCCGGCGGACGACCTCTCGGGCGGCCTGCCAGGCGTCAGTCAGGGCTCCCTGCCCCGGGGGATTGACGCCGTGATTCTTCACGAACCGAAGGAAGTCCTTGAGCGGCGGCCGGCCGATCAGATACAGGCTCTGATCCGAATCCCGATCCCCCTGACCTGGTGCGCCTACGTCGACGGGCGGCCGCGGATCGGAAGCGACGGGGACCGACTCGGGGTCCCGGGTGAGCACGTCCGGTGAGGCGCCCATTACCACCACGACCAGAATTCGACTTTGAACGTGTGGGCCAGGCGCCGCATGACCAGATCGACAACGCGCCGGTCGCCGCCGACGACCTTCGCCAATCCGGTCATCCCGGGCTTGAGCAGGCCGGAGCGGTTGTCGACCTGCGTCGTGATCACGAACGTTCTCACGCCGGTCGTCGTCGAGGCCGCCTTCGCGGCCGACTCCTCCGCGGCCGCGCTGGAAAGCCCCTCAGCGGCCGTTGCGATGGTCGTCACGGTTCCATGAAACACCATGTCCGGGTAGGCGCGGGACTTGAGTGCAACCGCTTGGCCCACCTGGACGTCGCCGATCTCCTTCTCGGTAATGACGATCTGGCCCGTGACCGTCTTGATGGCGTATACCTTCGCGATCAGGGCTCCTTTGGTGACGAACTGGCCCTGCATTTCCTTCAGCTCCCGGGCGGGCGTGGCGACCACGCCCGTCGCCGGGCTCACGACGTCCAGCAGTCCCAACTGCGTCTCGAGAAAGTGCTGCTGGGCCTCCAGTCGGTCGACCTGAGCCTTCGCGGCCTCGATCTCTTCCGGTCGGTTGCCGCGCAGGAACACCCGCAGCTGGCCGCGTGACTCGGTCAAATCATTTTCGGCCGTCGCGGCCTGCTCCTGCGCGGCCTCGAACTCCTGAGGGGACAACGCCTGCCGGTCGAACAGCTGCTTGGAGCGCGCCAGCTTCCCGTGCGCAAACTTGACCGCGTCTTGGGCTTTGGACACGGCGGCCCTGGCGACCGCGATACTTTCGGCGGTGGTGCCCGCCTGGAGCCTGCGAAGGTTGGCCCTCGCCTCACGCACCTGCGCCTCGGTCTGGAGCAGCCCGGCGCGAAGGTCCTTGTCGGCCAACCGGGCAATCACATCGCCGGCTTTGACCTGGTCGCCCTCCTGTACCCGAATCTCCTCGACGATCCCTTCGACCGCCGCCCGCACGTCGGCGTTCTCCTCCGGCAGCACCGTGAACGGGCCGGCGATGCGGAGCTGCAGGTGGACCAGGAACAGGATCGCCAGGCCGGCCGCCGCGAGGGCGCCCCAGGTGAGCTCTCGCCTCCGCGGGCGGCGCGGCGTCTTCTTCGGCTCCGGCCGCTCGGTCGCGTCGCCGGCGCCGTGCCGCGGCGCAGTGATGACGTCGCCGTCATCGTCCGGATCGGAGCGGGCCGGCCGCTGCCCGAACAGGCGGCGGAACCGGCGTCCGGACCGGAGTCCCGTGTAGGCCACCAGGAGCAGCAGGGCCATCGGCTGGTGGTTGTCGATCAGATAGCCGCCCGCTCGCACGAGCCCGAAGCTCAGGAGCGACAGGGAGCTGACCGTCGCCACGAGGCCGTAGACGAGGTAGATCCGCCGCTCGCGTTGCGAGATGTAGGCGCGAAGCGTGCGCCCAAACCCGAGCAGTCGCTTGACCCCGTCGCCGACGTACTTGAACGACCGCCGTCTCAGGTTCGGGATCTCGAGGTAGTCGCTCAGCAGGTAATAGCCGTCGAGTTTGACGAACGGGTTGAAGTCGAGGAAGCTTCTCAGGCCGGACAGCGTCATCACGATCAGGGCCGTGTAGTTGATCCAGGTGTCGGGCTCCGTGAGGCGCCAGGCGATGGTGGCCAGCGCCCAGAGCACCAGCTCCAAGTACGGTCCGGCGAAGCCCACCCAGAGGCGCTTCGATTTCTCGGGGAAAAGCCAGGCGTCGCTGACGTTGCAGTAGAACGCGGGCTGGAAGTACATCACCATGAAGCCCAGCTCGTGCACCTCGCCGCCGAAATGCTTGCAGGTCAGCCCGTGCGCGAACTCGTGAATGGACGCCACGACCAGGATGAGCCCGAGGAAGGGCAGGATGGCCGACGCCTGATACAGCCGGGGAATGTCGCCGGCGATCTCGCGGGCGTTCGCGAGCGTGATCGCGAGCCCGAGCAGAATCGGCATGGCCGACAACACAAGGAACCGCCGCGTGAAGAAGAACCGCAGCCGCGGCACGAGCCGCGCAAGCAGCCGATCCGGGTCGAAGAAGGCGAACCGCAGGTACAAGAGGCTGCCGCGAATGCGCGGCCCGCGACCGGGATCCCGCGTCGCCGCCGGCTTGCCCGTATCGAGCAGGCCGATCTTGTCGAGGTTCTTGATGAAGGCATTCAGAGTGTCGACGTCCAGTGCTGCGCCGAACTGCTCTTCGGTTCGCTCCCGGATGACGTTGAGCGGCGTTTCCCCATCGAGCTGCTCGGCGATGAACCGTTCGGCCTCGCGGAACCGATAGAAGCGGCCGGAGACGGGATGTTTGACAATGAGGAATCCCCCGTGGGCCGTCTCCAGCCGGCTCACGGTCAGATCGCGCCGAAGTCTCGGTGCAGCGGCAATCACGGCCCCGGTGCCCTCCCCGTCACGGAATACCACCAGGCGCCCGAGTTACCCCGGGCGCCTGATGGCCGACGCGAATCAGCTCTTCGAGCCGCTCTTGTGGCTCTTGGATCCGTGGCTCTTGGAACCATGGCTCTTGGAACCCTTGCTGCCCGAGCCATGACTCTTACTGCCCTTCGAGCCGCTGCCACCACCACAGGTGGGTACGGCCCACGTCGCAATGCGCTCCTCGAGCTTCTCGAGCTCGAGATTCAGGTGCTTCATACATCCCTCCCTCTGAAGTGGACACTCCCCTCACCGAAGGCTGATCGTTCCGGAGCCGAGCCAGCCGCTCTACGCAATCGCGCGTGATCGCAAGCTCCATGCCTTTTTGCGGCGGGCAGTTCGGGCAGTCACGCGACGCCGCGCGGCAGCAACAACCGGCGTCGCCGCCCAGTATTCTCCTGCACGATCAGTCGGGAAAGGGCTCGGGATTCGCGGCGGGGATGGTGCAGAAACTCTGCAGGTCGTAGAGTCGGCGCAGTGGACTCTGTGCGACAGCCCCCCTACGGCAGACGGACGCTGGCGTTCCCCTCTGTGACCAAGTACTCGTCGTAGGCCGCGGCGTCGTATACGTAGTCGAGCGTCGGCACGAGATCGAGCGGCGCGCCGCCGAACTTCCGCTTGAACACGCTGATGCCGTGCCATGGATGGTCCGCTTCGCCCTCCGGCGCCGTGCCCCACAGATCGTACCATTCATGGCCCAGCGCCTTGGCGGCGCGCATGATCTCGAAATGGAGGAGATACGGTGCCATGACTTCCCGGCGGCTGTCGAGCGAGCCGCCGAAGAAATAGGTGGCCCGCCGGCCGAAATACACCACGACGGCGGCGGCCACCCGGGTGTCCTGGTGCTCGGCGAAGAACACCGACCCGCAGTGGCGCGACGAGAGCAACGACGCGAGGGCCTGAAAGTATTCCGGAGGCTTGGCGTCCATTCCCTGCCGGGCGGCGGTCTCCTCGTAGATCCGCTGGAAGTCCGCGAGGCCCTGCCCTGACGCATCCTGAACGACCGAGACGCCGTGTCGTTGAGCGACGCGGATATTGTACCGGCCCTTCTGTTTCATCTGGGCGAGGATGGCGGCTTCCGACGCCCGCAGATCGATGCACAGCGTGTTCCGTGGCTCGAAGAAGACGTCGCTAAACGGAGGCACGGACCGGAATCCGGAGACGTAGCGCGGCAGCCGTTGCCAGCGCGGCTCGATGCGGAGATGACTGACCGTCTGCGGCTCGCTGCGGCGTCGATCGTCGATGGCCTCGAGCGTTGCGTCGAACACGGCGCCCGCGATGGCGTCGTCGCCCGGGAGCACGGGACCCTCGGGTACGTAGTAGAAGCAGCGGTCGTCCGCGTAAGTGAACTTCAGCACGACCGCGCCGCCGAGGATGGCGCCGCTGTTTTTCAGCATGACCCCGAAGTGCTCGAAGCCGGCGGTGGTTCGAAACTCCGCCCACCAGGACGATTGCATGAACCCGGTCTCGGGCGTCGCCTCGAGCAGGCGATCCCACGCCTGCCAGCGATCCGGTGGGACGGGGGATGGTGACATGTGAGCCGTCACGCGAACCAGCAAGCTCCATGCCCAAACGCGGGTTGGCGCCGCGCCGCATTGAAGCCACAAACGGCGATGCGCGCGACCGACAGTAGGGGCGTGGACGAGGCGCAGCGGTCGGTGAATTAACGCCGCGGTGTCAGCCCCGTCGCCGTCGTCCAGAACCGGTCCCCGCCTGCTCGATGAAATCGAACATCCCGTCGACGGTGTTCGGGGCCCCGCCTGTCAAGTTGTCTCACGCTTGGTGTGTGATCGCCGTCACACAGGATACGACATCGTGACTCGTCGTTCACGGGTGTGCTCTTCATTACCGACGCGTGCGGAGCGCCCATGCACATTCCAGCGGTGCGTACCCGTCGTCAGGAGAGCGGATGGTAATCGGCCCCGAGGCCCCCACCACCACGACGTCTGTGTTATCGGATGCCGTCCTCGTGGAGCGCATCGCTGCGCTCGGCGACCGCGCGGCACTGGCGGAGCTCGATGGACGGCACGGCATGACGTTATACGCTATTGCCTACACCATGCTGTTGAATCCGGATGCGGCTGATGTGACGGTCGCTGCCACCCTGCGTGAAGCGTGGCGGCGCGCAGCGTCGTTCAATGCACAGGAACAGACGGTGGGACGGTGGTTGGCTGGGCTGACACGCAAGGCCGCACAGGATCAGCTCCGCCGTTCGGTGATGTCGCCGGCACTCGTATTGCGCTGATCGTTCCCTCCTAAGGTCTCGGCGACTCAGTCCCCTCCTCCGCTGTACTTCAGAAGCACAATGAAGAAGGGCGTGCACTCTCGCACTGCGGGCGCGAGCCTATCGTGCCGTGCCATCAACGGTGCATAATAGGCAACCCACGTGACCTTGGAGACGCCGTGAAAGCGAATAACTGCTCGCGCCGGGAATTTCTGGGCGTGAGCGCGGCTGCCGCCGGTGCATCGTTCGCCGCGCACACGATTGTGCCGCTGCCCCATAGTCTGAGCCCCGTCGCCGCAGCCGGTGACCGGGTCCGCTTCGGGATGATCGGCATCGGCATGCAGGGATCGGGTCTCTTGTCCGAGTCCATCAGGTTGCCGGGCGTCGAATGTGCCGCCGCTTGCGACCTCTACGACGGCCGACACACGCTGGCCCGGGAGATCGTGCGAGCGGACCTGCCGGTGACGCGTCGCTATCAGGCGCTCTTGGACGACAAGAACATCGACTGTATCGTGGCGGCGGTTCCCGATCACTGGCACAAGCAGGTGGTGGTGGACGCGGTGAGCGCGGGCAAGGACATCTACTGCGAGAAGCCGATGTCGCACACCCCGGCCGATGGCGTGGCCATGGTGGAGGCGGCGAAGAAGGCGGGACGCATCGTGCAGATCGGCTCGCAGCGCGTCAGCTCCCAGATCTGCGCCAAGGCCAGAGAGCTGATTTCGCAGAGGACACTGGGCGACTTGATGCTCGTCGAAGGATGGTTGGGACGAAACGATCCTACCGGCGCGTGGCAGTATCCGCCGCCGCCCGATCTCTCACCTCGGAATCTGGACTGGGATACCTGGCAGGGCACGGTTCCCAAACGGCCGTTCGATCCCTACATCTTCGCGCGCTGGCGCTGCTGGAAGGAATACGGCACCGGGGTCGCGGGCGATCTGCTGGTGCACCTGATCAGCGGCATGATGTTCATGCTGGGGATCAATGAGCCGCCCAAGCAGGCGTCGGCGGTGGGGGGCATCCGGCGCTGGAAGGACGGTCGCAACATGCCCGATGTGCACGCCGTCGTCTATTACTATGGCGAGCTGCCCGTGTACATGCGGCTGAACCTCGGGACGGAAATGCCGGAGACCTACCGCATCCAGGGGTCGAAGGGGGTTCTGGAGGTGACCGGATCCAGCTTGACCTTGGCGCCGCAAACCGGCAAGGATGGCTACCCCAGCTACTACACCGGCAGCTTTCCCCGGGCGATGCGGGAAGCCTACGTCGAGAAATGGCACCAGGAGAACGACCCGAAGCCAGGCCAGACAGCGATGTCCGAGACGATCTCATTCAGCGGGCCCGACTTCGACGACGTGAGGCCACACCTGTGGACGTTCTTCGAGGCCGTGCGCACCCGGAAGCCGGTGACCGAGGATGTCGTGTTCGGTCACAACGCGGCGCTGGCCTGCCACATGGCGAATGAGTCGTACTTCCGGAAGGGCACCGTGTCGTGGGATGAGGCGTCGAAGACTATTAGAGGCTGACGCCGCGTGCCTCGAACGGCCAGGTTTGTCCTTTCCACGACCACGCGCCGAAGCACACCACACCCAGCAGCAGCGCGCCCAGTCCGAATGCGACCACCCTGGGCGGCGTCGTGGCAAAGATGAAGATCCATCCCAGCAGTGCGACCAGGCTCGGCACTGGATAGAGCCACATGCGATAGGGCCTCGGCATGTCCGGCGCGCGCCGCCGCAGCAACGTCACCGCCCCGATCTGCCCGATGAACTGCACGAGAATCCGCGTCGTGATCAACGCGTCGATCACCATGCCCAGCGACACCAATCCGGCGAGGATCGAGAGGACGCCGAGCACAACGAGCGAAACGCTCGGGAATCCCTGGGACGGATGCAGCTGCGCGAACACGTTGAAGAAGTAGCCCTCCTTGGCCGCCGCATATGGCACGCGTGAGTATCCGAGCAGGAGGGCGAAAACCGAGCCGAAGGCGGTCCAGAGAATCATCGCCGTGAACAGCGTCGCGATACGCGGACCGTACATCCGCTCCATGAAGATCGAGACGACGAAGTTGGACCGCGGATGCGAGTCGGCCGGGACGAAGTCCCGCCACGGGACGACCCCGATAATCGAGAGATTAATCGCGAGGTAGATCACGGCGACCGCTACCGTGCTGATGAGAATCGACCGTGGGATGACCCGACCGGGATGTTGGACTTCGTCGCCGATATAGCAGACGTCGTAGTAGCCGAGGTAGTCGTAGACGCCGATCCGCGACGCGGTGCCGAG
>WNFW01007036.1_pt1 | contig 10504 bp, 7 predicted proteins | sample 5400131 | NCBI WGS metagenome assembly WNFW01 (sample SAMN13153362, study PRJNA577476) | soil metagenome | isolation source: 20 cm soil or saprolite under grassland replicate 1 | place: USA:California | collected 2016-06-15
CGTCCTGACGCTGCCCACGATAGGCGGCAACGAACCGGATGGCGGCCGTGTCGAATTCGAGTTTTCCTACCAGCACGGCGACGTTGACCCACGCCAAGAGATAGCTGTATGCACCGTAGCGTGTCGCAGCGAGCACTCGTGCGAGGATCACCTGGGTGACGAACGACGCGACCGCACCGGCCCCGTACCCGCCGATCGACCACCCGGCGCTCTTGAGCATGACTGAGCTCGCGGCAGCCCGCGCCTGTAGCGCCGCGACGTGCGCGATCAGCCCCGTGAGCACCCCCGGTCGAGGAGCCGCCTCCACGCTGTTACCATCCAATGGTCTCACTTCCACGCTTCCCCCTCACCTGGCGACACCGATCGGACCTAAAAGAGCTCCCGCACGCCTTCGCGCCCGGTGGGAAGCGCAAGTCGCGTGCCCACCATGGACTTGGCCCGCTCGGGCAAGGCTGAACGCCCCTTACCGAGTGCTGTTGCGTGGATGCGACACTAGCTCTCAGATCGCTCGATCCGCCACCAGGTGCATCGCGTATGGCGGCACTCGGGTGCCAATCTTGCGGATGTCTCCCGCGACCCGTGCACACCGCTTCCTCCGCCCGGAAAGGCGTCGCGACTTGGGGCCTCGTTGCCGTCGCCCTAGGCCTGATTGCGGTCGCCACTCTCGTCCCGACGCCCCACCGCGCGGGTGGCGACGCCACACCGTTCTGGTGCCTCGGTTGCGGCGATTATGCCCTCGCCGACGCGCTTGTCAACGTGGTGCTGTTTGTGCCTCTCGGGTGGGCGATAGCTCGCACACGGATCCGGGTCGTTACCAGCCTCGCAGTGGTCCTGGGCACCACGGTCGGGATCGAGTGGCTCCAACACGGGTTCATCCCCGGGCGTGTGGCGAGCATGTCCGACATTCTCACGAATACGGTCGGCGGCGCCGCGGGGATGACGCTGCCATCGCTGCGGTGCTGGATCGCCGCATCCGGAGAGCGCGCCGTGCGTGCATCCATGCTCTACGCCGTGCTCCTCGTCGCGGCCCTCAGTGCGGGCGCCGCCACGCAGGCGGTACCGCGAGCGGGGATGCTGCGCTGGACCGAGGGCAGCGGCGACAGGTCTCGCTACGCGCCCTTCACCGGTTCCCTGCGAGCGCTGCGGGTCGGGGGGATGCCGGTCACCATGCGCCAGTGGCGTCGGGTAGAGGCTGGGGAGGCCGTGGAGGTGGCGGTCGACCTCCTGTCCGGGCGGCCCGACACCGGCCTGGCACAGGTCGCGATCGCGTGGCTGCCGACTGGGAGTGGGTGGATGTGGCTGGAGCAGCGAGGTCGCGATCTCCACCTGCACCTCGCTTCAGCCGGCGACCACAGTCGTCTGCGAGGTCACTCCGAATGGCTCAACGGCATCTTGCCGGCGATGCCCGGTGAGCCGGTGACCATACGGCTCGTTGTGCGGCGGTTCTCCTACCGGCTAGTCGTCGCCACGAAGACGAGCGAGGTTGTGCGAGCGGCCACCGTGAGCCCGGGTGACGGCTGGCGCTTGTTCAGTCCGTTTGAACGAGCGGGACAGCGCGGGGCCCCGTTCTTGACTGCGGCCTGGTTGGCCGTGTTGGTCGCGCCGCTCGGATACTTGACGTCCCTGCGATCGCCCGCGACGGCCGTCGTCGCCGCCGTGGGCGCGGGAGCGAGCCTGCTGTTGCTGCCGATCGTCTCGGGGTGTGCGTGGCTGCCCCTGTCGGGCTGGTGCGGCGCGGCAAGCGGGTTCCTGGGCGGCTCCCACGGTCGGGCGCGTTGGCAAGCGCGGGCGGACGTCAGTCACTGAGCGGCCCGAGGGTGGTGGACGGCCATCGCGGGTCGGTGGAACACGAACTCGTTACAGCCGCTGCTGCCGCCGACAGTCTCGAGGTGCGTGAGTACCAACCCGCGTCGGCGGTAGAAGGCGAGGACCTGCTCCGGCTTCGCCACCTCGAACGGATAGCCGCCTAGCCAGTCGATCCAGTCGTGCCAGACCGACATGCCACGGCCACCGCGGTATTGCGTGTACCGTCGGACCGGATTCCGGCCCCACACGAGATCCGCGGCCAACCCGCGCAGAACCCAATATGGGACGACCGTCCCGGCGATGGCCGCTCGCCACCACGCGCTCTGGCAGTAGAGGCGCTTGAGCGCGGTCCAGCGCTTCGACCATGCGCCCTGATCGTTGTAGATGGCGATGGAGAGCTGACCGCCAGGGCGGAGGGGCCGCAGGATCAGGTCCAGCGCCCGCCACATCTCGCCCGTATGGTGGAGCACGCCCCACGAGTAGACGACGTCGAAGTCGCCGAGCTCCGCGAGGAAGGGTTCGTCGAGTATGGAGCCTTCCCGCACGTCCCAGGCTGCGTCTCCCGGAGCGTACCGTCGGCGGAGCTCGCGGGTGCAGGCCACGGAATCTGCGTCGAAATCAAAGGAGAGGACCGTCGCGCCGAGCCGCCGAGCCGCCAGGCTGAACAGCCCACTCCCGCACCCTGCGTCGAGGAAGCGTGCTCCCCGCAGGTCGGGCCGGTCCAGCATCGTCACCAACGATTCCGTGGCGCTCTGGATGCGTGCTTCGTCGACCACGCGCAGAAACGATCGCCAGTTGCGCCCAAATGGGAACCGTGCCGCGTCGGCTGGCTCAGGGGCGGCGGGCGGCGGTGCTGCGTCGGGAGCGAGTCGGGGGATCGTCACGATCCTTGTTTCCTCCGCACGGAACGGGCCATGGTCGGCTCTGGCGTGCAGGCGGGAGACGACGAGGCGGATGCGCGCGCGCTAAGCGCGTGGGTCCGTCGTGTGGCGTCCGCGCGACATACGTGCAGCGCCCATTTGATGAGGGCTAGACGCCCCAGCGACGACGGGGATCGACGAGCGGCGCACCCTTGGCGGCCGGGACAGGTGGCGGGGCGGCGGTTAGCGGGGGGCATAGCGCACGCACCGCTTGGGACGCGCTCCACAGCAACGCCAGGAAGACGTACGGCATGATGAACGTCGCAAACGATCCAAACAGTGCGGCGATTAGATGCCCCACCAAGGCGTACTGTAGCCACCGCAGCGTCTCCGCGTGTGCGGGCAGCACGCGCGCTGCGCGGCGGCGCGCGTCCCGTGCGCCCTGAACCACGCTCGTGACGAGGGCGAGGAAGAGGACGAGCCCCGGTACACCCGTCTCCGCGAGGATGTGCAGGTAGGTATTGTGCGTGTCGAGCGTACCGAGCGCCGGGTTGTAGCGGGCATTGGCGAACTCATAGGCTCCCAGTCCCACACCGAGCACGGGATGATCCTTGATGATGCGGAGGGCTGTTCGCAGCACCTCAAACCGCTGTGCCGCCGACCCCTCGGGGTCCATGCGACCGATCGTCTGGACGCTCGTGGCGTTGCGCAAGCCTCGAATGCGCCCCCAATACGCGGGCGGGGCGAGATACAGTGCCAGTCCGAGGAGTGCCGCGAGGGCCACCACCGCCCTCGGTCGACGGCGCGCGAGCGCGATGCTAGAGGGCAAGACGATCGCGGCCAGCGCGATGAACGCGGCACGCGACTGCGTGAGCACGATGACGACCGTCAGCATCGCCGCGCCTACCAGTCCCAGCCAGCGGAGCCGACTACCGCGGGCCGCACCGGCCCAAAGAGCCAAAGCTGGCCCGAGCATCAGGATGGTGAGGGCCGCGAGGTCATTCGGATTCGAGTAGATGAACGGGCCGATGGCCCGTCCGACGAGGGTGTTACCCCTGACATAGTTCACCAACGTGGAGCGGGCAGGAAACAAGAGGTAGCTCGCCAGCATGAACACCATGAAATAACGGACCAGGGGCCACGTGCGCAGCGCATTGACGGCCACGAGTGTTACCAGCAGCAGTTTTCCACGCTCGATGACGCTGTCCGAGACCACGTCCGGGTAGAGGGTCACGGCATAGCCGACCCAGGCCCATGCCGTCCAGGCCACGAAGATCCAGAAAAACCTGGGCGTACGAATGGGGTCGCGTTGCAGCAGTAGGCTGCCGAGCGTGGCGGTCATCATGAGCGTGCCGGCCGGCAGCCGGTACGTCATGATGACGAACACGTAGCCGAGGAACCCGAGGAACACCGGCGTTGAGAGGGGCTGCCAGGGTCGCCGTCCTTGTACCGCTTGGTCCGCCAGAATCTCGCTCATGCGTGCCGTCGTGGGCTCAGAACTCGATCAGGGATTTCGGGACCGGCCGCGCGAGGCGACCAGCGTCCAAGTGGGCAAGCCAGAGCTGGAGCACAAGCGCGCGCCACAGCGCCGTGCTGTGGTCGCGACGCCGCATCAGATGCTCCCGGACCAGGCGACGCACGGCGGGCCGGTCCAGGAAGTCGTACAGCCCGCCGTCCGCCGTCGCGAGGCGGTCGATCCGATGGCGCAGCGGCCCGCGGAACCAGAGGCCGAGTGGCACGCCAAACCCCAGCTTCGGGTGCTCCAGGACCTCGGACGGCACGAGCCCTCGGATCGCGCGACGGAAGATCTGTTTTCCCGCGCCGTTGCGGACTTTCAAGTCGGCGGGCAGCCCGAGCGCGAACTCGACGAGTGCATGGTCGAGCAGTGGTACACGCGCCTCCAGGGAGACGGCCATGCTCGCCCGGTCCACCTTGGTCAGGATGTCGCCCGGGAGGTACGTGGCGACGTCCACGAGCATCATTTGGGACACGAAGTCGCGGGCTCCGGCGGCCTTGAACGCGTCGGCGAGGACGTCGTCGAACTCACCGTCCCGCGGCACGAGGCGGGCGGCGGCGATTCCGCCATCGATCGGTGGCAGCGGCAGCCCGACGCTGCCGGCATACGCCGCCTCGCGCGAGCGGGCGCGATCGAGCAGGCGGCCCCGGCCGGGTGCAATATGCGGAAGGGCGTGACCGAGGGTGCGGAGCAGGGAGCGTCCCCAGGCGGGCACGGTAGGACGCCGCAGGGCGTCGACGTAGCGCGTATAGCCGCCGAACAGCTCGTCGCCGCCGTCCCCGGACAGACTCACCGTCACGTGCTGACGCGCGAGCCACGAGACGAGATACGTGGGGAGCGCGGAGGAATCCGCGAACGGCTCGTCGAAGATGCTCACCACGCCGTCCACCCACCGGTCTGCATCCGGTCGCATGACCAGGTCCGTGTGGCACGTGCCGATCGCCTCGGCGACGCGGCGGGCGTGGGGTGCCTCGTTGAACGCCACCTCATCGAAGCCGATGGCGAAGGTGCGCGGCCTGATCGGCGCGGCACGCGCCATCAGCGCCACCACCGTCGAAGAATCGAGCCCGCCCGACAGGAACGCTCCGAGGGGTACCTCGGCCTCGAGATGACTCCCCACGGCGTCAGCGAGGAGGTCGCGGACCCGTTGCTGCGCCGCGGCTTCGTCGACTGCGTCGCTCGCCAGGCCGATCGGCGTCCAGTAGCGCCGCACGGCGGCGCCCCGATCCGCACACCAGGTGAGGACGTGTCCGGGAGGGAGCTTCGCCACCCCGGCGAAGACGGCGAGGGGATCGGGCACATAGCCGAGGCTGAGGAACGCCGCGATCCCCCGCTCGTCCAGCCGGCGCGGGAAGCGCGACAGCGCGAGCAACGAGCGGAGCTCCGAACAGAAGGCGATCCCGTCAGGGGCCAGCCAGTAGCTCAGGGGCTTGATGCCGACGCGATCCCGGGCCAGGACCAGGCGCTTCGTACGGGCGTCCCATAGGGCGATGGCGAACATGCCCCGCAGCCGCGCCACGAAATCCGCTCCCATGTCCTCATACAGGTGGACGATCGTTTCGGTGTCGCTCCGCGTCCTGAAACGGTGGCCGCCGGCGACCAACTCGCGACGCAGGTCGTGGTGGTTGTAGATCTCGCCGTTGAAGACGACCTGGATCGAGCCATCCTCGTTGCCGATCGGCTGCTGCCCGCCGCCGACGTCGATGATAGAGAGCCTCCGCATGCCGAGCGCCACTTCAGGTGCGACGAAATACCCGCTGTCATCGGGGCCCCGGTGGACGATTGCGTCGCACATTGTGCGCACGGTGCGGGCGGCCTCCTCGTCGCCGAACGGCCACCCCGCGAAGCCGGCAATGCCGCACATCGCTCTACGCCCCCACCCCGGCGGCGGGCACGAGCGACTCGTACCAGGCGCTCAGGCGCTCGATGATACGACTCTCATGATATTCCGCGCGGGCGTATGCCTGTGCGGCAGCGCCGAGGGTTTGCGCTCGCCCGGGCGTCTCGATGACGGCGCGGAGGGCTGCGGCGAGGGCTCCGGGATCGCCGGCCGGCACGAGCACGCCGGTTTCACCGTCGCGGAGCGCGTCGGGCACTCCGCCGACGCGGGTCGCGATCACGGGCCGCGCGGCCGCCATGCCCTCGAGAACCGAATTGGGGAACGCTTCGGTGATCGAGCACAACACCGACACGTCGAACAGATGATTGAGGTTGAACCCCGGTGTCAGGGTACCGGGGAACTGGACGCGCCCGTTCAGGTGCAGACCATTGGCCAGGCCGGCGAGCTCGGTGCGTTGCGGCCCGTCACCCACGCAGACGAGGTAGGCCCGAGGAATGTTCGCCGCGATGCGGGCGAACGCGTCGAGCAGCGTCGCGTGATCCTTGTCGCGATCCAATCGGGCGACGATGCCGATGACCAGCGCGTCGGCCGGGACGTGCAACCGGGCGCGCCAGGCGGCTCGCTCGCCGATCGGCAGGGCCCGGAAGGCGTCTTCGGTCAGACAGTTGGGGACGCAGACGATCTTCGCAGGCGGAACGCCATCCTCGTGCGCCAAGAGCGCGGCCACGGTCGGGCTGTTCGCGACCACGCGGTGGGCTGCGCGGTACGCCCAGCGGTTTGCGATTTGCTCCGGCCGTCGCTGTCTCAGCTGCCACCACCGCCGGCTCGCGACCACGGCCGGAACTCCAGCAACACGAGCCCACGGCACGCCGAAGATGTTGCCGCAGATGTCTTGGGCGTGAAACACCTGGATGCGCTCGCGGCCCAGGAGCCGCGCCAGGCCGATCCCGTGTCGGATCGCGCCCGGCCCATACAAGCTCCGCAAAGGCACGTGCACCAGGTTGGCGCCGGCCTGCACGAAACGCGTACGCAAGGGACCGTCCGACCGAAGGTGAACGACGGTTATGCTGAACCGCTCGCGGCTGAGACGCTCGACCCACCGGAGCGCGTTGAGCTCCGTGCCGCCGATCTCGAATCCCTGGATGCCGAAAGCGAGCCGAATCACGGATCACAACCCAGCGTCGTACCGGGGGCGCCGCAGGTCCTCCAGTCGGCGCCGGTCGTACCATACACTGGATCGAGGCGCTGGATCGAAGCCAAAGCTCCCCCGTAGGCCATTCGGCTAGGAGGCAGCAAAAACTGGGCCAGATTGGTCAGCGCAGGGGCACTTCCGCGACGAACAGGTCGTAGCGGTCCGACCCATTCATGTTCGAGTTGAAGATCACGACCTTACCGTCCGGACTCGGCATCCCAAACGGCAGGGAGAAGTAGTTGATGGGGGTCTGGAGACTGTAGTGGTGCACGAGCAGCCGCTGATCGCTGCCGTCGCTGCGCTCCACGCCGATCGCTTCCTGCCACAACAGCGAGCTCTCCCACGGCGACGTGCCGAACCCGCTCACGAACGACCATTGGCGGTTGAGATTGCCGCCCAGCTCGGCGTCGGATTGAACCCAGTTGCCGGCGTGATGGATGTTCGGCCCCGCACTCTGGGCCAAGAATTGCACCTTGGCGAGCTGGCCGCCGCTGGGCACGTAGCGGTCCTGCGCAAAGGGGGCATCGGCATTGTTGTTGGTGCCGACCCACTGGCTGCGCAGGTCCGCGTTGTGGAAGAAACTGAAGTTCGGATCGGTCTGCGTGGGTCCGAACGTGTTGGTCGAGAGGTCCCAGAGCCGGACCGTGGTGCCGCCGTTGGTCAAGACCACGTAGCGCCCGTCGCGCTCGAGGCGCGGCTCGTTGACCCACGACTCGGCATGCGTGAGCAGCTGATTCGTCCGGCTGTGGCCGGCCACTGAGGAGAAGGTGAAGCGCAGGTCCAGGTTCGGTCGACCGGCGGGCGGCAGGACGCGGTAATTGCTGAAGCCCGCGCCCCGGGTGAAGTCCACCAGGTAGTAGGCCATCCCATCCCCGCGGATCAGGAGGGTGTGGGTGTTGTTGTTGGCGCCCCAGCCGCGGCTCACCTGGTTGGCGCCGTCGGCGTAGTCATGGCCGGCCCCGCTGTTCGGCGCGGGGGTCGAGCCGCTCGTCACCTTCCAGACCTTGACCCCGCTCACCGGGTCGTTGTAGGAGAAGCCCGCCGGCTGGGTGGCGACCTGGAGCGCGGTGTAAGCGACCACGTCCGGCAGCTGGCGCGCGGCCACCGGCAGCAGGGTCGGATCCGGGCCCGCACCCAACGGCAGCGGGCGCTGCACCGTGACGGTTGCGGTCCCGCGCTGGCCCTCGCTCGTGGCGGTGATCGTGGCGGAGCCCTCGCCTACGGCGGTGACCACACCGCTGTTGCTGACGATCGCGACGCTGGGATCGCTGCTGGTCCACGTCACGGGCCGTCCCGTCAGCGGCTTGCCGGCCGGGTCGCGCGGCGTGGCGGTGAGGTGCAGCACGTCCCCGATCACCACGACGGCCGAGCCGGGCGAGACGGGCACCGAGGCCACCGGCACGAGCGTCGGCCCAGCGGTTTCGACCGCAAGGCAGCCGATGAATGTGCAGGCCCCCGCGACGAGCGTGGCCACGCGAAGCCGAGAGACGAAGAGCTGGTTCAGACCGGGACAGCGCCGCACGGCGTACCTCCCGGGACAGGTGACTAGCCAAATCTACGGTGAACGCGAACGGCTCCTAAGCTATCACGAAATCTGACTCAAGCGGGGAGTTACGTCACACCCCGGTGGGTCACCAAACGCGAGGGCTTGGTGGTCAGCGCAGCGGCATCTCGGCGACGAACAGGTCGTAGCGGCCCGAGCCGTTCATGTTCGAGTTGAAGATCACCACTTTCCCGTCGGGACTCGGCGTCGCCATCGGCAAGGCGAAATAGATCAGGGGGTTCTGCGCACTGTTGATGCTGAAGTGGTGCAGGAGGAAACGCTGATCGCTGCCATCGCTGCGCTCGACCCCGACCGCCTGCTGCCACAGAAGCATGTTCTCCCAGGGGCCGTCGCCGAACCCGCTCACGAACGACCATTGCCGGTCCAGGTCGCCCCCGAGCTCGGCGTCGGACTGAATCCAATTACCAGCGTGGTGGATGTTCGGCCCTGCACTCTGAACCAAAAATCGGATCCTAGCGAGCTGGCCGCCGTTAGGCGCGTAGCGGTCCTGAGCGAACGGGGCATCGACGTTGTTGTTGGTGCCGACCCATTGGCTGCGCAGGTCGGCATTGTGGAAGAAGCTGAAAGTCGGATCGGTCTGCGTGGGCCCGAACGTGTTGGTCGAGAGGTCCCAGAGCCGGACTGTGGTGCCGCCGCTGGTCAAGACCACGTAGCGGCCGTCGCGCTCGAGACGAGGCTCGTTCAGCCACGCCTCGGCATGCGTGAGCAGTTGATTCGTCTGGCTGTTCCACGCGAACGCTGTGCTGGCATCTGCGAGCCCCACGAACCACGTGTCGGTCTTGTCCTGCTGGAGCCACGCGAACACCGAGGCCCCCAACGGGAAGTTTCCCGTGTTCTCGACCCGCATCGTGGCCGTGTTGAAGCGCTTCAGCTGGCCGCCATTGATCACGTAGGCGATGCGCGGCTGTGTCGCGAGGCTCGAGAATGTGAAGCACAGGTCCTGGTCCGGTCGAGCGGCGGGCGGCACCATGCGATAGTTCGTGAAGCCCACGCCTCGGGTGAAGTCCACCAGGTGGTACTCGATCCCATCCCCGCGGATCAAGAGCGTGTAGGTGTTGTTGTTGGGCCCCCAGCCGCGGCTCACCTGGTTAGCGCCATCGGCGTAGTCATGCCCGGCCCCGTGGTTCGGGGCGGGGGTGGTGCTGCTCGTCGCCTTCCAGATCCTGACCCCGCTCACCGGGTCGTTGTAGGAGAAGCCTGCGGGTCGCGTGGCGACCCCCAGCGCAGCGTAGGCGACCAGATCCGGGACCTGCCGCGCCGCCGCGGGCAGCAGCGTCGGATCTGGGGTCCCGCTCGTCGCGCTGCTCGGACCGGCAATGTCGGCGGCAAGGCAGCCGATCAATCCTCCCACCGCTACCGCGAGTGCGAACGGGAGGATCAGCGGGACGCGCACCGGCTTCACGCTGAAGGTTGTCATCAGGAAGAAATACAGTTGGCGGTGGCGTTGGTTCAAGTGCATCGGGCCACGCTGGGCGTCGCGTCACCGCCACAATGTTGGAGCGGCAAATCCCGAGCTTGCCGAATCGCGTAACAAACGGGGCAGGGCCCGAGCGGTGGTTTGCCCGGGCCCCCCGTGTTCGAACCGGCACCGCGTTGCTCAGCGCAGCGGCATTTCGGCGACGAACAGGTCGTAGCGGCCCGACCCATTCATGTTCGAGTTGAAGATCACGACCTTACCGTCCGGACTCGGCATCCCAAACGGCAGGGAGAAGTAGTTGATGGGAGT
>WNFW01013164.1_pt1 | contig 10503 bp, 14 predicted proteins | sample 5400131 | NCBI WGS metagenome assembly WNFW01 (sample SAMN13153362, study PRJNA577476) | soil metagenome | isolation source: 20 cm soil or saprolite under grassland replicate 1 | place: USA:California | collected 2016-06-15
GCATATACCCCTCATACAGTCTAGCTGCGTTGATTCCGAACGCTGGAGCTATTTGGACGAATCATGGAGCGCACTGTTCGGAGAACAGGAAAAGGGATTTTCCAATTCTCAATTGATATTTCTTCCGCGTCGGACGACATGGGAGGAAGACGACGATGACTAGATTTGTTCCGTGGTTGGGCTGGTCGCCGGTCCCGATGTTCAAGGGCGTGGGGAAGGAGTGGTTGCCGCGGATGCCTATGTGGAGCTGGGCGATACTGAGAAAGCCCTTGAATCACTGGAGCAGGGGTTCCTTCAGCGATCGACTTGAATGCCATGGATCGGGGTGGATCCCCGATTTAACGCGCTGCGAGGCGATCCAAGGTTTCAGGATCTTGTCCGCCGCATCGGAATTCCCCGCTGACTGTTCGAGTAGCGCAGGCGTTCGATCTTCATCGACGCCAGGAAAACCACGGTTCTAGCGAAGCTCTCTATATTTTGCTCCACTGTAGCGCAGAGAATCCCTCGGCGAGCGGGTTTCTTTATCGAAATCGCGAATCAGGCCGCGTAGTGCGGATTCTGGCCGAGTGACGAGGAACTCGGAAACTATATTCCCGCCATATTCACACTCGAAAATACAAAATGCCACTTGGCAGACCGACGGAGCTAAGATCAACACCGCGTTGTCCGGAGTATCTCCGCATGGATGAGGGTCAATGACAACGTTCTTGCCGAATCCGCTAGGCCGCACCTACAACTTCGTCGTGCGAGGAGATAGCTGATGGCAACGTGACCGACAAGAGGAGGACAACCATGAGATTGGGACCGACTGCAGCGCCACCAGCGTTGCAAAAAGAAAAACCGCGGTCCGCAAATGGCCGACGAAAATACGGAACTACACCCTCACCATTGCAACCATAATCACCTTGACAGCTGGAATTGCTCTCGTGAGCGGCCACGCAGTATCCCAAGCGGCCCGGACGCAGGCGATCACTAACGTCAACGCCCGCGTTGTTGCCGTGAATATTCCTGGCGCATCGGCGCTCTCTCAGGTCGGCACGTTTCTCAACAACTCGCTTCCACCCGCATGCGCCCGACCCATACCCACGTTGTTCGCTTCTTACACCCAAACCGGGGCGGTGTTGGATCCGAATCGAATTCTGGTCGGCAGCCGGTCAAACGGATAGTGGACTTATCAGTAGCCGCAAACAATAACTTCCGGATTGCCAACCGTCCAGCGCTTCATCTTTCCGCGGCAGAACCTCGTTTCTGGAGGCAAGGGGCATATGTGCGCTTTGCCGACTATGCTGCCAAGTAGTCGGTAGCGAGGTCGATAGCCTTTATAACTCCCACATTGAAGAAAGCGCGTTTATCATGCGAGAAACCAGCTAGACGGTGGCATAAGGTCCGATATCCCCCGCCAGATTGGCTGTCGCTCGCTTGCGTTACAACTTACACTTTCACTGACCCACACGGTCACTGACGCCTTGGCCGTGCAGGTGTGACTCCAAATCGGAATTGTCCAAACGCACTGTTGCCGAGGCCGTGACCGTATTGGTGCCGGTGAGCGCTGCCGAGCCGCCATTCAGCACCACGATATCGGTCACCGTAGCCGTTACGCCGGCCTGTCCGGCGTTGATGGTCACGTGAAAGACGCACTGACTCGGCGTGGTGGAGATGCCGGTGTTCGTAGTCTTGTCCATTACGGACACCAAAGCCACACCTGCTTGTCCTACCAGGATCTTGACGTTGTCAGGAGGAGCGGCGCCGGGGTGGCAGTCGCTGGTGGAATCGGTAATGGCGATGTGGGCTTGAGCGATTTTGTGAGGAGTCGTGTCGATAAACGGGAAGACCGCGCCGGGCGCTAAGCCGGCAAGTAAGGAACTCTCCGCTATGAAGTGGCTGTCGTCACCGTGTGCGGACGCCTTTTTGGTTGGGTACGCGATGGCGACGGCAGAAAGCACGAAAACAACCAAGAAAAACATGAAATACTTTTGACGATTCATTGAAATACCTCCTATGACTCAGTTTTTGATGCGACTTAGTTCTTGATGAACGTGAATATCGTGACGGGCGGCGAAAATTGCTCGAGGCCTGGCGGTCCGTTGATCGCGTAATTACGCCATTGGCGTCAGCCACCCCCACCAAGGCAACACTCCCGATAGGCATGGGCGCCGCCGTGCTCCAGGTGTTGGTGGCCGGGTCGTACGCTTCCACCTCAGGTTCAGGTGTGAGCTCGTCTACAATCCACGTATTCCACGTATCTCTAATCAAAATGCGCCCTTGAGTTCCATCCGGTGCGGCCATAGCTTCCCCTATTCGAAACACTTTCCAATGCGCCCTGTTGGGAGAATCCGGCCGAGATCCGAAGGGTCCGGGCGAAAGCCCATTTTCAGATAGACCACTTTTAAGCCCGCGTGGCGGGCTGATTCGAGAACTTTCGAGATGGGTGTAACAACTTTCTGAATCGGAGCGATGTCGATTCCGGCGCGATCGAACATTCCGCCCTTGTCCCGAAGTCGTTCTGCATGTCAACGACGATCACCGCAGTCCGCGCTGTATCGATCGTGATTGGCTCAGGCGTGGCTTCGATGGTTGTTTGCCGCCCTCTCCTTAATTCCGTCATGGTTACCTCCTTTACATTTTTCCCTGTAACGATGCTCCGATAAATCGAAGGGATTCTACATCAAATGGAAGTGAATCTTCATAAATGAGCCACAGCACCTTGGGTGAAGTTGGAACCTACTTTGGCGGCAGCCGTGATTGCGGACGGATGACGAGGTACTCTTCCCCAATTCGGTTATGGAAGAGTTGCCAATCCGGGAGTTGTCCGAATCATAGTATCGGCCAATAAAATGAGGGTAATTAAGCCGACACTTCTTCCCTAAGTTCAGATTCTGGCAGGATAAAAATAACACCGTCCTCATTCCGAGCTCAGCCAGGAGACTAAATCCGTCATGAAAAAAACCATATTTGCCAGCGCGCTTCTCGCGCCTATGTCCATACTCCTATCGAGCGGAATATCTTCTGCGCCGCGGCAGCCCAATGCTCAGGCCGTTGTGCCCGCGCCTTCCGGCGCAACCGCAGCGTGGACTCTTAAGGTGAAGGGGGACATCCGCTGGCAGCAGATCACGCCCGTGGGCGCGCTCCTCGTCTCGACGGACACCGAGCTCGCCGCTGTGGATATCGAGCGTGGCCAAGTCATGTGGGAGAAACCCGAACTCGGGGGGTTATCAGCAGACAGCGTCCGCATGGTAGAAGGGTCACTCCTCATGGAAGCGACGCGCCCGGGCCTGCTGTTTATTTTTGACCCTGTGACTGCCGCGGTCGTCTTCGATTCCAGACGCCTGAATCTCGCGCAAATCGTTACCCGCCGCGTCCTGCCCCAAAGCGGGACCCTTCTCGTCCACGGGCGGCGCACGGACGGACCCTCGGTCGTTGCGCTCTACGATCTCGTCACGGGCGAACAGCGTTGGACGAACGAAGCGCTGTTTGAGCAAGCCGAACCCAAGAAGAGAGGCTTCGGTGCCCTGATGCAGGGCTTACAGCGCACGGCTGCCGAGGGCAGTACGTTGGAGGTGCTGCAGGCGGGGCCGGACATGATCGTCGTCCGCACGCTTATGGGTTTGCGGGCTCTGGATGCGCGGACTGGCGCAGTGCGGTGGTCCGCAGCACTGCCCACCACGACCCGCTGGGCGCAATCCCCGCAACACGTCCGGCTCTACCCATCGCTTAACAAAGCTGACCGCATTTACGCGAGTTTCGATGACCGCCTCATGGCCTACCGCCTCGCCGACGGTCAGGCGCTCTGGGCCAACTCCCCGAGAGTGGAAGGACGCATCCGTGACATCGTCCAGCATCCGGCCGGGATTGTAATGCTCCCCGAGGCACCGCCAGCGGGCGAGGCAACCGGCAATCGCCGTGTAGTGAACGGCATCGTGCAGACGGCGCTCAACGTGGCGAACTACGAAGATGGAGCGACAATCGCCGCGAAGCCACTGAGGATGCACGGCAACGTGATAGACGCGATGGTCGCCGGCGACACCGTAGTGCTAGCTGTGGACGCCGAGTCGCGTACCTTCGTGAACGTGCTGGAGGTTGCCACGGCCTCCCTGCGCCTGAAGAAGGATGTGAAGATCAAGGGCCAACTCGCCTACACAGAACTTACGCCGGCAGGCTTGCTCTACGTGTCGCGTCCCGACGCGGCGACGAATGCCGAAGTGAACGTCATTGATCTTGCCACTGGTGAACCAAGATTTAAGGACGCGATTGAGAGCGGCAAGCCGTTGAGTGCGGATGACTACAATGCCGGGCGATATTACCTGCATCATGCTGTGGAGGGGCGGACGCTTTACGTGTTCGCGAACCGCGACCACCGGCTGTACGCAGTCGATCGCGAGGCCGGCACCTTCCGCGCGCTCGGCGGCGAGATCAAGCTGCAGGGCGGCGAGGATCCGATTGATATGGAGATCCGGCCCGCGGGCATTGTCCTCATCTCGCCGCAAAACCTGGTGCTCGTGGCGCGAGATGGGCAGGTGAAGCAACAGGTCTATTACCCTGCGCCGCAGTTTCCAGGGCTGGTGCGCGCGCTCCATGCGGTGAACGCTGTGCGCGCCGGCCTGTACGGCGCCGCCGCCTCGGCGTACGGCGACGCCTTCACCCAAGCATCACGAAACGCTACGGACCCCAACGCGCGATACGTCACTACGTCGCTGGCGACGGCGTACTCGCAGGCCGGCTCACAGCTCACGGGCTACTCGCGCCAGTCAGCGGCGCTCGCGACGAAACGCTTCAAGGCATCGCTCACCGTGCCTGGATCGGTTTTCATGTTGACTCGCGCACCCACTGGGAACGGCAACGTACTGCTTGAGATCGACAAGGATAGCGGGCAGCCGCGGGCGCGCGTAGATCTGGGCAGCGAGCGCGAGCCCGTGTACGCAGTGGACGACGTCACCGGCATGCTCTTCCTGCGGACTGCGCCGAGCACGCTCGTCTGCTACCGGCTCTGATCGTGGCTTAAGCACGCGGATGCGAATTCAGCGCTGAAAGTGACTTCGTTCGCAGCCGCAGCCGCTCCTTTCGCGATTGCACCTGGATCACGGGCAACTCTGACGTAACGCGATTAGGTAAGGCTTGCCGACAATCCGGCCAGAGCCTCGTATTTCGCTTCCCGCAACCACGTTTCCGCCCAGCGGGGGCACGTGGTCCGACCCATCAGAAGTGAGCCCAAATGGTACGACCGAGCTTGAATAGAGCACTCAGCGTTTGTTCTTTTTGTCGTTGTCTACCTGGATAGCCTGCTGCGAAGTCAAAAATCTCATTCGAAGCACGAAGGCATCAGCGTTTCCTCCCGGTTGTGTTTGCAAGGCGTTGGGCGTCACCGGGAACCGGTTATCGAGCGTGCAACCCGTTACGTAAACATCTCCGCGGGCATTCGCGAATACGCCTGTAGCCTCGTCGTTGTACCGGTTTGCATTCTGGTGGCGCGTTCCTCCGATAAAAGTGGCGAGTCGTATCCGGCCATCGTAGGCGCGTAACTCCGCCAGCATCGAATCGTTTCGAGCTTCCAAATGCCGGTAAATTGCTCTTTCCGTCGTCGGAAAATCTGTGGAACCGCTCCTTCCCGATACGAATATTGCGGCCTCTCGCTACTCCGACGCAGACTAGTCGAATACTACTGTCTTGTTCCGGTACAACAAGATGCGGCTTTCGATGTGCCACCGGACGGCGCGCGACAGCACCACCTTTTCTAAGTCGCGACCCTTCTCCAGCAAGTCGTTGAGCGAGTCGCGGTGCGAGATGCGCATGACGCCCTGCTCGATTATGGGCCCATCGTCTAGCACATCTGTGACGTAGTGGCTGGTGGCCCCGATCAACTTCACTCCACGCAGGTAGGCCTGATGATAAGGTTTGCCGCCCACAAAGGCTGGCAAAAACGAATGGTGAATATTAATAATCCGGTTTGAATACTGATTGACAAATTCATGAGACAGAATCTGCATGTAACGCGCTAGCACGAGGAAATCGGCGCTACACTGTTGTAGCAACTTGAGAATTTTCGCTTCCGCCTCCTGCTTGTTCTCCTTGATGAAGGGAATCGTAGCGTAGGGAATCCGGTAGAACTCAGCAATCGCCTGGTTGTCCGGATGGTTCGAGATGATGAGCGGAATTTCGACGTCTAGCTCGCCACTACGGTGACGGTAGAGCAGATCGACTAGGCAGTGGTCATATTTCGAAACCAGAATGACCATCTTCATGCGATAGCTGGATTGCTCCAGTCTCCACTTCATCTCGAACCTCTCCGCGAGCGGCGCAAAGTGCCTAGGGAAATCAGCGAGATCGATATCGAAATCGTGGGGATCAAATTCTACACGCATGAGGAATAGGTTCGACTCTTCATCGGCATGTTCATCGGCGTGCAGGATGTTGCCGTTGTGCTGGAAAATGAAATCGGCGACCGACGCAACTATGCCTCGACGGTCGGGGCAGCTGATCAAGACTATGGCCGAGTTCTTCATCGCGAGACCTCACATTCTTTCGAGACTCCCTGCTTCAGTGCGCCATGAAACCAAATGCGTGCGTTTGAACATTGCAAACTCCACTCGCAAGCACAGACCGCACACGTGTGAACCTCTCAGCAGTGGTTTGAAAGAAACGAAGGAGCCTCGGCCATCTATTGGCTGGACCGAATGGTCGCCTTGCCGCGGTTGTCTCTGGCGAATTGTTATTTCGCCCATAATTCCTCAGGATTCCCCGCCCTGCTACGATTCTGTGATGCGCAATCTTGTCGTTCTGTTCATCCACTTGATCGCCACCTTGGCCCGGTTGCTCGGTCCTGGCGGCGTCCGTGCCCTAGTTGTGGAGTCCCTTCTCTTTAAGCACCAACTTCTGATCGTGAATCGCTCCCGGCAACGGTCCCCAAATCTACACTCGTCAGACCGCATCCTCGCTGGCTTGCTGGCGCTCTGGTCGTCCAACTCGTCCTCTCCATTCCGCAATTGACACTGCTAGCCGAAAGTACCGGATGCTGTTCTCCCCGAATCGCCGTCGGAAGCCCGGCCCGAAAGGACCGAATGCAGAGCTCGTCCGTGCGGTCGTCGAAATGAAGCAGCATAATCCCACCTGGGGCTGTCCGCGAATCGCACAACAGATCACCTTGGCGTTCCACATCCAAATCGATAAAGACGTGGTTCGAAGGATTCTGGCCCATCACTACCTGCCGGGACAGGACTCCGGTGGTCCCTCCTGGCTGACTTTCCTGGGCCACATGAAAGACAGCCTCTGGAGTATGGATCTGTTCAGGTGCGAGTCGGCCACCTTGCGGACCCACTGAGTCCTGGTGGTCATGGATCAATATACGCGCCGCATCATTGGGTTCGGCGTCCCTGCGGGAACGCTCAATGGCCCCGCACTCTGTAGGATCTTCAACCGCGCCATTCGAGGGCAACGCTGGATGCCGAAGTACGTCAGGACAACGATCCACTCTACAGGTTCCACTAGTGGCAAGCCAATCTGCGGGTACTGGAGGCGACGGAAATCAAGTCCATCCCCTACGTTCTCCTGTCTCATCCATTCGTGGAAAGGCTCATCGGCACCCTTCGGCGCGAGTACTTGGATCACACGTTGTTCTGGACGACGGCAGATCTGGAAAACAAGCTGCTCGATTTCAGGACCTATTTCAACAACCATCGCACGCATAACTCACTGGAAGGGGGAACGCCGGAAACGCCCCTGTCACGACCAGTAATCAATCTCGGCTCGTTTCGATGGCAATCCCACTGTCGAGCCCGGTACAGACACCAACCGCTGCCTGACCTTTCAAAGACCTGCACTCACCGCGGAATCCGGTCAACCTCTGCAATAAGCTCGAATGAAATCATCCGGTGTTTGCGTTCTTATTTGCTGCGCGCTTCGAAGACCCGATCGTTTCGCTGCCACGGTATCAATTCGCCAGAGGCAGGTAGCACCTGGGAAGGATGCTCGTTTCTTGAGTAAGCTTCGCCGTTTGTTGGGCAAGTCCGATGAGCAGCACCGGAAGCTTATTCTGCTTATGGCTCAGAAGATGGCCCTTCGCTAGAAAATGCCACATCATCCTCGGTCAAGCGACAGGTTTCTTCATGTGCTGTTCTAAGCGTTCAAACGTGCTTACGTGACCGCAAGATTTGGCGGTCTCTGGAATCCCTTCCCGTCCGATACCTAGTTGCGCAAGGTCTCTGGCGAGTTGGGTATACATCCTGCTGTACGTGGGGTCTCCTTTGGGCGTGCCTTTCTCCTTGTGCTCATTCAGCGCGAGTTCTAGGCTCCTGAAATACTCGACGACTGCAGGCTGAGTTTCCATCGCCGTTCCTCCCGACGCACGATTCTATCACGCACCCTAAACGATTCGGGTTGCGCGGATAGTCGCGATGGCTCCTCCGGCACGAACGGTAAGGCAGAATGACGCTCAAGCCTGTGGCTGGCGAATTGTTATTTCGCCCATGATTCGCCGCCCTGCTAGCATTCTGGATGCGCCATCCGCGACCCAGGTAGTGTCCCGGAACCTGTAGAAAAGTGAATAGCGCATTTTGCCTGTGAAGTCATGAAATTCTTTTTTTTAAGCAGCAGCTTTTTCTTTCCCTCCGATGTCACGATAGCCGTTGATGCGGTGCAGCTTCATCTGTCCGGCACCGCGCCTTCATTAGGCAGCGCGGCTTGCGTTTTCACTCTCCGCCGGAACTCCAGTTGCATCCGCTCGATGGCGTTGGTGGTGCGCAGCGACCGCCACTGGCTTTCCGGAAACCGATAGAACGTCAGCAGGTTTTCCCCCGCTTCCTCCAGAGAGGCCGCTACGCCTGGACACTGCTTCTTCCATTTCAGCAGGAACGCTTCGCGGGCTTTCCGGGCGACTTCCAGAGTCTCCGCGTACACCATGCCGTGATACTCTTCGCGCACCGCTTCGTGCGTGTGTTGCGGCGCTTTCGCCAGCAAGTTGCGCAGCTTGTGCACCGTGCAGCGCTGCTGCGGCAGCCCGGGCCACCGCCGATCCAGCGCCGCCCCAGCCCCGCGTTGCCGTCGCTGATCACCAGCCGGGGACGCCCCATCTTCCGCGTCGTCAGATCGTCCAGCAACAACTGCCAGCCGTCGGCGGATTCCGCTCCCGTGGTCATCAGGCTCAGCAGCACTTTCTCGCCGTTCTCGCGAACCCCCAGCGCCACCAGCACGGGCAGCGAAACCACTCTCCCGCCACTGCGCACCTTCGGATAAATCGCATCCAGGTACAAATACACGGTCTTTTCTTCTGCTAGATCCCGCCCTTGCCAGGTGCGGTAGCTTTCTTCCAGCCGCAGCACCAACCGCGACACCGCGCTCTTACTCAACGCTGCGCCCGTCAGCAGCGGCTCCAGCGCCCCGCGAATCCGTCGCGTGTTCGACCCCGACAGATACACTCCCAGCACGCTCTGTTCGACCTCCCGGCTGCTTCTCCGGTACCGCGGAGCTGACTCTGCCACTCGCGCTCGCGGCCATCGGCCTCCGCCAATCGCGCCCGTGGCACGTCCAGCTGCACCGTGCCCGTGCGCAGCGTTAGCCTCCGGGGCTTCGATCCATGCCGGTAACCGACCCGCTCCGCCACCCGCTGGCTGCGCCGCGCACCCAGCGTTGCTTCCACTTCCTCCTGCAGAACCAGCTCGATGATCTCCCGCACGCGCTCTCGAATCGCTGCCTCCAACCCCTCTCGCAGAGAACCCTCTTGGCCCACTTCCGTTGCAGTGCTAGTCTTCGCCATGGCGTATTCCTCCTGATGCCCTGAACCTCTCGCGGAGATTCCGGGCTTTCTCCTTCAATGACTTCTCAGGAGAATACGCCTTCTACTTTTCTACAGGAATGGGGACAGAACCTCCGACCCAACTTCTGAACGTGAATCACTTCCGACAACATTGCATCAAGGCACTGCCAGACACACCTGTTTCCCCGAATTATTCAAATCACCTTTGTTTATTTGCTAGAAGTGGTGCGCCCTAGGGCCTAGGGGACGATTTCAGAACTCTCACAATCGAGTCGGCGACCAACGTGCCATCCATGCATATTGAAACAAGTGACGTTCAGCAGCGCCGGAGATTTCGTAAGGTACGTAGCGCGAGCACGTTAACCACGAGCGCCGCGCGACGCTCTCCGGCACGCATTCTGGGGTGAAGTATCCTCACGTTCTTCGCAATTCCAGTAGACCCAAACTCCGTCGGGCGTCTCGACTCGCGGGCAGTGCCGCCTTGAAGGGATACTTGGGCCCGCCAAGAAGTGCTTATCGGTGCCCACCTGCGTCCTCTCGGGGTTAGGTTACGTTCCCTATGCGGCTACCTCCACTCCAATAGCGAAGACGCCACTCGCCTTGCGCTGGCAGTAAGCGACCCTTCCTTCAAACCGAACGCCATTCCGGGGTAAAGTAACCAGGACACGAGTCCCAGGCTGCCAGCACCGCGTCGTGGTAACGCGTGCACCGTGAAGACTCACGTTCTCAGTGACCGTCTTTTCCGTAGGCACAGATTCTTC
>WNFW01003828.1_pt1 | contig 10502 bp, 10 predicted proteins | sample 5400131 | NCBI WGS metagenome assembly WNFW01 (sample SAMN13153362, study PRJNA577476) | soil metagenome | isolation source: 20 cm soil or saprolite under grassland replicate 1 | place: USA:California | collected 2016-06-15
ACTTCATGAACCCGAACGGTTTGGTCGCCGCTGCCTCGATCACTTCCCAGATATTGACGCCGAGCTTGTCGCAAACGATTGCCATCTCGTTGACGAGGCCGATGTTCACTGAGCGGAATGTGTTCTCGAGCAGCTTGACCAGCTCCGCGGTTTCAGTGCTGGATACCGGCACCATCGTGTCGAGACACGTCGCATACAGCGCAGTCGCAACCTCGGTGCACGCCGGCGTGATGCCGCCCACGATTTTGGGTGTGTTCTTGGTATTCCAGTGCGGATTTCCTGGATCTACGCGCTCAGGACTGAACGCCAGAAACACATCTTCGCCGACGGTGAGACCTGCCGCCTCGAGCTTCGGCTGCAGCAAGTCGCGGGTAGTACCCGGGTATGTCGTGCTCTCCAGAACCACGACGACGCCCGGCCGGCAATTGCGCCCGACCGCGTCCGCGGCGGCGATGACGAAGCCCATGTCCGGATCGCGGGTCTTGGCGAGCGGCGTGGGTACGGCGATCGAGACCGCATCCATCTCCTGCATCCGCGACTCTTCCCTCGTCGCCTCGAACTTTCCCGCCTTGACCAGGCGCGCGACTTCGGCGCTCGGCACATCCTGAATGTGGGACTTGCCGGACATGAGAAGGTTGATCACCCGCTCGCTCACGTCGTAGCCAATCACCCTGAAGCCCGCTCTGGCGAACTCGAGCGCAAGGGGCAGTCCCACGTATCCGAGACCGACAACGCCGATGCACGCGGTTCTGTTCTCTATCTTCGCAAGGAGCTGATCTTTTAGTTGCACTTGGGAACTCTGGCGGTGGGAAGTGTGATTGTCAGCGGCCGTAAAAGCCGCGCACGGCATCGATGACTTCGTCGAGCTGAGACTGCTTGAGCTCCGGATAAACCGGAAGCGAGATGACTTCCTGCGCTGCCCTTTCGCTCTCCGGGAACGCGCCTCGCTTCAGACCGAGGTACTCGAAGCAGGGCTGGAGATGCAGCGAAAGCGGGTAGTAAACCGCCGAGCCAATCTGCTGCTCCTTGAGATGCGTCTGGAGCGCATCCCGGCGGGCGACGCGTAACGTGTACTGGTTGAAGATCGATTCGTTCGCGGGATCGATCGTCGGCGTCCGCACGTCATCGAGATCGGCGAACGCCGCATCGTAGTACGCGGCGTTCTTCCGCCGCGCGGCGCTCCATGATGCGAGGCTTGCGAATTTCGCCGACAGCACGGCTGCCTGCAACGCGTCGAGACGGCTGTTGTAGCCAACTTCCTCGTGGTAGTAGGTTTTGATTCCGCCGTGCACGCGCAGTCGCCGAATGCGCGTTGCGATCTCGTCGGACTGCGTCACGACCATTCCACCGTCCCCGTATCCGCCGAGATTCTTCGTCGGAAAAAAGCTGAAGGTGCCGATCGTTGCCGCTTCGCCGGCCATCACCCACTTTCCATCGATCTTTCGGCGCGCGCCGATCGACTGGGCTGCATCCTCGATCACTGGCAAATCGCCAGCCGCATCCAGAATGGCTTCGATCGGCGCCATCTGACCGAACAAGTCGACGGCAATGATTGCCTTTGTCGAAGGCTTGATGCCGGCTGTGATCGCCTCCGTCGAGATGTTGAACGTGTCCGGCTCGATATCCGCGAATACTGGACGCGCTCCGACGTTGTGAACCGCGCCCGCCGTCGCGAAGAACGTGAACGGCGTAGTCAGGACCTCGTCTCCGCGTCCAATATTGAGCGCGCGCAACGAGAGCAGCAGCGCGTCGGTTCCGTTCGCCACGCCGATGGCGTGGGTGGTGTGCGACAGCTGCGCCACCTCGCGCTCGAGACGCTCCACCGGCGCTCCGAGGATAAACGCCTGCTCGTCGACGACTCGGGTGATCGCGTTCATCACGGAGTCACGAATCGTGGCGTGCTGCGCTTTGAGATCGAGAAGTGGTACGGCCATCAGTCGGGGTGTGGGATCAGGATCAAAGGAAATTAGCCGTTAAAGATACAACGTTTGCTGCTCACACTTGCGCTCTAAGCGGGAGCGGGACCTCTCGCCCGGTCTTGGCGGATTCGTAGATCCCCAGGATCAACTCGAGCGACTTCCGGCCGGCCCGGCCATCGGTATCAGGCTTCGCTTCGCCCCTCAGCACCGCGAGAACGTTGCGGTAGTAGCCCTCATGGCCCAGCCCATAGACATTCGGAGGGTTGGTGTCGACCACTTCGACCAGCTTGTCGTCGTCGTCGTACTCCGCGAACTGCCAGAGCTCGATCTTATTGACCGCGGTGCCACCGATCTTCGCCGACCCCTTTTCGCCGAGGATCGTGATCGAGCCCTCGAGATTGCGCGGGTAGGCGAGCATCGTGACCTCGATCGACCCCAGAGCGCCCGATCTGAACTTCAGGATCGCGACCCCGGAATCTTCCGTCTCGATTCGCCGAGCCAGCGTTGCGGTCTTTGCCATCACGCTTTCGACCGGCCCCATCAGCCACTGTATCAGATCCACATAGTGAGATGCCTGGTTCATGAAGGCGCCGCCGTCGAATTCCCAGGTGCCACGCCACGGCGCCTGGTCGTAGTACTCCTGCGGTCGCGCCCAATGAACTTTGCAGCTTGCCATATAAACGCGTCCGAAGCGATTTCGGTCGACGGCTCGCTTCAGCAGCTGCACGGGCGGATTCAGCCGGTTCTGCTTTACGACGAACAAATGGACTCCGGCCTTGTCGCACGCCTGCACGAGCGCGTCAGCGCCAGTCAACGAGATTGCCATCGGCTTTTCCATCACCACGTGCTTGCCTGCGTGCGCTGCCTCGACGCCTTGCTCCGCATGCAACCCCGATGGCGTTGCGATCGTGACGACGTCCGCCTTGGCATCCTTCAGCATCTTCTCGTACGACGTGAAATGCGGAACCTTCCATTGCGCCCCGGCCTCCTGGGCGCGGGCCGCGTCGGTGTCGCAGACGGCCGCGAGCTCCAGCCCATCGATCTTGTCGATCGCGTCGAAGTGGTTCTTGCTGATGCGTCCGCACCCCACGAGCGCTACCCGAAACGTCTTCTCCGAGCCCACCTAGGAAACTCTCCTCAGTTGACCGCTATCTAGCTCGTAACGGGTTCCACAGACCTTGCACGCCGCGGGGTCTTTGTCCGGTAGGCGTTCGCCGCACTGACACATCCAGCCGACGCGCCGCGCCGGAGCTCCAACCATGAGAGCGTACGCCGGGACATCCTTCGTGACAACGCTGGCCGCTCCGATGAAAGCATACTCGTCGAGGGTCACGCCACAGATGATCGTCGCGTTGGCGCCGATCGTCGCACCGCGCCTCACCAGCGTTCGCTTGTACTCGCTCTTTCGCGGGACGTGACTGCGTGGATTGACCACGTTGGTGAACACCATCGATGGTCCGCAAAAGACATCGTCTTCCAGCTCGACACCTTCGTAAACCGAGACGTTGTTCTGAATCTTGACGTTGTTTCCGATCTTCACGCCGTTCATCACCACGACGTTCTGTCCGAGCGAGCATCGCTCACCGATGACCGCACCCGCAAGAACGTGGCAGAAGTGCCAGACCTTGGTCTCCGCGCCGATCAGAGCGCCATCGTCGACGTACGCCGACTCGTGAATGAATGGCTTTGTCCCCATCTAGACGCCGGCTTCCTTCGGTATTCGCGCGTGCCATTCCTGCAGCGAGAGAACCGCTGAGGCGCGTGACCGAAGCGAAAGAATTGCGTCGCAAGCGGCATTCGCCGCCGAAAGAGTGGTCGTGTACGCGACGCGATTGGCGATCGCCGCCTGCCTCATCGTATAGTCGTCACGCTGGGATTCCTTGCCGAGCGGGGTATTGATCAGCAGCTGTACATCGCCGTTCAGCATCATGTCGAGTCCATTCGGCCGGCCCTCGTGAATCTTGAGAACTGTCTCCACAGGGATCCCTCGACCGCGCAAATGCCTGGCAGTCCCTCCTGTCGCGAAAAGCTTGAACCCCATCTCCTGAAAACGTCGCGCGATCGGCGTAACTCCGCGTTTGTCCGACTCGTTCACGGTTATGAAGATTGCTCCCTCGGACGGCAACACGTTGTCAGCCGCGAGCTGCGCCTTTCCAAACGCGCTCCCGAACGAATCCGAGATGCCCATGACCTCGCCGGTCGATCGCATCTCGGGTCCGAGAATCGGATCGAACTCGCGGAACTTGTTGAATGGAAATACTGCTTCCTTCACGGAGATGTACGCGGGAAGAACTTCCTCGGTGAACCCGATCTCGTCGAGCATTTCACCGAGCATCACTCTCCCCGCGATTGCGGCGAGCTGAACGCCGATCGCCTTTGAGACGAAGGGCACCGTACGACTCCCGCGCGGATTCACCTCGAGAACGTAGACCAGGCCGTCCTTTACTGCGTACTGGACGTTGATGAGTCCGACGACGTTGAGTGCTTTCGCCAGCGCGACGGTGTGGCCCCGCATCACCTCGATGTGCTCTTCGTCGATGAGATACGGCGGCAGCACGCACGCCGAGTCGCCCGAATGGATTCCCGCGTCTTCGATGTGCTGCATGACGCCGCCGATCACCACCCGCTCGCCATCCGAGATCGCGTCGACGTCAGCCTCGAACGCGTCCTCCAGAAAGCGGTCGATCAGTACCGGCTTGTCTTCGGAGACGCGGGCAGCTCGCTCGAAGTACTGGGTCAATGACCTCTCGTCGTAGACGATCTCCATCGCGCGTCCGCCGAGTACGTACGACGGGCGCACCAGCACGGGATAGCCGATCCTCTCCGCTGCGGCGACGGCCTCCTCGATGCTGGTGGCGGTGCCGTTTTCCGGCTGGCGAATGCCCAGCTTACGAGCGATTGCGTCGAAGCGGCGCCGGTCCTCGGCGATGTCGATCGCGTCGGGCTGCGTACCCAGAATTCGCACGCCCGCCTTCGCCAGCCCGGCCGTCAGCTTGAGCGGAGTTTGGCCACCGAGCTGCACGATTACGCCCAACGGCTGTTCGCGCTCGACGATGTCGAGTACGTGCTCGAGGGTAAGGGGCTCGAAGTAAAGTTTGTCGGAGATGTCGAAGTCGGTGGAGACGGTCTCGGGATTCGAGTTGATCATGATCGTCTCGTACCCTTGCTCGCGGAGAGCAAGCGCAGCGCGCACGCAGCAGTAATCGAACTCTACGCCTTGTCCGATGCGGTTTGGTCCGCTGCCAAGGATCACCACTGACTGCTTCCCTGTCCGCGGCGCCTCGCTTTCCTCGTCATAGCTGCTGTACAAGTAGGGCGTGGCAGAAGGGAATTCGCCGGCGCACGTATCCACCATTTTGTACGCGGGCACGATTCCAAATCCGAGACGTCTCGCGCGCGCCACGCTCTCCCGTTCGCCACGGAGATCGGCGAGCTGCCTGTCGGCGAAGCCCATGCGCTTCATGCGTCGGAGAACGTCCTGGTCGACTTGCGCGAGAGCGGCGAACGCAGTCTCCGCCTCGAGCAGCTCGGCCATCTGCGCGAGGAACCAGCGGTCGATGCCCGTCAGCTCGTAGATCTCGTCGATCGAGAGTCCGCCCTGAAGGGCGCGCTTGACCTGGAAGATGCGCTCAGGCGTCGCCTGTCTGAGCGCGCCGCGCAGACTCTCCACCGACTCGTCCTCGAGGCGATCGTCGGCGAGCGTCGGCGCCACGGTCCAGCCCGGACGTCCGATCTCGAGCGCGCGAAGCGCTTTCTGAAACGCTTCCTTGAAGGTTCGACCAATCGCCATCGACTCGCCGACGGATTTCATCTGCGTGGTCAGGCGCGGATCGGCGGCGCGAAATTTCTCGAACGCGAAGCGCGGACACTTGACAACCACGTAGTCGAGCACGGGCTCGAATGAGGCGGGCGTGGTACCAGTGATGTCGTTGGGAATCTCGTCGAGCCGGTAACCGACGGCGAGCTTTGTTCCAATCCGCGCGATGGGAAAGCCCGTTGCCTTCGATGCAAGCGCGGACGAGCGCGATACGCGGGGGTTCATCTCTATCACGAGCATCTCGCCGTCATCGGGATTGATCGCGAACTGAATGTTGCAGCCACCAGCCTCGACGCCGATTTCACGGATCACGGCGACCGCGGCATCGCGCATCAGCTGATACTCGCGGTCGCTCAATGTCATCGCCGGCGCGACGGTTATCGAGTCTCCCGTGTGAATTCCCATCGGATCGATGTTCTCGATGGAGCAGACGATCACGACGTTGTCCGCGCCGTCGCGCATGACCTCGAGCTCGAATTCTTTCCATCCGATGACGCTTCGCTCGACGAGTACCTGCGTCACCGGCGAGAGATCGAGACCGCGACGAACCGTTTCCTCGAACTCCTTCCGGTTGTAGGCGATGCCGCCGCCAGTCCCGCCAAGCGTAAAGGCGGGACGGATGATCGCGGGGTACGCAGTGGTCTCGAGGATTTCGAATGCTTCTTCGAGCGTCGTTGCGATTCCGCCCTGCGGCACCGCCAGCCCGATTCGCTTCATCGCCTCGCCGAACAGCTTCCGGTCCTCAGCCATCGCGATCGCGCGGGCGTCGGCGCCGATCAGCTCGACGCCGTACTTCTGGAGGACGCCTTGCTCCGCCAGCTTCATCGCGACGTTGAGCGCGGTTTGTCCGCCCATCGTAGGCAGCAGCGCATCGGGGCGCTCCTTTGCGATGACGAGCTCGACATATTCCGCGGTGACCGGCTCGATGTAGGTGCGGTCCGCGAATTCCGGATCGGTCATGATCGTCGCCGGATTCGAATTGACGAGGATGACCTCGAATCCCTCTTCACGCAGCGCCTTCGCCGCCTGGGTGCCCGAATAGTCGAACTCAGCGCCTTGACCGATCACGATCGGGCCGGAGCCTATCAATAGAATTCGGTGGATGTCGGTTCGCTTAGGCATTCAATTCGATGCGATTCACTGGACCAAAGGTAGCAAAGGCTTCTCGCCCGGTAAAACTCCCGTTCAATTGCGGACCATGGCCAAGAAAAAGGGAGCCCGTGGGGCTCCCTTTTTCCATGAGACCAGTACCACGCCTATGCAGCTGTCTTCCCTCTCGGCGCGCGGACGACCTTCCCCGCGTGCAGGCAGCGAGTGCACACCTTCACCTTCGTGATCTTTTTGTCGATCACAATCCGCGCGACCTGAAGGTTCGGCTTCCAGGTGCGACGCGTCCTGTTGTTCGCGTGCGAGACGTTGTTGCCGTACGCCACGCCTTTGTCGCAAAGGTAGCAGCGGTTTCTCTTGATCTGCGCCATTCGATTAACCCTCGGTCCCGATCAGCTCGATGCGCGCCATCTCGGCGCCATCGCCCTTGCGGTGCCCGGTCTTGAGGATGCGGGTGTACCCGCCATTTCTGGTTGCGAACTTGGGGCCGATCTCCTGGAACAGCTTGTCCGCGGTCGGCCGGTGCGCGACATGCCGGCCGGCAAGACGGCGGTTGTGCAGCGTCCCGGACTTGGCTTTCGTAATCAGCTTCTCGACGAACGGACGAAGCTCCTTCGCCTTCGCTTCGGTCGTCTCGATCGCGCCGCGCTCGATCAGCGCCTTCGCGAGATTTCTCATTAGCGCCAGCTTCTGCTCGCTCGTGCGGCGAAGCTGTCGGCCGACTTTGCGGTGACGCATCCTTACACTTCCTCTTCGTCGTCGGCGCCAACCGTGGCGACATTACGGTTCGGTGGTGTGCCCTGGTCAGTGATGCGGACGCCGTCGGGAGTCTCCTCGTACTTCATTCCGAAGTTGAGATTCTCCCTTTCGAGCAGGTCGGCGATCTCGTTCAACGACTTCTTGCCGAAATTCTTGACCTGGAGAATCTGGCTCTCGCTCTGGCGGACGAGATCTCCCAGAGTGCGAATGTTGGAGTTCTTGAGCGAGTTTACCGAGCGAACCGATAGCTCGAAATCTTCAATTGGGGTGCGCAGAACCTCTGCGAGACGGTGCGCGTCGCCACCCGGCATGTCGGTGCCCGGAACGAGAGGCGCGGATGCATGCGAGCCAAAGCCGGCAAAGTACTGGAAGTGCGTTTGCGCGAGCGCTGCTGCGTAGCTCACTGCCTCTTCAGGGGTGATCGTGCCGTTCGTCTCGACCGTGAGCGTCAATCTGTCGTAGTCGGTCCTCTGACCAACGCGCGTCTCCGCCACTGCAAAGTTGGCGCGACGAACCGGATTGTAGATCGAGTCGATGCGAACGACGTCAACCGGCAGCGTCTTGTCGACGACATGCTGGTCGGATTCCACATAGCCCCGTCCGCGTCCGACGTACAGTTCGACGTTGATGTCGCGATCGCCCTGGAGCGTGAACAGGTGCTGGTTACGGTCGATGATCGTCACGCCGCCCTGACCCTCGATGTCGGCCGCCGTTACGGCGCCCGCCGCGTTCTTCGAGATGCGCAAGACGGTGTTCTCGACGCCCTCGTCGAGCGACAAGGTCAGCGCCTTCAGATTGCCGATGATCTGATGGACGTCTTCAACGACGCCCGGGATCGTCTGATGCTCGTGGAGGACCCCGTCGATGCGGAAACCCCACACGGCAGATCCTCTAAGCGATGAGAGCAGCAAGCGCCGCATCGCATTGCCGAGCGTATGGCCAAAGCCACGCTCGAGCGGCTGGAGACGGAATTCTGCGACATTGGGATTGTCTTCGCGCTTCGTCGCTTCGACTAGCTGCGGGCGGACAAGTCCCCTGAGATCAATTGCGGTTGCCATTTTTTTCGTTTCCTTGAACGTGCCACCCCGCCCCTAACGCGCGGTGAGCCCGTAACGAGAGTTAGGGTCTCGTCGTGCTATGCGTATGTGTAAAAGCGACTGAAAGTTCGAATCGTGCGAGCTACTTGGAGTAAAGTTCGACTACCAGTTGTTCCTGAGCGGCGATTGGAATGTTCGGCCTCGTCGGTCGCTCGAGCATCTTGCCGCTGAAGGTGTCGCGGTCGACCGCGATCCACGAAAGCGGGGCGCCGCGCGACGACTGATCCATTGCCGCCATCACGCTCGCCTGCTCACGCGACTTCATCCGAACGCGAATTTCCTGGCCAGGGTGCACCAGGTAGCTCGGGATATCGACTGACTTCTGGTTCACTTCGACGTGCCGATGCCGAACGAGCTGGCGGGCCGCCTTGCGGCTGCCGGCAAATCCCATCCGATACACGACGTTGTCGAGACGCGACTCCAGCGCGGCGAGCAGGTTGTGTCCCGTAATTCCCGGAAGCGGTGCGACCCGCTCGAAGGTGTTACGGAACTGTCTCTCACTGACGCCGTAAATGCGTTTGATCTTCTGCTTCTCACGGAGCTGCTTCGAGTACTCGGACATCTTGCGACGGCGTGCGGTCGACGAACCGTGTTGTCCCGGCGGCGTCGGACGACGCTCGACCGGACACTTCTCCGTGAAGCACTTCGTCGCCTTGAGGAACAGCTTGGTCCCCTCGCGGCGACACTGCCTGCAGCTCGCATCGGTATATCGCATCGGCTACACCCTCCGACGCTTTGGAGGGCGACAGCCGTTGTGTGGAATCGGCGTCACATCCTTGATCGACTTGACCTGAAGACCGGCCGCTACCAACGCCTGGATCGCTGACTCGCGTCCGGATCCCGGCCCCTGCACTCTCACGTGCACGCGGCGTACGCCGAGCGTGACGGCCTCGCGTCCAGCCTGCTCACCGGCGACGGTGGCGGCAAACGGAGTCGACTTCTTGGAGCCCTTGAAGCCGGCCTTGCCCGAGGATCCCCACGAAATCGTGTTCCCGTGCGAGTCGGTGATCGTGATGGTCGTGTTGTTGAAAGTCGCTGAGACGTGGGCGATTCCTTCCGCCTCGATCACGCGCTTCGCTTTCTTCCCGATTGCCATGATTACTTAGTTACCTGCATTACTTGGTGACCTTCTTCTTGCCGGCGATTGCGCGGCGCGGGCCTTTCTTGGTGCGGGCGTTGGTGTGCGTGCGCTGACCACGAACCGGAAGCCCGCGACGGTGACGAATGCCGCGGTAGCTGCCGATGTCCATCAGTCGCTTGATGTTCATCGCCACCTCTGTCCGAAGCGCACCTTCGACGCGAACATCCTTTTCGATCGCCTGGCGCAGCCGATTTGTATCGGCATCGTTCAGATCGCGAACTCTCTGCTCCGCGTTGACGCCGGTCGACTCGAGAATCCGTCGCGCCGTCGCGCGTCCGATGCCGAAGATGTACGTGAGGCCTATCTCGAGCTTCTTCTCGCGCGGTAGATCCACGCCAGCAATACGCGCCATGATCAGCCCTGCTTCTGCTTGTGTTTTGGATTGCGCTTGCAGATGATGCGAGTCACGCCCTGTCTCTTGATGACCTTGCAGTGCTCACAGATCGGCTTCACGCTGCTGCGAACTTTCACGTGCTACTCCCTACAATGTTGGAAAGAGGGCCGGAGCCCTCCGATTTTTTCCGAGGTTAGCCTTTGAAAATACATAGGCTGGACACCCAAAGCAAGGCACCGCGGAGTCCCAAAGTGAGGCGCCGCGCGAAGTTACGGTGACTGCCTAGATGGTGGTCATCACTGACCTAAGCTCAGAAGCGGGATCCTTC
>WNFW01017588.1_pt1 | contig 10502 bp, 10 predicted proteins | sample 5400131 | NCBI WGS metagenome assembly WNFW01 (sample SAMN13153362, study PRJNA577476) | soil metagenome | isolation source: 20 cm soil or saprolite under grassland replicate 1 | place: USA:California | collected 2016-06-15
CTCCGCGCTGTCCGCGGGACTCTACGACGGGCTGACCAGGCACGGGATCGATACCAACCAGGGTTGGGGCATGACCGAGACCTCCCCGGTTGCGGCGTGCGCCACTATCAAGAGCTCGATGAAGGACAGCAACCTTAAGGCGATTCGACTCAAGCAGGGGCTTCCGCTGGCGGGCGTTGAGCTACGCCTGGCTGATGTCGACAGCGGGAAGCTGGTGCCATGGGACGGCAAGAGCGTCGGTGAGATCCAGGTCCGCGGCCCATGGGTGACGGCCGGCTACTACCGCGGCGTCGATGCCGATCGCTTCACCGCCGACGGCTGGCTTCGAACCGGCGACGTCGCGAATGTCGACTCGGAAGGGTACGCTCAGATCGTCGACCGCACCAAAGACCTGGTGAAGTCCGGCGGTGAGTGGATCTCGTCAGTTGAGCTCGAGTCGGCGATCATGGGTAACCCGAAAGTGCTCGAGGCGGCCGTCATCGGAGTGCCTCACCCGAAGTGGCAGGAGCGCCCGATTGCCTACGTCGTCGCCAAGCCGGAGTTCAAGGGCGCCGTGACGCAGGACGAGATTCTCGACTACCTCAGGCCGAATAAGACGAGCCGGTAACGCCGACGGCACAGTGCTGCGCCGGAACACGAGAACCGCGCACCCTCTAACGCGGCCTTAATGCTGTCGCGCTAGAACGGAGGCAAGAAGGATGTGACTCAGCAGTGGATGCCTCCCGGCAGTTCGAGGCGCTCGTTCCACAGCCGCTGGATGCGGAGGGAATCGAGCGGCGTCGCGAGCTCGAGGATATCCATGAGGAGCTGCTCCTGAGCATCCTGGCCCTCGAGGAAGAGTGGATGCTCGATAACCGGATCGCCTTCGCTCTGCGGCAGCGCAACGCCGCATGACCTGCTAGCGCCGCCCCGTCCGGTGGCCACGCAACATCGCCATCGCTTGTGCCATCCGCCGCTGCTGCGTTTCGGCACGCTGCGCTCCGGTTACCCACTGGACGAGCTCCCTCTTGCGCGTATAGGAGAGCTTGTCGAAGGCTGCCGCCGCCTCGGCGTTGGCCTGAAGGGCTGACCGCAAACCCTCAGGCAGGTCGACCGTCCGCAGCTCGGCATCGTACTCGAGGCTCACCGTGAGCTGGTCCCCAACCGCAACCCCGGCTGCCGCTCGGACCTCTTTGCGCACCGGAAGGTAGTAGCGACCACCGTAGACGGCGATCGTACTGCGATAGGGATGGCCATTGATCGTGACCTTGACGGGCACCCGCTTCCCGTGCCCCAGCGCGGCCACGACGTCGTCGGGTAGCCGGATGAAGACCGCCTCCTGATCCGACTCGAGCCTGGTTTCGAACCGCAATTGAGGCACCTCAGCTCTATTCTCGCGGCTGATTCTCGGGAAATACGCACGTTTTTCGGGATGGGGCCGTTTGGACCGAACGACAGGGCCGCGTGCCGGCTCGAGAAACTGAACGGAGGACACGATGGCGAAAACGCAAAAATGGACAGCGTCGACGTTCGTTAGCCTGGTGCACGACAACCTCACCGAGAAGGGCCAGAAGGTCAAGAAGTCGGACCTCAACTGGGCCGTCAAGGACGCCTTTCAGGCGGCGATCACCGCCGGCGCGCGCGGGATGCGCGTGCGTTTCCCCGAGATCGGCGCCCTCGCATCGCGTGACGTCAAGGCCCGCAAGGCAGGGAAAGGCACCAACCCCTTCACCGGCGAGTCGATCATGTTGAAGGCGCGGCCCGCCTCGAAGAAGCCGCGCTGGTCGTTCCCCAAGGCCGTCCGCGAGGCCTACATCCGTACGGCCGCCCGCAAGGCCGCCTAGGACACTGCTCGAGATCCGGGCGTCGGCCCCTGGGGCCGGCGCCCGGGTTTGATTCCTTGACAGGGTTTTGAATTCCTCTGACTATGATGGGAGGATGCGTCGAAACCTGATAGCGGGACTGCTCATTGCCGGCGGGCTGGCCTTGATGGCCAGCGCGCTTCCCGGGCTGGGCCTGATCAACTTCGGCGCGGCGCCCGCCGTCACCCAGTCGATCCCGGCGCTGAGCGATCCCCTCTCGCCGCCCCACCAGCATCCGAAATTTCTGCCCGGGACGAACAGCACCGCGGCCGGACCCAACCAGGTGGTCGCCTACCTGTCGATTCCCAGGCTGGGCGTCAAAAACGCCCCCATCTTCGACCGCGGCGTCGATCGGGGCGGCAACATGGAGATCGCCAAGGGCTACGCCATCACCCATTACGCCTACTCCTCCCCGATCGGCGCCGGTAACGCCGTCCTGTATGGCCACGATGACATCGAGGGCAGCGTCTTCGGCCGGCTGCAAGACCTGCGGCCCGGCGACGAGGTGCAGGTGACGGCGCCGGGCGGCTCGCCGGTGAGCTATCGGGTCACAGCCCGGTCGATTGTGGCCCCGACCGCCGTGCAGATCCTGCAATCAACCAGCGACGTCCGCCTCACGCTCTTCACCTGTTGGCCGAACTGGGTCGACACCCAGCGCGTGGTTGTCACCGCGATGCCGACGTCGAGCACTTAATCGGCAGCCGCCGGTCTAGTGGTTTTCTTCCTCGGGCGGAGCCTGAAAATACTTCAGTAACTCTTCGAGCGCCTTCGCCGCCTCGGGGTCGCGCAGAAGCCGCTCCTGCATCTCCTGCACCTGCTTGACCAGCTCTTTGGCCTGAGTCTCCTGGGCCACCTGCAGGAGCACCGGTTGGGTGGCGGCCGACACGACCATCTGCGCCTGCTGCCGCAGCATTTCGACGCCCTGGCAGCCAAGACAGGTGCCGGCGTTGTTGCAGATGCAGAGCTGCAGCCGCAGGTTGTCCAGCTCGCGCTGCAGTGGCGAAAGGTCGACGGGACGGCTCACGTTTCAAGCTTAGTCCGCTCCGTCGGAACTTTTTGCCAGGATCGGCGTCCTAGCTTGCGAGGTGAAGATCGTGTCGTTGAACCGTCTGCCACGTCTGTTGGCGCTTCTCGGTCTCGTGGGTCTCCTGGCGGCCTGTGGGACGCAAGCAGGCACCGGCTCGAACAGCACGGTCAGCGGCGGCCTGGGCCAGGGCTCGTCCGGGAATAACGTGCCGGCGCCTGCCGACAAGAGCACCGCGAGCGGGCAGACCTCCCAGGCGGCCAGCAACGCGGTCTTGCAGGCGCGGGGCGACCAGAAGGTCATCCAGGACGCGACGATGGGCATTCAGATCACCTCGGGCTCGTTCTGGAACAGCTACAACAAGGCGGTCGCCATCGCCGCCCAGTTCAACGGCTACCTCGTGAGCTCGCAGGTCGGCGACGTCTCCGGCAAGGAGACCGACGCCGGCAGCGTCGTCGTCGCCGTCCCGTCGTCGAGCTATGCCGACGCGTTGAGCGCGCTGCGCGGGCTCGGCAAGGCGACCCAGCTCCAGGTTCAAAGCCAGGACGTCAGTGGCGAGTACGTCGACCTCCAGTCGCGGCTCCGCAACCAGCAGGCGCAGCAGGCGGTCCTGCTCGACCTGATGCGCAAGGCGCAGACGATTTCGGACAGCATCGCCGTCCAGAACCAGCTGTCATCGGTGACCGGCGAGATCGAGCAGATTCAGGGCCGAATCCGGTTTCTCGACCAGCGCACCACCTACTCGACGATCACGGTCCGGCTGTACACTGTGGCGCCGGCGCCGGCGCAGCCGTCCCTCTGGGACCGCAGCGGTCTCGCAACCTCCTGGGCGACGGCCGGGCAGGCGTTCACCGCGGTGCTCGGCGGAATCCTGGTGGTCAGCGGGTTCCTCCTTCCGTTCGCGCTCCTGCTCTTGCTCGGGCTGGGTATCTGGCGCTTGCTGCCCGTATCGCTCCGGCCGACGCTGCGGCGGCCGACGTCAGCCTGAGGCGTCCTCCCGGCGAAACCGCTCGTTGAGAAACCGGCGGTGGGCGAGCAGTCGATCCATGTCGGCACGATGGACGACCTCCGCCACACGGCGCGTCTCGGCATCGAGCAGGTCCAGCTCTTCGAGCAGGACCTGCAGCGCGGTCCAGCCTCGGCTGCCGGGCTGCGATGACACATAGTCGGCGGGAAGAGTCAGGTACCGCTCAACGGCCGTCGGCAGCCAATCGCGCGCCGTCCGCTCGATCAAGTAAAGCTCCTCCGAACCGGGGGGCAGGGCATCGAGAGCCGGCAGAATCTCGGATCGGATGGTCAGCTCGATCCGCTGGATGCGCGTGATGACGTCGGCCGGCACCCGGCCACTGACGACCCTGATCTCGTCGCTCAGGGCGCCCTGCACCAGCTGCGGATCGAACCCGTAGGGGTGGATGGCCGGCTTGGATGCAACGGCCAGGGCGCCCACCAGGTAGAAGCCGATAACGAGGGCCAACCCACCAAGGCCCACCGGGTCGGCGAGCGCAAGCCCGGCGCCGATTAGCGCGAGAGCCGATCCGGCCAGGTTCCGGCGGCTGGTCAGATAGGCCGCAAGGCGAGTCATCAGCCTCACGCCTTCAGCATCCCTCCAAACAGCGGTGTTTCGCCTGAATCTTTCTTACCCGTAGGCTAGAGGCGTGCAAACGAAAACCGTGGACGGCCGGATGTTCATCGCCGGGCAGCGCACCTGGTCGAGATCGGCCGCGACGTTCGAGGCGATTGACCCGGCCACCGCTGAGGGATTCGCCACGGTGGCGTCGGGCGACAAGAGCGACGTCGATGCCGCCATCGCGGCCGCCCGAGCGGCATTCGAGGGCGGATGGGCTGGGCTTCCGCCGGTGCGGCGAGTTCGGATCCTCAACCAGCTGGCCGGCTTGCTGCGGGAGCGCCGTGCGGAGTTCGCCGCCCTGGAGAGCCTCGACGTGGGAAAACCGCTGCGTCAGGCCGAAGACGACGTGTCCGCCGCGGCCGGCTATTTCGAGTTCTTTGCCGGTGTCGCCGACAAGGTGTTTGGCTCGAGCATCCCCCTCGGAAAAGGCTTCGTGGACTTCACCTTACGGGAGCCTCTGGGCGTCTCGGCTCAGATCGTGCCCTGGAACTATCCGTTGCGCCTCGCCTCGCGGGGTATCGCCCCCGCGCTTGCCTGCGGAAACACCGTCGTCGCCAAACCGGCAGCCGAGGCCGGTCTGAGCATCGTGCGCCTCGCGGAGCTGGCGGGGGAGGCGGGATGTCCTCTCGGGGTGTTCAACGTCGTCACCGGCGGGCGTGATACTGGAGCGGCGATCGCCGCCCATCCCGGCATCAACCACATCACGTTCACGGGCTCGGTCCCAACCGGGATCGCCATCATGAAAGCCGCCGCCGACAATGTCGTGCCGGTCACGCTTGAGCTCGGCGGCAAGTCACCGAACATCATCTTTGCCGATGCCGACCTGGAGCGCGCAGCCGCCTCGTCAGCGACCACGCTGACGCAAAACTCCGCCCAGACCTGTACTGCGCCGACCCGGCTCCTTCGAACGATCAAGATGGGCCGGGGCCTCGACAACCCCGACATGGGCCCGGTGGTCAGCGAACGGCAGATGAACCGGGTGCTCGATTACCTCAACGCCGCCGCCCGGGATGGGGCGACAGCGGTCACGGGGGGCGGTCGCTCGACATCGCGCGAACTCGCCAATGGCTACTTCATCGAGCCGACCCTGCTCGACCATGTCGCCCGGGGCTCCGTCCTCGAGCAGGAGGAGATCTTCGGGCCGGTGCTCACGGTCACGACATTCGAATCCGTTGATGAGGCGATTGCCATCGCAAACGGAACCCCCTACGGACTGGTCACCGGCATCTGGACGCGCGACCTGACAAAGGCGCTGATGGCGGCGACCGCCATCAAATCGGGCCAGGTGCGGATCAACGCCTACAGCGTGGAAGGCAGCATTGGCCTGCCGTTTGGCGGCTACAAACGCAGCGGCTTCGGCCGGGAGCAGGGCGTCGAGGCGCTCGCCAACTACACGCAGATCAAGAATGTCATGATCAATTTCGGCTGACCGGGACGAGTGAGACAGGTCAGCCGGCGGTCCATCCTCAAGCTGCTGGCCGGGCTCGGCACGAGTGGGCTTTCGACGGCCGCGATGGCGGCGGTTTTGCAAGCGTGTCGTTCCCCGTCGACCAATCGGGGATCCCCAGCCCCTCACGGGCAGCCGCTGGGGGCCATTCGCGCCGAACACGGAAAACTCGTCGCCGCCGACGGCCACGAGGTGCGCCTCACCGGGGTGAACTGGTTTGGTTTGGAGACTCCCAACTTTGCGCCGCACGGCCTCTGGGCGCGCAACTGGCAGGACATGCTGGACCAGGTCGAGAAGGCCGGTTTCAATGCCATCCGGCTTCCCTTCAGCAACCAGGTGCTCGAAGCCGGCAGCCTGGCGAACTCCATGGATGCGACGAAGAATCCCGACCTGCTGGGCCTGAGCGGACTCCAGGTCATGGACCGGATCGTCGAGGGCGCCGGGCGGCGCGGACTGGCGATCGTCCTCGATCGACACCGGCCGACCGCCGACGCCCAGAGCGAGCTCTGGTATACGGATCGCGTGTCCGAGGCCCGCTGGATCGACGACTGGACGATGCTGGCGCGCCGCTACCGGGCGCAGCCGGCGGTGATCGCGGCCGACCTGCATAACGAGCCACATGGAGCCGCGACCTGGGGCGACGGCAACCCGCGGACTGACTGGCGGATGGCAGCTGAGCGCGCCGGAAACGCCATCCTTAGCGTCAACCCCGACTGGCTCATCGTCGTGGAAGGGGTCGAACGGGTCGGCGCCGACACCTACTGGTGGGGCGGTAACCTGGCGGCCGCCCGGGATCACCCGGTTCGCCTCGCCCGCCCCGATAAGTTGGTCTACTCCGCGCACGACTACGGCCCGGGCGTCTACCCGCAGTCGTGGTTTGCCGCGCCAGACTACCCCCGGAATCTGCCGGCGATCTGGCGCCGCCATTGGGCATACCTGCCGGCGGAACGTATCGCTCCCGTTCTGATTGGCGAATTTGGCGGCCGTTCCATGGGGCACGACCAGGAAGGGACCTGGCAACGAAGCCTCGTCGAGTTTCTGAAGGCCAGCGGACTCAGCTATACATACTGGTCGTGGAACCCTGACTCGGGAGACACTGGCGGGATTCTCGAGGACGACTGGTTGACGATCGACCGGGCAAAGCTCGATGTACTGTCCAGCTACCAGTGGCCGCGTCTGGGCCAGGCGATGGCTGCGCCCGCTGCAGAACGGAATGCCGCCTGACGCGACCCAGGTCTCGCTGGGCTCGGCGTCGATTGAGCCGTTACACGCGCTCCTCGAGAACGCCGCATGGGATGGCTTTACCCGCACCATGCGAGACACGGCGGCCCAGCTGAAAAACCGCGCCATCTGGAACATCAACTCCACCGCCCACGGCGGCGGAGTCGCTGAGATGCTCGCCTGGCAGATCCCCTACGAGCGCGGCGTTGGGATGGATGTTCGCTGGCTCGTTATTCAGGGCGGCACGCCGTTCTTCACCTTCACCAAGCGGCTGCATGCCTTGCTGCACGGGGTTGCCGCCGACGGCTCGATGATCAACGAAGCGGAACGGACGGAATATGAGCAGACGCTTGCCCGCAACGCCGAGGCGATTGCGCGTGACATCCGACCCCGTGACGTCGTCATCCTGCACGACCCACAGACGGCCGGGCTTGTGCCCTTTTTCGTCCGGTACGGCTGCCGCGTCATCTGGCGCTGCCATATCGGCGTCGACCAGCCAAATGAGGTCGTGCAGGGTGCCTGGCGCTTCCTCCTCCCCCAGGTTGCGGCCGCGCACGCCACGGTGTTCTCCCGCCGCGCCTACGTCTGGGAAGGCCTTGATCAGTCACGCGTCGACATCATCCCTCCTGCCATCGACGCCTTCGCTCCGAAAAACCAGGAACTGGACGGCCAGACGGTGGCGGCCATCCTGCGCACCACGGGGATCCTGGCGGATGGCGCTGCCGGCCAGCCCCGCCTGGAGGTTAGTGGGTTGTCGGTCGAGCGGACTACCGATCTCTTCCCTGGAACCAGGCTACCGGAGGACGCCCGCCTGACGGTCCAGGTTTCTCGCTGGGACCGCCTCAAAGATCCGCTGGGTGTGATGGAGGGCTTCGCGCAATTCGTCGCGCCGAGGGTCGACAGCCATCTCATCCTGGCCGGCCCCGGCGCGAGCACGGTCGCCGACGACCCCGAAGAGGCCGGGGTGTTGCGCGAGGTCGAGGATCGTTGGCACCACCTGCCGCCGGCGGCACGCGATCGTGTCCACCTGGCGCGACTGCCCATGGACGACCCCCAGGAGAACGCCATCATCGTCAACGCGCTGCAGCGGCGGGCACAGGTCGTGGTGCAAAAGAGCCTTGGCGAGGGCTTCGGGTTGACGGTCGCCGAGGCGATGTGGAAGGGTCGGCCGGTGGTGGCCAGCCGCGTGGGCGGGATCCAGGATCAGATCGAACACGATAAGAGCGGCCTGTTGATCGACGATCCACATGACCTGGACGGCTTTGGCGCTGCCGTCGTGAGCCTCATTTCCGACCCGGCGGTCGCCGATCGACTCGGCGCCGAGGCCAAACGGCGGGTGCAGCGCCAATTCCTGGCGCCGCGGCTGCTGATGCAGCAAGCCAACCTGATTGGGCGGCTCCTGCAGAGCGCAAAGTAGCGCGACGACGCGGCTCTGTGGCAGCGTAGTCGAGAAGGATGCTGCTTCAGCTCGTTCTATTCTTCACCCTTGCCTCCGTCATCACCACGCTGGCGGTGATGGTGCCGGGCTTGATCCGGGCGCGCGCCTGGGCGAGCATTCCGCTAGGCCTGGCCATTCTCGCCGGTGCCGGCTGGCTCACCAGTTTGATCACCCAGGACGCGGTGGCCGGAATGATCCTGCCCCTCTTCGGCGTGGGGGCGGTCATCGAAACACGGCGCCACCTTCCCCAGTGGAGCATGCTGGCCGCCCAGCTGCTGGCCTTGCTGCTGGTGGCATCCGCTGTCTACCTGATCTACGCGGCGGTGCAGCCAATCGTCGATGGGCTCAGTCCGTTGGGGGTAATCGCGTCGTTCCTGTTGTTGCTGCTCGAGGCATCCGCCCTGTCGCTGAGCGTCTACTACCTATTCGAGATCCTCGACGTCTTCAGCCGCCGTACCCGAATTGCCCATCGCGCCGAGCCCTCGTACCGGCCGAAGGTCGCCATGCAGGTCCCCTGCTACAACGAGCCGATCGAGGTCATGCGCGAGACGCTGACCGCACTGGCCCACCTCGATTACCAGGACGTGATCGTCCAGGTGGTTGACAACAACACCAAGGATCCGCAGATCTGGCGCTCGCTCGAGGCGCTGTGTAAGGAGCTGGGCGAACGGTTCCAGTTCATCCACCTCGAGCCCTGGCCGGGCTACAAGGCGGGCGCGCTCAATGAGGCCACGAGGCGGTTGCCGCAGGACGTCAGCATCCTGGGCATCGTCGATGCCGATTATCTGGTCAAGCCCGGATTCCTGAAGGAGATGGTGGGCCACTTTGCCGATGAGCGGGTGGCATTCGTGCAGACGCCGCAGAACTATCGCGATTGGAGGGACAGTGGCTATCTCCGCGGCCTCTTCTATAGCTACCGCTATTTCTTCGATGTAACGATGCCCAGCCGCGCCAACCGCAACGCCATCATCTTCGCCGGAACGATGGGATTGATCCGCCGGTCCGCGCTGGAGCGGATTGGGGGGTGGGACGAGAACATCATCACGGAAGATGCCGAGGCGAGCCTGCGCCTGCTCGGCCTGGGTTCGACCGGCGTCTACGAACCGACCGTTTGGGGCGAAGGCCTGATGCCATTGAGCTTCGACGGGCTGAAGAAGCAACGATTCCGATGGGCGCTCGGCGGGATCCAGATCTTGCGCCGCCAATGGCGGGAGCTGCTGCCCCTTGCCCCACATCGGCTTCGCCTGACGTTGGGCCAGCGGCTTGCCTACCTGTTCGGCAGCGTCCACTGGTTCTCGGATTTGCTTACGGTTGGCTTCACCGCCCTCCTGCTGCTGACCGCCGTCGCCGCCGCCCTGCATCACCGGCTGCCGGTCCGCGAGCTCACCGGGCCGATCCTGGTCGTGCCCCTGGCCTTCTTGATCACCGGCGTACTGCGAGGACTCTGGGCGTTGCGGCGGGCTGAGCGGTGCAGCTGGAGCGATGCCTTCAGGGCGCTCGCCATCTGGTTCGCGCTGAGCTGGGTCGATACCCTGGCGGTCGTGCGCGGGCTGCTCAGCGGCCAGGCGGCGTTCCTGCGCACGCCCAAGCAGAAAGAGGGTGGCAATCGACTGTGGCCGGCGATTCGGTCCTCGGCCATCGAATCCCTGCTCGCCATCCTGGCGCTGGTCGGGGCGGTCGTGATGCTCCTGGCGGCGCCGGCCCTTGCGACCGTCATCCTGGCGGTCATGTTGCTCTTCGAAGCATGGATCTTCGGCAGCGCGCCCTGGGCCAGCCTCGCGGCCGAGGGCATCCAGCTGACTCCGCAGCGGAAGATCTACTTGCGATCCGCGCAAAACACCGGTGATCGACCAGAGCGGCCGAGTCGCGCCGCGGTGATCCCGGGCGCCCTGGCGGTCGTGGTC
>WNFW01014908.1_pt1 | contig 10495 bp, 10 predicted proteins | sample 5400131 | NCBI WGS metagenome assembly WNFW01 (sample SAMN13153362, study PRJNA577476) | soil metagenome | isolation source: 20 cm soil or saprolite under grassland replicate 1 | place: USA:California | collected 2016-06-15
GCCGAAATCTGTTCAGGGATTCCAAGACCAACACCCAAAGATCTGGGAAGCTTTCGCGGAACTCGGAAAACGGTGCCATGAGACCGGACCGCTTGACGAGAAGACGCGCAGACTCGTGAAGCTGGGAATGGCGATTGCATTCCGGCACGAAGGCGCCGTGCATTCAGCCACGAGGAATGCGCTCAAATCTGGAGCTACGTTGGAAGAGTTGCACCATGTGGCTATTCTTGCCATTACGACCGTCGGCTGGCCAGCGGCGTTTGCGGCGATGACTTGGATGAATGATGGCCCAGGGCTTCCAAAAAGCGGCCAGGGAACCAGTAGCCGCTAAATAACGAGCTTCTGCTCGTTCCGAACCTGTGCGCGCAGCACATTCCGAATTAGCTGACATGCCTGTTTCACTTCTGGGATGGTGAGCGAACAGTAGATCTGTTTGCCATCGCGGCGCGTGGTCACTACACCGGCTGCCTTCAGGACCGCGAGATGCTGCGAAACGTTGGCGGTCGTAATTCCAAGCTCGCCCTGAAGATCGGAAACAGTGCGCTCGCCTTTTGCGAGCAGGTCGAGCATGCGAAGGCGGCTGGAATTCGCGAATGCCTTGCAGATGCGTACCTGCATCTCGTAGATTTTGTCATCCACTCCGCTCGTGGCTGGCTTTGGCATGCAGTCTCTCAGTTGCATTGTATAACTTGCCATGGCGCAATCCTCACCGGAAATAGCTGAGCTGGCCGGCATAGACGAAGACGTACCGCAAGACGTACCCGCCGAATATGACCAGCACTCCTATAAAAGCAGCCAGCCCGCGGTTGTGGTGGAGCGGCGTACCGGAAGCCATTGCCGGAGCGACCTCCCACACCTCGAGTGCGAGCGGAGCCAGTAGTCCAATCCCCATGAATAACAGCCAGAACGCTACGGTGTAAGGGCCGCCGAGGATCAGTTCCAGCGAATCTTTGACGGCCTGAACGGAGAGCTCACCGTGAATCAGGTACGGAACAACAATGAAAAACTCCAGGGTGATCAGGCAGATATCGAGCGTATAGAGAAAACGGAGTTGGTTTGGGTCGAGACGTTGCCGGTGGTACGAAAGCGCCAGGATCAGGACTGCGCAGCCGGTCGACAGCGCGGAGAACAGGAACAACTGCGCAACCAGATTTGTGTTCCAGAAAGGCCTCGCCTGCACCGCGCCGAGCAGTACGCCCGTATATATGGCGACGCCGATGCTGAGCGGGAATCCGGCAGCCGCCAGCAAACGGCACCAGGAGGAAAGGTCATAGTTGAAGTGTGGCGGCAGTTTCAGGTAAGCAATGAACGCACCGCGGCGCTCCTCAGGCAACCAGGCCCAGAAGTTCACTAGAGCAACAAGCGTGAAGAATACGAGCAGCCACGAACCGATCGACATCGGACTCTGCCAGCGGAAATGCACGAAAAGCTTATAGAAGCGGCACCAGCTCCCGAGATCGAAAATGAGCAGCAACGACCCGATCGCCACCGGCCAGGGAGCCATCATCGCGCCGTAACGTGCGATCCGCGCATACGCGGCCTCATCCCTCTGCTGCAGGTAGGTGGCGAGCGCCGAGACAAAAAAGATGCCGGCGGACAGACCGCCCAGGAACAGGTAATTGACAATCAGAATGCCCCATTCGATCTTTGCCATTCGCGCTCTCCTAAATCAGGTAATAGATTTGCGGTCCGTTGCCGGTTTCCGGCTTCTTGAGACGGTACTCGCGGGTGGCTAGCAACTGTTGTAGCTTCCCATCGGGGTCGGTAATATCGCCAAACACACGCGCTTTGGAAGGGCAAGTCTCGACACAAGCCGGCATTTCGCCGCGGTCGACACGCTGCACGCAAAACGTGCACTTCTCCACCACACCCTTATCCTCACGGAAAAAGCGCGCGTTGTACGGGCACGCGACGACGCAATAACGGCAACCGATACAATCGGCTTCATTGATGAGCACGATCCCGTCGTCGCGCTGGAAGGAAGCCCCAGTCGGGCACACGCGTACGCAGGAAGGGTTCGTACAGTGGTGGCACTGCTCCGGCTCGAAGGCGGCCAGCAGTTTCGGCCAGGTTCCACGATGCTCCTCGTTGATCCAGTTCCGGCTGTATCCAAGCGGCACTTGGTTCTCGGCACGGCATGCCACCACGCACGCCTTGCAGTCCAGGCACTTCCTCGAATCGATGACCAGTGCGTAGCGTTTGTCGGGCATAATCACACCTTCCGCACCTTTACGAACGTTTCGTGCATGGCGGCATTCCCCGAAACTTTGTCCCAGGCGGTCTCGAGAAGCGCGGCGTCAGAGCCGCCACGGTTGTACGCGCGCTTCAACCAGGGCGACCGCTTGCCGAAACCGTGCAGCATGAAAACGCAGTCGGGACGGATCTCCTGCGTCACTTTGGCCCGCAGCTGGACCGCGCCGACGCTGCTGGCGACTTCGACCTGGTCGCCGTCCGCGACGCCCGCCGAGCGCGCCGAGGCTGGATTGATCCACAACCGGTTCTCGGGGGCGAAATCGAAGAGCCACGGATTGCTGGTGCTGTTGGCATGGGTGTAAAACGCCTTCCGGCCAATTACCAGGCGAAACTTGCCGTAGGGCGGCTCAGGCCGTGAATGATATACCGGCAGCGGATCGTGGCCGTTCTCCTGCAGCCGTTCGGAATAGAGCTCGATTTTTCCGGACTTGGTAACGAAACGGTGCTCGGGATTGAGCGTGGCCCCGTACTTCGGGCCGCCCGGCGGCGTGAATACACCGTGCTTCTTTAAATACTCGAGGGGCATCTCGATGGGCAGTTCCTTCGCCGCGGCCTCGTTCCACTGCTCGATAGTGAAATCGAAATACTGCTGCAGCCCTAAACGCTTGGCCAGCCCCTGGACGATCTCCAGGCATGGCTTGGTATCGTGCAGGGGCTTGATCACCGGTTGCCGCAGGACCACCACCGGCCAGATGCCCGACATCACTTCAATCGGGTCCCAGCGCTCCAGATACGTCGATTCCGGGAACAGGACATCGGCGTACCATGCGGTATCGCTCATCTGAATATCGATGGCGGCGATAAAGTCCATCTGCTCGATCATGCGCAGCGTTTTCGCTTGTTCCGGGAGAGCATTCAGCGGGTCCTGCTTGGCGATCATCCATCCTTTAACTGGATACGGACTGCCAGCCAGGACGTTTTCACGGAGCTTCAAATACGCGCCATCGCCCTGGGCAGCGAGGGGAAAGTTCTTGTCCATTTCGTCGACGCGTGGAGCCTTGGGATCGTCCCACGGCAGGAACATGTACTCGCCGAGCGCAATCTTGGCGTTCGGAACCATGCCGCCCTGCCGGTCCCAGTTACCGACGATGGCGTTGAGGATGGCCTGCGCGCGGCGCATCTGAAAATCGTTCTGATACCAGGAGGAGCGGCGGCCGGCATAGAAGACGGCACGTGGCGCCGCATCGGAGAATTCGCGCGCGATGCGCCCGATATCGCGCGCCGGGATCTCGGTTTCCTTCTCGGCCCACTCTGGCGTGTAGGGCTTCACATGCTCGGTGAGTTGCTCGAAGCCCGTGCAGTAGTTGACGACGAATTCCTTATCGTGACGTCCCTCGGCGATGACCACGTGCAGCATGGCGAGGATGAACGCCATGTCCGTTCCCGGCTTGATTGGGAACCACTGGTCGGCTTTGCTCGCGGTGACCGTGAAGCGCGGGTCAAGACAGATCAGGCGTGTCTTCCTGTTCATCGTGGAATCGATGAGATCCATGGTGTCCGGCGTAATGAGCGCCTCGAACCGGTTGGCGCCGGCCATGATGACGTAGTTGGCGTTCAGAAGGTCGAACGAGGGGACCGTTCCGAAAGTGGTTGAATACGCGAGGTTCACCGACGAAAGACAGAGCGTGGGATGTCGCACGATGTTGGGCGACCCGAAAGCCAGCCCGAGATTCTTGAAGAAGATTTCGGCGAAAGCTTCGGTGGACGACCACAGGACGCCTTGCGGCCCGTATTTTTCCTTGATCGCGGTGAGCTTCTGAGCGGTGTAGTCGAAGGCTTCGTCCCACGAAACCTCGCGCCATTTGCCTTCGCCGCGCGCTCCGGCGCGAATAAGCGGCCTCTTTAGGCGGTTCGGATCGTAGGCCTGCAGAAACCCGGCGTTTCCGCGCGCGCAAAGCATGCCGCGGGACTTGGGGTTTTCCGGGTTGGGGTTGAGCTTACGGATCACGCCGTCCTCGACCACGGCGACCACCGAACATTTGTTGGGGCACAGTTCGCATGTGGTCGGAACCTCCCGCCGCCCGCCTCGCGAGACGGTGCCTCGTTTTCGGAGTGAGCACGAGAGCGACGACGCAATCGCGCCCGCGCCCGCCGTGCCGGACGTGGTCTTTAGAAATCTGCGGCGGTCCATAAGCTCCTCCCCATTAGAGAGCGGTGTCGCACTACTTACCGCAGGTCTCAGGTTGTAATGAGTCCGCGGCGTGGTTGATGAGATATGTCTGCACGTCGAGAAGCTGTGTGTCCGCCATGACTTTGATCAGAGTTTCGGAACCACCGCCATGTTTCCCTTTCAGGAAGTAGGAACGCCATTGCGCCTGCGTCTTGGTGAGTGGAGTGATTTCTCCGCCTTTGGCGCCCTTAGTGTGGCACTCCTTGCAGGTTTGCCGAAAATAGTATCGGCCCTTGCCATCGTTGCCTTTCGGGGAAGACGCTCCCATCGCGGCCATGGAAAGCAGGACGGCGAAGACAATAGCAGTCAGACTACTGATTACGAGTTGCAGTTTGCGATTCATGCGCATCATAAGAGCCTCCATTAACAAAGTTGCAGTTAGGAATGCAGGGCGGACTTATGCCCGCCCTGCCCTGCCCCGCTTTGCTTAGAACCTGGTAACCAAGCCAAATGAAAACATGTATGCGTCTTTGTAGGTTGGAAATCCGAGAATGGGAGTGGAATCGAGCGCCTTCGGCGCGCCAACGTGCCATCCGGATCCAGAATAGTCGTACGCGTACCTGATGAAATCGCCTTTCAAAATAAACCGGTCGCTGATGCGATGCGTCAGATACGTCTCGAATACATTGCCGCGCGTGTTGGTCTTGGGCGCGATGATATCGTCTTCGGCCTGGGCAAAGTTGAACCAGTACTTGCTGCCGTGGTTGAACTCAAACCCGAGCTTGGTGCGCTCGTCGTTGGGGAAGTTGTAACGGATGCCGCCGTAAGTCATGTACCCGGCATGGTTCTGCGGCGTCTCGAAGGGGTCGGACATCAGCCCGCCGAAGGGCGTCGTCTGGCCGTTCGGGCGCGTGGCCGAAAGATTGCCGCTGACGTAGAAATCGAAAGCGTGCATCTTCCGCGAAGCGTTCATGCCGAACAAGTGAATGGCCCCGAGATTGGCCGACGGCGTATAGCGCATGACTACGGGCGCTGCGATCGCTTCGCCGGTCAGCGGGTTGTTGGGCAATACCATCAGGCCGTTGAAACCATCGGTCACGTTGAAGGCATGCGCGTAGGTGGCCTGAATCAGAGTTTTCTCCGACGTCCAAAGATCCAGGTTTGCGCCCAGGAAATGGACATCCTTGAGCCGGTCCTGCGGCATCTTGAGCAGGTTGCCATTGCCGAAACCGGACTCATAGCCCAATCCGTATTCGAGTTCCCGATGTCGCTCCAGGTGAAGAAGGCGCGCTCGACCCGCAGTTGGTCCGAGTTGGGGACGCCGACCGTGGTGCCGTCCACGTTTAACGAGGTTGGCTGGCCATTGAAGGTCTGGACGCCGGTCGAGTCGCCGAATACTTTATACATGCTCAGCCTGCCCGTGAAACTCACGTTGTCGGCAACCTGCGCGTCAAACTTCAGACGCAGCCGGTTGGTGAGCAGAGCGTCATTGTTTTCGTTGTATGCCGGGGTGAACGTGGACGGCATTAACATCCCGAACAGCTGCTGTTGCAGCGGCGCGGGAAAGGAACCTATGCCCTGCTTCAACTGCGCGAATGTCAGGCCGTTGGTGAATTGCTGGTACTGGGAATAGTTGCTGTTGACCGTACTATTGATCTCGGCGACGCTGGCCGGCGGCCGGCCCAGTATCGGCATCGCGAACATCGACTTCACAACCAGGTTCTGCAGCGCCATACCGTCGTAGTGGGCAGGTATCTTGCCGAAAATACTGTGCGCCTCAAACCGGTAATCGCCGGTGATCCGTAGTCGGTCCAACGACTGCTGACGTTCGGTGCTGGACACGCGCTGATCGAGTTCTTTTACGTCGGCCTTCAGTTCTTCGACCGCGGCCGGTTGCTCCTTCACAGGCGGCTGTTGTGCCTTGCTTTGTTTTTCCTGGTTCTGTTTCTCCTGCGCTGCCAGCCGCTGTTCAACCGCGGCGAGAGCTTTCTTGAGTGTCTCGATTTCCTGCCTCATTTGTTCGGTGCTGTCGGCTGGCGCGGCTACCGCGCCACTGACCGACGCATCCGCCGCTGCTGCGCTCTGTGCCTGCGCCTCCGGCCCCAACTGATGAAACAGGGCCACGAGCAATAGACCGTATACGATCTTGGGCATGTGGGTGACCTCCAGGGGTAATCCCTGTTTCAGACTTTGCAATCTGAATTCCCCTTGATCGCATCTCGGAGACGCAGGGAAGTTGGCCGAATTAAACCCAATCGATACGCCAGATACGTCACGATCCCGCCCTCCACGCCTGAGAGCGACACGACGATGATGGAAGTGTGATGCGGCAATTCGCGCACCCAACAGTTGCGAAATTGCGCAACTGTATTACGAAAGTCGTAACTAGATTGCATAACGTTTACGAGGATGCGAGGTGACAAGAACGCGCGCAAGCGGGCCAAAGTGGCGGTGGCGCGACGGCTGGCGGTGTTGCTGCATAAGCTGTGGGTGAGCGGGGAGGTGTATGAGCCGTTGCCGGAGAAACGCGCGGCGGCATGAAGAGGGCAGAGGATGCGGGGCATGAGAGATCCAGCAGCGGTAAGGAAAGTATGGCCGGCGAGCGGAGGATAGAGTGGAGCGAAGACTCGTACTCACGAATCCGGAGCCTGGCACACTCCCCGGCGGAGAGACTCCGCCGTGTTCGGGCGACTGCGGCGTAGCCCTAGGCTGGCGACCAGCCAGAGACCGAAGCGCAGATGGCAGCGCCCCTTTTTTAAACGAACCTCATGGAGCACCCGAGTCCAACGGGACTCACTAGGGAGTGCGGATGGAAGCGAGGCGGAAGGGAGTGGCAGGGCGTACGGGTGGTGATACGAAATCGAAGATCCAACTCGGGTCGAAGCTGGCGGGCGAGACCGTTGTGAGGGATGCGTTGGGTGGCGGGCGCGGGTGGCTCTCGGGGAAGCCCCCTTTCCCTCTCGTTTCAGATTCCAGAACGGTCCTCGCCGTCAAGGGTTCGCTGCGCCGCGCCCACATGGGCGCGCCCTTGACGTCTCCGGGCCGTTCCGAACTGGCGTGCTGAGATGAGGGAAAGGGGGCAAACGCAAAGGCACAACGTCCTGGCGCGGCGGCAGGCGGCGACCTTCCGTTGGTCGGTATCGAGCCCGACCGAAGCAATTATTTTAGGGAAGCCGCCACGTCGGCTTGACTTGAATGGCCTTCTCATGGAAGGGCGACGAATCGGTATTCCTTCTTCCACCCCTCGGGTTGATAGCGGAATTCACACTCCCACGCGGCATCGGTCTTCGGCGATGGCTTCCACTCGGTCTGACGCAGTTGCTCGACCATGCGGGACGTCTTGCGCGCCGAGATCACGAACTGGGCGTGGAACTCTTCATAGGCTTCGACGGCCTCCCGGCAGTAGAATCCCGAATCCGCGCGGCCGAAAATCCGCTTCACGCCCGGCGGTAGCGCCGCATGCACGTTGCGCAGATGATCGGCGATCTGTTTGCCATCCGGACGGTCGCCGTTGCGCAATTCGCCCCAGACGTATTCCCGTGTCTCGGCGATAAACGTCAGCATGGGCTGGAAGCTCTTCTTGCCTTTGTTCTTCGGGTTGTAGCTCTTGCGTCCGCCCATCTGCTGGCCATACAGCGTGTGCACCGTGGTGTCGGTGTCGATCGTGATGACCTCCAGCTTTACATTGGCCGCCGCCCAGACCCGTTCGCGCAGGGTGCGCATGATGGTCAGAATCTGCCGGGCGACATTCAGATGGAGCCCATTCACGAATCTCCAGAAGGTGGATTGCACCGGCAGCTTGATGACTTTCAGGATGCCCGTGAAAATCGGGTCGCGAGCGATGAACCGCAATTGATTCAGCCGTGGAAAGCCGATGTACAGGGAACTGAGAAAGATTTAAACGGTGCAAAGCTCGTGAAAAACTCATAGAGAGCTCGACGCTCCGTAGCTGTAAAGGTTTCCCATCGTGCGCCACGTAGACCGGACTGCCCTTTACCAGGCGCTCGGCGGCTGACGGCGCGGCTGGCGGGCTGGCCATGCGGCTTTCCCCTTTTTCGAACCTTCGGTTGGGCGCCGGTGGCTTTCGCATTACAACCTCATCGCGTCATTGGCGGATGGTCGACTTAACGGCCCGACGCGAGTCTCGCCCCCAACGCTAACGTGGCCTAATCGCGGCGACCTGGAGACCACCGGGAGACCACGCCGCGATTCACTACTGGTCTCAGGGCAGTGCGACCAGGACGAGGCGTACGTATTTGCAACCACTTAGACCCAACTGTGCCTGCCAGGGCTGGCCGTTAACTCGTTCGATTCCCGTTAGCGCTACCAATCCATTTAAGATCAATGACTTGCAGTGGGCCTTTGATCCGCGCTTGCACATTTTCGAGTATTCAAAACGCCGCCGTGTTCCGCTGGAATTTGCCGAACGTTAGCACCCCCGGGACGTATTGGTCTTTTCGTTAACACGACTGCTTTCAATTCCAATGCAAACAGCCAATGTCCCAATTAAATGTTGTTCTGAGGCGAATCGGGTAACTGGAGGTTAATTAGGAATCGTCGAACAACTCGAATAAGTAGCCTCACTTGACCCCAAGCGGCTCTTGGCTGGCTTGTGACTCCCGCGACGGGATTAACTCCTAAATCCGTGCTCGCGAGGTGATCGTGAATGACGGATTTACCTCCAGTAATGGCTGAGCATCTCTTGCCACATCGCTGCTCCTACAACAGGAACAGTTCAGCCAAATCGCCCATGGTGTGTTAGGCCCGCAGCGTCTCTTTGTGACCGCGTGGGGCCGACTCAGTGTTTTCCACCAGCATGAGTTCGCTGCCGGCTTGATCGATCTGCGTATACAGAATCCAGCGACCATCTGGAGAAACAGCCAGGCCGCCGGGGCCTCCGGACAAGTTGATAACTCTTTCAAATTCGCGACAGACCTGATCCGACCACTCCCGAAGTCAAGAAACTGGATGGAGGAGCCGGGATATGCCAATACACGAGCGTGGGCGGCATTTTGTATCGGGACGAAATACAAGCCACTGGGCACGATGGCCAAATTGAGATAGCTGCTCAAGCCTTCAAGGACCTTGATCGCTTGACCACCTTGCAGGGGAATCTTCCACACGCTGGTTGCCGTCAAGCTCCTAGGAACTCGCGCCGTTGGCCCGTGTTTTCAGGCACTTGCAGGGGCCGATTTTTGATAATTTTCGCGGAAGGCACCTTGGTCATCGAATCGAGTTCCTCGCCAGTATGGCCCCGCCCCGCGGGCAGGTTGCTTCTGACATAGTAGAGGGACTTGCCGTCCGGTGATTCCAGAGGTGCGAAGCCGCCCTCGCGCGTTACCTGGATGGCCTCGCCGCCGTTCGCGGGAATCTTAAATACCTGCTGCTCGCCTGCGCGAGCCGAGTCGAAGTAAATCCACCGGCCGTCATGTGACCAGTTCGGGTTCCCATCATTTGCCGGATCAATGGTCATACGCTCCGGCTTGCCTCCGCTCGTTCCCACCACCCAGATATATCGAACTCTCCTGCCGCATTTGAGTCAAAGGCGATGCGCTCGCCGTCCGGCGACCAGCGCGGCGTTGTGACTGACGGTCCGGCGAAAGAAGTCAACTGTACAGCATTAGAACCATCGCTATTGTTCACCCAGATCTCAGGGCTTCCGGAGCGGTTCGACACGAATGCAATTCTCTTGCCGTCTAAGGAGAACTGAGGAGAATCGTCGTCTCGCGTCGAGGAAATGAACGCGGTTGCCTTGTCGACCGGTTCCAGGCTCTTGACATTCCCGGCACTCTGGCTATCTGGCGCAGCCATGCGCCAGATGTTCCAATGGAAAAGGTTATGGGTGTAAGCGAGGCGCCGGCCGTGGCGTGAAATCACGGGCTGGGAGAGGTTGTAGTCTAGGTATGCGAGCCGTTGCGGTTCAGCGGGCCATCTGCCAGATCCAGAAACGCCAATTCTCCACAGACCCTGCTCGCCGGCTCCCCGAACGAAAAGACAATCGTACGGCCATCCGGTGTCCAGGCTGGTCTCCCGAAGCCCCTACTTCCTTGCGTGAGCCTTTGTGGCTCAGCGCTTCCCCGTAGATGGAGACAAGCGTGCAAGACTCGAAGGAGAACGGGAACACAGCCGACG
>WNFW01003840.1_pt1 | contig 10486 bp, 12 predicted proteins | sample 5400131 | NCBI WGS metagenome assembly WNFW01 (sample SAMN13153362, study PRJNA577476) | soil metagenome | isolation source: 20 cm soil or saprolite under grassland replicate 1 | place: USA:California | collected 2016-06-15
GGCGTGGCAAATCCGGATTGGTTGGGTAACCTGGTTCTGCGCGCGCTGCCGAAATCTGAACCGAAGTGACGATGTCGATCTAATCGACGAAGCGGTGCTGCTATTTGTCATGTCGAGCGAAGTCGAGACATCTCTAGATATTTCCGGTTCTCAGAAACAGTAAGAGATTCCTCGACTCCGCTCGGAATGACAGTTATCGCCAGACGGCGAGAATTCCGCCGAGCGCGATACAGCCGAAAAAGTGGTAGCTCGCGTCGATTAACCAGACCTTAAACGGTTTCGATTCCCACAGATATTGGATCGTCAAGGCCGTTCCGGAAAATCCAAGGCCGACACCGGCGCCGAGCTTTAGTCCGTGGCCGGCATCGACGATGCCTGTCCTCGCGATTAAACGCGCCATGATCGCGGCCGCGACAAGGTTGCAGATGAAATTGCCGATCATCTTCGCGCCCATGCCGCTGCGTTCGAGCCTGACCCCGTGCTCCTGAATGCCCGCCGCCCAAATTTTCCCGAACAAGACCATGTACCAGATGGCGCCGATGACCCAGTAAACTGCCGCCGCACAAATTATTGCTATCCAGTTCATACCGGCGGTTGTCTCAACGCCCGGTGTCCAAAGCAAGACAAAATCCGACAGAGTTAGACAAAAACAGAATTTGGCGGCGTCTTGATTATAAAAGACCGTGAAAAGGTCATGGAGAATGTCGCCACTGATGAAAATTGGAAAACTTGCTTTTCCCAGCTCGCACCCGGCCTCGTGCTATTCGCGCGGCAATGGGCGCGATCGTCGGCCGACGCCGAGGACATTGTCCAGGAAGCTTTCGTCCGTTTTTGGCGAAAACAACATGACATCGCGAACCGCGGCCTCCTCTACGCGGCGGTGCGATCCATTGCGCTCGATTCTCTCCGGCGCGACAGTCGGCGCGCTCGCCGCGAATTCACTGCCGCTTCCGAAACCGATCAAACTGTCCAGCCAATGTTCGAGATTGAGGACGAATCGCAACGCGCGCTTGTGGCCGCGCTCGATCTTTTGCCTAACGAGCAAAGGGAGGTGTTGGTCATGAAAATCTGGAACGACCTCACTTTTGCCGAAATCGCGAGCGCTCTTGAAATTTCGCAGAACACAGCCGCGTCCCGGTATCGATACGCTCTCGCCAATCTGAAAAAGAATTTACCCCCGTTATGAACGATTTTTCCGAGATCGAAGACAAACTCCGCAAACTTCGGCCGGTTCGGCCGTCCGCAGATTTAATGGCACGAATCGAGCGGGCCCTGACCGAAGCTCGCCGCGGCGAGTCTCTCCATCGGGAGAGAGGATCGACATCTACTGCCGGCGTGCTTCCGCGCGAACACCGGTTTCATTTCAGCTGGGTGTCGCTTGGTCTTGGGTTGGCGGCTGCGGCTGCGCTGGTGCTGTTCGCGCGTTTCCAACTTGAACGACCGGTGAAAAAAACCCCGGCGCTGGCGTCGATTACACCGCTACCGCAATTTTCGTCGACAAATTCGACCGCGCAGTTTGTTCCGGCTGGTTTAACCCAGGTTGTTTATCACACCCGCGACGAAGGACTTCATTTCCCGAACAATTCCGAACAACCGATGCGCCGGGTTCGCTCGCACACTCGCGAGACGTTGCGGTGGCGAAATCCAACCACCGGCGCGTCTTTGCGCATTTCTTATCCAAGCGAAGAGGTTTCGCTCGTTCCAGTTACCGGCCAATGAACACCGCCTGTCCGACCCAGACTTTCAAAACACAAACTATGAAAACAAAATCGATCATCACCATCGCCGCGATCGCGCTTTTGCCGGTCGCTGGATTCACACAAACGCCGCCGAATCCTCCGCCTCCTCCGGGTCAGCCAGGTCAACCCGGCGGTCCACCTCCAGGCACGCCACCTGAGCGGCACGAGAGAATGCCCAAGGTGCCGGTCACATATCTCGGCGTCGAAACTTCTGATGTGCCCAGAGTTGTGAGCGAGCAGCTCGGCCTCGCCAAAGGTTTTGGACTGGTCGTTGATTATGTCGTTCCGGATGGTCCTGCGGCCGCTGCCGGCGTTCAGCAGAATGACATCATCAAAATGCTGAACGACCAGATCCTGACCGAGCCGGATCAACTTTCAAAACTCGTGCGCAGTTACTCCGAAGGAACGACCGTCACGCTCACGGTCTTGCGCAAGGGCAAAGAGGAAAAGATCAGCGTGAAGTTGTCGAAAAAGGAAGTCCCGCAGGAACGAGAGTTTGGTCCGGGCCGCCATCGCCACAATTTCAACTTCAATGGAATGGATATGGGTGACTTCGGAATGAACGACCTGCAGGAGGAGATGAATCATTTGAAACAACAATTCGGAAATGGAGAGCAGGGAATGATCCACGACGCCGTGATGACGGCGCAGGCCGAGGCCCAACGTGTTCGTGAGGAAGCGCAACGCCGTCGTGACCTCGCGCAACGAATGCGCGATCAAGCCCAACGCATTCGCGATCAGGCACAGCGCGCGCGGGATGAAGCACGCCGAGCTGCGGGAAATATCACGGTCACGAAGGATCAAGACGGTGGGTTGAAAACAACCAGGATCGACATCGGTAAAGCGCAGATCGTTTATTCGGATGACAAAGGCGAGCTACGGGTCGAGAAAGTTGACGGGAAAAAAGTGCTGACTGCGAAAGATCCGCAAGGACTGCTTTTATTTAGCGGCCCGGTCGAAACCAAAGAAGAGTTGGGCAAAGTTCCGGCCGAAGTGCGCCAGCGTTACGAGAAATTGCAGCAAAACGATTTGCCGGCGGTCATCTCCGCGCAGCAATCCGAGCTCGATAACGACACTGACATCGATGAAGAGGACAGCGACGAGCCCGAGATTCAATCAATGAATCAGATTTCGGTCAAACCGTCCGCCAAGAATATTAATTCTTCGTTCGTTAAGATTTGATTTTATTGGCAGAGAGAGACTCCGCCGAGCGTTAACCTTGTGTTCTAAATGACTCAGTAGGGGCGTTCCAATTCTTCGTCGCGGGCAAGCCAGACAATGCCCATGCCGCCGCGTCCAAGGGTTCGCTTTAGGGTAAAGCGGTTGAATAGCTTCTGACCAGCGGTCAAGTCACGCGTGGTTGCGTTCAAACCATTACCGGAACCCTCGTTACTCATAGCGAATCAGGCTAACGAATCTCACAAACGAAATTAAAGTAAATAGTCCCGTGGCTCAGCGGAGTTTTCCTTGTCGATCTTGGACGGCCGGCTCTATTTAACGCTGGGCGGGCTCGCCACATGACGAGTCCGTCCGAGGCGGACAAGATCGACATGTCGATTCGTTTTTTTATCCTGGGAACGGTTTTGCTACTCGCCAACGCGGCGCCGGCGCAAACTCCGAGCGCGTCTCCATCGCTTGAGCAGCGAGTGACTGATCTCGAAGCTTACATTAATAATGGAGCCCGCGGTTCAGATTCGGCGGATGCAAAAACCGGTTCCAACATTTCCGGTTCCGGTCCCGGTCACAACGGGTGGATGATGACCGCGTCCGCGCTGGTTCTCTTTATGACGCTTCCGGGACTGGCGCTGTTTTACGGTGGGCTGGTTCGGCAGAAAAATGTGCTCTCGGTCCTGGCGCAATGTCTAGGCATCGCGGGATTGGTGGCAATTCTTTGGTGGGCGGTCGGCTATTCGCTCGTTTTCTCGCGCGGTTCGCCGTTCATCGGCGGGTTGAAGTTTGCATTTCTTCGAGGAGTCGACGCGCAGCCCAACGGCGATTACTCCTTTTGGGTTTCGCAAAACATTTTCGCGATGTATCAGCTGATGTTTGCGATCATCACGCCGGCCTTGATCATCGGTGCGGTTGCCGAACGAATCAAATTTGCCGCGGTCCTCGTCTTTGTCGGCGTCTGGATGTTCGTCGTTTATTTTCCGCTCGCCCACATGGTCTGGGGCATCGACGGATTGATGAACGGCGTTTGGAATCCGCGCGCGCAAGTTACCGCGATCGATTTTGCGGGCGGCACAGTGGTCCATATGTCTTCCGGCTGGTCGGCACTTGTTCTTTGCGCTCTGCTCGGACCGCGGCTCGGTTTCCGCAAAGAAATCATGGCGCCGCATAGCATGGTGCTTTGTATGGTCGGAGCCGGAATGCTTTGGGTTGGTTGGTACGGTTTTAACGCCGGCAGCGCGCTCGGCGCCGATGGCATTGCGGCAAACGCGTTCACGACAACAACGCTCGCGACTGCGATCGCGTCTTTTACCTGGGCAATGTTGGAGTACGTATTGCGCGGGAAAGCGAGCGTGCTCGGATTTTGTTCCGGCGCCGTTGCCGGATTGGTTGTGATCACGCCGGCTTGCGGCTATGTCGATCCAACCGGCGCCGTCCTAATCGGCGTGGCCGCCGGCATTGTCCCGTTCTTCGCCTGCACGAAATTAAAATCGTGGTTCCACTACGATGACGCGCTCGACACGTTCGGCGTGCATGCGGTCGGCGGAACAATCGGCGCGTTTCTCACCGGATTACTTGCAACTGCACAAGTGAATCCAAATCTTTCCGCAACCGCGGCGACGCAGAATGGTCTCGGGAAAATTATCGGCCGCCTGCTTTGGCTTGAGCAGCTAAAGGCGATCGCGCTTACGATTTTGCTTGCCGTAGCGGCGACCGCGATCATCGGCGCGATCGTGAAAACATTTATCGGGCTCCGAATCGCTCCTGAAATCGAGCGCCAGGGCCTCGACATCAACGAGCACGGCGAAGAAGGCTACATCGTTTCAGGGTAGACAAGCGCAGACCCAATGAAGAGAGTGCGCCCCGTACAAAAAAACGCACGGCTAAAAGCCGCGCGTTTCCGAATTGCTGCTGCTAAAAATTAGTTTCCGCCGGCAGGGTTTAGCACCGCACCGCTGTTACTCTGTACTGCTCTTACTGTTGCGTTGCCGGCCTTCTTCACGTCATTCGCTCCAGCCAAAGCAGCGCTATTGTCGCTGTTGTCATCAACCTCGACCCAGCGACCGCTTAGGTTGCTGCCGGTCTCGGCCGGCACATAAACCATGTGAGTGTGTTTCTTGGCCGGCTTACTCGTCGCGTATTGGCCGGTCAATTTGAAGTCCAGCTGTGTCGGCACAGTGGCGGAAGTCTTCGTGTTGTTGATCGATGCTTTAATCGCGCCGTTAACAAAGAGGACAACTTCGTAATCAGTCTGGGGCAGTTTGGGACAAACGTAATGTCCATTCGCGTCCGTTCGGACGATCTTTTGAAGATTGCTTCCATCTTTGGCTTGGATGTGCACTTCGGCACCGGCGACTGATTGCCCCTTCGAGTCCTTCACATCGCCCTGTAGCGTGGCAGGGCCAACCGGGGAAGCCCACGCAGCTGTGGCGAAAATGATTAATCCAGCGAAACCGATCCGAAGAGAACTAGTAAACATAGGCGCGCACAATTACACACAAAAGCAAAGCTCGCAAGTGATGTCGGAACTAATCCGACATCTCGCAGTCACGCCCGCAAGCAATTTTTTTAGTGGTCGCTTGCGGTCTGCCGGCCGGAGTTCTGGATTTGTCTGGCCAGGGCGTTTCCCTGCCAGCGAAGGCGTTCCGCCATTCCCGACGGCATATCCTTGGCATCATCGTTGACTTCCATCCACACACCCAGATGGCTGCCAGTTTGCGAAGGGATCCAAACGTAATGTTTGCCCTTGGTAAACGGCTTCGCGGCGGCACCCTTCTGTAAATCGAAGTTCAGAGTCTGAACTTCGCCAAGCTGCGTCTTAACATTGCTGATCGATGCTTTGGTTACACCCGCGACGATCAGGGTGACGCTGTAGGTGCCGGTCTCGAGACCAGGGTAGCTGTAATGCCCCTGGGCATCGGTGTGTACTTTGCCAATCTTGCTTGCATCGCTGCCCTGAATGCGGAGCTCGGCGCCTTGGAGAGGTTGTGCTTTCGAATCTCTCACGACGCCTCGCAGTGTGGCCACTGAGTCAGCATACAGGTGTGGCGAAACAAACCACGACACTGCAACCATTAGGAATATACGAGCGAGGGTAGTCATGGCCCAAAAATACCGCTTCTCAGATTTTTGTAAAACCGATCGTGGCCGAGGAACAGGAGTGCCGGCGGAGGGACTTGAACCCACACGATCTTGCGATCACTGGATTTTGAGTCCAGCGCGTCTGCCATTCCGCCACGCCGGCGTGTTGGAAAGGGAGCGACAGGATACGAGTTTGGCGGCGAAGCTCAAACGCTTCCCACCAAATCGAGCGGTTGCAGACTGCGCGGCGGTCCAAAAATTTCGCGCAAAATAATCGCGTCCCGCAAACCCGATGTCGATCTCAGCATTGTCGCGATGTCGATTTTTGCTTCCGCAGATTTGGAGATCGGTTGGGTCGCAATCGCATACGCTTCCGCCGCCGTTTTGATCACCGGTGACGGCTCAAGTAGGGGCTGGCCTTGCTGAACTTCGAAGGCTGGCGCCTCCGCAACTCTTGGCTGAAAAGTTCTCGCTTCGCGCGTCGGAGCTATTTGGCCGGGTAATCTTATTTCGCGTGGCAAATCTGGAGGTCGTGTCGTCAGCGGCGGAAGCGGCGATTTCATCGGGCCCACGTGCCGGAGCACAACCGGCCGTTGATCGGTTGGCCGCGGCGCAACCGGCGCGGGAGGTTTGGACGTAGTCGGTTGTCCCAGCGCTTCCAGAAATTTTCGGATGCGTTGCTGATCTGTTTCGTCCGGCTCGTTCGAAAGCGGACGAGACATTTGCGATGGCGAGGTCGATCTTGGCTTCGTATCGCCGGGACGACGGCCAGACTTCGTAGCGGCGCGGGTCAGGATTTGAAAAAAAATCGCCAGCGCAACGAACAGAAGGAAAAGCAGATTATCGAGATGCACCGCTGCCATGTTTCTACTTTCTTAGCTCGTTTCTGTCCGTGGTTTGTCCGTTCCGGCGATTGATTCACGCATCGTCGTGTCGGCCTGCACGTTTTTCATCCGGTAATAATCCATGATGCCGAGATGACCGGCTCGAAACGCTTCCGCCATCGCCATCGGCACTTGCGCTTCCGCTTCGACGACCTTGGCCCGCATTTCCTGCGTCTTGGCCTTCATTTCCTGCTCCACTGCGACCGCGGCCGCGCGGCGCACTTCCGCTTTCGCCTGGGCAATACGCTTGTCGGCATCCGCTTGTTCGCTCTGCAATTTCGCGCCGATATTGTCGCCAACGTCCACGTCGGCGATGTCAATGGAAAGAATTTCAAACGCCGTGTTACTATCGAGTCCCTTCGCCAACACTGCTTTTGAAATGCGGTCCGGATTTTCCAGAACGTCCTTGTAAGAATCAGCTGAGCCGATCGCGCTCACGATGCCTTCGCCCACGCGCGCGATGATTGTTTCCTCAGTCGCGCCGCCGACAAATCGATCCAGATGCGAGCGCACCGTCACGCGTGCTTTCACTTTCGCGCCAATCCCGTCCTTGGCCACACCGTCGATGGTCGTCCGGCCCATCGTCGGATTGGGCACGTCGATTACTTTTGGATTGATACTCGTGCGCACCGCTTCGAGCACTGTTTTGCCTGTGCCTTTCGTAGCCAAATCGATCGCGCAGGCGCGATTGAAATCGAGGGAGATGCCGGCTTTGTCGGCAGCGATCAACGCGAGGATGACTTGAGTCACATCGCCGCCTGCAAGGTAATGCGCTTCCAGCGGATCGCTCGGCACTCCAATGCCCGCTTTCACCGCAGTGATGCGATTGTCGACAATTAATCCAACCGGCACGCGCCGAAGCCGCATCCCGATCATTTTGCCCATCCCGACTGGCGCGTTAGCGATGCGCGCTCGGAGCCAGATCCCGAAAAAGTTGAAAAGAACAATGGCAAAAACGAAACCGAAAACGGCGAGCACCGCGATTCCGACAAGGTAAAGAGCGTCCATAGGTAGAGAAAACTAGACAGGATTAACAAGATTCACACGATTTTTGTTTCTTGGAATCCAATCTAATCCTCTTAATCCTGTCCTGTTTTTTGCGCAGCTTTTCGTTGCAATCCGCGCGAGACGGAATACGCATTGCGCGTTGTGACAAGAACCAAGGTCGCGGTAGTGGGCGCTTCCGGTTACACCGGCGAGGAGTTGGTCCGTTTGCTCCTCGCGCATCCACAGGTTGATCTGGTCGCGGCGACGTCGCGGCAATTAGCCGGCAAAGCGCTCGCGCAGGTTTTTCCGCGCTTTGCCCACCAAAAGACTGCGACCGCGCTGAAGTTTTCCGATCCCGACCCAAAACAGATCGCGGGCGAGGCCGGTCTTGTTTTTCTCGCCTTGCCAAATGGACTCGCTGCCGAATTTGCCAAGCCGCTTTTGGCCGCTGGCGCGCGGGTGGTCGATCTTAGCGCCGATTTCCGAGTAAAAGACGCCGCCGTTTACCAGGAATTCTATGGCCACGATCATCCCGCGCCAGATTTGCTGGGCCAATCGGTTTACGGTTTGCCGGAGATTTACCGGGACCAAATTCGCGAAGCGAAGCTTGTTGCATGCCCGGGTTGTTATCCGACGAGCATTCTCGTTCCGCTGCGGCCGCTCATTCGCCGGAAAGCGATCGATCGCAAAACGATTCTGGTCGCGAGCATGAGCGGTGTGACCGGCGCAGGGCGCAAACTTGAAAGCGATTATCTTTTTTCCGAGTGCAACGAGAGCGTTCGGCCGTACGGCGTCCCAAAACACCGGCATCTTTCCGAGATCGAACAGGAGGTGTCGATTTTGGCCGGCGAGAAAATTGTGATTCAATTCACTCCTCATCTGGTGCCGGTGAATCGTGGGATTGTGACAACGATTTATGCCGATATCGCGGGCAACGTCGTGAACATGGATCCGGCTGTGCTTTTCAATGGCGCCTACGGCGAGGAACCGTTCGTCCGTTTACTTGGCGACGAACGTCTACCCGACACGAAAAACGTGGTCGGCACAAACTTCATCGACGTCGCCTGGAAGATCGACCGGCGGACCCACCGTCTTGTGGTCATGAGCGCGATCGATAACATCGTCAAAGGTGCGAGCGGTCAGGCTGTGCAGTGCATGAATTTGATGCTCGGCTTTCCCGAGACTGCTGGGCTGATTTGAAAAATCGGTTTCGACAAGTTGCCGGTTCAATTTGCGCGCCCCGCGGTTTCAAATGCGCCGCGGTTTTCTGCGACATCAAAAAGCTCGGCACTGGCAAAGGCTCCGAGAAAGGGCAAAAACGTGATCTCGCTTTGATTGTTTCGGATACTCCGGCGGCGGTAGCGGGAGTGTTTACGACGAACCAGGTCTGCGCCGCTCCGGTAAAAATTAGCCGGCAACATGCGCGCAAAGAACTTGCGCGTGCGATCGTCGTGAATTCCGGGAACGCCAACGCCTGCACTGGCCAGCAGGGACTTCGCGATGCCCAAACAATGACTCAGCTAGCAGCATCCACGCTCGATAAACTTGACCGCTTTAAACGGTCAAGTTTGGCAGGGCGAATCTTCGCGGCAGACGTGCTCGTTTGTTCGACCGGTAGGATCGGGGTGTCGATGCCGATGAAAAATATCGAGCGCGGAATTCGAGCGTGCGCGCCGCGGATTGCAAGATCGGCGTCGAACGCGCGACAAGTCGCGGAAGCGATCATGACGACGGACACACATCGCAAAGAAATCGCGGTCGAGCTCAAGGCTGGAAAATCAACAGTTCGGATGGGCGGAATCTGCAAAGGCGCCGGCATGATTCAGCCGGGGATGGCGACCATGCTCGGATTCATTACGACTGACGCGGCGATTGAGCCTCGCGCGCTCAAGCGCGCGCTTAAAATTGCGACCGGGAAAAGTTTTAACCGAATTACGGTGGATGGCGACATGAGCACGAATGATTCAGTGATCGCGCTGGCGAATGGACTTGCGGGGAATTCCAAATCCGAAATTCGGCGTTCCCAGTTTCAGAATGCGCTGAATTTCGTGTGTCTCGAGTTGGCCAAGATGATCGTGCGCGACGGCGAAGGAACGTCTCGATTTGTTGCGCTGCACCTTCGCGGTGCGCGGAACGATCGTGAAGCAGAAACGGCCGCGCGCGCGATCGCTAACAGCTCGCTCGTGCGCGCGAGCTGGTGCGGCGGCGACCCGAACTGGGGCCGAATTCTCTGCGCGCTCGGCTATTCAAAAGCTGATGTCGATGAAACGATTGTCGATGTCGGTTACGCGCGACCCGGCACCCGCAAAATTCTTTTTGCATTTCGACGCGGTCGTCCGACAAATGTCGCCTTGAAAACGCTGGCCAAAATCACTGCAGCGCCGGACTTTAACCTACACGTTGATCTTCATCGTGGTCGCGGCGAGTTCGTGCTTTACGCGGCTGACCTCACGGAAAACTACGTCGCGTTCAACAAAGGCGATATCACTGATCCCGCGACCCTCGGCGGCTGATGAAAAAAATCATTTCGAAAGCGGCGACGTTGCTCGAAGCGTTGCCTTACATTCAACGTTTCCGGAGCCAGATCTTCGTGGTGAAGTACGGCGGCAGTTTCATGGACTCGCC
>WNFW01015325.1_pt1 | contig 10486 bp, 10 predicted proteins | sample 5400131 | NCBI WGS metagenome assembly WNFW01 (sample SAMN13153362, study PRJNA577476) | soil metagenome | isolation source: 20 cm soil or saprolite under grassland replicate 1 | place: USA:California | collected 2016-06-15
AAAGAGCGCTGATTCGATCAATGTCGCATCGTCGACCGGACGCGGTGAAATCGGACTGCAACAACTTCTTGTGCGCCTGCCGAACGGGACGCCGCTGGTCTCGGCCGACAATTTCAGCATCCGCAGCGCCGAGCGCACGCTGGTCACCGGCCCATCGGGCTCCGGCAAGTCAACCTTGTTTCGCGCCATCGCCGGCATCTGGCCGTTTGGGACCGGCTCGATTGCGATCCCCGCCAACGCCACGCTGATGATGCTGCCGCAGCGGCCGTATTTTCCATTGGGATCGCTGCAGGCTGCGATTGCCTACCCCGCGGAGGCAGCCGCATTCAGTTCGGAACAGGTGGAGCAAGCTCTCATCGCCGTCGGGCTGCCGCAGCTCGCGTCGCGGCTCGATGAGGAAGCGCACTGGAACCGGATGCTCTCGCCCGGCGAACAACAGCGCCTTGGGCTCGCCCGCGCGCTGTTGCATGCGCCGCAATACCTGTTCCTGGATGAGGCGACCGCATCGCTCGATGAACCTTCGGAGGCGGCGTTGTATCGTTTGATCGAGCAGAAATTGCCGGCTACCACCATCGTCTCGATCGGTCATCGCAACACGCTCGAGGCCTTCCACCAGCGCAATGTCGTGCTGGCCCGCGACGGCGACCGGTTTGCGCTGCAAGACCGCAGCGAGAACGCCGGCACCGCATAACGCCAGCGCACATAACGATGCTCTAAAGCCAGCGCTGCGGCCATGGCCGGCGGCGGATCCAGCGATGCCAGACATAGGCAAATGCGGTCAGCAGAACCGCGCCGGCCAGCACCGGCGCGAACAGAAATGACCATGGCAGGCTGTTGGAAACCACCAGCAGCGGATTGATCCCGGCCGGCGGGTGAAAGGTTCCGGTGACGTACATCGCAAGGATTGCCAGTCCAACGGCGGCGGCCGCCGCCCAGGCCTGCGGCCCGGTCAACTGCAGCATGATGAGCCCAACCAGGGCCGCCACGATATGCCCGCCGATCAGGGCACGCGGTTGCGCCGGCTTCGCCTCGGGCGATCCGATGACGAGCACGATGGAGGTCGCAAACGGCACCATGACCAGCGGATAGTGAGAGGCGAGCGAGAACCACTCCATACCGCCGATGGCGAGAGCCGCTCCAACGCCGGCTACGGCGCCTGCCAGGGTGCTCCGGTGATCGTTGCGGCGGATCGTATCGATTATGGCCTGCAGCCAATCCCGTCTCATTCAAGGTCACTACAAACAAAGGGGGCGGCAGATCGCTCTGCCGCCCCCTTCAAGCCTGGAGAGAACTCTTTACTTCAGGTTGGTCATCGCGGTCAGGTCAGCCGAGAGCTTGACGATGCCGGCCGCGCCGCACCAGCCGGATTCGAAGCCACCCGGGTTGATGCCGGATACGCTAGCCGCGGTCGCAGTCGTTGCGGTGTAGTCGCTGGTGAATGCGTTGCAGGCACCCTTGGAAAGGTTGGTGTCGGAGTAGCGCAGATCGAGCGTGAACACCTTGTAGGTGAAGCCGATGCCGATGTTCCAGGTATTATAGCTCGGCTCAGGAATGCCGTTCGGGAAAGCTGGAGTGCCGTAGAATGCATCCGAGGTTCCCAGCCACTGACGGCCGAACTCACCGGAGACGTACATGCCGACGCCGCTGGCGCCGAAGGTCGTGCTCGGTGCGGTCCACTTGCCGGTGATCGATGCGTAGTTGCCCCAGGCACCGAGGTTCAGGAAGTTCGGCGAATAATATTCAGTGGCACCGATCTGGAATTGGTCGTTGAGGGTCACGTTGACCTTGGCATAGCCTTCATAAAAGCTGGCGCTTTTCTTGGCGAAGTTGCCGTTGATCGGCAATCCACCTATCCCGGGGACACCGAAGTCGATATCGCCACCGCAATTTCCGTTCACCGAAAGTCCCTGCGAACCGAAGCACTGTCCACCCGGATACAGGTAACCCCAGACACCGAAGTCGAAGGCGAACATGCCGAAGGTCGGGCGGATACCGCCGTAGACGTCGATTTCAGCCGCAGCACGGTTCGGGAACGAGATGCTCTCGCCGGCGAGGCCGATGTAAAGCTGCAGATCCTTGTTGACGTTGTAGCGGGGCTCGAAATAGGCCGCGACGGACGGCTTGTGGTTGGACTGGGTGATGCCGCGGAAGATGTAATCGTTCATGATGGCGCTGCCGAAGGCGATGTCCCAGGGTTCAAACGGCGCCGGCGGCGGCGCTTTGACCGCCTTCACAGCCATGTCAGCCGCCAGAGCGGAACCCGTTACCATTGCCAGCGCCGTTGCTAACAAAACCACTTTCTTCATGACGATCCCCATCAGCGTTTCAAAGATCAGCCCGATTCGGCGCCCCCCCGGGGACAAACGATAACCGACTGCCAACCAAATTCTTTAACGTCACACCAATTTGGAACTTGCCACCTTCACAGTGAAGCAAAAAAGACAAGCAACTGCCGACTTTTTAGGCGTTATGGCCGTTCTGTGAAATGTTGTCGGCGGGTGTTGCATTCCGACAACAATTTTGACCGATTTAGGTTCGCTATCGGGCAGTCGGGAAGAGCAGCCGAGCCCCTGTTGCTGCCTCGACCAATGACCGAATCAAGCGAATCGACAGAACCTGGACCGCAGCTTTTTGGATTAGATCGCCTGCCACGAGAAAGGCCGCAGCGGCGGGCGCTGCGGCCTTTGAAAGGTAGCTCCTGGTTCCGAACAAGCCCGATTAGTTGTCGTCGTCCCCTTCCGAAGATGACGGGTTCGACGAGCCGCCGGAATGCCCTCCCGAATGTCCCCATGACGGTGCGGGAGGCGATGCGGCCGGACTGGGAGAGGCCCAGCTCGGCGCCGATGGGGCGGGTGCGGGTGCGGGGGCCGGAGCCGGCGCAGCCGTGGGAGCTGCAGGTTTGGGAGCCGCGGGTTTGGGCGCCGCAGGCTTGGGAGCTGCAGGCCTCGGAGCCGCGGGTTTCGGTGCGGCAGGTGGAGCGGCCGCGACGGGCGTGGCAGCCGGCGCGGAACGCTTTTTTGCGCGCTTTTTGGCGCTGGCCTTCTTGGCCGATTTTTTCGGGGCCGCCGCCTTGGACTTCGCAGCCTTCTTAGCGGACTTCTTGGCCGTTTTCACCGACCTCTTTGCAGCCTTCTTTGCAGCCTTCTTCGAAGATTTCCTGGCTGATTTTTTCTTCGCCGTCAGAAGCTTTTTCTTAGCCTTCTTGCCTTTTTTTCCCTTTTTGCCTTTAGCCATCGTGATCCTCCTGTTGCCGCTGATCAATGTCTATCGAGCGTTTCGGATAGTCCGCTGAATGCGGGGCCAATCGATCAGTTCAATCCTGGCCGGGGACCGCCTGTCGCCCAATCGAGAAGCTCAATCGTGTGCACGACAGGGACTGACGTGCCACCGGCAATCTGCACCATGCATCCAATATTGCCCGCGGCAATCATGTCCGGCTTGACCATCGCAATGTTGGCGACCTTTCGATCGCGCAATCTGCTCGCAATGTCAGGCTGGAGAATGTTGTACGTCCCCGCCGAACCGCAACACAAATGGCTCTCGGGCACATCTTTCACCACGAATCCGCTCTTGGAAAGCAATTCTTTCGGTGCCGCAGCCCGACGTCGTCACCAGGATGGCGTCGAGACCGTTTTGCCTGGCCTCCTTGAGCCAGACGTCGATGTTGGCGCGCGCGCACGCCAGCGCGTCACCGTCGCGTCCGAGGTGGTGGGTCAGCGCACCGCAACATTGCTCGTCCTTGACCAGCACGACCTCGATGCCGTGACGCGTCAAGAGATTGATCGCGGCCTGATTGATGCGCGGCGCCAGCACCTGCTGGGCGCAGCCCTGCAGCAGCGCGACCCGTCCGCGCCTTGCGCCCTGGGCTACAAAGACGGTTCCGCCCGATGGTCCAGGCTCCGGCAGGCTGCCTGGCGCGAGCGCCAGCATCGCCCGGATGCGCCGCCATACCGTCGGCGCTGCGGCCGCGGCCCTGGACGCCGGCAGCAAGCCGGCCAGCGGCCGGGCAAACCGCGCCAGCATCATGCTCAGGCGAAACAGCCCGGGCCGCGGCAGCACCCATGCCAGCCCCGCGCGCAAGGCGCGCTCGAGCGGCGGCCTACGATAGTCCTTTTCAATCCTGACCCGCGCCTGGTCGACCAGATGCATATAGTTCACACCCGACGGACAGGTGGTCATGCAGGCGAGGCAGGACAGACAGCGGTCGATGTGCTTGACCACCTCTTGCGTCGGCGGGCGATTTTTCTCCAGCATTTCCTTGATGAGATAGATTCTGCCGCGCGGGCTATCGAGTTCGTCGCCGAGCAGCACGTAGGTCGGGCAGGTCGCGGTGCAGAACCCGCAATGCACGCAGGCGCGCAGAATCTTGTCGGCTTCCGCGATATCGGGATCGGCGAGTTGCGCGAGACTGAATTCGGTTTTCATGTCGGCGATCTCCGCAGCATTCGGCCGCGATTGAGAATGGCCTTCGGATCGAAGCTGTGACGGACGCGTTCGCTCAGGCCGGCAAGGCCGCCCTGCTGCGGATGAAACACATCGACGTTGCGCCGTACCTCGTCGGAGGCGCGAATCAACGTGGCGTGGCCGCCGACGGCGTTGACGCGCTGGCGCACCAGCGCAGCCTGGGCGTCCGGTTTGGGCGGCAGTGCCGCCCAGATCAGACCACCGCCCCAGTCGTAGATCACCTCGCCACCGCTGTCCCGAGCAAGCTGCTGGCCGAGTACCCCGCCGGAGGCCGGCGGACAGACGATCCGCCATACCGGCCACGCACCCTGCGAACCCTCGGCCGCGAATGGCCAAACGTCGCGAATCGAACTCCAGGCCGCCGCGGACGCCGCATCTTCCAGAATCTCCGCCGTCCCGAACGGCGCCAGTAGTTCCCCCAGCGCAGCCGCGCGATGGACGGCTGAGGCCGTGATCCCGTCCAACCGCAGCAACGTGGCCGCCTCACGCCGCGAGCCGAGATCAGCCAACGCCCCCGAAGCCGCCGGAAACGCCGGGTTCGGCAGGTGGGCAGCGCCGGACACATCGGGCCTCGGCATCACCTTCAAGGTCACCTCCGTCATGACCGCGAGCGTGCCCCAGGACCCCGCCAGCAGTTTGCAGAGATCGTAGCCCGTAACGTTCTTCACCACCCGGCCGCCGGCCTTGAAGCTGTCGCCGAAACCCGATACCGCATGCGCGCCCAGCAGATGGTCGCGGGCGCCACCGGCCTTGATGCGGCGGGGACCGGCGAGGCCGGCGCCGATCATGCCCCCGATGGTTGCGACATCCGGCGCGCCCAGCAGCCGCGCGGTGTTGACCGGTTCGAACGCGAATTGCTGGTTCCTGGAATCGATCAGCGACTGCACGTCGGCGAGCGGCGCGCCCGCCTCGACGGTGATGATCAACTCGCTCGGCTCGTAGGCCGTCACCGCGTTCAGCGCCGACAGATCCAACAGCGCGTTGGTCGCCATCGGCTGGCCGATCAGCCGCTTGCTGCCGCGGCCGATGATTTCCAGCGGCTGCTCGCTGGCCAGCGCGGCGCGCACCGCCTGCTCGACATCCTTGGCGTCACGTACCTTGAGAGTGTCCACGCCAATCGCCTCGTTGCACCGCACGGCCGACGCGGCCGTCCATATCCTGTTGCATCTTCTAAAGATGTGGCCGCCCGGCACAAGGCCGGGTGTCACAGACCCGGAGCAACGGTTCTCATCCCAGCCGCTTGGCGCCGGGTCCCGGCGCAATCTTGAGATCGCGCATCGACAGCGATTTCAGCTTCGGCTCGCTGGAAAGCACGACCTTCACCGGGCGTCCCGAGCCGCGATCGGTGACCTTCGCCACCGGACCATCCGGCGGCGGCATCCAGCGATCGCCCCACTGCGACAAGGCATAGATGGTCGTGAACAGATCGAGGCCCTTCTCGTCGAGATGATATTCGGCGCGGCCGCGCTGCTCGCTTTCCCGGTATTCGACCCGCTTCAAAATCCCGGCGTCGGTCAGCGTTTTCAGCCGGGCGCTGAGAACCCCGCGGCCGCATTTCAGCGCATGGGCGAAATCGTCGAACCGGCGCACGCCGTAGATCGCCTCGCGCAATACCAGCAGCGTCCATTTCTCGCCTAGCACATCGAGCGCCCGTTTGATCGAGCAGTTCTCGAGGTCGTAGCGGAATCGTTCCGGCTCCATGGGCGCACCCTAGCTGGGTTTGACAAACAGACCTAGATGCTACATTCTGAGTTCGTACTTAGCATTTAAATCGACGCCTACCGCCAGCAAGGGAAGCCCATGAACAATCCGGCGTCTGTCGCGAACAGAATTAAAACAGTAACAGGTCCAGCCTTGACCCACCTCTTCACGATGCGGGCTATGCTCGGCGCCCGGCTGGATGGAGGGGATGGCCCGCTGGGGCGCCGGGTGTTCAATGCTGCCGCTGGAGGTGAATTTGCCGGAGCGCGCTTGCGGGGAGCGGTCGCACCGGGATCAGCGGACTGGATGTTGATCCGACAGGACGGCTCGATGGTGATCGACGCTCGCGCGATCCTGCAGACCGACGACGGCGCAATAATCCACATGACCTATGCCGGTCGCGCCATCTTTCCGGCGGACGTGCTGGCCGACGTGCGAGACCCGGCGCGGCGGCATCTGATCGATCCGGCCCGCTACTATTTCAGGACCACGCCGTTATTTGAAACCGGCGCGGAAGCCTATGCCTGGTTGAACGATGTCGTTTGCATCGGCGCCGGACGGCTGACCGAGCCGGGACTCAACTACGAGGTATTCCAAGTCGGGTAACGCTTCGCTCGCAGAGCCCGGTGCACCCGCTCAAAACCGCGGCAACTCGGAAAACGCTGCCGTGGACACGGGCGCAAGTGTGCGAAATCAGATCCGCGCTCCGAACAAGGTGCGGAATGCCGCCAAACCGCTTTCGCTGATTTCGACGGAGCGGCCTAGCGGGCGCCTGCGGATCCAGTCACGCTCGAAGCCAAGACGGGCGATCGCGGTGCCGACCCTGCCGGCAAGATGCGGGCGCCGCTCGCTCCAATCCAGACACGGCCGGCAGAACGCACGCCGGCTGCGAACGGATGGAGTGATGTCGAGGCCAAGATGGGCTAAGAAATCTGACCCTTCCGCGGTCAACTCCCCCGCGTCCACGTCAAGGACAAGATGCCCACGTTCAATCATCGCATCTGTGAGCGCAACTCCAAGCTCTCCGGCCAGATGATCATAGCAAGTCCGCGCCCGGCGCATCTCGCTGTCGATCTTTGAGGGCGGTCGAAACCTGGACGGACCTGTTGCTGCGACGGTCATGATGCCTTCAAGCATCTGGGCGACAAGCGGCGATGCCAGCCGGTAGAACCGCCGCGGTCCCTGTTTTTCTACCGTCAGCAGCTCGCGTTTGACGAGCCTGGCGAGATGCGAACTCGCCGTCTGCGGCGTGACGCCGGCGACGCTTGCCAACTCGCCGGCGGTGAGCGCTCGCCCGCTCATCAGCGTCGAAAGGATGTTGGCGCGCCCGGGATCTCCTATCAGCTGGGCGACCTCCGCCAGTTGCGGGCCGATAAGCGTCATGACCAAACTCCGTATTCGATCGAGTATCAAACGCCTTTTTTGCATGACGCTCGGATATGACGCTTCGATAACGATCGAATGGTGAGTCGATTCCAAAACATCCGAACTGTCGACCGTATAGCGCTCGCTCCGGAACTTGCCTTTGTTTGCCGTATCGCGGTTTGCCGTATCGCGACGACCCACAGGCGTCATCCATTGGCATCGTTAAGAGAGTTCCGGGAACGCACTGAGGCCATTTCGACCGCGCTCGAAATGGCCCAAGGAAACAGATCGCAGGGACAGAAAGTTAACGGCACGTGAGATGGCCAAGCCACTCCCCGGATGTTTTTCCGAAGCCAAATTACCATGCAAGTCACCACAGGAGCGTGAATGACGGATTTTTCAGCCGCAGCACAGCTCGATTCCCGGGAGCAGCATTTTCGTGTTCCCGGTCCGCGCCAGGGATTGTCGCTGTTCCTCAGGTTTCTGCCTGCGGCGGACACTGAGTTTCGGCCGCGCCGGGCGGTTCTTTATGTTCACGGCGCGACATTCCCGTCGGCACTTTCGATCGCGCATCGATTCGACGGCAGGTCCTGGCGTGATGCGCTGGGCGAGGCTGGCTTTGATGTCTGGGGACTGGATCTCTATGGTTTCGGTCATTCTGACCGCTACCCCGAAATGGATCAGCCCGCGACCGACAACTCGCCGCTGTGCGTTGCGCAGGATGCCGCGAAACAGTTGGAAGCCGGAATCCGGTTCATTCTCGGGCATCAGAACATCGAAAAACTATCGCTCATTGCGCATTCATGGGGCTCAATGCCTGCGGGCCTGTTTGCCGGCCGGCATTCCGCGCTAATCGATCGGCTGGTGCTGTTTGCTCCTATCGCGGTCCGCGGGCCGCGACGCTACGAAGCGCCGCCCTCGTTTCCGGCGTGGCGTGTCGTGACACCGGAAGACCAATGGAATCGATTTGTCGAAGACGTGCCTCGGCACGAGCCGCCGGTGCTTTCGCGGATTCATTTCGAGGAATGGAGCGAGCGCTATCTCGACAGCGATCCAGAGAGCCGCTCGCGCGATCCGGTGGGCGTCAAGACTCCGCTCGGCCCGTTCAGCGAAATCATCAGGGCATGGCACGGCCAGCTTGGCTACGACCCGGCGCTGGTGCGAGCACCGGTCGCCATCATTCGCGGTGAATGGGATGGTTTGATGCTGGATAATGACGCGCACTGGCTTTTTAACGCGTTCACCCAATCGCCTGTGAAGTGCGACATCAAAATAGGCCGCGGTACCCACTTGATGCATCTGGAGGCGATGCGCCCCGCGCTTTGGCGGGAAAGCGTCCACTTCTTGCAGGGCAACGATACCGCAGTAGTCCCCGCCTGAACCGAAAGGAAGAGACGATGTTTTCCGTGATCTTTGAAGTTCATCCGAACGAGGGCCGCAAAGGCGACTATCTGGAGCTGGCCAAACAGCTGAAGCCGATTTTGGAAAAGATCGACGGGTTCGTCGACAACGAGCGCTTTGAAAGCAGGCTCAAGTCCGGATGGGTGTTGTCGCATTCAACCTGGCGCGACGAAAAATCGGTGGTCCGCTGGCGCACCGAAGGTGAACACCACGCCGTGCAAGGCAAGGGCAGGTTCGAGATTTTTCAGGACTACCGTCTGCGCGTCGGCGACGTCACAGCCGATACCGACCCACCGAGGGAGGCGCCGATACAGGAACGGCGCTTTGATGAAACCGAGGTTGGTGCTGCAAAGATCGCGACATTAACCGAAATCACACCGATCAAGGGTGCAGCCTTTGCAACCCAGGCCGAGCTGTTGCCAGCCCACCTGGGGCTTGACGTGAGGACCAGCGCCATCGCCGACCATGACGTATACGCCAGTATCTACAACCCGGGAAAGCTGGCGCTGCTGTTGGCATGGAAGGACCCGAAAGCCGCCAACCTATGGTCGCCGAAGAAGTTTGACGGTATCGAAAAGCTCCGGCATCGCAAGATTCGCGTGGTGCGTGACTACGGCCGGTTTGATCGCCGCGAGGCGCCGCAGTTCTTTCCTGACGTCAAAGGGGCGGAGACGAAACATCCCGCGCCCGCGCACTAAAAGATGCGCCGGCCCAACATCGGATAAGGCGCTACATCTGAGCCTCGCCTAGAACCGCGGCAGGTCGGGGAAAGCGAGCTTGCCGCCGTGCACATGCATGCGGCCGAGTTCGGCGCAGCGATGCAGGGTCGGGAACACCTTGCCGGGATTGAGCAGCCCTTGCGCGTCGAACGCGCATTTCAGCCGCTGCTGCTGGTTGAGGTCGATTTCGTTGAACATCTCCGGCATCAGATCGCGCTTCTCGATGCCAACGCCATGTTCGCCGGTCAGCACGCCGCCGAGTTCGACGCAGACCCTTAAGATATCGGCGCCGAACGCCTCTGCCCGCGCCATCTCGCCCGGCTTGTTGGCGTCGTACAGGATCAGCGGATGCAGATTGCCGTCGCCGGCGTGAAACACGTTGGCGACGCGCAGATCGAATTTTGCCGACAGGTCACGGATGCGCGCCAGGGCTTCCGGCAGCTTGCCGCGCGGAATGGTGCCGTCCATGCAGAGATAGTCCGGCGAAATCCGCCCCACCGCAGGGAACGCCGCCTTGCGGCCGGCCCAGAACAGATTGCGCTCCATTTCCGAACCGGAGATTTGGCAGGTGGTCGAGCCGCAGCCTTGCGCGATCGCCTCGACCCGCTTGATCAGTTCATCGACTTCGACACCGGGACCGTCGAGCTCGATGATCAGCAGCGCCTCGACATCGAGCGGATAGCCGGCATGGACGAAGGCTTCGGCGGCGTGGATCGCAGGCTTATCCATCATCTCCATGCCGCCCGGAATGATCCCGGCGCCGATGATGCGCGCCACGCACTCCCCGGCCGCCTCGACTGCGGCGAAGCCGACCATCAGCGCGCGCGCGGTTTCCG
>WNFW01003841.1_pt1 | contig 10485 bp, 7 predicted proteins | sample 5400131 | NCBI WGS metagenome assembly WNFW01 (sample SAMN13153362, study PRJNA577476) | soil metagenome | isolation source: 20 cm soil or saprolite under grassland replicate 1 | place: USA:California | collected 2016-06-15
CACTTCCGCCGGTTTCTCGCCCTCCCACTGGCCGACTTCGGCCTCGGGTGTTTTGGCAATTCGGTCCAGCAGGTCCACACCGCGCAGCAGCAGGTCAATCGGCTTCTGCCGCAGTGTGATGCGCCCTCGCTGTGCGGCGACGAAGCAGTCCTCCATCGTATGGGCCACCCCGACGCCCACGCTGAGGCCGACGATGCGTGCCGCGCCCTTGAGCGAGTGGGCAGCGCGCATGCACGCCTCGAGCTGTTCGGCGGCCGCCGGATTACGCTCGAGCGCCAGCAGGCCTGCAGTCAGCACCTGGACCTGACTCTCCGCTTCCAGGCGGAAAAGCTCCAGCATCGACAACTGGCTCAGGTCTTCGGCTTTCATGCGACGCTCCGCTTCAGGGTGTAAAACAACAGCTGGTCGTCGAGCAGGCCGACCGAGCGCTTGTTCCACGGCAGTATCGCCTTGGAATAGGTGGCCGTGGCCTTCGCGACCGTCGTGGGCACTTCCTGCAATTCCCGCGGATGAAAGCGATGAATGCCGCGCACTTCATCAACCGGACAAACCGTGCGAACGTCTTCGCGGCTGATCACGAGCAGGCGCGCGTGCACCGCGCGAAGCTTCTCCCGCTTCGGTTCGGCGGCCGGTTCCAGACCGAGCACTTGGCCGAGCGACACACAGACCAGCAGCTCGCCGCGCACGTTCGCCAGACCCATCACCACGCCGCTGCGCCGGTGCGGCAGCGAGTGAATCGGGGGCAGGTTGGTGACTTCACTGACCACGGGGGTCGGCAACGCGAGCCACTCCGCGCCGACGCGAAAAATGACGACCGAATGCGTATCGAGCAGCTCGGCTTGCTTCGGCTCGGCGAAATGACTCGTCCAATCGGTGAGGTAATTGGCCGGGGGATAGCCATCGAGCAACGCCAACGCCCCGGCGGAGTAAACCGGACAGTTGCGGCAGTGAACGTGCTTTTCCAATTCCGGGCACGAGGCGTTGCCGTGCACGCCGATGCTGTTCCAGCAATCGTTGACGTGGGAGCGAGTGAAGTCTCGATCCATGTCTGGGCGGTCGTTCATGTCAGCTCTTGCTATTCTGTTCCAGCCGACGCGCGCGGTTTCGCAACAGCTGCGCCCCCGCCGTGTTGCCCTTTTTCTCCATCAGCAATGCGAGATGGATGAGGGCCTCGTGGTGATTGGGATCGAGATAGAGGGCCTTGCGGTAATAGTCGCTGGCTTCCGGCTGGTCGCCGGTGGCGTCGCGCACCAAACCCATGAGATGAAAAGCGTTCGCCGATGGACCGTGCTGTCGCAAATGCTCCTCGCAACAGGCGGTCGCTTCGACGAGGCGCCCCTGATCGGCGAGCCGGGTGGCTTCGTCAATGCCAACCTCCGGTTCGGCGGCCCGGTCGATTGATCGGCGTGCCTGGGTCACGGCGGACGCGATCGCGGGAGGCGCGTGTGCGAGGTAGAGCGCCGGCACCGGCGGTACAACCTGGCGCTGGGCCGAAGAGCGCTTGACCGGACGGGCGGCGTTCGGCTTCGGTTCGTGCGGCATGACGCCCGCTTTGCGAAAGGCGAACGCCAGCGGCATATTTGTTGGGATGAAGTTGTGACTCAGCAGCAAACCGGTCTCGGATGGGGCGACGAACAAAACACCTTTCGGCGTCAGCAGACGCACCAGCACGTTGAGGGCGCGGTCCCGCGCGGCGCGGTCGAAGTAGATCAGCACATTGCGGCAGAAAATCACGTCGTAGCTTTCCACTCCTGGCAGAAAACCGGCGGCGAGCAAATTGCCCTGCTGAAATTGCACCTGCCGGCGCACGGCATCGCTCAGACGATATCCATGCGCGGTCGCTTCGAAGTGACGGTCGCGAAACCCCAGTTCGTTGCCGCGAAAAGAATTCTTCCCGTAGACCGCGTGCCCGGCCCGCGCCAGCGCGCACGCGCTGATATCCACGGCGTCCACACGAAAGCGGTTCGCCGGGAAACCGGCGTCGAGCAGGGCTATCGCCATCGAATACGGCTCTTCGCCGGTCGAGGACGGCAGGCTCAACAGGCGCAGATGATCTTCCGGGTGGGCTCCCAGCCAGTCCTCATAGACCGTGAGGGCCAGCGCCGCGAAGGCCTCGCGGTCTCGGAAGAACCAGGTCTCGGGCACGACGACCGCTTCAATCAATTCCTGCAGCTCGGCCTCGGACGCGCGCACACGTTCCCAGTAGGCATGCGTTTCTTGTAGCTCGCAGGCCAACAGCCGTTTCTCGACCGCGCGCTCAATGGCCGAAGACCCAATCGAGGCGACATCCAGGCCCATCGTTTCTTTTAACAGGTTTTCGAAGTCGGCGAGGACCATCAGTGTTCCCGAAGCTGTTTGAACAATAGCTCACGTAAGGATGCCGGCAGCAACTTCTTCACGTCAATCCATTGCACCAGTCCGCGCGCGTCGGTGGCCACCGGACCCAGATACGACGCTTGGGCGTTAGTGACGCCAGAAGCGACAAAGTCCGCTGGTTCGCGCCGTACGGTCTCGGTGGCCTTTTCAGCGATCAGACCGAGTAATCGTGTTTCGTTGTTGTCGTCGGGGTAGCGCACGAGGATGATGCGTGTGCTCAAGCGCCGCTGCGCCGGCTGGCCCAATGTCAGTTGGCTCAAATCGATCACCGGCACCGGCGCGCCGCGGTAATTGAATATGCCGGCCACTTCACCCGGCGCCTGCGGAATCTGCTTGATACCGACCCACGGCAGGACTTCGGCGACCTGGCCGGCGTCCAGCGCGTAACGGTCTTTAGCGAGTTGAAACAGGAGGAAGAGCATGTTGGCGGGCCTCTCCGCTAATGAACCATCACTCGCCCGTGATACCGCAGCGCCACCACGCTACGCCACTAACTTGAAACGGGAAACGCCGCTGCGCAAAGCGCTGGAGACCTGGTTCAGCCCATCAATAGATTGGCTCGATTGGCGGAGCGATTCGACGGTTTGCTGCGCGGCTTGGCCCAACTGGGCGAGCGCCTGGGTGATTTGCTCGGCGCCGGTCGCGTGCGCCTGCATGCCTTCGTTGACTGCTTCACAGCGCGGCGCCAATGCCTGCACCTGCTGGATGATCTCTGACAACTGGCCGCCGACCTGCTGGATTTCCTGCATGCCGCGGCGGACTTCCTCCGAGAATTTGTCCATCCCCATCACGCCGGCGGAGACGGCCGACTGGATTTCCTTGACTATTTGGGCGATGTCGTACGTTGCCACCGCGGTCTGGTCGGCCAGCCGCCGGATCTCGGTCGCCACTACGGCGAAGCCGCGCCCGTATTCGCCGGCCTTCTCGGCTTCGATGGCCGCGTTGAGCGAGAGCAGGTTCGTCTGGTCGGCTACCTTGGTAATCGTCGTGACCACCTGGTTGATATTGCTGGCCTTTTCATTGAGCACGGCAAGCTTGGCGTTAATGGAACCCGCGGCTTCCATGACATGGTGCATGCTCTCCTCCATGCGGGTGAGGCCGACATGCCCGCTACCCGCCAAGGTAGCCGATTGTTCAGCCACCGCGGAGACTTCGTTCATGGTCCTAACCAGTTCTTTAGAGGTGGCGGAAATCTCCTTGGAGGTTGCGCCAATCTCAGTCGTGGTCGCGGCAATCTCGCTGGCCGTCGCCTGCTGTTCCTTGGCGGTGGCGGCGATTTCGTTCACGGTGGTGTTGACCTGAATGCCGGATCTATGCACCTCGCCCACCAGGGTGGACAACCTCTCGACCATATTGGCGAGCGAGTTGCCCATGACGTCGCGCTCGGACTGGGGCTTGACCGCGACGGCCAAATCACCGGCGGCGATCCGCTCGGCCACGCTTACCATCTCCTTCAAGGCCGCAACCATCCGGTCGAATGCCCGGGCAAGCACGCCGATCTCATCCTTGCGCGACTCGGAGGCGGCCGGCAGCGTGAGGTCACCCGTGGCGATCTGGTTGGCGATGCCCACCACTCGTCTGAGGGGGACCGTGATGTCGCGCATGATGAAAAAGCCGATGACGGAAACCACCAGCAGGCCAAGCCCTGCCGATGCCAGCGTATAAAGCACTTCACGATGAAACTTCTCGACGCGCTTGTTGAGCAGCACATTCAACGATCCCGTAAGCTGGTTTGCCATGTCAAATATCGCGTTGATGTTTCGAGTCATGGCCGCAAAGTAATCCGCGGCACTGGTATCGAAAATGCGGGCCGCGGCTTCCTGGACCCCGCTCGCATTGACTCGCGGCCGCGCTTCCAGTTGCGGTCGAAGCGCCGGGTTGAACTGCAACGCCTTGCTCAGCGATTGATCCACTTGCTTTTGCAGAAACGCCACCAGAATGGCCAACCGGTTCAGTCTTTCGAATTGTTCAGACGACCCTTTCCTGCTGGCCGCCATGCCGCTGCCGAGACCATGAGCCTGGGCCAATAATTCGCTCAACTCCGGCCCCTGAAAAATGACGACTTTCATCAGGTAGTAGCTGTCGATGTCGGGATCGAGGGTCAGGTGGGAAGCATCGCCGACGTCAGTGATCAGCGCGATGGCGTCTTCAATCACTTTCGTGTGTTGCTGAAAGCTCTCGTCGGCAGACAGGCTTGGAGTTTTGCTCAGAATGTCGCGGCAGGCGGCGCTCAAGGCCGTCCATTTTGTTCTGGTATGCAGCGCGCTATCCAGCCGCTGGTTAGCTTCGTCCACTTTTTTGATGTCGTTCTCGACGTCGGCGGTTTTGCCGGCGAGGCGGTCCTTGAAAGACGCGTCGCCGTTCAACCAGGCACTGGCCATGCCGCGGTGCAGCTGGAGATCTTTCAGCAGCGCCAGCAGCGGAGTGTAATACTCCAGTCCGCGAATTTCCTGTCGGCCGAATTCGGTGCCAAGCGCGTTGACCGAAGAAGTCATCTTGTAGGTCACAATCGCAAAAGGAACCACGAAGACGGCTCCCATCAACGCCAGCTTTTGCCAAACTTTCAGGTTTTTCATTTGTTGCCTTCTAAGGTGCGGACGTTCAACATAATCATCACGTAAAAGGTAACACTCACAGAAATCATTCTCGTTACGCCTCCAACTTGAAACGACAGTGCAAGCCGATAACGGCCTGGCTCCACTGCCGCAGCGTTTCGACGATCTGCGGCGCGGTTTGGCTCGACTGGGCGAGCGCCTGGGTGATCTGTTCGGCGCCGGTCGACTGCGCCTACATTCGTTCGTTTAGCGATTCACGTGAACGGCCGCTGGAAAGCGCTTAGACATTGTGGGAAGCACAAAGCGTGCCCGCGTGCGGACCACATCTACGCCTTGAACTCGCAAGGTGGCGAAACCGAGGGCTGGAATGTTTGCTGAACCTTCGCCAAGTGTCTTTGTGATAGTCATTTTTTTAAAGCTCTTTCGGTTGCGTCAGGCTGCCTTTACTGCTGCCTGCTTCCCGTTCGCCACCACCTGCACGTTCACCACTTTAGGTTTAAACTCACCTTGAGTCGGTGGTGGTTCTGTCCAATATTGTGCAATTTTGGAACGAATTATTGTGCGGCTGACGGAGGCACATAGCCGCGCCGGGCGATCTGCGCTGGATAATCGGTGAGTTTTTTCCCTCCTGACACGAGAAAGTGTTCTCCAGTCGTCTCAATCAGTCCAAGGCAGCGAAATCGTAGCACAAAGGCGCTGATCCGGGGCCGTACCATCTCGGACATTCTTCATGCGAAAACGCCGGATCGATGAGCTAAAGTTAGCCGTTGGAAGATTAGGTAAAAGAACGGTGGGCGGCAATCTACCGTGAATGAAACGAAATCGAACCTGCAGCCGCAGTGGATGAGCAGCGCCAAATTGTCTGCCTTCGCCGTGGGCGGAAACTCGCTATGCGTTGCCGGACATCGCCGCTCGCTTGATGAAATCGGCGAAGAGCGCGGCCATCTCGCCTGCCTTCTCGTCCCATTCCTCTCGTGGGCTCAAGTCCATGTCGTAGTGCTTCGGGAACAGGATATGCACCTCGGCGTTGGCAAGGATGCGGGCTAAGTTCTCGCCGGTTTGACGCCCATGGGTGTTGTCGTTACCTGGAATGATACAGGCGGGCACTTTAATCGATTTGATCTCCGCTTCGGTCGCGCCGATCACCGGCAGGTCGGCGCCACGGACGAAATACTCGCGCCAGTGTGACATGACGGCGATGAAGCGCTCGGGGTCCATTTTCATCAAGGCATCGCGGTTCTGCGGTCGCGCTTCGATTCGCTCTTTCCAGTGCTCCATCTCACACACCGCCGCCATCCCGCCTTCGTTCGCGGCGGCCATGTACTGGCCGTAATATTCTTGAGCCAGGCGCTCACACGCGAAGCGACCGCCAGTTACCCGCCAGAGCATAAGGCCGCGAACGGCCTCGGGGTGGCGCAATGCAAATAGCAGCGAGGTTCGGCAACCGGAAGAGCTGCCACCGACGAAGACTGGAAGGGCTTTGAGTTGAGAAAGAAGTTCATAAAGATCATCGGCCCAAATTTCATACTCTGAATCCTCTCCATCGATGACGACTTCGGATGCGCCGCAATTGCGCCGGTCAAAGATCACGACTCGGTGACCCGCATCAGCCACTCCCTTCGCGAGCGGCTCCACGCCTCCAAGGTCACGCCGGCCGCCGGGGGAAAGCGCCACCCACGGGCCGTGATCGCCGAGCACTTTATAATTGATATTGACACCGCGCACATTTGCTAAAGGCATGGCTCTCCTCCGATCTCTGACCAGCAGCATTCATCAGCCGGGTTTTTATTTGAGACTTCAGTAACACAATCGAACGACGTAGCACAATCTCGTTCTAGGCCTCACGTCCAAGGTTACCATGGGTGACTCCTTTCCTACTGACCCAATGAATGCTGATACTTTCTCGTCCGTATACGTATGCTTATCTCCCCAGCTTGGTAGGTTGCGATCTTGCCGGCGTCTGCCCGATTATCTTATGTCAAGGCGCGAGAAGCTTTCCAAGCTTTCTTGCGTCATCGAGCTTTTCAAGATTGAGCAGGGTCTCTTGCAACTTATCAACTCGCGACGGAGAGAGGACGCGAGAAGCCAGCAGACGAAACTTTTGCAGCACCTCTGCCCGCGTCATGGGATGCTTGTCGCTTCCCTTGGCATGGAGAACTTTCTCGCTATAGATCTTTCCATTCCGGAGTTGCACGTCCAACTTCACTCCGTGGCGTCCCTCGTCGCCGAGCGCCTCGAACTCAGGATCTTCGCTAACTTCCATCTTTCGAGTTGTTTCTAGAACATCCGTCCTGCGAATCGACTTTTCCGTGACCTGGTCCACGAAGAAGTCGCGGTCGTGCAGCAGGACGGCGACGCAGAACAGCAGATTCATCTGCGCGGTGGTCATGCTCTTGGGCTCATACGGCCAGCCCACGTGGAGCCTGGTGGCCCGGGTGGTTCGAATCACGATCTTGGCAACGTTTTCGGCTCTAACATCCGGGTGCTCGCGAAGAATTTTTTTGAGCGCATCGATCGAGGTGTGATTACTGCCGCAGCAGGGGTACGGCTTGAATCCGACATTGAGCGTCTCAAACCGTTCTCCGAGATCCTGAGTCAGGTGGGAGAGATTCGGCTTGTCGATGAAAGTCGAGCAAAACCCTCCGTAGGGAGCTTCCAGAATATCTTCGATGCCGGTAAACCCTCTGGCTGCAAGTAGAGCTCCGTAGACGCCAGCCTGGGCCGAGCGGCCGGGGTGCATACGCTTCACCATGGAAGCATATTGGGCGGCCATGAGACCGGCTGCCTGAGTGCCGGCAATGCCTAACGCATGGACGGTCTTTTCCGGATTCAGTCGGAGCATCTTGGCCGCCGCTGCTCCCGCCGCGAACGTACCCGAGGTCGCACTGGGGTGAAATCCGCGGCGGAGCTGAGAGGCTCCGCCCGTCATCGCGACGCGGCAGCCGATTTCGTAGCCAACGGCCACCGCAGTGAGAAACCGCTTGCCGTCAACATTCCCGTCATGCCGAATCAACGCGTCGGCGGCTGGTATCGCTTCCGCCCCAGGATGAATGACACCGACGCGGTGGAGATCATCCATCTCGAAGCTATGTATCAAGGTACCGTTGGCCAGGGGCGCACTGGTGCTCGGAACCTCGGCACCATCGCCCCAGATGAGAGCGCCTTTTCCTTTGCCCAACTCCTTCGCAAACGACCGAATGATCTTCCCCCAAGGAAGCGTGGAACCAAAGAGGGCGCAGCCGAGAGAATCGATTAGACAAAACTTGATGTGAGCTATCACCTCTTCGGGGATGTCTTTATAGGACAATCCGGCGATGTACTGCGCCAGGGCTCGAGTGGGAGAATTCTCCGTGGTGATCTCCTTTAACTCTGCCTTTGCCATAAAATGCTCCTTGACGTCAGTGAAGTTCTGTGACTTTGATTGTCAGCCTGTAACAAACGGTTGAAAAAACCTTTTGCTTCATTGCGCTCGAATACCTCGCTCCAGGATTCTATTCTGCTTGAACGGATCGAATAGTTGAAGCGGTTCAAACCGTTCAGATCGTGCGCACCCAGCACGGTCTGACGAGTTTTGAGGAGATTCTTTCATACGATAGGCCGCTCTTGTCAAGCTATCAATTAACGGGAGGAGATATGAGAAAAAAGAAAACAAAGCTGTTCTTGACTCTTCTCGGTTCTCTCGTCATGGCGCTGTTAACCGAGTCAACTGCTCTGGCCCAAAGCGCCGCTTCAGTGCTTAAGAAATTGGCTGGACTACAAACCAAAGAACGGGAGCAGAAACTGATCGAAGGCGCTAAAAAAGAAGGGAAGGTTGTCGTCTACAGTTTTACGGCCGTCGACCAGCTGAAGCCGCTGCTTGAGGAATTTCAAAAGAGATATCCGTTTATCAACCCGGAGCACTATCGGGGCAACGCGACGGGGGTCTTCAATAAGTTCACGACGGAGGCGCGCGCCGGACGGACTCTGGCCGACGTGATCGACATCTCCGCCGGCGAGACTCACACGCTTTGGCAGATGGGACTCATCGATCCCTATCACTCGCCGAGCCGAGAGGGAATTTCGAAAGACTTCATGGATGATAAGGGCTTTTGGACGGCGCACTATCATTTCGTCATTGCCCTCGGTTTCAACACCCAGCGTATCAAACCGGCGGAGGCGCCCAAGAGCTATGAGGAGCTTGCCAATCCGAAGTGGAAAGAGCGCTTCTCTTTGGATCCGGCGGATCAGGATCTGTTCGGCGCTCTTTTGCTTCACTGGGGAAAAGAAAAGGCATTGAGCTATTTCAAAAACCTCGCGAAGCTCGAACCCAGAATGGTTTCGGGGCACACGCAACAGGCCAATCTCGTCGGCGCGGGAGAAATCCATATGGCGCCCTGGCTCTATGGCTACAGGCCGCTTCAATTGAAAGACGAAGGCGCGCCGGTTGAGGCTCTTCTCTTCGACCCTGTATTGTCTAACCCCGCCTATCTTCTCCTGACAAAGAATTCGTCCCACCCTCACGGAGCGGCGCTCCTGATCGATTGGGCCCTGTCGCCAGACGGAGGGATGAAATTCTTCGCCGAAAAGTTCGGCCGTACGCCGACCAGGACCGGATTAAAAGAGCGCTTCCCTAAACTGCGCGTGGACCGTTATCTCGTGGTCAAACCCGAGATCGTCGGACCCAACTTCAAAGAATTTACCAAGCTGTATAACGAGACTTTTGGGATAGGCAAGTAATCACACTGGGAACTCATGCTAGTGTCCTGGAACCAAAGTTCGTTAAATAAGTCATTTAGATCTTCGCTGTCATACCGGCGAAAGCCGGTATCCAGAAGTCTGGAGTGAAATGCCAAGCAGCCGTGCAGCGTTGTCTGCGTCGATGGCCCGCCGCTCGGCATCGCTGAGCCCCAGCGCCTCAAGATCCCGCAATTGCGGATCTATGTCCTCCCGGAAAGGGATATCGGTGCCGAACATTATGTGCTCAATCCCAAACATCGATAGCGCCATACGCAGCGCCGGAACGTTGCGGCACACCGTGTCGTAGTAAAAGCGCTTGAAGTATTCCTCGGGCGGGGCCTTGAGATTCTCATTGCACGCAGGGAAGCGCTCGTAACCCCACTGCAAGCGTCCCATCAAGTAAGGCGCGAGTCCGCCCAGGTGCGGAAAGATCATCTGGAGACGGGAGTGTCGCTCGAAGACGCCGGCGAACACCAGGCGCACCGCGGCCAAAGTGGTCTCGAACATAAAACCCACCACGTTTGCGAGATTTAGCTCCAGCATGCAATCGAGCCCGGGCGGCGAAATCGGATGAAGAAGAAACGGCAGACGGCGCCGCTCGAGTTCGGCGTATACGGGAAAGAACGCCGGGTCATTTAACGGCCGCCCGCCGGCGCTGCCCATCAGCGCCACGCCCACCGCTTGAGGCTCTCCCGCGAAGCGGTCAAGCACCTCCAGCGCAAGCTCCGGGAACTGCAGTGGCAGCGCGAGAAGAACCCTGAAGCGGTCGGGGTAAGCGCGGCCGGCCCGCAGTATCATCTCGTTCGCCAGATGCGTCAGTTCAACGGCGGCCGGCTTA
>WNFW01005082.1_pt1 | contig 10485 bp, 9 predicted proteins | sample 5400131 | NCBI WGS metagenome assembly WNFW01 (sample SAMN13153362, study PRJNA577476) | soil metagenome | isolation source: 20 cm soil or saprolite under grassland replicate 1 | place: USA:California | collected 2016-06-15
GATTCTGTGGTTGCGTGGACTCGAAGCGCAAAATGCCAACGCATTTGGGAGGGACATTTACATCCACGGCACGCCGGAGGAATGGAAAATCGGTTCACCTGCGAGTTACGGATGCATCCGGATGCGCTCTAGTGACATCATACAATTGTACGACATCGTGGGAATCGGCGCCGCAGTAACCATTGTGAACGTGCCGCTCGCCACCACTGTTCCTAGCCTCGTCACGGCCCACTCAATGTCCGCCGCCAACCCCGCGCCATTTGTAATGCGGTAGGACGCTGCGCTTGTCGTTGTCATTAACACCGCGGCTTCAGCCCGGTGAAAGACGCCATCACGACCGGGCGCGAAACTGTTTTAACAGTTTTCTCGCGCGAAGCCGTTAAAACGGCTGGCGCGAAGGTCCATTCGTGTACGCCGGGCTGAAGCCGCGGCGTTAATGACAAGCTCACGGTAGTTTGCCAAGATGTTTTCTCGGCGTGCTGCGGGAGAGCAAATCCATGTCCGCGTCCACCATGATTCGCACGAGGTCGTGAAATCGCACTTTGGGTTCCCAACCGAGAATTTTCTTCGCCTTTGAAGCATCCCCAAGTAGCACGTCAACCTCGGCTGGCCGCTCATATCGCGGGTCGTGCTTTACGAATTGCTTCCAATCAAGATCCGCATAAGCAAAGGCGGCTTCGACAAACTCCCGTACCGTATGGCTTTCACCGGTAGCCAGGACGAAGTCGTCTCCTTCTCCAAGCTGCAAAATTCGCCACATGCCTTCGACATACTCGGGCGCATATCCCCAGTCACGTTTTGCGTCCAGGTTGCCGAGGAACAATTCCTTCTGTAGCCCATGCTTAATCGCAGCGACCGCACGCGAGATTTTACGGGTGACAAAAGTTTCGCCGCGTCGCGGGCTTTCGTGATTAAACAAAATGCCATTGCTGGCGCAAAGACCGTAGCTTTCCCGATAATTGATCGTCGCCCAATAGGAAAAAACCTTGGCCACACCGTATGGACTTCGCGGCCAGAACGGCGTCTTTTCGCTTTGCGGCGTTTGTTGGACCTTACCAAACATTTCGCTGCTGGATGCCTGATAAAAACGTGAACGCAATCCCACTTCTCGAATCGCCTCCAGAATGCGAATCGTGCCGACGCCAGTGACGTCGGAAGTGTACTCAGGAATATCGAAGCTCACGCGCACGTGGCTCTGCGCGCCCAGATGATAGATCTCGTCCGGCTTCAATTCGTAAAGAAGCTTCACAAGATTCACCGAGTCGCTGAGATCCCCGTAATGCAGAAACATTCGCACGCCGTTCACATGCGGATCAGCATAAAGATGATCAATGCGTGAAGTGTTAAACGTGCTGGCGCGGCGAATGATGCCGTGGACTTCGTAGCCTTTCTCAAGCAGCAGATCGGCCAGGTAACTTCCGTCCTGGCCGGTGATGCCGGTGATGAGCGCCGTCTTCATTTGGGCAATAATTGTAGAGCGTTTGATTCGCTCGCGCCAGCTCGCTCACCACTTTCGGGCTAAACGATCAGCTCTCCGGCGGTGTCACCATGATTCGCGCCAAAACAGCGCGTTGGGTGCCGATCAGTGCTGCGATGCCTTCGCGTGCGAGACCTAGCATCTCATCCAGCTGTGATCCGGAAAACGTCGCCTCTTCACCAGAGCTTTGCAGTTCTACGAATTCGCCGTCTTCCGTAGCCACGAGATTGAAGTCAACAGTAACGAGCTTGTCCTCTTCGTAATTGAGATCCACTATTGCCTGCCTGTCCAGAATGCCGGCGCTCACTGCGGCGACCAATTTTTTCATCGGCGGCGCGTCGAGCTTTTTCTCCCTCACGAGTTTTCGGCAGGCTATGGCGAGCGCCAGGCTTGCTCCGGTGATTGCGGTCGTGCGTGTTCCTCCATCGGCTTGCAAAACGTCGCAATCCACCCAGATCGTGCGCGGTCCCAATTTTTCAAGATCGACGACTGCTCGCAGCGAACGGCCGATCAATCGCTGAATCTCTACGCTGCGTCCGTCGATGCGGCCTTTTGCAATGTCCCGAGCTTTGCGTGGCTGCGTCGAATACGGAAGCATCGAGTATTCGGCAGTAAGCCAGCCGCCAGTCACGCCTTGCTCTTTCATCCAGCGCGGCACCATTTCTTCGATGGTGACGCCGCAGATCACGCGCGTTTGACCCAGCGAGACGAGCACCGAGCCGCTCGCGTGCGGCGCGACGTTCAACTCAAAATTGAGCGAACGGATCTCACCGGGTCCACGGCCGTCAGTTCGCTGCATAGGCGCCAAGGTAAATCGTCTACGAACGCTCGTCACCAGATTATGACAGCTGCAAAGAGCGTTGATCTTACGGCCTTCGGATTTGTCGACAAAATCTGAGGAAGCCTTCCGAAAAAGCTAAGTTTCTACTGGATCTATCACGAAAAATCAAGACTTTCCCGTGGCAAACACGCGTTCCTACTTACGAGACGAGCTGGGTTTTAGAAAGTCCTTGTAGCACGTGGCCAGGACTCTAGGATTTTGGGAGAAACCCAGATCTGTCTCGTCAAAGACGACAGCGTTGGAACGCAACCAGCTTTCTTCCGGTGCAGGCTCGCCCACTTCATGCACCTTCACCAAAATGATACGCGTGCGACCACTAGCCAGCTCGCGTAGCGATCTGGGCACCCGACGCGTTCCAAGCTGTCCAACCCACGAAGCCAAGTCAGCAGAGCCGTGGGCGTAACGACGATTCCTTTCAAGTAAGCCACGCTCGCGCGCAGGTTTCCGAATGGGGTTGCGGCGATGTGCCCGATCAGGACACTTGTCTACTGCTTCCCTAGCTGCGAAACGCCGGAAGCCAATAAAGCTTCGAGCGCAAGCACATCTTTCTTGCGGGTGCCAATTCGTTTTGCCGGGACGCCCGCCCAAACCGACCAATCCGGGACATCTTCCCGCACAAAGGAGAGCGCACCCACAATCGCGCCTTCGCCGATCGTCACGCCCGGAAAAACCACGGCGCCTGTGCCCACGACGGCATGCCGCCTTACCTTAATCGGCGCGGAATGAACGAGGCGAAACTCGTTAGGCACAGTCGGTCCGGTCATATGCGATCCGACCATATCATCGGCTGCGGAAAAAAGCCGCGCGCCGTGCGAAACGCCGGTGAAATCCTCAAGCTCAATGCCACCCCCGCCGATCAAGCTGCAATGGGATGCGATGTGAATGTGATCGCCCAAGTTTATTTTGCCGGTCGCTGAAACCAGGCAAAACGGATCGACCCGCACGTGGTTACCGATTCGGAGCCCTTCTGGATTGATGATCACCGCCGAGAGATGGACGCGCACATCGTCGCCCCCACAACTCACACCCAAGGCTTCCAGTTCAGGCCGTGTCAAAAACTCACCGTTGTACGTCTTCACGCACTGTTTCCTTCAAACCGGATCAGCAGTAAGCACTTCATTCAAGCAGCGCCGCACGATCTCGATGATGTGCGACGCCTCGTCTTCAGTAATGTCCGAGTAAATGGGCAGCGCGACCATCCGCTCGGCGAGCCACCGGGCATTCGGGCACGCGAGCATCTTCTTGGTTCCGGGCCAATCTTCTAGACTGGGATGATAGCCGCGGCGAACTTGCAGGCTCGCCTCAGCCGCGCCGTTGATGAACTGGTTCGCGATTGCCGGCGAGGGAAGCAGCACTGGGAAAGTTTGCCAGGGAGCATGATGCACTTCCATCGGATAATTCAAGTTGTCGAAATCTTTCAAGAGATCGATATAACGCAGCGCAGTCGCCTGCCGGTGCGCAATGATTCGGTCGAAATCTTCGAGCGCGGCAAGACCAATGGCGGCTGAAACTTCCGGCAGCTTACCATTAATACCCCAGGAGCCACCGGGCACGCTCCCACGTTTAAGGCCGAAATTGAGCGCTTGTCGGAGAGCTTCGGCCTCGCTCGCTCGCGAGCGAATTGCTCCCCCTTCGCCAATCGCAAATGGCTTCGTCGCGTGAAGCGAGTAAATCTCGAAACAGCCTTCGTGAGGTAGAGGAGTTCTTTTCGAACTGAGCCCGGCCGCATTATCAATCAGCACTGGAACTCCATGCTGAGCGCAGATTTCAAAGTGAGCTGTAAAATTCTGCCGCAAACCAAATGGCGCCACCAGCACGACCGCGCCGCATTTTTTCGACTTCAACGTTTTCTCGAGCAAAGAAGCCGACAAACACCAGGTGTCACGATCCACATCCAGCACGAATGGTTCCGCTCTGGCCATGATCACGGCGGACGCGGTCGCCGGAAACGTGAATGCCGGAATGAGTACGGTCCCGAAAACATTCTGGGCGATGAGCGACGCCGCGATCCCGGAAGTGCAATTGTTTGTCGTCGTGATGACTTCATCAGCATGGCACAACCTCTTGCTCAACTCGGTTTCGAACTGGCGCAGGACTGGCCCGAAGTTCGAAAACCATTTGGCTCGATACGCCGGTTCCAGATAGTGTGCCCATTTTGAGACCGGAGGCACCACGGGACGAATAAAAGGAAACCGGTATGTTTTCGGGTGCGACATTGCTGAGTTACCGCATGTTGAATGTAGCGTGAGCGTCTCGGTTGCAATGTTTAGTTCGCAAACGGTAGACTTACGCTATTTCAATTTCTCGCCGGTCAAAGTACTCAAGGGTTCTGCATATTTCGCGGCTGTTCGCGGCGATGACGTTCCAAGTTAATCTTGGTCCTCGTGGTGTTTTGTCCCAATCGACGTTGCGAAAGCCCTCAATTTAACATTAGGAGATACTTCCTGTGAGCAGTCCCGATTTCGGCGCCCGTACTCAGCCCCGTGTCAGCGTTTTAATACTGACATACAATCACGAACGCTTTATTGCGCAGGCCATTGAGAGCGCGCTGGTGCAGAAAACCGATTTCGAGTATGAAATAGTGATTGGGGAAGATTGCTCGACTGATTCCACGCGTCAGATCGTTCGAGACTATGCAAATCGCCACCCGGATAAAGTCCGCCCGCTTTTACATGAGCGAAACCTTGGCGCCTCCGAGAATTTCGATAGAACCCTGGCAGAATGTCGCGGGGAATTTGTAGCGATGCTCGAAGGTGACGATTACTGGATATCAAACGCAAAACTCCAAACGCAGGTCGACTTCATGGATCAATACGCTGACTGCGCCATGTGTTTCCACAGTGTGCACGTCAAGGGCGAAGGAGGCGCAACATCGCCACTACCCGAGATTTTTCCTCCGCTTACACAACCGCAGTGGTCGACAGCAGAGGATTTACTGTCTCATAACTTCATAGACACGGCCGCGGTTTTGTTTCGAAGAAGGCTAATGCCTGAGCGTCCCCGATGGATTTCGAAGCTGGAGCCTGGCGATTGGGCAATGTGGATACTGTTGAGCCAGTACGGGAAAATTGGCTATCTGCCAGAAATCCTCGCCGTTTATCGCGTTCATTTCGGAGGCATGTGGTCGACCAAGAGCGAGAAATGGGCCGCGGGGCCTGTAGCAATGTTTGAGGCATTGGCCGAACATCTGCTGCCCAAATACAGAGCGTTAGTTCAGCGACGTTTGGCCCCTTATCGTTTTCATTTGGTATCGTCTCACGCCCAACGAGGGGAACTGGAGAGTGCAAAAAAGATGCTGCGCAAAATGATCAGAAAAGGTGGTTGGCAAGGTATTGCGCAGCGACCGGCATTATTGAAACTAATAGTTGATCTGTACGCACCATTCTTCTGGAAAATATCACGCGTGTTTACGCGTCTGTTCAGATTCGTGCGCGGCCGCTTAGGCCGAGCCCGGATTTAGCGCCGCGCGATAACTCAACTTCCTCGACGCTTCAGCTAGTCAATGTCTGACCTTGCCATCTCTGTGGAAAACCTGAGCAAACATAGCCTTCTCTCTGTAAGAATTTGTTAAGAAGCATCGGCTGGGCGACTTCGGCTTTTGCAATCATTTTTTCTTAGGACGCTTTCCAGCATCGTGTTCCAGGTCAGTGGCTTGTTTTGGAACCAAGCCGTATCAAACTCCGGCGCTGCGAATAGCGCCCATGTCTGTCGCGGATGACGCCAATCCAGAATTTCAAATCGCAATCCAGCTTCTGCCGCCACGCCTCTGAGAGTATCGGGTTTGTAGCTGACGCACGCGGGATAAGTCCAACCCGCTTCGATATTGTCGCTCTCGCTTGGGAGAAAAGTCGCGACCAACGCTCCGTTCAAAGCGAGGGATTTTGCAATGAAAGAAAGCCACGGCGCGATCAGGTTCAGTCCACAGTGACTGAAGACTGACTGCGCGACGGCGAAATCGAAAGCGATCTTCACCTCGGCCAATATTGCTGGAGAATCGGTGAAGTAAAACTTCGGACGCTTAATTTCCAAAAGCGTTTCGCCGATCTCTTTCCTGATTCCTTCTTCGACGAGCCATTGATTTGGTTCGATGCCAAAATATTTTCCACGGTTCAGATATGGAATGAGCAATCGCCCGATCCGAAGCGAACCGCACCCGACGTCGAGCAGCGAATGATGCTGACGCAGACCGAGCGTGGTCAGAAGATTGAACGTCATCGCCGCGACCAGATCGTAGTCCTCCGGCGGACCGACATAGGCCCGATAATGTGGGTCGCCGGGCTTCAGTCCCAAGCCGAGCGTTTCCAAATCGTTCGATGGTTTTTCCATTCTGCTTTCGGGCAACTGTCAGGAATCGGATCGCACGCGCGACGGAAGAATCACTTTCATTTGTTTCAGAGTGCTGCGGTCAAAGTCCTTCAAAGCATCCTCGGGTCTGTCGGGAAATCCTTGCACTCCGCGTGACTGATCGAACTGGCAGATGCGCGCTCGCGGCCGTTCTCGAAATGGAAAGGCGCGAAGCTTGGTGCCGTCCAGAGCGTCCATCGCACCAGGGACCCGGCATGCTTCCACCGCTCGAGCATGAAGATCGTTCCTCACTTCGGACGCAGATGCGATGCAGTTCGATCGCTCGGCAGGATCTCGCTTGAGATTGAACAACTGTTCCCGGCCGCTATTCGCCATGAAGATGTATTTCCATTCATCGGTCACGATCATGATCTTGAAATCTTGAGAGCCTGGAGGTTCAGTAATGCCGGCAAGATGTGGACGCGGCGCGGATTGGCTGCGCAGCATTCCGAGAACGTCGATTCCTTCGCGCAACTCGCAAGCGCCTCCAGCGCCAGTCGCGATTCCAAAGAGATCTGCCAGGCTGATCAGTTCGCGTCTGACAATCCCGGCCGGCAACATTGTCGGCCAACTCAGCAGGAACGGGATGCGACAGGAGCCTGCGAAAAAATTTTGTTTTTGCCAGCCATGGTGGTCGCCCAGGAGATCGCCATGATCAGAGAAGAAACAAATCAATGTGTTCTCCGAATTCGGACTCGCTTCGACGCAATCGAGAATTTTTCCTAGGCAGAAATCGATATATGAAATCTCGCCGTAGTATCGTGCTTTGACGATCCTCGCCAAAGGCCCGTTAATCGCGTCAGCCCAAATGGCGTATCGCATGAATGGAATTTCTTCGTCGAGATGATCCTGCTCGATCTTACCTAGCACCGGATCCGGCATCCGATCCGGATTGTACATCCGATTAAACGGAATCGGAGGAGCGAGCGGCGGATGCGGACCGACAAAGGATACGAACCCGAAAAAAGGACGCGGATCATCTGTGTCTGCAATCTGTTCCACCGCGTGATCGGTCGCCCACCATTCCACGCCCAGCTCGGCCGGAAGCGGGCTTCGTTGCGGAATATAATACATCTCGCTGCGTTCTCCCATCGGTTGCTCAGCGAAATCGAAGGCCGGATGCTCTCGGGCCAACCACAAAGCATAGTCGTCGCCCTGGCGGCTGACCAAACTGTAAGTTTCCTCGCTCCGCAAGAGCACTTCGTAACCGAGGTCCTCGTTCCACGGATCGGCGTGAAACTTTCCGATCCCAAAAGTCCGATAACCTAAACGCGACATCGTTCGCGCAAGGTAAGGACCGCAGCGTCGTTCCATCTCGACCTGTTGCCCAGCGACAGGATTTGATTTCGCATTGCTAAAGATGCGTGTCGTAGGCGGCTCGCATCCGGTCCGGATGGTGTAGCGAGCAGCGACGCAAACCGGACAGGTCGCGTAGGCGTTGGAAAACATGATCCCCCTTCGCACCAACCGATCAAGGTTAGGCGTATAAATATGCGAATTGCCGAGCGCTGCGATCGTATCGAACCGTTGCTGGTCGGTCATTATAAACAGAATATCGGGCTGGATTCCTGACATCTTATTTCAGGCGGAAGGGTCCGCTCGGGCGCATGAATGGAGCAGTAGTATTGATCTAAGGGGTTGCGATCTTGCAAGGTTGCGAAGCCCCGGCGGCACCACCGGACGAATGAAAGGAAAGCGGTATATTTTCGGGTGCGACATTGCAGAATTACCGCATGTTAAATGTAGCGTGAGCGTCTCGCTTGCGATGTCCAGTTCGCAGTAGGCTTACGCTATTTCAATTTCTCGCCGGTCAAGCGCTCACAGCCTTCCACGTATTTCGCGGCTGTTCGCGCGATGACGTCCCCGGTTAATCTTGGTCCTGGGGGTGTTTCGTTCCAATCGAGGGTCTCCAGATAATCGCGCACGAATTGTTTGTCAAAGCTCGGCGGGCTTTGACCGACCGCGTACAGACCGGCTGGCCAGAAGCGCGACGAGTCCGGCGTGAGCCATTCGTCGATCAGGAGCAATTTTTCATCGACAACTCCGAATTCAAATTTTGTGCCCGCAACGATGATCGCGTGCCGCGTGGCGTGATCGGGCCCGGCTGCGTAGATTTGCAAGCTTAAGTCGGAAACGCACTCCGCCATTTCGTTGGTGGCGACAAACAAAAGCGTTTTCCCGAGATCAAAAACTTCACGCACACTGCCGCTGCGTACGTGCTTGATTCGCAGAACATTGAGCTGATTTTGCGGAGCGGTTTTCATTCGAGAAGAGTCGTTGCGATTATGTATCGCGTCAGCCATCACCGCAAAACATAATTGACGATTATCGGTCACTAGATTCCGGCGAGCCTCATTGTAAAACCTTCCACGCGCACGACCGGTCCGGGTTGGCGACCGGCGCAACGTCCGGCCAGCCAGGCAAAACGATCGGTTGATTCCATCCACCCGCGGGTGCCATTGCAAAAGTTCGGCAGTTTCAAGCCTCCGTCGACTCTGTCTTAAGATCCGTATACGAATTTCTTTGTAAAATAGCTACAAATAGCTATCGATGCACCCGTGACAGGACCAACGTTTCGCGTCAAGCCGTACGCACACCCGAAGTATAAGTTCGTTGTTCGCGCGAAATTGGCGGGGAAATGGAAGCGTAGCTATTTCAAGACCGAAGCGGAAGCTGCGGCCTATGCGGACAACCAAAACGCTTCTCTGGAAGAGCGAGTGAAGCAACAGCAAAGCGGCCGGCGATCCGACGGGCACACGAATGGCACCCCCAACTGGCATGAGTTGGAGAAATCAAATAGACGGTCAACTGTTTCTTCGCAGGCGGTGTCCCGCAAAGCCATAGTGGTCCTCGGCATGCACAGGAGCGGGACCTCTGCCCTCTGCGGCGCGCTCGATCTTCTCGGAGTGAATTTCGGCAAGCATTTGATGCCTGCGAACGAAGCTAACCCCAAAGGTTATTGGGAACACCCTGAGATCGTCGCACTGCACGACGAATTATTGCGTTCTCTGGGGTCGCGCTGGGACGATGACAGGCCACTGCCGCCTGATTGGGTGGAACGGGATATTTCGTTAGAGATTCGATCTCTTTTAATCCGTGTTCTCGAACGCGATTTTGCTCATGCCTCTCTTTTAGGGCTGAAAGATCCAAGAATGTGCCGGCTGATGCCGCTTTGGTTCCCGCTGTTCGAGAAGCTTGGAATTAAGCCTTACTTCGTCTTGGTGGTTCGTCATCCCTCCGAGGTCGCGCAATCCCTGGCGAAACGCGATGGAATCGACCACGCCCTGAGTTACCTGCTCTGGCTTCAGCACACCCTCGAAGCCGAGACGGTGATGCGCAGACACAAGCGATCATTTGTCGACTACGATGAGATGCTGGACGACCCCGTGGCGGCTTTACATCGGGTGCGTAGCGAGTTGAAGCTTGATTTTCGTGTCCCATCCCGAGCGCGCGGGTCGCTTCGCAAGTTCCTCGAACCTTCGCTGCGGCATCACAAAGCGCGTGCACGAAAATGTGAAAAGGCGGCAGATCGTGTTCCACCGCTAATCATCGAAGTTTATGAGACGATTCGCAAAGGCACTACGCCAGATGACGTCGCCCGCAGGATATCCCCTCTCCGTGAAGAGCTAGCTCGGAGCGAAGGACTCTTCTATCCGCGCCTCAACGTTCTGGAAAAACAGGTGGAGTCGCTCGACCAGAGAGTGGAAAAAAGTGCGGAAAGCGCGCCGCGCGCTGAAGAACTCGTCCGGCTCGATATTTTCCGAGCCGTTGGAGAAGAGTATTCCGCGGCTCATTCCGACGCACGCTATTTCACGAGCGGTTC
>WNFW01012861.1_pt1 | contig 10484 bp, 9 predicted proteins | sample 5400131 | NCBI WGS metagenome assembly WNFW01 (sample SAMN13153362, study PRJNA577476) | soil metagenome | isolation source: 20 cm soil or saprolite under grassland replicate 1 | place: USA:California | collected 2016-06-15
GAGGCTATCTCCCTGACCGGCAGCCAGGCAGGCATCGTCACCGACACCGTCCACGGGAAGGCAAAGATCGTCGACGTCCGAGCCCGCCGGATCCACGAGGCGCTCGACCAGGACAAGGTCGTTCTGGTAGCCGGCTTCCAAGGTGTCTCGACGAGCCTCGACATCACCACCCTCGGCCGGGGCGGCTCGGATACGACGGCCGTGGCCCTCGCGGCAGCGCTCGCCGCGAGCCACTGTGAGATCTATACCGACGTTGCCGGCGTCTTCAGCGCCGACCCCAGGATCGTCCCGAGCGCGCGCAAGCTCCACGCCGTCAGCTACGACGAGATGCTCGAGCTGTCCGCTTCAGGCGCCAAGGTGCTTCAGCTACGCTCGGTCGAGGTCGCGCGAAACTACGGCGTCAAGCTCCATGTTCGCTCGACGTTCAGCGACGATGACGGCACCTGGGTGACCGAGGAAGACGAGCGGATGCTTGAAAAGGCGATGAGCCTGATCGGCGCCGGCATGAAGAGCCATCCAGGCATCGCGGCCCGCACCTTCGCGACCCTCCGTGAGATCGGCGCGGAGGCCCGCTTCATCGTCACCTCGCCGATCAAGATTTCCTTCTTCGTCGAGGGCGCCGAGGCGGAACGGACGGTGCTCGCCCTGCACGAGGCATTCGACCTCGGCACCCCGGGAGGCGAGCGAGAGCATGAGTGAGAGCTGAGCGAGCTCGCGACGATCGCGGGCGAGGTGGGGACGCCGTTCTACGCGTACGACCTCGACCGCTTCCGTGACCGGATCGGCGCCTTCGAAGCGGCGCTCGCAGACGTCCCTCACCTGACGTGCTACGCCGCCAAAGCCAACGATGCGCTCGCCCTGCTCGAAGTGGTGGCCGCCGAAGGGCTCGGCGCAGACGTCGTCTCCGGCGGTGAGCTCGCCAAGTGCCTGAGCGCCGGCATCGCCCCTGAGAAAATCGTCTTCTCCGGTGTCGGCAAGCGTGAGGACGAGATCCGGGCGGCGGTCGAGGCCGGGATCCGCTCGCTCAACATCGAATCGCTCGAGGAGCTAGACGAAATTGCTGCCGCGCGATCGAGCGGGCGCGCGGCAGCTGTCTCGGTCCGGCTGAACCCGGATGTAGCCGGCGGCGGGCACGAATACCTCGCCACCGGAGGAGCTGCGAGCAAGTTCGGTCTGGAACGCGCCGAGGCGAAGGAGGCATTGCTGCGGGCCGCGGCCGATGATGCCCTGAACCCCGTCGGCATCTCGTTCCACGTCGGCTCTCAGCTGCTCGACACCGAACCGATCCTCACGGCCGCAACGCGCGCGCGGGAGCTCTGGCGCGAGCTTGCGGACGCGGGGATTCGGCTCCGTGATTTCGACGCAGGCGGCGGCCTCGGGATCGCCTACGACCAGCGGGGCGAGCCTGACCTCCACGCATATGCCGGAATGCTGGCCGAGCTTTCTCAATCGCTCGACGCGACGCTCGTCCTCGAGCCTGGACGACACCTCGTCGGCCCCGTCGGCACGTTCGTCACCCGTGTCCTACACGTGAAGCAGGCCGGCGGCCGAACGATCGCCGTCTGCGACGGCGGCAGCAACGACCTGCTGCGGCCCGCTCTCTACGGAGCCGAGCATCCCGTCTCCGTCCTTGGCGACGATGACCGGGAGCTCGCGCCGGTCGACCTGGCCGGACCGCTCTGCGAGAGCAGCGATTTCCTGGCGCTGGGACGAACGCTGCCCGAGCCGCGACGCGGAGACGTGATCGCCATTGAGCTCGCCGGCGCCTACGGTCGCGTCATGTCGTCGACCTACAACGCCAGGCCGCTCTGCGCCGAGGTCGTGCTCGAGCAAGGAAGCTGGCGCGTCAGCCGCGAACGGGGCACGTATGAGGACCTTGTCCGCAACGAGCGCACCTGAACGCAGCAGGCACAATGCCCGCGTGGAACGCGATGCGGCAATCGGGGTCGTCGGCGCGACCGGCGCAGTCGGAACCGTCGCGCTCGGCCTTCTACGCGAGCGCGGGTACCGGAAGCTGCGGGCCTTTGCGAGCGCCCGTTCGGCCGGCACGGAGATCAACGGTCTCAGGGTCGAGGAGGCGACCCCGGCCGCGCTGGCCGCGGGCGACCTCGACGTCTGTCTGTTCTCGATCGGCACCGCAGCGAGCCGGGAGCTCGTCCCCCACGCTGTCCGCGGCGGCACCGTCGCGATCGACAAGTCATCGGCCTACCGACTTCAGGAAGGTATCCCACTCGTCGTCCCCGAGGTGAACGGCGGGCGGGCGCTCGAGCACGACGGCATCGTGGCCAATCCGAACTGCTGCTCGATCCCGCTGACGTGCGTCCTCAAGCCCTTGCACGACGCGGCCGGCCTCGCCCGGATCAGGATCGCGACGTACCAGTCCGCTTCAGGAGCGGGCGCAGAGCGGATGGAGCGGCTCCGCGCTCAGGACCCCGCCGCGGGAGACCTCGAGATGGACTGGGACTTTGACGGCGAGGAGTTCGACGAGGAAGCGAAGCTGCGGGACGAGATGCGCAAGATCCTCGAGTTGCCCGACCTGCCGATCAGCGCAACGTGCATTCGCGTCCCGGTCATGGTCGGCCACGCCGAGTCGGTCTGGATCGAGACGGTTGACCCCCTGTCGCCGGCGCAGGCCCGCGAATTGCTCGCCTCCGCGCCGAGCGTCCGCATCGAAGAGTTTCCCAGCGCGCGCCGCGCCGCAGGCGAAGACGAGGTGCTCGTCGGCCGCATCCGCGCCGATCGCGCCGCGGACGGCGGAGGGATCGCTCTCTTTCTCGCCTGCGACAATCTGCGCAAGGGTGCGGCGCTGAACGCGATCCAGATCGCCGAGCTGCTGCTGGCGCGCAAGCCCATCGCGGCCTGATCGCCAAAGCAGCGGACTCCGCTCGAAACTCAAGAAATCTCCCGTTTCCGACGATGAATAGCCCATGCGGCTTGGCGACCCGACCCCGATTCTCCCCGGGCAAAAGCCGCGTCTCCAGCTTGGCAGCTTGCTCGTCGAAAAGGGCCTGATCACGGAGGCCCAGCTCCGCGAGGCGCTCGCCGATCGCAACGTCCATGGCGGTCTCCTCGGCGAAACACTCGTCCGGCTGGGATTCGTCTTCGAGGACGAGCTGGCGCGCACGTTGGCCGAGCAGGCCGGCGTCCCGTTCGTGAACCTCGAGGCCAACCCGGTCGACCGCTACGCCGTCGGCACTTTGCCGCGCAGCCTTGGCGAGGCCCTGCCGGCGCTGCCGGTCCGCTTCACCCCCGAAGGCGGCCTCGTGATCGCGGTTGCCGATCCGACCGACGAAACACTCGTGCCTCGACTGCAGACCGCGATCAGCTGCCCGATCGTGCTCATGGTCGCGGCGGCGTCGAGCATCCGCAACAGCTGGCGAAACGCGCCGGCCGCCGCCTGAGCAACCTTAGGGTCGCTGCGGCACGGGTGCCGGCGAGAAAGCCTGCCGAACGAGCCGAAGCACCTTCGCGCGCCGCCCCTCGGCGACCGGGATCAAGCCGCCGAACTCGAGCCGCACGAGCTCGACGGGACCCGAGCTCCGGACGGTCTGAAAGCCGAAGTCGGAGAGGAAGTCGCGGGGGAAGATGGTCTTGTGGACCTGAAAGCGCTCGTACTGCGACTCCCCTTCGGGGTAGCGGTACGCGAACGTCTCGAGCGCCTTGGCGCCCTTGTCCTTTGCCTCTCCGATCGCCGCGAGGAAGAGCGACTGCAGCACCCAGGGGCTGGTCCGGTCGAGCAGGTAGGCGCAGGTGACGAGGACCGCGTCCTCCGAAGGCGGGCCCGCCGGAAGCTCGAATGCTCGCGGAAAGAATTCGGCGGGCCCATACTGCATCGACCCGATCACGCGGCCGTCGTCCTCGCAGTAGAGGGCTCCCCAGGGGCCGAAGTCGCTCTCGGCGCGCTCGATCCAGCGATCCTTGTTCGCCCGGCGGCCGGTCTTCGACTGCCACCAGACGCAGCTGTGGCACACGATCGGCGCCTCCTCCAGCGTCAGCCTCGTCAGCCCCCGGATCCGGGTCGCCGTCATTCGGCCGGACCGATCGAGTCGATCACGACGTTGACGGCCGCCGGCCGAGACCCCGCCATCCGCTCGAGGTACTCGAGCACGTGCCGCTGGACGTCGTGGCCCACCGCCGGCAGCGGGGCTCCCCAGTCGACGTCCAGGTGCACCTCGATCGTGACCGCGCCGTCCTCGCCGCTGACGCGGACGCCGCGATGTCTGTGCAGCTGGCTCGCGACGAGCCCGCGCACCCCATCGATCTCGCGGGCGGCATCGGCGGCGTAACGCGCGAGAACCTCGCTGGAGATACTCGCGTTGCCCTGCACGGTGCCCCTTTCAGTGATGCCGTTGAGCCTCTCGGTCGCGAACACCAAGCCAGAGTGCGCACTCGCTCGCGGCCAAGGCTAAATGCCTTGGCAAGAGCGAGGGTGCGCTCTGGCGCCGCGTGATCGCGGGCGAGAGGCCGACATGCATCGCTGGAAGGGGCACTAGCTCGATTGTACGAGGACGAGCTCGGTCGCCTCGGGCCGCGCCAGAAAACGGAACGGCACGAACGTCGTCCCTAGCCCGGCCGACACGTGCAATGTGGTGCCGTTCCGCCTGTAGAGACCGTGGAAGTAGCGCCAACGCGGGTGCGCGAGAGGGATTCGTCGGCGAGGGAGCGGCAGCGTGATCTGCCCCGCGTGAAGATGCCCCGAAAGCACGAGGTCGAAGACACCGGCCGGCAGCCGGTCGACGACGTTGGGGAAGTGGCAGAGCAGGATTCGCGAGATCGGGGTCGCGCGAGGAAACCCAATCGACAGCGCGGAGTACCGCGCGCTCCCCGCGCGACGGAAAGCCGAGGTGAAAGTCCGACAGATGCGCGATCCGGATTCCCTCGAGCTGGGAGGGCAGCCGCTCCAGCGGGCACTCGAGCTCTTCGAGCCGTACCCAGCCGGCCTCGAAGTGGCCCCAGGCAACTCCCGCGGCGACCGCGGAGGCCGCGCCGATCGCGATCCCGGTCAGCATCGCGCGACACTGTAGATTCGAGCTCGTGGCCGACCCGCTCCAGCACCCCGCGGACGGCGCGGCAGCGCTCGAGCGGGTGGCCCGAGAGGCCGAGTCGTATCTCGAAGCGCTCGCAACCGCGCCGGTCCGTCTGGCGCGTTCAGACGAGGCGGCCGAGGCCTTCGACGGGGCGCTTCCGGAAGCGGGGCTGGGCACCCTCCCGGCCCTCGACCAGCTGATCGAGGGCGGGCTCGACGCGCACGTCCGCTCGTCCGGGCCCCGGTTCTTCCACTGGGTGATGGGAGGGGCGACCCCCGCTGCGCTCGGCGCCGACTGGCTGACGTCGCTGCTCGACCAGAACGCCGGCGGCTGGGATGCGAGCCCGCTCGCCTCGCAGCTCGAGCTGGTCTCTCTTCGTTGGCTACGCGATTTGTTCGGGCTGCCGTCCGACTGGGACGGCGTGCTCGTCACGGGCGGGCAGATGGCGAACTTCACCGGCCTTGCGGCCGCGCGGCAATGGTGGGGCGAGCGCCACGGCGTCGACGTCTCGGTTGAAGGGCTCGCCGGCTTGCCACCGGCGCCGGTGCTGACCAGCGGATTCGTCCACGTGACCGGCCTGAAGGCGCTCGCGATGCTGGGCCTCGGACGCGGTCGTCTGAAGACCCTCGCCGACGACGCGGGCGGCCCGATGGACCTCCTCGCGCTCGAGCGCGAGCTTCGATCTCTCGACGGCGCCCCCGCGATTGTGATCGGCAATGCAGGCGACGTGAACACAGGTCTCTTCGATCCGCTGAACGGGATCGCCGACCTCTGCGAGCAGTACGGCGCCTGGCTGCATGTCGACGGAGCGTTCGGCCTGTTCGCGCGTGTCTCGCCGCGGACGGCCGAGCTTGCTGCGGGCGTCGAGCGGGCGCACTCGGTGATCTCGGACGGGCACAAGTGGCTGAACGTCCCCTTCGACTGCGGCTTCGCGTTCGTGCGAGACCCAGAGTTGCTCGGGCGCACGTTTGCAGCCGGAGCCGCCTACCTGCCGGAAGCATCGGACGATCGGCCAATCTTCGCGTTTCGCGCGCCTGAGCTCTCGCGCCGGGCGCGCTCGCTTGCGGTCTGGGCGACGCTGGCCGCCTACGGCCGTAGCGGCTATCGCACGATCGTCGAGCGGTGCGTCGACAATGCCGCGCGGCTGGCGGCACACGTCGAGTCGGCCGAGGATTTCGAGCTGCTGGCGCCGGTGCCGCTGAACGTCGTCTGCATGCGCTACCGGCCGCCCGGCGTTGAAGACTCCAAGCTGGACGACCTGAACGAGCGCATCGCCGAGGCGGTCCTGACCGACGGCCGTGTCTACGTCGGCACGACCCGGTGGGCCGGCAAGGTCGCCTTTCGTCCGGCCTTCGTCAACTGGCGAACGACCGGAACCGACGTCGATCTGATCCTGGAGACGCTGCGAGACCTCGGCACGCGGCTGCAAGAACCACACGCATAGAACTGCCCGGAACGGGAACGCTAGATCTCGAGCTTCTCGAGCACCGGGTCGACCGGCACGACGTGGCGCTTGAAGGCCAGCTCCGACTCCTCGAGCCCCGCGGCGGCGCCGACCAGCTGCGAGAGATGCAGGATCGGCATCTGGAAGTCACGGCCGGTCGCGTCACGCAGCTTCGACTGCCAGGCGTCGAGCGACAGATGACAGAGCGGGCACGGAGTCACGATCGCGTCGGCTCCGGCCTCTGAAGCCTGCTCGATCGGCTGGATCAGCTCGCCCATGGCGACCTCTTCGCGCGCTTGGATGATCGGGAAGCCACAGCACTTGATCTTGGCAGGGTAGTCGATCGCCTCACCCCCGCAGGCTTCGATGATCGCCTCGAGCGACCACGGCCGGTCGGGATCCTCGAAGCCGAGCAGCTTCGAGGGCCGCAGGATCTGGCAGCCGTAGAACGGCGCGATCTTCAGGCCTTTCAGCCCCTTGTGGGCGACCTGACGAAGTCGCTTCGCGCCGTCGTCCTCGACGATCAGCCAGAGCAGGTGCTTGACGTCGATGTCGCTTTCGTACGGCGGCACACCGACCGTGGCCAGGTTCTCGTTCACCCGCGCGCGCAGCTCACTGTCGTTCAGCAGCTGAAAGTTCGCCTGCCGGAGGTTCAGCGTGCAGACGTTGCAGATCGTCATCAGCGTCTCGGCGCCGGTCGCCGCCCCGTAGGCGAGGATGCGCGCGTTCAGATGCAGGTAGTAGTCGGGCTCGGCCTCGTGGATATCGCCGGCGCCGCAGCACGTGACGGACTCGAGCTCGTCGAGCTCCAGGCCGAGCATCGGCGCAAGCGCCTGAGTCGAGATGTCCAGCTCCTTCGCCGAGAGCGAGGCGAGGCAGCCCTTGTAGTAGGCGACTTTCAATGGTCCTCCCGGTGACCGTGGTGGATGCCTGGGTCGCGAGCACCAAGCGGTGCAAGGACGCAGGGAGTGTTCGGGCCAGATGGCCCGGGCACGACGGAGGACGCCGCAGCGCGCAGCGTGATCGCGGGCCAGGCGCCGCCGACTGTCACCGGGAGGGCCATTTACCCTTCGGCCTTCGGCGGCTCTTCACCGGGCGTGACCTCGGGGACATCTCGTCGCGCACTGCCCGCATCCGTGTGCTCGATGCGCGCCAGCGCCCGCTCGCCCTGGACGATCCCGAGCGCACCTTCGCGTCCCTGCTCTCGGACGAGCTCGTGGAGCGCGCGCGCCTCGCCCACATCCGCAGCGACGTGCGGCGGAATCGGCACCGGCACCTTGCCCTTGCGGGCGAGCCCAAGCGCGAACTTCGTCTGCTTGACGGCCGAGACGATGCCCTGCGTCTTCGGCACGAGCTCTGTCTCGCGCAGCCAGCCGGTCGTCTCCGCCGACTTCACGAACCACTTCGCGTGCTTCGCCCCCATGTCGCGGTCGATCCCCTCCTTGATCGACTCGGCGCCGAGCTTTGCGATCGCGTCCCGAGGATCGACGCCTTTGGGACAGCGCTCATTGCAGAAGTAACAGCGGGTGCAATCCCAGATCCCGTGCTCGTCGTTGTAGTCCTCGAGTCGCTCGACGGGGGCCTGGTCACGAGGGTCGCCGACGAAGCGAAACCCCTTCGCGAGCGCGGCCGGGCCGAAGAACTCGGGGTCGGCCTCCATCGAGTTGCACTCGGAGACGCAGCAGCCGCACATGATGCAGAGCGCCTCCTTGTGGATCACGTTCATCTCCTGCTGGGAGACGATCCGCTCCTGCTCGAGCACCTCGTCGTAACCGGGCTCGAGCCATGGCTTCATCCGCCGGATCTTGTTCCAGAAAGGATCCATGTCCACGACGAGGTCCTTGACGATCGGCATGTTCCCCATCGCCGAGATGACCGGTACATGGCCGCGGTCGACGATCGGCTTCATCCGCTCCTTGCAGGCGAGCACCGCCCGACCGTCCATGCGCATCCCACAGGAGCCGCAGATCATCATCCGGCAGCTCTTGCGGTAGGCGAGGGTGCCGTCCTGCTGGTCCTTGATCAGGTCGAGCACGTCGAGCAGGCAAGCCCATTCCGGCGCCTCGAGCTCGTAGTCGCGCAGCTCCCGCTCGCCGCTCTGTGGGTCGAAACGCCAGATCTTGAGCGCGACGTCCATCAGTAGGTCCTCTCCATTGGCTTCCAGTTGGTCATCTTCACCGGCTTCCAATCGAGCACGGGGCCCTCGCGCCAGCGGACGAGCGTGTGCTTCAGGTAGTTGTCGTCGTCTCGGTCGGGGTAGTCGTAGGGACGTGCGTGCGCACCGCGGCTCTCTTTGCGGGCTAGCCCGCACACGACCATGCATTCGGCCAGCTCGAGCAGAAAACCGAGCTCGAGCGCCTGAGTCAGGTCGTTGTTGAAGACGTCGCCCTTGTCCTCGACGACGACGCGCTCGTACCGCTCGCGCAAGCCGGCGACGATCTCGCCCTGCTCGCGCATCTGGTCCTCTTTGCGAAAGACGCCGAAGTTGACGTGCATCGTCTCGGCGAGTTGGTTGCGGATCGACCAGGGTCGCTCGCCGTCGGTGCGGTCAAGCAGCCGCCGTAGGTCGCGTTCGGCGTCCGCCTCCAGCGACGGCGGCACTTCTATCGTCGTGTGCGTGAGCGCCCAGTCCGCGGCGTGGCGCCCGGCCCGCTTGCCGTACGTGATCGTCTCCATCAACGCGTTCCCGCCGAGACGGTTGGCGCCATGGACGGAGACGCAGGCACACTCGCCGGCCGCGTACAGGCCTTCGAGCTCCGTGCGGCCGTCGAGGTCGGTGTCGACGCCACCCATGTGGTAGTGGGCGCCCGGCCGGACGGGGATCGGCTCGTGGATCGGGTCGACGCCGGCGTAGGTCATCGCCAGCTCACGGGTTCCGTGCAACCGCTCGATGATCTTCTCGGCGCCGAGGTGGCGCATGTCGAGCAAGACGTTGCCGTCGACGCCGCGCCCCTCGTCGATCTCGGTTTGCTCTGCGCGCGAGATGACGTCGCGCGACGCGAGCTCCATCGCATTCGGTGCGTACCGCTTGAGGAAGCGATCGCCTTCGGCGTTCAGCAGATAGGCGCCCTCACCGCGCGTGCCCTCGGTGATCAGGATCCCGGTCGGCGCGAGCGTGGTCGGGTGGAACTGCATCATCTCCATGTCCTTGAGCGGAACGCCGGTGCGAAGCGCCATCGTCATTCCGTCACCGGTGCAGGCGTAGGCGTTCGTGGTTCCCACGTAGAGCCGGCCGGCGCCGCCGGTCGCAAGGATCACGGTCTTGGCGCCGATCGTCTTCAGGCCGCCGTTGAGCAGGTCCCAGGCGATCACCCCCTGGCACCGGTCGTCGTCGACTACGAGCTGCCACGCGAAGTACTCCTCGTACGTCCGGATGTCGCGCTTCATCACCTGCTCGTACAGCACGTGAACGAGGACATGGCCCGTGATGTCGGCCGCGTAGGCGGTGCGGGGCTCGCCTGCGGCGCCGAAGGGACGCTGTGCAATCCGGCCGTCGTCGGTCCGCGAGAAGACCGCGCCCCAATGCTCGAGCTGGTAGACGTCGTCTGGCGCCTCGTCGCAGAGGACCTCGATCGCGTCCTGATCACCGAGGTAGTCCGACCCCTTGACCGTGTCGAAGGCGTGCTTCTCGGGATCATCGTCGGACGCGTTGCCGAGCGCCGCATTGATGCCGCCCTCGGCCGCGCCCGAGTGGCTGCGCACAGGGTGGATCTTCGAGAGGAGAGCGACGTCGGCGCCCGCGTCGAAAGCCTCGATCGCGGCGCGCATGCCCGCGCAGCCGGCACCGACGATCAGCACGTCGTGCTTCGCTTCCACGTGCTCGGACGCTATCGGAAGCGGTTGGGCCTGGGGTTCGTTGCAGGTGCGGCGATCGCCCCCGCCGAAGCGGAGCGACCGCCGCGTCACGCTCCTACGGACAGCGAACCCGCCGCTCGGCCGCGCAGCGATCGCGACCGCGGCCGCCGTCTGCAAAGTCCCGGCCGCCGTTTCCGGCCAGTACGTCGTTCCTCCCG